>Ga0105048_10011354_pt1 | contig 14055 bp, 11 predicted proteins | sample MAT05_FD_78382 | JGI IMG/M metagenome (GOLD analysis project Ga0105048, IMG submission 78382) | Freshwater microbial communities from Lake Fryxell liftoff mats and glacier meltwater in Antarctica - MAT-05 | ecosystem: Environmental > Aquatic > Freshwater > Ice > Liftoff microbial mat | place...
CCTTACAGCAGCCGGTCCGATCGTCTGCTCTGCCCACTGACCCGACTACAAAAACCAGTTGCGGAGTCAGTGGGGAACCCTGCTTCACTCATGACCTAAAACGGTGGTGTTCATATAACCCGTAACACATGTACCGCGAGGGCATACGGTCCGTCAGGGCGGCCATAAACGTTCTGGCAGCGGTGGGTTCATCCATCGTCGTTTCGTAGTGCCCAAGCCAAACCAGCGTCATGAGCCGGGCTTTCACCAGGTGTTGTCCGCACAACGCAGGCTCAAAGGTGCCGCTGGCCTCTTCGTCCAGAATCATATCGGCCAAATCACGTTGCTGAGTGGCCATTAGTTTGCCCTCAATGTAGGTAGCATAGAGCCGGTTGATGGCCATCACCTGTTCGGGGGAAAAGGGGTGGGTCGGCTCCTGGGGCGGCTGCTTTCGGTTCAACTGGTCAAACTTGGCGATCTGTCCTTTGTCCTGCCCGCTCATCACGCACTCAGCTTTCATGGTATATTCCATAGCGCTGGGGGATTAGCTAATCGCTGATGTGTCCTTGTCGGATGGATTGTTGTAATAATCGCAGTACTCACTGGGCAAGTGATTCAGCAGCGCATAACGAAGCGTATTGAGAAACTTATTCTGTTTTGATAACACGGAGTAATCTGCTCCTTTGTATTCTCCTAACTCAGTATTCAGTAGGGCAACGGCCTCATTCATGCCTGTTGCCATCGTGAGGGCGTGGTCGGTTACTGATGTGCGCGTCGTATTATCCATAAGTAAGGGTGCTTTTTAGGCGTCTTTCTGATAGGATAAAGATACGCAGGTGCATACTACCCCTTCCGCTTAGCAACCCGGCTGACATCGGCAGCTACCTGCTGTCCATCCCTGTTATCTACGCCCTTTCTTACTGAATCAAGTGAGGTGTGCATTTACGTCTTCCCTAATTCAGAGCTGTGAGCAGGGCCGCATAGCTGTTACCGACGGTAACATGAAACCGGTTGTGGGGCCATCAGTACTGGAATATGAGCATCAGGATGGCCGAGCCGAAGACCACCAAAGCAGCCGCCATCAACACATCCATCAGCGACCGGGTAAAGCGGTTATACACGCCCCGGTGGGTTACCAGCAGCATCAGGCCCAGGACTAAAAAGCCAATCAGTAATAAACGCTCGGGGGTCATCATAAACAGGCTCATTAAAATCAGCGTGACGGAAAGCCCGTCATGAAAGTCAGGGGTTTAACCGGCAATTTCTTCCTTGGTTGGACGCATGTGATTCGAGGCCTCGAAAAACGCCTGCGGGTTATCAACCCAGGCGGCATACTCCGCCTGGCTCATGCCCAAAAACTGGCTCATCGGCTCGGCCGTATCGCACGTATGCCAGGCTTCCACGAAGTCTTCCAGCGCATCGGCTGAAAGTTGCCCGCTGTGGTAACGGTGCATGAATGAATCGGGTCGGGGCTGGTCCATGTCGTATGCGCCTGTTAGTTTTCTCTCAAAGGTAAGCGGAACGGACTGATCTGTTCCGCCTGACCCCGGTCCGTTATCGCCATGCGTCGCTGTTTTCCCCCCGTTATCTTTCACGTTTGGCGGGTGAAATAGGTGAGGTGTTTACCCGGCGCGGGCCGGATTTAACCCAAAAAAAGCCGCTGCTCAACCTGGCAGCGGCTTTCCAACTCGTGTAGACAACGTAAAATTTATTCTTCCAGAAATGTTTCTTCGACCCCAATCGCCGGTTGGTCGGTCTGCTGCTGCTGGGCTTCGCTTTCGAGTACCCTTTTTAGTCCGGCTACCAAAGCCGTCAGGTGGTCAAGCTGCGCCTGTTTTTTAAACGGCTGGTTCAGCGTCTGATCAAACGCTTCGATTTGCTGCCGGGCGCGGGTTAGTTGCTCCTTGGCAATATCAGTAGCTTTGAGCGTCCGGTTCACGGCGGCCCGTAACGAGGTAGTCAGCGAAAACCCGTTGTTAATTTGCCCTTTCAGATTTGCCCCCCAGCTATAATTAACCGAATAGATCGCCCGGTTGCTGTGGTCTTCGTACCCCGTCAGTTCACCACTCAGGGCTAAATCCAGTCCGTTGATGGTTAGTAGGGCCGCGCTGCTGGTACTATGATGCCGCCGGGCCGCTGATTTGACGCGGGCTAAATACCGCTCTAATGGCTGGCCCCATTCTTTTCTATCGCTGTAGCTTACTCCGTCGAAGGCAAGGGTTTTTATCAGATCGCCTTCAATTTGACACTCTCCCTCTACCGGGCAGGCCGCAAACTTCGCGTTGACTACCTCGGCTTCCATTCCCAGCCGGGGAATCAGCCCGGTCAGGATACTAACCCGCTGGCGGGCCTGCTCGGTGATGGTCTGTGCGTTCATCAACCCGCGTTGCCAGGCTTTCTTTTGCTGGCCCAGCCGGGTCAGTTCGTGGTTTTTGGCCGTGTAAACTAATGCGGTCTGGGAGCCTGACAGCGTGGCCATCATCTGTTCAAAATTCATGGCCGAAAACTCATCGTCGTCGCCTACGTCCGTCATGGTTTCCAGTTCTGACCCGCCCCGAAGTACCTGGTTTATAAACTTTTGTTTGATGGCCAGCCGTCCGTAGCTGGTGGCGTCAAGGGTTTTTTCTACGCCGTAGGTAACGATCTCCACCGCGCGTTTCCAGGCCGCAAATAAATTGCCCTGCCGGATAAGGCGTCCGTTGCGCTGTTCAAAGTCGGTGGGCCGGTTGGGCGCATCGAGGTGGTGAACGGCGGCTAACCGCTCCTGCACGTTGACCCCGATACCCATCCGCTCACTGCTGCCCAAAGCCACCCGGATAATTCCGGCGCGTAGTTTCTCAAAGATGGGTTCGCGCTTATTCTTATCGGCGGGGACCTGGGCAATCTGGTCGGCGGGAATACCCATCGCCACTAATTTCCGGGTTATCTCGTCAAACAAATTAAACTGGGGAGTCACCCCGCCCGCTTCGTCCTCGTCGCTGCCGACGCTGGCCGACGAGCGGAACACGTCACAAAAGACAAGCTGGGTACCATTTACGTCGCTGGTTTCGGTGTAGATGCGGAAAATTTCTCGGCTGGCGGCACTGGTTTTGTTCCCTTCTTCGTCGGGAGCCGACGGGTCTAACAGCCGGATATCAAGCGTCGCCTTTTTGGCCCGTCCGTACATGACAAGCGGAATATGGCAGTGTTTGCGTTTGTCGCCCCCCGACAGGTTTTCAAACCAGCGCAGTGTCGCGCGGATTTCGGCCAGTTCCGTTTTTACGCCCTCGGTCTGGGTTAATAACGTTCGGGTGTAGCCCGGTGCTGGCCGGGGTTCGGCCTCCGGCTGTTCGCCGGGTTGCGTTTCGGGCCGTTCGGCGGGCTGTAGTTTGAGCGTGGGCAGCAATTCGCCGCTTTGAAACTCCCGTACTTCGTCGTTCATCACCACGTCAACCGACTGGCGGTAAATGGCCGATAGCTGGGCTACGTTGACAAACTGGGCCAGCCGTTCGACGGTCTTGAAATTGCCCGATGTAGTCAACTCAAAAACGGGTACGACCTTACAGAAGGTGCCGCAAAACTGATCGAACGTGGACAGCCCTAATTTTTCCAATCGGTCGCTGTCGGTAAAGCGCAGCATCGTCCATGCTTCGGCCATTGTGTTGGAAATGGGCGTACCCGTCGCCAGCCATACTTTACCGCTTTTGTTAAGGATGGTGCGGCACTTGACCATCGCCTGGAATGCGTCCTGACTGCCTGCCGTGTCGATGCCTTTGATTTGGTAGCGACTGGTATAAAATCCCATGCGTTTGTACTTATGGCAGTTGGAAACCAGAATGCCCCCGGCAAAATAATTGTGATTCTCCGCCACAGTCAGGTCATATACGCGGTCACTTTCTGAATCAGTGAATCCAGTTCCTGATTCACTTGCTCGTTCGTGAACTGTAACACCTTCCACCCTAACGCAGCCAATATTTCCGTTTTGCGTTTGTCGAGAAACTTCCACTTCTTCAACTTGTGTGATGCGCCGTCCGCCTCGATGGCCAACTGAATTTGAGGAATGGCGATATCGACCTTGTAATGGTTGGGCAGTGAAGGAAATTTGCCCTTCACGGGTGCTGTCAGGATTACCCATTCCATGTTTTCTTCCGGTAGTCCCAACGCCTGGCATAACCGCTTCTGTGGCTTCGTTCGCTGCCCATTTCCTTCCCTCGCTAAGAAGGTGCGTCCGTTGAGCGATTGAGCCATTTTGGCTACGGATTCCGGGTTGTTCATCGGGTTGTTTGCCCGCATCCGCTCGGAATGGGCCGGAACTTTGTACCCGGCTACATGACCCTTTCTCATGTGTTGACACCGCTCCGCTAACGTTCCCTGCTCCCTGTCCAGCGCATTCCGGTAAACCGCTGAGCAGGTTCTGCTGCAAAATCTTTTTTGCCTGGATTTGACCGGAACCTGCTGGCACCATTTGCAAAGGGGCATCGGGTCGGTTCGTTTGTTTGGCGGGGTCCCCTTGCGCTGGTAGCCTTTGGGGCGTGGATGCAGTACAAGCCAGGCGGTTCGTTCGGCCTGCCCCTGCGGGGTGCGTTTGAACGCCGTTGAACAATTCAGGCTGCAAAACCGATTTCTGCTGCGTTTCACCCGGTTGGTGTGGCACCATGCGCACTGGGGTAAAGTAGGCATGATGGTTTTTATTAAGTTGACCGGCTTTAACGTATCCATCTTCAAGGGTCCAGATTCTATGATCTTCGGTACATACCACCGACCCCTGACTGTGGGTAATAGTGACGAGCCGTTTTTTGAGTGGTTTTTCGAGCCAGTTCACGACGGGCTTCCATTCAAATATACCTTTTTCCTTCCTGAAGCTCAATACATTGACCTTCCTTTTCTGGGTGACAATATCTCCTATTCCCAGCCATCCTTCGTTGGTTAAAATGGGGGTTTGGTAGGGAAAACACTCGTCGAGGAACAGCGCGTCGATACCAAGTTGCGAAAAGTTAAGCATCTGGTCGGTCTTCCGGCTGGCCTGCTCATACCGGCGGGCTTCAATTTTGGCTTTGAGTTTATTCACCGCTTTGATGCGTTGTTTCCCCGACCGGCGGGCCCCGACGGCCTCGGCTGACTGGTCGTCTTCGTTGTCGTCAATGTCGATGCGACCCAGTTCGGCGCGAATCAGTTCTTCTTCGACGGCGGCATCATCGGGAATCAATTTTAGAAACGACTGGGGAATTACGATGCCATCGAAGCGGTTGGTAGCGATGCGCTGCAAAAACCGTTTGCGGTTGCTGGCCTGCAAATCTGCCTTGGTAGGCTGGTAGATAATGGCTGCGGGGTACAGGGCGCGCCAGGCGTTGGAAAAATCGGCCACCGTTGAGTTCTGCACGGCCATCATAGCTTTGGAAATTTTACCCAGCCGGATCAGCTCCATTGCTGCCGTTATCATCACCCATGTCTTGCCCGTACCCACCCCGTGGGCTAACATTCCGTTATCTTCTTTGGCGCGTTCAACAGCACTGAACTGGTGGTCTCGCAGGGTTATATCTGCGCTGGCACCGGGGTAGTGGCTCCGGTTGGGCAGGGGATATTTACGGGCCACTTCGGCGCAAAACCGGTCATTGAACGCCGTTTCGATGGCCGGACCATATTGTTCACTCGCCCACTCGACAAAGCGTTCCTGCAAGCTTTCCTGCTGCTGGATGGCGTTACTCATGGCTTCAATGTCTTTGACTTCCCGTTTGCTACCCTCCACCCATACCGTTTTTACAATAACGATACTACGCTGGTTGAGGGCGGCTTCGATCAATTCCAAACCTGACCGTTCGCGGGTACCCTGCGCCTGGTTGACGGCTGAATAGCCCGTCAGGTTTTGCACCGTGTAGGCCGCTTTTTTTTCGGAATAGGTCAGCTTTACCCGGATGGCCAACACGGTCTGAATCCAGTCCGTCAGGCAGTCAAGGGGTAGCCAGTTGGCCCCAAGTTGAAAACTGATCAAACTAAGCGGGCGGCTCATGGGTAACACCGCAATCAGGGCGTCGGCGTTCACCTGTAGCTCCGGCTCGTCAATCAGCCGGTTTTGCAGTTGATCTAATTTCTCGCGCACATTTCCCGACAAATACGCGCCCGCTTCGATAAGATGGCCCGGCTGCTGGGGGTCCGCAAATACCAGGGCTTTGCTTAACAAATAGTGGCTGACCTGCCCGGCGGCCTTACCCGTTAGCTGGCTAATGTACGTCAGGTCAATCCGGCCCCGGTTGAAAAGTGACAAATGCAAACCATCTTCGATACCATCGACGCGGGTAACCAGATTTTCCGCGCCGAATACGCGCTCGTGCAAGATCGTTGATTCGGTGGTGAGGGGTTTACCATCGGGGCCGGGTTTAGTTATTTCCAGGGCCTGAACGCTTAGAAACTGCCCGTCTATGTCCTCAATCCAATTCAGGGCGCGGTTACTGCTCAACCGCCCGTAACAGCCCGTAAAGAAGGTGTATTCCGCGCGCAGTTCATCCCGGATGGGGGTGCAAACCGCGTCGGGCTGGCTCTGCTCGGCTTTGAGCAAATCGAAAAACAGGTTTTTCAATTTCAGATAAGACCGGTAAATACTCTGCTTGTTCCAAAGCCGTCCGTGTATTTTAATGGTTTCGGCTAACTGCGGGTGCTGCTCATGCGTAGCCCGGTCCGGTCCGGCGTTTCGGGCGTCGGTACCAAACCGGCGGGCTACGTCTGGTAGCTGCTGACTCAACACGTCAACGGCGGTGTTGAGCCGGGGGAATAGTTCGCTGCTGTTTTCCAGAAACAGGGTTTGGCGGTCGCCCCGGTACAAGCCTCCCTTGCCGACTGCGCTGGCAAAATTCATTTCCCCCAGCATCATGTCTGGATGCTCGGTAAAGTATTGATTAACTTCGATACTGGGCATGATGCCAACCCCGTCGATCTGTTCGTCCTCACTGGCGGGCGGCTCGTCGGTTCGCAGCGTCGCCGTATTGACAAACGACTGGGCCAAACCGGTGCGGGCCGTGCCTTCGGGCCGTTTCTGGAACAGAAGTACGTCGGTCGTAACCTCGGTACCCGCCGATTTTTCAAAAGTGCACGAAGGGAGCCGGATGGCCCCCAGCAATTCCATCCGGGCCGCGTCAAGCTGTAACCGGAACGCTTTGCTGCTCTGGTCAAGGGTTCCCATCGACGTAATCAGGCATACCAGACCGCCCGGCGCAGCCAGCCGGGACGCCTTGCCGATAAAGTAATTATGAATGGGGTGCTTGCTCCACTCCCGTTCGGCAGCGTCGAATACTTTAAAATCTCCAAAGGGAATATTACCCACAATCAAATCAAAGGATTCGTTTAGCAGGGGGGCGTTTTCCAGCCCTGACGCGTGGGTAATGACGTCCGGGTATAACTGGGAAAGAATGGCGGCAGACAGCGGGTCTTTCTCCACGGCGGTAATTCTCGATGCGGCCCGTAGTTTAGCGGGCATGGCCCCGATGAAATTTCCGCTGCCCGCGCCGGGGTCCAAGATATGGCCTCCGGTGAAGCCTATTTTTTGGAGTAGTTCCCAAATCGGAGTAATTAAGGCGCTCTGGGTGTAGAACGCGCTTAGACTACTGCTGCTGGCGCGTTCGCACTCGTCGGCGTTCATCACCGCGTCGGCCTGCTGTCGCAGCGTCTTGTAACGGTTATGCCACCGGTGCTGCTCGGCGTTCATGTCGGCAACGGATTCGATGGCGTGGGCGGTTTCGTCCCATAGACCGGCGAGTGCGCCCCAGCCGCTAAACTGGGATAGTTCCTGCCACTCCTTGGACGTGGCAGCACGTCCGGCGTCCTGGATAGCCCGGCATTGTTGGATGGCGGCTAAATTGGCCCGTATGCGGGTCAGCTCTCCGCTGGGGGTCGTCTCGTTTAGTAACTGAAAAAAAGGCAGGATTTGGCTTAAACCGGTCAGGTCTGGATTGTCCCCCGGCTGGGTACCCTGTTGCCTGGGGGCAATGCTTAAAAATACCTCGAATAAACTAAGCTGCTGGCCGGGTGTGGCGGGGCGGGTGGTCTTGGAAAACATCTTCTTTCGTTTAGGGCTCTTTGTTATCTACCCTATAAAAATACGGATAGTCAGCCCCCCAAACGTCAGAACGAAAGTGTACTAATACCTTGACAAACAGGGTCTTGCCCTGTAATCTAAACCACTAATGCGGAGGTTTCAAAACGGTACGCATTAACTTGATTTGTGGCGAAGCATGATTCTTTTTACTGTTAAATCGGCTGATTTTCCGAGGTAGTGAGGTCTAACACCAATGCCCACTGGTGAGTGGGCATTGGTGTTAGAAAAGGTACGTCGTGGCCACAGTGTGTCGTTAGCAGAGAAACGAAAAGAGAATCTGATCACGGTGTATGCTCGGTGCCGTGTGGTCAGGTGGTTTATGGTTGTCGGCATCTTTGGTGTCAAGCCCCTGCGCTGGCTTAGCGGCTGATTCGATACCGCAATTCCCTGCTTCCAGGGGTCGTTGGGTAAAGCGGGGAGTTTTTTCGAAGAAGGACGGGTTCCATCCTGCAGTTTCACTAAAATTGATTTCCATCTTGGTTTCTGATTTAGTTAAACTTATTCGATTCAGTCTCTGCTGCTGGATTCTCTACCTGATCGTCTTCTTCGTCCACGTAGCGTTCCTCGTCGGTAGTTACGGCAGCCGGTGCCAATAAATCTGCCAGTTCCTGGGTGGCCAACCCCTCCTTTTTTGTTTTGATGCCGGGATTTTTGCGAATGAAGAAAAAGTACCAGGCACCGCTACCCAACATCAGCAGCACCAGCATCCAAACCCACCCGGTGGACTGTGCTGGCTGAGGCTCCGGACCGGGGATTGCCTGGATCGTCGCGAGTTTGGTTTTCAATTGCTGGGATTTTTCCAACAAACCCTGAATCTTTATTGAGTCAAGGGTCGCTTTACGCGGAAAAATCTCGTCCGTCAGGATGTATAGCTTAGCGGCATAGAGCCGGGCGTTCTCCGGCTTTGCCTGGATCTCCAGCAATCCGAAGCGCAGCAGTCTCACCTGGGTGTAGTAATCCTGCTTGGAAACCACTTCACTCAGCGAGGCAATGGGCAACTCGATCAGCCCCCGCATGGTTACTGAATCCTGCTGAGTGAGCTGAATCTGGTTGGAGATGGCCAGCATGGCCGGCGAGCTGATCATGGCCTTTCGGGCTGAATCACTCAGATCGAACGAGTTATTGGCTACGCCAACCGGCATCTTGAGTTTAAGCGTTTTCTGCTCCAGTTCCTGACTGACGGGTTGCAGCTCTTTGGTTTGGCTGAGTGACTGGGTAGGCGTCTGAGCGATGACACCAGTCGTGAACAGCAGTAGGGCGACACTTAGTTTTATGATATACATCTGAAAGGATAATTAGTTTTTTTCGGTCGATCTGTAGCAAATGTACTGGTTTCCAATTCACTCTCAAGGAATCAGTCTTTTTTTCGACCGTTTAAAAAAATGAGTTGTAAGTGAAGTGTTTTCCCGTCCCACTACCCGCTTTTAAGGCGGGCGGGGATGCTAGGCTCTTACGCTACGTCGTCCGGGGCGGGGGTCAATTCTTCCCCGCCGTGTTTGTTGAGAATATAATCGGCTGCGGCCTGCGCTTTGCTGGCGGCTCTAACGATTAGGGTCCGGTCATTTTTCAGCAGCCCAACCCAGGAACCGATATAGCTACTGGCCTGGCCCAGTAAACTGGTGTGTTCCGACAAATCGACGCCTAACCCGGCTAAAACGAACGTCGTGCCTAACTCGGCGATCAGCTCTTCAAATGCCCGGCCTTCGAGCGTCTTGTCCCCACCCAGCAGCGGGGCCGCTATGAACTCCCGGTTTAACCGTTTGGGGTGTCCGCTCGCGTGGGTGAATTCGTGGAACATCGTTTTGTAAAAATGCTCCGGGGTTTTAAAGTCGGTAATCCTGGGTATGATCACCACGTCGCCGATAACTTCGTAACAGGGCCGGTCCAAACAGTTATGATTGATCGTGGCTCCGTCGGCCTGCATACGGTCGATAGCCGTGTTCAGGGCGGGTCGCTGACGGGCTTCGGCCTCGGCTTTCAGCGTCTTTAGACAGGGTAATTTAAAGTCGATGCTTTCGATTTGGGCCACGTTCCAGACGTAGTAGTAAGAAAACAGGGGGGCGGTCGTCTTACCGGCTGACAGGAGTTCAATTTTCTTCTCCTCGCTGGGAAATTTCCAGAACGTAACCACGGTCCCTTTTTCGCCTTTGCTGATTTTACCCCCCAAGCCGTTAATCTGGTTGCGGGTCAGGTAATAGGGTCGCTCGAAGATACCCAGCGACATCGTCACCTGATTTATGGACGTGTAAGGCCGCTTGGAAACGTAATTTTGAGGTAACTCAAAACCGGTGATGCCATAGGCTTTTTCCCACGGCAACACGCCTTTTTCAAGGGATGCTAAAATGCGCTGGGTTATGTTCTCGTAGAGAAACGCCATTTTCCCACCGGTCTGGTCGTCGGGGTTGGCCACGCCCTGCGTCTGGGTCGCTTTATGCCGCTGGGGCGCGCTGGACGTTTTATTACCAGTACCTTTTTTGGTTGGTTTCCGGGTTTTGCTGAGCGTCGCCATAGTCGTAAGTAGGTCTAAAACAGGGGGTTTGTTCTCCTGTTTTGATACCTTAAAGATACGGCTGGCGACTAACTGAAAGGGGGATAACAGACAGTACGTCAGGTAGTTAAACTAATCCTTTCCCCCGTTATCTGCTTGTGAAGGAGTGAAGTAATTAGCAAGGGAGCCGCCCGGATGTCAGGCGGCTTTCGGATACACTTGACATCTGGATGATGTACGGACCAAGTGCTACAGCGCCCGGTCCGTACATCATCCAGTTTAGGGAATGGCCACTTACACTGATTGTAGCCAGGCATTGTAAAGTCGTTTGGTCTCGCCTTCGCATATCTGTGCGTAGTTGATACAATTGAGGTTGGTCCAGCTACCGGGCACTGTCTGCACCCAGACACCTTCTTTGTTCAGAAAGACGACTCGCTGCTGATCAAAGTACACGGGCGCTCTGTAGGGCATTTCAAGCGGTACCAGCGGCAGGCGAAACCGCATTGCGTGCGCGGCAAAACCTCCCGACGGTCTGCTCATCCAGTTCCAATCACGGTCCCGGTCCCAGCCGGCTTGGCGCAGGCAATCATGGGGGCACTTATCAAACTGGGCATCGGTTGGCGGAAGCGTTTTCCAGCCTGGGAGTAGCAGACCCGCAAATTCAGTTAGATCCAGTTCGGTTTTGATTTGCGCCAGCAAAATCATGTACGGGGTTTTCTGCCAGGCGCCATGCCCGTTTTTCCAGCCCCGAATCTGTTGGGTACCCGTATCTATCAAGTACAGATAGGTGGCATCGACCCGTAAAAGAAACTCAAATACGTGCCCTGGAACATTTTCGATGTGGGACACTTCTCCAGCCAGCATGGCTAAACAATGCCCCATCAGCTCGCCCAGTTCGTCGGACGAGGAACTACTGCCGTGGGAAAAAAGGTGGTGTGCCCCCTTGTCAACGAGAATAAAATTGGCGGCTGTCATAGCGAAGTGACTTATTGATAGTGATTTGACTAATCTTTACTACACTATAAATATCGCTTATATGGGTGGCCTTTGACCGGCTGCCCCCGGTTGATGGCATCGGTGTCTTCTCGTCTATCCCCGGTCGTCTAAATACCCGTAGGGATAATTTTTGTGATGTGGCCACCGCTTTGCGTCACTTCCACCCAGCAGGATAATTACCTTGCGTAGCGGTGCATCCGGTATGCTCCTTAAATCCCCGGCGAGTAGGCACAACCACAAAAAGACCGCAAAACCAATGTCGGTTTTGCGGTCTTAACGACTCGGCGCGAGGCTCAGATGCTGAACCAGATCGTTACAGTCGGGCCAGAATCCCCAGCAGCTTGAGCTCATTGGCCTCCTGAAGGCTAAGTGTTTCTTTATAGTCTTCGTTGATGGGCCGGTCATCACCGCGCAGGGTTTGCCACTGCTCGGCGACACCCGCCCGTAACAGCCAGCTTCCACTCACGCTGATCATCACCTCCCCAAAGCCGGGACCGGCTTTGCGCATAGCCTGACCCATTTCTACGATGTGGGCCTCCCGGCTGCCCGGCTCAAAGCTCTCCTGCCCTTCAAAAGCGATTGGCCCCTCACCGTCCTCAGTATCGTCCCAAGCGTACGGCGTTACCGTGCTGCGGCCCGAAGGCCGGGTGAACGCGTTCAGATCGAGGGTGCTGCCGTCGAGATCGTTGCCGGCGTCTTCGCCCTTCTTTTTACGGGGTTTGGGGTCTTTAGGTGCTTTCTTATTACGGGGTACGGCCGGTTCACCTGATTTTTCACTTACTTTTTCTTTGACCATATTGGCCGTTATGGCCTTACCCGATTCGTGCGACTGTTTAAGCACATCAGCCCAAATCTCGCCCCGCTCGGCGGGGTCGACACCGACTAGCGCAGCTGCGTGCGACTCGATCTGCGGTAGTGGCATACCTGAGCCGTCCGGCTGGAGCTGGGCGTTGGTGTCCAGCCAGTCACCATTAGATTCGGCGGGTTCATCCGTCAGCGCAGAGAGGGGCGAGTTTTCAGCCGGAGTCGATTCCCGATCACCCTCTTCAGGCAAACCGTCGGGTTGGTCATCTTCAGTAAATTCCACGTCTTCCGGCTGGCCGGAGCGATCAAGTTTGACCGGCCTCTTTTTATTAAGAATAGTCGGCTGGATGGCGGTACCATCGGACGTTACCTGGGAGGCTTCCGAAGTACCCAGCACAACCATGGGTTTCCAGGCTGCAATGTCAGCGACCACTTTGGACGAGTTGATGAGCTGGTAGGCTCGTTTGCCATCCAGCCCCCATCGGTCCTGGGTATAGCTTTCCCACGTGCGGTGGGTACCCCGGTAAAGCTTGTTACTACGGATAATCTCCAGGGCATCGCCAATCTCAAAAAACCCTTTGAGCGCGCTTTGAATGCGGGTCTCCTGCTGAGCCATCAGTCGGGAACCCCTTTCGTCGAGGGGGGTTATTTCCTCGACTGAATCATCGGCTCTTTCGCCCTCTTTGCCAGTACTCAAGCCATTTTCGCGGGGTCGCCCGACGGGATCGTGCCCATCTTCCTCCTCGAACTCAGTCGAAATTGGAGATAGGGCGTTGGTAAACTTTTTATTTGCCATACAGGTATGGGTCAATCAAGACCGGGGAATTAGTTGGGATGTGAAAAAATAATGGCTTCAAGTTCATCGACGAAGTTGTTCATGTCGATTACGCCTTTGTTATTTTTGGGCGCGTACTCGAAAATACTTTGTTGCTGGGAGGGGGATTCCATCAGGCCGATCGTCGTACGTATCGTCGTGTTGAACACGGGCAGGTCGCTGTCAATCAGTGCCTGATCCATCTGTTTAGCGAACAGCGTCTGGCTGGCATATTTATTCTTGAGCACCCCGGCCAGTTTCAAATCGGGGTTGGTCTCACGGCCGATTTTGGCCGCTTCCTTCACCAACCTGTCCAGCCCCTGCCAGGCGAAATTCTCGGCGGGTAGGGGCACGACGTAGTAGTGGGCGGCATTGAGGGCGTTGCGGGTGAGGGGACCCAGGCTGGGTGGGCAATCGAGTACAACGACGTCATAGGGCCTCTGATCCAGCAACTCCCGCAACTGAAAGATCGAATGTGACATGCCCAGGATGGCTTCGGAGCCAATCAGTGTGGACTTGCCCGGCAGCAGATCGAGTCCTTTTTTATCGCCCTGCCCCTGAACCAGTACGTCGTCCCACTCGTGAAAACTTTCCTCGGAGTTGGTCAGCAGCAGGCCCACGTGCAGCCGGGGCTGCAGGCCCACCGCCTGGGTCAGGTTGGCCTGTGAATCCAGATCGACCATTAGCACCCGTTTGCCTCGCTGGTGAAAGGCGGCAGCGGTGTTGAAGGCAACGGTGGTTTTTCCCGAGCCGCCTTTGTGATTGAAGACCGCGACAATAACTGGTTTTGACATGATTGGAAAGGGTTGATAAACGGATTGACAATTCAAATACAAACAACGGGGTAAATGGTGAACACTCAGTCCGTAATGACGACCTCGACGGTTTCCATCTGTCGTTCACCCGGAA
>Ga0105048_10011355_pt1 | contig 14055 bp, 9 predicted proteins | sample MAT05_FD_78382 | JGI IMG/M metagenome (GOLD analysis project Ga0105048, IMG submission 78382) | Freshwater microbial communities from Lake Fryxell liftoff mats and glacier meltwater in Antarctica - MAT-05 | ecosystem: Environmental > Aquatic > Freshwater > Ice > Liftoff microbial mat | place...
CCGGTTTCGCACCGGGATCCGTCCACCCGGCGTCCAGATACGCCTGATCGTCGAGCGCGCCCTGGGCCTCGTCGATCGTCGGTTGCAAGATCCCGAGCACCCGCCGCGCGACCCGGAGCCGGCCGAGGCTGGGCAGGGCCTCGAGCTGCACCGCGGTGCGCACATGCGTCTCACAGGTTGGCCCGCGCAGAGTATTGATGAAGGCCAGGACGAGCCAGAGGCCCCCGAAGCTGCTCCCGGCGACGATCCAGCCGCCGGGTTCCGCATTCTGGGTCGCCGCCCAGAAGAAAGGCCCGCCACAGACCAGCGCGAGGATCGCCAGGACGATGTTCGCATTCCTCCGCCGCGCCGTCTGCCGGACGATGAAGGCCTCGATGTCCCGGTAGTAAAAACGCCGATACGTCTCCGTGGCGATGGTGCGCTCCACGGCGAGCAGATGATCCGGCCCACGGAAAAGGCTGCAACGTCCGGCCGCGAGGGCAAGGAAGCCCCGGCGCACGCCGCGCCCGGGCAGCTTGATGTAGGGAATCGGGGCGTCGGCCATGGGCGATCAGCGGTTGACCAGGGTGACGACGAGCACGACCCAGCCGCCGATCTGCAGGAGCGCGAGGAGGATCGCGACCACGGCGCGCCACCGCGTGCGCGGCACGAGGCTCGAGGGCGCATTCCAGTAGCGCAGGCCCAGATACAGGGCGATCGGCGCGCTCAGGAAAGTGAGCGGCCACATCAGGATCATGGGCAGGGCCGCGAGCGCGAGCGCCGCGCTATCGTAGAGCGTGCGCTCGGTCTCGAGCTGCTGGATGCGGCCCTTCTTGCGGCCCGACTCCAGGCAGCCCGGGCAGACGTGCTCCCCGCCAAACTCCACATCGCAGACCGCGCACAGGAAGCGGCCGCAGCGCGCGCACGGCACCACCGCTTTTTTTGCCGGATGAAAGAAGCACCCGGCATCGCCCTCGACCTGCACCGTCTCGGCCGCGGCACCCCGGCCCGGCGTGCGCAGTGCGGCGGGAAAGACCGCGACCTGCCAACGCGCGCCGCACGCGCAAGTGCCGAGGTGCGGCGCATTGTAGCCGGCGGGCGGGAGCGGAGCCCGGCACCGCGTGCAGGCGACGAGCCGGGCCGTCATCGCCTCAGCGCGCCCGGACGACGCGGGTGTCCGCGATGCGGTCGTGGAGCGCGCGCTTCTGCTCGTCAAAGGCGGCCATGAGGTAGCCGATCATCAGCGTCATCGCGCTCACCAGCTCCGCAAAGTAGCGCCCTGTCGCCCGGCCGAAGCTCAGCGGCGAGCCATCGGGGCGGATGACCTTGAGCTTGCACGCCATCTTGCCCGGCGTGGCCCCAAAGCGACCGATGAAATAGATCGCGTAGGCCGCATTGACGACCAGCGAGATGCCGGTGCTGGCCCAGATGAGCACGTCCTGCTGGAGTCCCGAAAAAGCGAGGCCCAGATTCAAGATCACCGAGACGATCTGCATGATCAGGCCGTCGATGAACTTCGCGCCAAAGCGAATCCAGAAGCCCGCATACTCGTGCTCGCCCGCGGGCAGCGCGCCTTCCTTCAGCCGCTGGAAAAAGAGCGGCTTGCACCCGGCGCACACGAAGCGCCCCTCGTAGCGGATCATCTCGTCCGGAGGGAAAGGCTGCTGGCACTGGCTGCACACCTCGCCACCCGCGACCGGCGCCACGGCCAGGCTCCCCGCGGAGGCCGCCGGCGGAGTCGTGGGCAGCTCCGCCGCCACCTCGCGACTCGGCTGCCAGTTGGCCATCCCGTCACGCCAGACCAGCGTGTCGGGCTGAATCTTTCCGGCCGCGATCAGGGCCTGGAATTCGGGGTCCTCCACCGGTCCCCGGCGTTCGTTATTGTCGGCGTAGTACCATTTCATGAGAGCGATCGAAGAGGGAGCAGGCGATGGGCCGGGAGCGTGGACGGCGGACGGGTCTTTGGGAAGCCCGGACCGCGCGGCTCACGGCTCCTCATACACCCCCACCGCACGCAGCCCCCGGGCGCTGAGTTCAAAGACCTCCACGCTCACCGGATACGGCGTCGCCCGGTACGCCGCCAGGACCATCGGCCAGTAGTCGCGGTGATTGCCGCCGAGCGCGGGAAAGAGAAACGCCGTCGAGCGATTTGGCACCACGAGCAGGAGCGTCTCGCCCAGCGTCTCGGCAAAACGCTCCCGCAGCCCGGGCGCGAGCACCGCGCTGGCCACGATGGGCTGGGCCGACTCCAGCGCGGCATACTCGATGACGTTGCGCCGATTGCGGACGTAGCGCGGCTTCAGCTCCGCGAGATCGGCCGTCGCCCGGACCAGCGCCCGGGCTTCAAAATCCTTCCACTCGACCTTCAAGGCCGCAAAGGCCGTGACGGAAAACGGGGTGAGCATGCCCTCGCTCCAGGTGCCCGCCGCGTAGAGCGTGCGCTCCGAGCCGGTCACCGGATTGGCCACCGGCGGGCGCATCGCCTTTGGCTCCAGCCAGACGCGCCAGGCGTCGTCCGCACGGGCGACGCCATGGAGGAAAAGCAAAACGCCCAACATCAAACGCCAAACGCCCGACCCCGAACGGCGCGGTTCGCGGGGCTCCGGCCATTTGGCGTTGGAAGTTGGAAGTTTGAAGTTTGGCGTTTTCTTCCCCCGCCCAATCCCGCTCCTATCCTCGCCTCCATGATCACCTTTCTCGAAGGCACCCTCGTCGAAGCGCTGCCGACCCATGTCGTCGTGGCGGTGCATGGGGTCGGTTATCATGTGGCGATTCCGCTTTCGAGTTACGACAGGCTGCCGCCCGTCGGCCAGCCCATAAAGATCCTCACCCATCTCCAGATCCGCGAAGACGCGCATGTCCTCTTTGGCTTCATGTCGCACGCCGAGCGCGACCTCTTCCGCCTCCTGGTCGCCAATGTCTCCGGCATCGGCCCGAAGACCGCGCTCGACGTGCTCAGCGGCACGACGGTCGCAAACTTCAAAGCCGCCGTGGTCGCCGGCGACGCCGGCCTGCTCGCCAGGACCAAGGGCATCGGTAAAAAAACCGCCGAGCGCATCATCGTCGAGCTGAAGGACAAAGTCGGCGTCGCGGCCGCCTGGGAAGCCGCCAGCGCCGCGCACGCCCCGACCCCCGAAGAGGCGCAGGTGAACGACGCCGTCCTCGCCCTCATCGCCCTCGGCTACAAACAAATCGACGCCCTCAAAGTCGTGAAACAGGCCTGGGACCGCGGCACCCGCGAAGTCGAAGCCCTCATCCGCCAGGGCTTGAAGAGCCTGATCTAACCTGCGGGCCAGGGGCCGGGGGCTCGGGGGAATCCTTTGACACGCGGCCCGGCTCCGCCAAAGACTCGCGCCCTTTTCTCCAATGAGCCTGATCGTCCAGAAATACGGCGGCACTTCCGTCGGCACGCCTGAGCGCATCCTGAATGTCGCCCGCCGCGTGATCGAGACTCAGGACGCCGGGCACAAGGTGGTGGTGGTGGTCTCGGCAATGAGCGGCGTGACCGATGGGCTCATCAAGCTGGCCAATGCGGTGTCGCCCGCGCCGAGTGAGCGCGAGCTGGATGTGCTCCTCGCGACCGGCGAGCAAACGACGATCGCGCTCACCGCCATGGCCATCAATGCGCTGGGACGCAAAGCGGTGAGCCTCACTGGCGCCCAGGCCGGGATCATCACCGACGGGGTGCATACCAAGGCGAAGATCGCGAACATCACCCCGAAGCAGGTCCACGAACATCTCGACGATGGCACCATCGTCATCGTCGCCGGCTTTCAAGGCGAGACCAGCGACGGACGCATCACCACGCTCGGGCGCGGCGGCAGCGATCTCACGGCGATCGCGATCGCGGCGGCGATCAAGGCCCACGTCTGCCAGATCTTCACCGATGTGGACGGCGTCTATACGTGCGATCCACGCGTCGTGCCCACGGCGACGAAGATCGAGGAGATCAGCTACGATGAGATGCTGGAGATGGCCTCCAGCGGCTCGAAAGTCATGCAGTCGCGCTCGGTCGAGTTTGCCAAGAAATTCGGCGTCGTCTTCGAGGTCCGCAGCAGCTTCAACCACAACCCAGGAACCACAGTCAAAGAGGAGACCAGGAATATGGAAAACGTCGTCGTCCGCGGTGTCAGCATCGAGAAAAACCAGGCCAAACTCACCCTGCGGCAAATCCCGGATCGACCCGGCAATGCGGCCCGGATCTTCACCGCCCTGGCCGGCGCGAATCTGAGCGTGGACATGATCGTGCAGAGCGACGGCATCGGCGACACGAACGACATCTCTTTCACCCTGAGCAAAGACGACCTGTCCAAGGCGTCGAAGGTGCTCGCGTCCGTGGCGCAAGAAATCGGCGCCCAAGGCATCGAGACTCAGGACGGCATTGCCAAGCTGAGCATCGTCGGCATCGGGATGCGCTCGCACAGCGGGGTGGCGGCGAAGATGTTTGCCGCGCTGAGCCATGGCGGGATCAACATCCAGATGATCTCGACCAGCGAGATCAAGACGGCGGTGATCCTCGAGGAAGGCAAGATCGTCGAGGCTGCAAATCTGGTGCATGAGGCCTTTGGCCTGAGCGCCAGAGCCTGACCGTCGCCGCCGCTCACAGGGAACTGGGAGCGGCAGGAGAAGTTCGCAAATTGACACCTGGATAAGGCTTCCTTATTTTCGCGGCACCTCCGCGATGTACATCGCTACGTTCAAAGTCTTCTGTGATCTGGCCGAAACCGGCAGTTTTTCCAAAGCCGCCGCGCTAAACGCCATCACCCAGAGTGCGGTGAGTCAGCAGATCCGCACCTTGGAGACCCGCTTTAAGGTCATGCTCGTGGAACGCGGGCGGCGGCACTTTGCGCTCACGCCGGAGGGGGCGGTCTTCTTGCAGGCGTCGCGCGAGATTCTGGCGGTCCACGATCATCTCGACGCGCGGCTCCACCAGCTCCGGGATGTGGTGGATGGGCAGATCAAGGTGGCTTCGATCTACAGTATCGGCTTCCACGATCTGCCGCCGCTGCTCCAGAAGTTCCGCGCGCTATTTCCCCAGGTGGAAGTGCAGGTGTGCTACCGCCGCTCAAATCAGGTCTATGCGATGGTGACCGCGGGGGAGGCGGATCTGGGGCTGGTCGCGTATCCGGCGAAACGCAATGGCTTGCAGATCGAGGTCTTCGCCGAGGATGAGATGATCCTGATCGTGCCGCCGAAGCATCGGCTGGCCAGCCGCCGGCGGCTGAATCTGGCGGCGATCTCCGGGGAGGAGTTCGTCGCTTTCGAGCCGGACATGCCGACCCGCAAGGCGATCGACCGGCATTTCCGCGAGCAGGGCGTGACGGTCCAGCACAAGATGGAATTCGACAACATCGAGACGGTGAAGCGGGCCGTGGAGATCGACGGCGGGGTCTCGATCGTGCCGCGGACGACGGTGCGGCAGGAGATCGAGAGCGGCGTGCTCGTGGGCCTGGAGATCGAAGGCCCGCGGCTGGTCCGCCAGCTCGGGGTGGTGACGAAGCGCAATCGACCGCGCTCCCCGGCGCATCAGGAATTCATCGCGGTGCTGCGGCGCGGCTGAGCGCAACGCGGCCCGCGGGAATCAGGGAGGCGGCGGGGTGGGCGCGGGGTTGAGCCGCACGGTGCCGGTCTGGAGGCCGGCGCCATTGATGGTGCCACCGAGGAACCCACCCCAGCCGAGCTTCTGCTTTTGCAGCACGATCCCGCGGAAGGAACGCAGCGTGCGGGGCGGGAACTTCACGTCCACAAAGGAGCCGGTGAACAGGCCGAGCGCCGGGTCGAGGGTGACGGCGAGGCTGAACGGCACGGGGGTGCCGTTCACGGTGAGCCTGTGGTCGAGGCCGAGGGTGAAGACCTGATTGATGCTCGCGGCCACGCCGGCAACGTTGGTGATGTTGCCGCGGGTGAGTTCGAGCGTGCCGGTGATGGTGGGCGCGGTCAGGAAGACGGTCTGCGTCGCGGGCCGTGGAGGCGCGACGTAGAGCGCGCCCTGGGTCGTCGCGTCGCGGCGGGTAAAGCCGAGCGGGAAGGTGCGGTCGCGCGGGTTGGCGGGCTTGACCCAGTCAAAGGTGGCGGTGAAGTCGGTCGTGGGCGCGGCTTTGTTGATCACCAGTTCGCCGAGCGCGAAGCCCTGGCCGGCGTAGAGGCTGGCAAAGAGCGGCGCGCGCAGGCTGGCGGTGAGCGGCGCGCTGCCTGAGGCCACGGTCTGATCCGGCAGGGTGGCGGTCCAGCGGACATGGCCGGTGGCATCGATCGTGACCGTGCCAAAGCCGGTGCCTGCCGGGCGCTGGAAGGTCGCGCCGCCCGTCTCGGCGGGGATGACAAAGGTGTAGTACTCGGCCTTGGTCTGCGCCGGGGCGTAGGGCGTCGAGCGGCTGAAGGCGGCGCGTTCCGCACGCAAGTCGCTCGTGAAATCGCTGGCCACGATGCTGCCCGCGAGGCGCCGCACGGGGCCGGTGAGATCGAGGGTGAGGTCGAGGAGCAGCGGCGTGGACTTGGGCCGGGCGATGCTCGTCCGGTAGCGGCCCTGGCCATTGACTTCCCCGCGGAAGCCGAGCCGCAAGCCATTGAGGAAAAGGGTGCCGGTGAGCGCGCCGCGTGGATTCACGGTCGCCTGGATGAGCCCGCAGGAGTTCACCGCGAGCCGGGGTTTGCGGATGGTGTCCTCGATCACGGTTTCGGTGTCGGAGATCCGACCGGTGTAAAGGCCCTGGATGCCGGCGAGAAAGGGATCGGTGACGAAGGCCGCGGTCAGCGTCGCATCGGCATTGGGCATGGTGAAGGTGAGCGTCCGGGCGAGGCCGGTGACCGCGCCGCTCCAGCCCGAGAAGACAAAGCCGGCGACCGGCGTCGCGGTGATCGTGTAGGGCTGTCCGGCCTCCACTGTGGCGGGCGCGCGGAAGTTCTGCGCCACCGAGCCCCCGGCCCCGCCCGGCGTCCCATTGGTCGTGGTCTGCACGGTGAGCGTGCGCTTTTGCACGTAGCTCAAGGCGACGGTCGCCGGAGCGGAGAGATTGCCTTCCGCGTCCTGGCTCTGCACGGAGAGGGTGTTTGGCCCGGGGATGAGATCGGCGGTGAGATCGGCCGTCCACGCCGTGGTGCCGGTGGCGGTCTTTCGCGCGCTCTCGTTTACCGAGTAGAAGACGCGGGTCACGGCCTTGTTGTCCCGCGCTGTGCCACTGGCGACGACGGGTGTGACGGGCGCGGTGACCTCGACCCGCGAGCGGGTGCGCGGGCTGAGGATCGTCGCCAGAGGCCGGACGGCATCGGGCACGGGGTCGTCTTCGGTGATGTTGATCGTGGCGCGGGTATTGAAGCCCTCGGCGTAATCCTGCGAGGGGAAGACCTTCACCACGACGCTCTTGAGCGGCGTGTAGCGGGTGTCGTTGAGGGGCTGGAGCGGCACGTTCACCGAGGCCTGATTCCCGGGGATCTCGACGCGGTTGGGCAGCTCGAGGTAATTGCTGCCCGGGCGCGCCGTGCCTTCCACCAGCAGGCGCACGGAGAGCGGGGCGGCGTCGGCGCTGCTCCGGCGGACGACGAAGTTTGCGGCCGAAGTGGAGGTCTCGGCGACAAAGGAGGTCTCCGCCTCGATGTTCACCACGGGGAGATCGTCGTCGATGATGGTCACGAAGGCGAGGTTCTGCGCACCCACGTCGTAGTTGAAGCCCGGCCGCACCGTCACCTGCACCGTCTCGGCACCCTCAAAGAGGCTGTCGTTGATGGGCCGGATCCGGATGGTGACACTGCTGCTGAGCGCCGGGATGGTGACCGTCGCCGGCAGCGTGGCCAGATTCGTCGTGCCGACGGTCACGTTGTAGTCGATGCCGTTGGTGGCCGTGCCGGCGATGCCGAGATTCACGGTGAGCGGCGAGGGATCGGCGGTGCCGCGCGCGATCACGATCCCGGCCGTGTCCAGCGGGAACTCCCCGGCCGTGGCATCGATGACGCTGGCCGTGATGGGGCGCAGCTCATCGTCGAAGATGGTCACTTGGGCGAGGGTCGTGCCCCCAAGGGCGACCCCGGAGGGATTGACCAGAGCGAGGTAGATGGTCTCCGGCGCTTCGGCCTGGGGATCCTGGAGGATCGGGATGGTGATTTCCTTTTCAGACTCGCCCGGGTCAAAGGTGAGCGTCTCGGTGACGGGCGTGAAATCCGCATCCGCCGCGGCCGTGCCCTGGGCGGCGGTGATCACATCCACGGTAAAGGCGCCTTGCGCATCGCCGTAGCGCTGCACCTTCACGGTCGCCGTGCCATCGGCCTCGCCCGCGGAGATCCGCGGCTGCTCAAAGGTGACCCGCTCCGAGGGCGCCCTCGTGCCATACACGCGGACGGTGGAGGTGACGATCTGACCGGCCGAGCCGGACCGCAGATCCCGCACATTCAGCGTCCAGACCCCGGCGCTGTTTTCGCCCCAGGAGTGGGTGGTGGTGAAGGACCAGGCGCCGCCGTTGTCTTCGATGTTCGAGTCGTCGTCGGAGGCGCTGTTTTGCCGGGGCCGGAGTTCGGAGAGCACCGAGGGCGTTCCCTCGGGTGAGAGGAGGACGATCTCGAGGTCGCTGCGATTGTTGTGGACGATGCGGAGCAGCACCTCCACGCGCTCGACGCGCAGATTCGCCTGGCCGGAGAAGTCGAAGCTGCGGGTGACGGGGACCCCGTTGTTGTCGGGAATGGGCGCCGTGCCGGGGACGGTCACCGTCTGGGTCACTTCGGGGCCGAGATTCTGCCAGCTCGCGGCGCGCACTACGGCGGCGGTGGCATTCACCATGCCGGCGCCGTAGCGGTGATTGAAATGGAAGCCGCCTCCATTTTGCTCCCAGTCCGGTTCCTCTTCATCCACGACGGTGGCGGTGCCAGCGAGGATCTCATGCACGTCGCGCCAGCCGAGCGTCGGCGTGGCGGCGATCATCAGGGCGGCGGCACCCGAGACGAGCGGAGCGGACGAGGAGGTGCCGCCAAAGGAATTCGTGTAGGCGCGCTGCGGATCGATGGCGATGGCGGGCTCGCCAGCGCCGGGGTTGTAGCCGGTGGTGCCGACGTTGTCCGTGGTCCAGATGCCGAGGCGTGGGTCGGGGTTGAAGGGGTCGTTCGAGGGGGCGCTCACGAGGAGGTTGGCGCCGCGCTGACTGTAGGTGCTCTGGATGCCAAAGTTGTTCAGCGCCCCGACCGCGACCACGTAGCGCGAGGCGGAGTAGCTGTCGGCATTGGAGTCGCGCGCGCCATCGCCGTCGGCCTGCGAATTTCCGCCGGCAAAGACGGTGATCTGCCCGCGCCCACCGCGCCCGTTGAGCGCGGCGTCGCGGAGGGCGTTTTTCGCCAGGGTGTCGGCGCCGGCATAATACGCGATCGGGCCCCAGCTATTGTTGGAAACGCCAACGGTCAGGCCAGGCGGAGCCCAGAAGAGCGCCTGGGCCTCCTCGGCGTCGGTACTGGCCGTGGAGATGAGCCGCAGGCCCACGAGCTGCGACTCGGGCGCGGCGCCGGAGACGCCGATGGAGTTGTTGCCCCGCGCCGCGGCGACGCCGCCGACCGCGGTGCCGTGCTCATCGCCAAAGGCGGATTCCGGCGCGGGATTGTTGTCGCCGCCATTGAAGTCGCGATGGAAGCCGGTGGAAATCGCCGGGCAGTTTGGGCTGAGATCGGGGTGCGTGGTCTCGAGGCCGTCGTCCACGATGGAGATGGTCACGCCAGCGCCGCGGGTGATGTCCCAGGCATCGGTGATGTTGGCATCGATGCCAAATTCGCCGCCGCCCTGGCCGATATTGCGGAGGTGCCATTGGTTCGGGAAAAAAACATCGTTCGGCGTAAAGCGGCGGACGCGCTGGCGGCGCAACTGGGGCTCCGGCCGCAGCCCACGCGCTTCGAGTCCCAGCACCGCTTCGAGGGCGGCGAGGCCATCGGCGAAATGCAGCATCGTGTAGCCCTCGACCGGCACGGGTCGCACATCGATCGCGCCCGCGGCCACGGCGATGGCCGCGGCGCTCTGCCCGGCGGGCACCGGCACGAGCACGTCGGCCGTGGCGATGCGGCGCGTGAGCGGCGTGCGCGGGCCATCCTTGGGATAGAGCACCGCTTCGGGCTGCGCCCCGGGGATGGCCTGGCGGATCGCGGCAAAGCGGGCCGCAAGACTGCGCGGCTGGGCGCTGCGCATCAGCGCCCGCCCACGATGCGGCTCCGGCACCGTCGCGCCCGGATCCACGGCTTCGAGCGCGGCTTTCAAACGCTCCGCCGGAGCCCCCGGCTGGACGACATGCAGCTCTCCCTCGGCCAACTCAAACTCGCGCAACTTGCCCACATCCCGGAGCAGATAGCTCTCCTGCGCCTGGACCGACATCGCGGCAAAGAGCAAGCCGGCGGCGATCTGGAGCGCGTGGCGGAGGCGGAGGAGGGGAAACTTCATAGAGGGCGCAGACTCGCAGAAACGCCGGTGAGCGGAAAGTGAAGTTTCGCTTTCCGAGCCCGGGGAGCGCCGCCTATTCCTCCGCGCATGCACCCATCCGCCATCGGCATCATCGGCGGCAGCGGCCTGTACCAGATGGATGGCCTCACGCATCTGACCGAGCATGCAGTGGAGACGCCGTATGGCCCGCCCTCCGACGTGCTCGTCGGCGGCCAGCTCGGGGGACGCCAGGTTTTTTTCCTCCCACGCCACGGTCGCGGGCATCGCATCCTGCCGCACGAGTTGAATCATCGCGCAAACATCTGGGCGCTGCGGTCGCTCGGGGTGCGGTGGATCCTCTGCGTCACCGCGGTGGGCTCGCTGCAGGAGCAGTATGCGCCGCGGCACATCGTGCTGCCTTCGCAGTTCTTCGACCGGACCAGCCAGCGCCACACTTTCTTTGGCGACGGGATCGCAGCGCATCTGGCTTTTGCCGACCCGATCGCCGGGCCGCTCCAGCAGCTCCTGCACGAGCAGGGCACGGCCCTGGGCCACACCATGCATCTCGGCGGCACCTACGTGAATATGGACGGGCCCCAGTTCAGCACCCGGGCGGAGAGCGAGACGCACCGGCGGCTCGGTTTCGACGTGATCGGGATGACCAATCTCGGCGAAGTGAAGCTCGCGGGCGAAGCGGAGATCGCGATCGCGACCATGGCCATGATCACCGATTACGACTGTTGGAAGGTGGACGAAGCGGCGGTGACGGCCGACGCGGTGATCGCGCATCTCGTGGCCAATGCCGCCGCCGCCAAAGCCATCCTCGCGCGCGTCATCCCGCATCTGCCCACCGTGCCCGACTGGCCGCAGCACCGCGCGCTGGATTCCGCGCTCGTGACCGACCGTGCGCTCTGGCCGCCCGCCACGGTGGAGAAGTTGCGCCCGATCCTCGGTCGGCTGCTCTGAGCCGGGTCCCGGGCACCGGGCCGCAATCCACTTTGCACCGGTGCGATCCACTGCCATTGTCCCCGCCCCACTCATGAGCCGTCCCTTCCTCGCCCTGCTCGCCTTCGCGGGCCTCGCCACCGCCGAGACGCCCCCGCCGATGGCCCTGCCCGCCACCGCCGTCAACGAGCCAGGGCGGCCAAAGATCACCTTCAGCCAGTGCCATGTGGAGGGTCCGTATCTCGCGCTCACCTTTGACGATGGCCCGCACGGCACGAATACCCCGCGACTGCTCGACATGCTCAAGCAGCGCAAGGTGAAGGCGACCTTCTTTGTCGTCGGCCAGTGCGTCGCCGAGTATCCCGAGATCGCCAAGCGGATCATCGACGAAGGGCACGAGATCGCGAATCACTCCTGGTCCCACCCCCAGCTCACCAAGCTCGGCGAAGGCAGCGTGACCGAGCAACTCGGGAAGACCCACGATGTGGTGCGCCAAACCACTGGCGTAACGATGACCCTGCTGCGCCCGCCCTACGGCGCCTTTACCCCGAACCAGCAGGCCTGGGCCTTCCGCAAGTGGGGCTACCGCTGCATCCTCTGGGATGTCGATCCACTCGACTGGAAGTATCGCAGCGCGGCGCATGTGAAATCCGAAATCCTCGGCCATGCCGGCCCGGGTTCGATCGTCCTGAGCCACGACATTCACAAAAGCACGATCGACGCGATGCCAGAGACGATCGACGCGCTGCTCGCGCGGGGTTTGAAGTTTGTGACCGTGAGCGAGCTGCTGGCCATGGATCGGCCGAAACCTCCGGCACCCAAGGCCACGCCCGCGCCGAAGCCAGCGCCGCCCAGCGAATCCACGGCCGCCACCCTCCCCACCTCGACGGCCAAACCCTGACCTGGCGCGCGGCCTCGCTCCGCGTGGGGGTGGGGCGCCATCCAGAACCCGCCGAAGCGTGAGCGCGGGCCGCCGGGCGGGCAGACGCGCCCCCGCCGGGCCGGACTTCCCTTTCCAACCCACCGCGCGTGCCGCATCCTGTCGCCCGATGAAGAAGCTCGCACTCGTGCTCCTCGCGCTGGTCGCCGGGGGCGCGTTTTTCGTCTGGCGGGAGGTGCCGCACCGCGCCACCGGAGCGGAGATCGCTCCGCCGGACGCGCTCCTTTTCGCCCACCTGCCGGACCTCGTCCGCACGGCGCGGCGCTGGCCTGCGACGGCCCTCGCGCAGCTCTGGCGCGAGCGGGAGGTGCAGGCCTTTGCCGCCGGCGCGCTGGCGCGAATGCCGGCGCTGCTGGAGACCCAGGAGGCGCTGCGCCGGCTCGAACGGAGCGGGGCACGGGAGGCGTTCTTCGCCGTGACCTCGACGGAGGGACCGGCGCCGGGGTTCGTCGCCGGGCTGCGTTTTACGGGCAGCAAAAGTGACGTCGCGGCGCTGCTGAGCAAGCCGTGGGCGGCCTGGCGGCAGGCGTCGCCCGCGGGTCGCACGGAGCTGCTCCGGCGCCCGCATTGGGAGATCGAGACGCACACGGTCGAGGACCGACTGCTCGCGGGCTGCTTTTACGAAGGGTGGTACTTCCTCGCGAACGATCTCGTCCGACTCGAGCTGACTCTCGCCCGCTGTCGCGATCGCAGCTCCGCCGGGATCGCGAGCACGGAAGGCTGGAAAACGGCGACCGGCCCGCTTCCGCCGGACGCCGATGCCCTGCTCGTGGCCGAGCCCGAACGCCTGCCCGTCCTCCTCGGCGTGCTCGCCCCCGCGGCGCCGCACCCGCCTGCGCCCGCCCCGAAGAGCCGGCCCATCGCCTGGGCCGTGAAACTCGACCGCTCCCTGCTCCGCGACACGCTCTTCCTGCCGGGAGTCCCGCCCGCCGCCACCCCGCTCACGGCCCGCACCCACGTCCTCCTGGGCGCGGAGACCCTCTTTTACGGCGCCTTTCTCCTCCCGGCGCCACTCGAAGTCCCGCCGCCGATCGCCCCATTGCTCACCCTCCTGACCTCCTCCCCGAGCCTCGCCCTGGCGGGGGAGACGCTTTCCGCGGCGGACTTCACCGCCGCCTTTGGTCCGGAATGCGCGGTCCTGCTCGACTGGCCACCCGAGGCCGAGGCTCCGGCGATCTGCTTCGTGCTCGGCATCCGCGATGCCCGCCGGGCTGCGCAGGTCGTGGAGACGATCACCGGTGGCACGGACGACACGGAAACCTGGCTCCGCCAGGAGGAAGCCGGGATGGCCCTCCATCGCGCGCCGGCCGATCCGAAGACCGGGGCCGCTCCGGCGCTCGCCATCCTCGCCGACGCCATCGTCCTCGGGGCCGATGCCGCACCCGTCCGGGCCACGGCGGCGCGGCTCCTCCTCGGCCCGGGTTCGTCCGGCGATGCTCCCGCCCGGGCCGAACTGGCCAACGCCTCCGGAAGCGCCACGGAAGCGATCGCGCGGCTCGATTTCCGCCGGCTCTTCGAACGCTCCTACGAGACCTTCCGCCCCTTCCTGCGAATGTCTCTCGCCTTTTCCCCAGTCACCGGCCCCTACCTCGACCCAGAGAAGCTCCCACCCGCCGAAGCCATCGCCCGGCATCTCGCGCCCACCCTTTACACCCAGACGGCCCGCCCCGAGGGGCTGCTCATCGAAGCCGCCGGCACCCTCAGCCTGAGCCAGACCCTGGCCGGGATCGTCACCACCGTCGGCACCTCGTCGCTCAGGGCCCTGAGCGAGCGGAAAGAGGCGCGTACACCGGAGCTGACCCGCACGCCGGGC
>Ga0105048_10011357_pt1 | contig 14054 bp, 11 predicted proteins | sample MAT05_FD_78382 | JGI IMG/M metagenome (GOLD analysis project Ga0105048, IMG submission 78382) | Freshwater microbial communities from Lake Fryxell liftoff mats and glacier meltwater in Antarctica - MAT-05 | ecosystem: Environmental > Aquatic > Freshwater > Ice > Liftoff microbial mat | place...
ATGGTGGAAGCGTTCATGGCGGTGCTATTTGGAGGGCTGACGGCGTGGTTTTACGTGGTTCCGCGGCGGGCGGAGTGGTTGGGGGTGCCGTGGGGGCTGGTGAGGCCGGAGTGGGCGGCGGGGCCGGCGGAGCAGACGTGGCCGATCATGGTGGTGGTGCTGGGGTTGATGGGGATGTTGGTGGCGATGACGCTGGTGGACGCGAAGACGTACACGATCCCGCTGGTGTTGCCGTGGGTGGCGACGGTGCTGGCAGTGGTGATTTATCCGCTGCACGCGGGGTATCTGGAGTGGGTGGGGCAGACGCTGTGGTCGGTGGCGCCGGGGTGGCGGTACGCGATCCCGACGCCGGTGGGGGCGGGGCAGTGGTGGTGGCTGGGGGCGGCGCTGGGCGGGTGCGTGGGGGTGGGGGTGAGCTTGTTGTTGCTGCGGCTGGGGCTTTTGCGGCGGTCGTTTGAGGACTATGGGGAGTGGGAGGCCGCCCACTTGGAAGGGCAAGTTGCCAAAGGGACAAATGGTGAGATGGCCAAAGAAGGCGAGGGGGTCGAGGGAGGCGGCGCGGTTGGGGGTGGGAGCCCGGCGGAGACGTGGATTGCGTATCCGCACGCGCGGCGGGAGATGGTGAAGGAGCTGGCGTTTTTGGGGCCGATCGCGGGGATGGGCGCGCTGGGCGGGTGGCTGGCCGCGGCGTGGGCGGCGGGTCGGGCGACGGTGGCGGCGAACCCGAGCGTGTTTGAGGCGCCGATAGTGAGCGGGCCGTCGATGCCGCTGTGGTTGAATGTGCTGGGCGGGGTGGCGATGGGTTATCTGATCGGCGGTGGGGTGGTGTGGATGGTGCGGGTGCTGGGTTCGATCGGGTTTGGGAAGGAAGCGATGGGAATGGGGGATGTTCACCTGATGGCGGCGGTGGGGGCTTGCCTGGGCTGGATCGACGCGACGTTGGCGTTCTTTGGGGCGGCGTTTGTGGGTGTGGCTTGGGCGGGGGCGGCGTCGGTGTTGGGGGGTCGGGCGAAGCGGGCGATGCCGTATGGGCCGTTTTTGGCCGTGGCGACGCTGCTTGTGGTGCTTTTGAAGCCGGCGATCGAGCACTGGCTGGGAGTTCTATTACAGGTTCAGCCGGGTGAAACGCCGATCAATATTCCGTAGTGGCGGGTTTGGGCGGGCCGGACCGGCGGCGCGGACCGACCTGGCGGTGATGGCGAAAGTGTGCTGGAGTTGGATCTGAACAATTGAACATGTGCGTTGGGTCGGGTACGGTTGGCCCATCCGGAGGGCTCGTCCGGGTCGCCCGATCGGCGCACTGTTGAGCATGGAGGTTCACATGGCCTTTTTGAAGAACATCGTTGTTGGCGTATCCCCGCGGACCGCTGGCGTGGGTCGGATGGTTGGGGTTGGCGTGCTGTCGGCGGCGGGTCTGCTGGCCATCGGCGGGCTGACGGGCTGCGCAAACCAGGCGCAGCAGGACGAGACGGCTCGGCTGACGGCTGAGAACCAGCAGCTGCGCGATCAGGTCGCTTCGTCGGGCCAGGCGCAGTCGGCGACGGAGACGCAGCTGGCTCAGGCGCGGGCGGAACTTGCGGGGCGGATGGCGAATCCGAATCCGAATCCGCAGCCGGGGCCGGGGCCGGGCCGGTCGCAGTCGCCCGACACCGTGCTGGAGATCGCGGGTGACGTGGCGTTCTCATCGGGTCAGGCGGAGTTGACGGCGGCGGGCAGGCGCGAACTGGACAAGATCGCTTCGACGATCAAGGCGCGCTTCTCCGGCAACCGCATCCGCGTCGAGGGCTACACCGACAAGAACCCGATCCGCAAGAGCAAGTGGGGGAGCAACGAGGCTCTTTCGCTGGGGCGGGCACAGGCTGTCGAGAAGTATCTGTCGACCAAGGGCATCAGCTCTTCGCGGATTGAAGCGGTGGGCCTGGGCGCGACGAAGCTGAAGGGCAGCGACTCGGCGAGCCGTCGTGTGGAAATTGTGATCATCGGCGGCTGAACGGCTGTCGGGCAGGAACGTTTTACGGGCCCGACGCGTTCTCAATCGCGTTGGGCCTTTTCGCATGAAGCGCGGAGGTGAAAAGAACATGCTGTGGATGAGTAATGTGTCGAGGTCGATGGTGCGGGCGGGCGTTCGGGCGAGTGTGTTGGCGGTGCTGGGCATCGGGGCGGCGCTCCTGGGCGGCTGCAACGATGAGCTCAAGACGCAGAACGCGACGCTGACGACAGAGAACGGGCAGCTGAAGGAAGAGGTGACAAGCCTCACGCAGAACGTGCAGTCGAAGGACGCGCAGATCCAGCAGTTGCTGGGGCAGATCCAGAACGCGCCGCAGCCGCAGCCGTATTTGGCGCCGACGGGTGCGGGGCCGCGCGAGCGGACGGGTGGGGCTTCGCGTGGGACGACGCTGACGGTGGCCGGGGACGTGTTGTTCGCGCCCGGGTCGGCGACGATCAAGACCGACGGCAGGCGCGAGCTGGACCGGATCGCGTCGACGATCAGGTCGAAGTACTCCGGCAACCGGATCCGCGTGGAGGGCCACACGGACTCGGACCCGATCCGCAAGAGCAAGTTCAGGGACAACGAGCACCTCTCGGCGGAGCGGGCGCTAGCGGTGGAGCGGTACCTGGCGACCAAGGGCGTGTCGGCGTCGCGGATTGAGGCGGTAGGGAAAGGCGCGTCGAACCCGAAGGGGAGCAAGTCGTCGAGTCGGCGTGTGGAGATCGTGATCCTGGGGGGATGACGCGCCGGGACGGCCGACCGGCGGAGCGGCCGCCGGAGACGGACGAGGTCGATCCCGGCGATGTCGAGCGGAAGGTGGCGGTGAGGTGGCGGGAGTAGGGCTGTAGCGGCCGCAAATGGTCAAATTGCTTAATGGTCGAACTGCCAGATGAAGGCAGTTTGTAGGATGGGTTTCTCGCGTGAGCGGCGATTAGGCTGGGCGATGGGGTTTTGTGATGAGTGTAGGGGTGGCTACACTCTGTACTGGCGTTGGTACGAGGTGTGTGGTGTGTGTAGGGGTGGCAGGAGCTTTGGTATGGCCGGAGTGGTGCGAGCGAAGGTTGGGGGTGGCGGGGAGGCGGCGCTGGAGGCCGTGGGGCATCGGCGGACGCGGGAGGCGCACCTGGCGGAGACGGCGCAGGATTATGTGGAGAAGATTTCGGACCTGATCGAGGCGGCGGGCGAGGCGCGGGTGACGGACCTGGCGGCTCGGCTGGGGGTGACGCACGTGACGGTGACCAAGACGATCGCGCGGCTGAAGCGCGAGGGGCTGGTGCAGAGCGAGCCGTACCGGGCGATTTTTTTGACGCCGAGGGGGAGGCGTTTGGCGGCGGAGGCGAAGCGGAAGCACGAGATCGTGCTGTCGTTTTTGCTGGCGATCGGGGTGAAGCGGTCGGCGGCGCTGGCGGACGCAGAGGGGATCGAGCACCACGTCAGCAAGGAGACGCTGGCAGCGATGAAGCGGGTTGAGGGGATGCTGGGGAAGAAGCTGGCAAAGAGCTAAGCCCGATCGCTCTGCCCTCGCGGCGGAGGCTCGACGATTCGCTCCTAGGACTCGGCTCATCGTCGGCGTGGAGAGCCCGAGATTCAACGCGCTGGGGGGTGGCCACGGGTGGGTCGGGAGGCATACTGTAGCCCATGCTACACAATGAGGGCGCGACTAGAGGTGGGCGGGGCGATCAAATGTTCAAATGGTTGAATGGTCAAAGTGCCAAAGTGTGGTCGCGGGGTGTGCGAGGTTGGGGTGTGGTGGCGGCGCGGTTGATGCTGGTTTTGCTGGGCGGGATGATGATGCTCGGTGTGGCGGGGTGTGAGCGGAAGCCGGGCGAGGGGGGGACGGGCGGGGCGAAGGGGCCGCTGCGGGTTGTGTGTACGGTGGGGATGATTACGGATGGGGCGAAGGTGATCGCGCGGGGGACGGGGGCGACGGTGACGGGGCTGATGGGGGCGGGGGTGGATCCGCACTTGTACAAGGCGTCGCCGGGGGACACGCGGCTGCTTGCGGAGGCGGACGTGATTTTTTATGGGGGGCTGCTGTTGGAAGGGCGAATGGTGGATGTCTTGGTCAAGATGGCGGGGAAGAAGCCGACGGTGGCGGTGACGGAGCGGATGGAGGCGTCGGCGCTGCGGGAGCCGCCGGAGTTTCAAGGGCATCCGGATCCGCATGTGTGGTTTGATGTGTCGTTGTGGCGCGAGGCCGTAATGCGGATGCGTGATGCGCTGATGGAGCATGACGCGGCGCGGGCGGCGGTGTATGCGAAGAACGCGGAGGAGTATTTGGCGGAGCTCGACGCGCTGCACGAGTGGTGCAAGAGCGAGCTGGGGAAGATCCCGCCGGAGAAGCGGGTGTTGGTGACGGCGCACGATGCGTTCGGGTATTTCGGGCGGGCGTATGGGCTGGAGGTGCTGGCGATCCAGGGGATCTCGACGGACAGCGAGGCGAGCCTGCGGGATCTGAATGGGTTGGTGGATTTGCTGGTGAGCCGGAAGATCCCGGCGGTGTTTGTGGAGAGCACGGTGCCGCGGAAGACGATCGAGGCGCTGGTGGAGGGGGCGAAGGCGCGCGGGCACTCGGTGGTTGTGGGGGGCGAGCTGTTCAGCGACGCGATGGGGACTGCGGGGACGGAAGAGGGGACGTATATCGGGATGGTGCGGCACAATGTGAGGACGATCGTGGCGGCGCTCGCTGGTGCGGGCGGGAAGGGGACGCCGTGAGCGTGAAGAGTGAGGTGGCGGTGGAGGTGCACGACGTGACGGTGGCGTATCACCGGCGGCCGGTGCTGTGGGATATTGACGTGGAGATCCCGGCGGGGCGGTTGGTGGCGGTGATCGGGCCGAATGGGGCGGGGAAGTCGACGCTGCTGAAGGCGATTCTGGGGTTGGTGCCGACGGCCTCGGGGAGGATCGAGATTTTCGGTCAGGGTCTGCGGGAGGCGCGGGGGTTGATTGGGTATGTGCCGCAGCGGGAGACGGTGGACTGGGAGTTTCCGATCGATGCGCTGGGCGTGGTGATGATGGGGCGGTATGGACGGCTGGGTTGGCTGCGGCGGCCGGGGCGGGCGGATCGGGAGGCGGCGGAGCGGTGCCTGGCGCAGGTGGGGATGGCGGAGTTTGCGGGACGGCAGATCAGCCAGCTCTCCGGTGGTCAGCAGCAGCGGGTGTTTTTGGCGCGGGCGTTGTGCCAGGATGCGCGGCTGTACTTCATGGACGAGCCGTTTGCGGGGGTGGATGCGGCCACGGAGCGGGCGATCGTGGAGGTGCTGCGTTCGCTGCGCGAGGCGGGGAAGACGGTGATCGCGGTACACCATGACTTGCAGACGGTTCGCGAGTACTTCGATCATGTGGTGCTGCTGAACATGCGGATGGTGGCGGCGGGGCCGGTGGGCGAGGTGTTCACGCATGAGAACCTGCAGAAGACGTACGGCGGGCGCTTGACGCTGTTGGACGCGGCGGCGGAGGCGGTGCGGCTGGCTGGGTTGGGGGGTGTGGCGGCGGCGCATCCGGTGGGGCCGGTGAGGAGGGCGCCGGGCGAGTGAGCGGGAGTTGGTTCCAAACTGATGGGGGAACAAGAAAGAAGTGATCCCATGCGGAGCATGGGGGTACGCAGGGCAGGACCGGATACGAGTGAGTTGGCGCGATCATGAATGATCTCTTGAGGCTGCTGACTCTGCAGGATGAGAACACCCGGCTGGTGGTGCTGGGGTCGGCGCTGCTCGGGCTGTCCGCGGGGGTGGTCGGTTCGTTTGCGGTGCTGCGGCGGCGGGCGCTGGTGGGGGATGCGGTGGCGCACGCGGCGTTGCCGGGGGTGTGCGCGGCGTGGTTGGTGTTTGGGGAGCGGAGCTTGCCGTTGTTTCTGGCGGGAGGGTTGGTGTTTGGCTTGTTGGCGGTGGTGTGCCTGGCGTTTCTACGGGCGCAGACACGGATCAAGGATGACGCGGCGATGGCGGTGGTGCTGGGGTCGTTCTTTGGGTTGGGGATTGTGTTGTCGCGGGTAGCGCAGAACAGGCCGTCGGGGGCGCTGGCGGGGCTGGATGGATTTTTGTTTGGGAAGGCCGCGAGCATGGTGCGGCAGGATGTGGAGATGATCGCGCTGGTAAGCGGGGCGTCGCTGGTGCTGGTGGCGGTGTTGTTCAAGGAGTTCCAGCTGGTGTGCTTTGATCGGGCGTTTGGCGGGGCGCAGGGGTGGCCCGTGGGATGGCTCGATCTGGGGCTGATGAGTGTTTTGGTGTGCTGCACAGTGGTGGGGTTGCCGGCGGTGGGGGTGGTTTTGATGGCGGCACTCTTGGTGATCCCGGCGGTGACGGCGCGGTTCTGGACGGATCGTCTGGGGGTGATGGTGGTGCTGGCGGGGGTGATCGGGGCGGTGGCGAGCGCGACGGGGGCGGGGTTGTCGGCCGTGTTGCCGCCGCCGCCGGGGAGCTTGTCGCGGGGGTGGCCCACGGGGCCGATGATCGTGCTGTCGGCGACGGCGGCGTTTGGGGTGTCGATGCTGGCGGCGCCGCGGCGGGGGATCGTGGCGGAATGGCTGCGGCGGCGGGCGCTGGTGCGGCGGATCGCGCAGCAGCACTTGCTGCGTGGGGTGTTTGAGTGCCAAGAGGCGGGTAGAGATCTGGGGCGGGCGGTGAGCGAGCGGGAGTTATTGAGCGCGCGGTCGTGGGGCGAGGGTGAGTTGGCGGCGGCGGTGCGGGTGGCGGTGGGGCGCGACTTGGTGACGCGCGAGGGCGATGGGCTGAAGTTGACGCCGACGGGGGTGGAGGAGGCGTCGCGGGTGGTGCGGGCGCACCGGCTGTGGGCGTTGTATCTGGTGGATCAGGCGGGGATCGCGTCGGATCATGTGGATCGGGACGCGGATGAGATCGAGCATGTGCTGGACGCGGCGGTGATCCGTGGTCTGGAGGAGCGGCTGCTGGCGACGGGGAAGTTGCCGGCGTCGGGGCGCGGGTTGCCGGTAGTGGGGGGTGAGGCGTGACGATTTATGCGCATGAGTGGTGGGTGATCGCGACGGCAGTGGCGTGCTGCGTGGCGTGCGGGGTGATCGGGTGCTTTCTGGTGCTGCGGCGGTTATCGATGCTGGGGGACGCGATTGCGCACGCGGTGCTGCCGGGGTTGGCGGTGGCGTTCATGGTGAGCGGGTCGCGGGCGGTGGGGCCGATGCTGCTGGGGGCGGCGGGGGCGGGGCTATTGACGGTGGGGCTGTCGTCGGTGTTGCAGAAGCGGGCGCGGATCGCGGAGGACGCGGCGATCGGCGTGGTGTTCACGGGGATGTTCGCGACGGGCGTGCTGATGATCACGTGGGTGGCGAGCACGATCGATCTGGACCCGGGGTGCGTGTTGTATGGGCTGCTGGAGTTTGTGGCGTTCGACACGGTGGTGGTGGGGGGGTTGGAGGTGCCGCGGGCGCTGGTGGCGTTGCTGGTGGTGGCAGGGGTGAACATAGCGGTGGTGGCGGTGTTCTTGAAGGAGCTGCGGATCGTGGCGTTTGACCCGGCGCTGGCGGCGACAATGGGGATCAGCGTGGGCGTGGTTCACTATGGGCTCATGGGGCTGGTGGCGGCGACCACGGTGGTGAGCTTCGAGGCGGTGGGGTCGATTTTGGTGGTGACGATGCTCGTGGCACCCGGAGCGACGGCGCACCTGCTGACGGATCGGCTGGGGCGGATGCTGTGGCTGACGGGGGTGATCGCGGCGGCGTCGGCGGTGCTGGGGTACTTCGCGGCGGTGTGGCTCAACACGAGCATCGCGGGGATGATCAGCGTGGTGGCGGGGGGGCTTTTCGCGGCTGCGGTGTTCTTGGCGCCGCGGCATGGTTATCTCGGGAAGGTGGTGGTGCGCGGGTTGTTGTCGATGCGGATCGCGCGGGAGGATGTGCTGGCGTTCTTGTATCGGTGGGAGGAGCGCGCGGGGCAGCAGGGCGTGCGTGGGCCGGGGGCGTGGCAGATCGCGGCGGCGCTGGAGCAGCCGGTGTTGACTCCCGTAGCGATCTGGTGGTTGGGGCGGCTGGGTTGGGTGGGGCCGGGGCCGGTGTTGACGGAGGCGGGGCGTGCGACGGCGGTGGGCGTGGTGCGTTCGCACCGGCTTTGGGAGAGTTATCTGGCGAAGCACTTGCCGCTGGCGGGGGACCATCTGCATGCACCGTCGCACCGTGTGGAGCACTTTATTGGGCCGGGGATGCGGGAGGAGTTGGCGGGGGAGTTGGGCGCGGGACGGGATCCGCATGGGCGAGAGATCCCGGGGGAGGATCGCAGCGGGTGACGCGGGTGTGGAGGCGGGTGGAGGGTCGGGCCAGCCGAACGTGGGGTGGGGCAGGGTTGTTTTGCAAGATCGTTGCTGGCGGCACTGAGGTTGATTCTTCGGCTTGGTGTGCTTGGCACTAAGGGGTGGGTCGGCGGGAGCCGAAGAGCGGGGCGGATCGATGTGGGCCGCGCTGACCGCGCGGGTGTTGACAGGAGCGGTGTGATATGCCCCCAGCCCCGAAACCTGTGGATGAGTGCGCGCGATTGATGGCCGTGCGAGCCGACCCGACGACTGTGGGGACGGCGGACGCGTGGTCGGATTCGATCGTGGGGATTGCGGCGACGCTGACGGGGTGCCCGATCGCACTGGTGAGCATCGTGGATGAAGAGCGGCAGTGGTTCCGCGGGTGCAGGGGATTGCCGGTGCGGGAGACGACGCGGGATGTGTCGTTCTGCGCGTATGCGGTGTATAGCCGAAAGATGCTGGTGGTGGAGGACGCGAGGAAGGACGAGCGGTTCGCGGACAACGCGTTGGTGACGGGGCCGCCGGGGATCCGGGGTTATGCGGGCGTGCCGGTGTATGGGGCGGGCGGGCAGCCACTGGGGACGCTGTGCGTGATCGATACGGTGCCGCGGGAGTTCAGCGCGGAGCAACTGTCGAGCCTGTCGGCGTTGGCGGGGATGGTGTCTGAGCGACTGCAGTTGGAGGCTCGGGCGCGGGCCGCGGAGCGGGGCTGGGCTCGGCAGCGTGACGAAGCGAGCGAGCTCTCGAGCGATAAGTCTCGATTGGAATCGGACGTGGCGCGGCGTGAAGCGCTTGAGGAGTCTCTACGCGAGCAGGCGGCGGCGCGGGCGGCGGCGGATCGGCTCAGCCAGCACAAGCAGGCGGCGCTCGAGGCGGCGGGGATTGTGGCCATCACGGATGCCAAGGGCACGATCCTGCATGTGAACGAGAACTTCTGCCGGATCTCGGGATATTCGGCGGTGGAGCTATTGGGACAGAACCACCGATTGCTGAACTCGGGGCACCATCCCAAGTCGTTCTTTACGGAAATGTTTTCAACGATCGCGAGCGGGCGGCCTTGGCGGGCAGAGGTCTGCAACCGGGGCAAGAACGGGAAGCTGTACTGGGTCGACACGGCGATCGTGCCCATGGTGGGCGAGGGTGGCAAGATCGAGCAGTACTTGGCGCTGCGGATCGACATCACGGCGAACGTGGAGAACACGAGGGCGCTTGAGCGACAGCGGGCGGAGTTGGCGGAGGCGCGGGAGCGTGCGGACGCGGCGAGCCGGGCCAAGAGCGAGTTTTTGGCCAACATGAGCCACGAGATCCGCACGCCTTTGACTGCGATCCTGGGTTATGCGGACATGCTGCGCGAGGAGGGGGATCTTTCGGCGGCACCGCCGGCGCGATTGCAGACGCTGGACACGATCCGGTCGGCGGGGCAGCACTTGTTGACAGTGATCAACGACATTCTGGATCTGTCGAAGATCGAGGCGGGTCGGATGACGGTGGAGTCGGTGGAGGCGTCGGTGGCGGGGTTGATGGCGGAGGTGGCGAGCCTGGTGAGGCCGCGGGCGGCGGGGAAGGGCGTGGAGCTGCATGTTGGACTGGAGACGGCGGTGCCGGAGAAGATCCATTGCGACCCGACGCGGTTGCGGCAGGTGATGATGAACCTCGCGGGGAACGCGGCGAAGTTTACCGAGCAGGGGCGGATCGATCTCACGGCGCGGGTGGATCACGGGCCGAACGGCGATCGGTTGGTGATCGCGGTGGAGGACACGGGGGTGGGATTGACGCTGGAGCAGGCGGGACAACTATTCGCGGCGTTCGCGCAGGCCGACACGAAGGTGACGCGGCGGTTCGGGGGCACGGGACTGGGGCTGGTCATCTCCAGGCGATTGGCGGAGCTGATGGGCGGGACGGTGCGGCTAGTGCGGTCGGAGGAGGGGAAAGGTTCGCGGTTTGAGGCCGAGATCCCGCTGCTGCCGGTCGAGGGGTCGGCGATGCTGGAGCAGCTGGAGAAGGTGATGGTGCCCGCGATCAAGCTGGAGGCGGCTGTGGCGGTTCGGCTAAGCGGGCGGATCTTGCTCGCGGAAGATGGGAAGGACAACCAGCGATTGATCTCGTGGCACCTGACAAACGCGGGGGCGACGGTGGTGGTCGTCGATGACGGTCAGCAGGCTCTGGACAAGCTGGACGCGGCGTCGTCTGCGGGGGAGCCGTTTGATCTCTTGGTGACGGACATGCAGATGCCGGTGATGGATGGGTACTCGTTGGCGCGGCAACTGCGGGGGCGTGGGAGCGATTTGCCGGTGATCGCACTGACAGCGCACGCGATGGCGGAGGACCGGGCCAAGTGCCTGGAGGCGGGTTGCGATGATTACGCGACCAAGCCGATCGACAAGTTGGCGTTGCTGGGGGTGTGCGCCAAGTGGATGGCGGCACGGTCGGAACGGGCCCGGCGGGCGGCCTAGTGTGCGGCGCTGGACGGGTGCGGGCCCGGCCTTTAAGTTGATCGTGCGCCGAGGTCCAATGTGCGGCTGGCTATCCGATGGAAGTTGATGCTGGGGATCGGGGTGCCGCTCCTGGCGTTGCTGGGGCTGCTGCTATTTTTGGATTATGCGCGGCTGCGCGAGTCGGCGTATGCGGAGACGGAGCGGCGCGAGGCGGAGGTGGCGGAGCGATACGCCGCATCGCTGGATGGGACGCTTCGTTCGCTGGCGCAGGGTGCCAAGACGCTGGCGTCGGTGTTCGAATCGAACGCGAGCTTCAGCGAGGCGGAGGTGTACGACTTTTTGGCGCGGAACGTGCAGTCGGACGGGTTGATCTTTGGGTCGGCGTTGGCGCTGGAGCCTGGAGGCTGGCCGTTTCGGATGAACGAGATGGGGCCGCCGGCGCCGTCGTCGATCCCTGTGGCGGCGCGGCCGGCGAGGGCGGGGTTTGAGCCGCGGGGTGATCTGCACGCGCCATACGTGTTCCGCGGTGCGCGGACGGCGGGCGTGGATGGCGCTGGGGCGGAGGCTTGGGCGGGGCTGTTGCGATTGGACGTGGCGGAGAGCTACGACTACACGGATGGGCAATGGGCGTGGTACGACGGGCCTTCGCGGAGCGGGCTGGCGCGATGGACGGAGCCGTACTTCGATGAGAACGCGGGGAACGCGGCGATGGTGACGTTCAGCCAGCCGTTTTTTCGGGACGGGGCCTTTCGCGGCGTGGTGACGGTGGACGTGGATTTGGAGGGGCTTTCGCGTCGGCTGCGCGGGGCGGCGGGCGCGGAGATTATCCTCTTGAGCCGACGCGGGGCGGTGGTGGCGGGCCCGGCGATGTTCAAGCCGATGGAAGAGAACATCTTCGAGATCGCCAAACGGGTAGGTCGGCCGGAGCTTGAGCGGCTGGGGTCAGAGATGGTGGGCGGGGGGCGTGGCACGGTGCCGATTGTGGAACCTGGCACAACGCGGCGGATGCTGGCGTTCTTCGCGCCGGTGTCGTCGACTGGGTGGTCGGTGGCGGGGTTGGTGGCGGAGCGGGATGTGATGGCGCCGGTGATGGCGGTGTTGCAGCAGCGGCTGGCGGGCGGGCTGATGTTCATCGCAATCATCCTGGCGGTGGTGCTGGGGATGGGCGTGTGGATCGTCAGGCCGATCCGTCGGCTGGCCAAGTCGGTGCGGGGGATGTCGCTGACGGACGTGGAGTCTGGGGGCAGCGGCAGCGGTGGAGGGGCCGGGGCGGTGGGGAGTGCGGCGGGCGCGGAGGCGGCGCCGGCGGCAGTGAGCGGCGACGAGGTGGGCGAGCTCTCGGCAGCGATCGCATCCATGCGCGGGCAGATCAGGGCGCAGGTGGAAGCGCTGACGCGGGAGACGGCGGCGCGGGAAGCGGTTGAGGCGGAGCTGCGGGTGGCACGGGCGATCCAGACTTCGCTCTTGCCCACGGTGTTCCCGAGCGGGCCGGGGATGGCGACGTATGGGGTGAGCTCGCCGGCGCGGTTTGTGGGTGGGGACTTTTTCGATGTGTTCCCGTGCGGGGAGGGGCGGTTTGCGCTGGTGATCGCTGATGTGTCGGGGAAGGGCGTGCCGGCGGCGATGTTCATGGCGGTGACGCGGACGCTGATCCGCGATGTTGGGGCGGGCGAGCTGGGGCCGGGGGCGTGCCTGGACCGGGCGAACCGGATGCTGCTGGAGGCGAACCCCGAGTGCATGTTTGTGAGCATGTTCATGGCGCGGTTCGACGCGCGGACGGGGGTGCTGCGATATGCGAACGGCGGGCATCCGGTGCCGCTGGTTGTAAATGCTGCGGGCGAGGTGCGGACGATGGGCGAGACGACGGGGACGGTGCTGGGGGCGGTGGAGATCCCCATGGTCGCGGAGCGGGAGGTGACGCTGGAGACTGGCGACCGTTTGGTGCTGTACACCGACGGGGTGTCGGAGGCACGGGCGCCGTCGGGGGAGTTTTATGGGGTGGCGCGGCTGGAGGCGCTCTTGAAGGCGACGCGGGGGATGGCGGCGAAAGAGATGTGCGAGCGGGCCCTGACGGCGCTAGCAGAGTTCCAGCCGCAGGGGCAGCATGACGATATTACGTTGTTGGTTTTGGATCGGGTAGGGGGAGAGGGGAGCAAGTTGCCAAAGGGCTAAATCACTGAGTTGCCAGATGGCCAAATGAAGGCGCGGGAGGGCGGCGCGAGGGGTTTATTGGGCGGGGAGGGGGCGGAGGCCGAACTGGTTGGTCATGATGCGTCGGCCGAGGTAGATGACTGGAGTGAGGGCGATGGCGAGGACGAACTTGAGGATGTAGCCGGTGGCGGCGGTTTTGAGGACTTCGTTGAAGGGCATGGGGGCGGCGTCGGTGGGGAAGAGGGCGCGGCCGACGCTGAAGGCGAGCCAGGTGACGATGAAGCTGTCGATGAACTGGCTGATGACGGTGGAGCCTGTGGCACGGAGCCAGACGAGGCGGCCACCGGTGAGGCGTTTGAGCCAGCCGAAGACGGTGATGTCGGCGAGGCTGCCGACGAGGTAGGCAGCTAGGGAGGCGACATAGAGGACGCGTGAGTTGGCGAAGACGTCGCTGTAGGAGTTGGGGTTGATGTTGAAGGGAACGTCCCAATGGGGCATGGCGAGGGCGATGTTGTTGACGATGAAGACGAAGAAGCCCATGGCGAGGCCGATCCAGATGACGCGGCGGGCGGCTTTGGGGCCGTAGTACTCGTTGATGAGGTCGTTGAGGAGGAAGGTGATGGGGAAGGTGAGCATGCCGCAGGTGTGTTGGACGGTGAGGCCGAAGATGTGGATTTGGAAGAGTTTGACGCCGGCAATGTCGGCGATGAGCAGCGAGGTGATGCAGACGGAAGTGAGCCAGAGATAGACGAGTTGGGCGGCGGAGAAGACCGGGGGCTTTGCGGCTGGGAGCGCGGAGGGCGTGGAAGGGATGGGGTCGGGCATGGTGGAGTCCTGAGGGGCCCGTGGGGGAGAGTGAGCTTATTCGAGGATGGGGGGGTTGGGGAAATTGCCAAATGGTCAAATTGCCAAATGGCCAAATAGTCTCATGGTCAAATGGCCAGATTAAGACAACGTTCTTGTGCGGGTGGACAAGGGGTCCAGGTGCGGTGGGGGATGGGCGGTGGGTCGGGTGGGGGTAGGAGTTGGGCGATACGCTTGGGGCATGACGCAGACGCTGCATGTGGCGACGACGGAGTTTGAGAAGGTGGATCGGTGCCAGGGGCTGGACCACCGGCCGCGGGTGCTGCTAGGGAAGATGGGGCTGGACGGGCATGATCGCGGGGTGAAGGTGATCGCGCGGGCGTTGCGGGATAGCGGTGTGCATGTGATCTATAGCG
>Ga0105048_10011358_pt1 | contig 14054 bp, 7 predicted proteins | sample MAT05_FD_78382 | JGI IMG/M metagenome (GOLD analysis project Ga0105048, IMG submission 78382) | Freshwater microbial communities from Lake Fryxell liftoff mats and glacier meltwater in Antarctica - MAT-05 | ecosystem: Environmental > Aquatic > Freshwater > Ice > Liftoff microbial mat | place...
ACCGCTGTTCCGTTCTTCTGAACCACACCAAGCCTACCACCAGCAGCAGCACCGCCGACGCCGTACTCACCCCCAGCGTTACGAAGTTCCAGTCCTTGCCGAGAATCGCCGAGCGGAAGCCGTCGATCAGGCCCATCATCGGGTTGATCGCCATCACCCACTGCCACTTCACCGGCACCACCGATGTGGCAAACACCACGGGCGAGAGGTACATCATCGCCTGCATCAGGAACGGAACGACAAAGCGAAGGTCGCGGTAGGTCACCGTCAGGGCGGCTAGGAGGTATCCCATGCCCAGCGTCGCCATCGTCACCACAGCCAGGAGGGGAACGATGAATACCACCTGCCAGCTTGGCAGGATCTGATACCACACCAGCAGTGCGCACAGCACGAGGGAAGAGAGGCAGAAATCGACGAAGCAGGTTCCGATAGCGCTGGTGGGAACGAAGAGGCGGGGGAAGTAGACCTTGGTCATCAGGTGCTGCTGCGACACCAGCGACAGGCCCGCAGTGGAAACGCCGGTGGAGAAGTACTGCCAGGGGAGCAGGGCCACGAAGACGAACACCGCGTAGGGGAATCCGTCGGAGTCGAGCTTGGCGAGCCTTCCGAAGATGATGGTGAACACCACCATCTGAAACACCGGCTGAAGGACGGCCCAGGCGACGCCGAGCACGGTTTGTTTGTATCGGACCTTGAGGTCTCGCCAGACCATGAAGTAGAGCAGTTCGCGGTAGCGGTAGAGCTCGGCTGAGTTCAAGCCTGCCCAGCCCTTGGGTGGGCCGATAATCAGGTCCCACGAGTCGTCCGGGCCGCCGCCGGGGGTGGGGGCGACTTGGAGCGGCGCGGGGCTCGCCGCCGGCTGGTCAGCCGTCGCCAATGGGATTGCGGTTGTTTCTTCTGCCATGCTCATCTGTCCGGCTGCGGGCTGCGCCCACGGGTTTTATCGGGACGGTCGCACCCTTGCATGAGTGTCATCCGGGCTGACGTACCGCGTTTCGAACGGCGGCGAGCCTTGCCTTGAGGGACTCGGAGAGGCCTTCGGGGCGCACGAATTCGAATCCGTCGACGGTGGCCTTGGCGTCCGCGGTTTTGCCTGCTTTGAGTTGGATCTCGGCGAGGTGGATGCGCCATTCGGCGGTGGCGGGGTCGAGGTTGACGGCTTTGACGAGGGATGCCTCGGCTTGGGCGAGGTCGCCGGCGGCGGCTTGGGTGGTGGCGAGGGTATCGAGGAAGGTGCTGACGTTGGGTGCGGCGGCGACGACTTCCTGGGCGAGTTTGAGGGCTTCGGGTGCGGCCCCGCCCTTGCGGATAAGGATCATGGCCATGTTGTTTTTAACGGCGACGCCGTTGATTCCCGCGGCCATGGCTTCGCGGTATAGGGTTTCGGCTTGGGGGAGGTCGTCGGCTTGGTCGTAGGCGAGTGCGGCGCTGGCGAGGTATTCGCCGCCTCGGCCGGGGGCGCGGGCCAGCGCCGCGAGTTTATCGCGGGCTTCGGCTGCGATGGGGCTTTTCATTTGGGTGAGGGCGTTTGCCCGGACAATCGCCGCCTGCCACGCGAGTCCGGCGTCGCCGCCCTCGGCCGACGACTCTGCGCGTTTGGCCCACGCAACTGCCTTCTCCGGAGGGAGTCGATCCGACGCGTATCCCAGCCAGCCCGCCCACGTCGCGGGATCGCCCTTGGTGATCGTCGCGAGGACCGTCGCGGCCGCATCGTCTCGACCGGCCAGGGAGAGCGCTTCGGCTTTGCGGAACACCGCGGGCAGGTGGGCCCGGCGGTCCATCGAGAAGTTTTTGACATAGGGATCGACGACGGCGACGGCTTCGTCGAACCTCCTGAGCCTGATCAGCGCTTCGGAGACGGCGAGGTCTGCCGGTAGTGCGTTGGCGCCGGACCGGGTCTTCCATTCCCTGGCCTGCGTCAGTGCCGAGGTCCAGTCGCCGGCGGACGCGTAGGCGCCGGCGGCGGTTGCCGGGGCTTCGCTGGATGTGGGGAAAGTTTGGCCGGCGCGGGCGGCGAGTGACGCGGCTTCGGTGAGTTGGTTGAGTTGCAGCATCCGCCGCACCGCCATCATCTGCACCGGCTGGGAGAGCGGGTACTTCGCCGCCAGTTCGCGGACGCGTCCCACGGCGGCGCTAGGTCCTCCCTCGGAGATCGCCCCCGAGGTCGGGGTGCGGAGGGCTTCGAGCATGGCTTGGTCGTTTGGGTTCTGCAGCAGCGAGATGACCACTGGCGTGAGCACCGGGTCGTTGGCGGCCGACTTCATCACGTCGAGTCGGGACTGTTGCGCCGTGAAGAGCGCGACGTTCGGATGCTTCGCCGCCGCCGCCTCGACCGTCTTGATCGCCCCTGCGATGTCGCCCAGGGCGCTGCGCACCGTGAGCAGCGCCTGCCAGGTGGCGGCGTTTTCGGGCGCTTTATCGGTCGCCTGGGTGGCGCTGGCCAGCGCGTTCTCAAGATCGAAGAACCGCAGGTGGAAGTCGGTTAGCGCCAGCTCCTTCATCCCGGGGTCGAGCTTGATTCCGTCAAGAAGCTGGAGCGTCTTGGCGGCTTCGGCGGTGTTGCCGCGGGCGCGGAGGATCTCGGCGAGCACGCGGATGGACCCGAGGTCCGGGCTGGCGGTGGCGACTCGGCGGGCCTCGACCTCGGCTGCCGGGAGATCGTTCTTCTGGCGCAGCAGCCGCACCTTCAGCGGATCGGGCGCGTCGCTGCCGGCCTGCTTCAGCGCGTCGAGCGCCTTGTCGACGTCACCCTGCTGGGCCAGGAGCATGGCGGCCCCGCGGGACTGTCCCGAGCCCATGCGTTTCACCGCGTCGTCGAGCTCGCGCTCGGCTGCGGCGTAGTCGCCCCGCTTTTGGTAGAGGTCGGCGAGCATCAGGGAAACCGTCCCCGCCTCCGGCGCCGACTTCGACACCGCCCTGAGTTGCTCAATCGCCATGCCGACGCCGCCGTTGCGTTCAAGCGTGCGCGCCAGCAGTATCCGCGCCTGCGTATTGCCGGGCGACGACCGCACCAGCTCGCCGAGCTTGTCGGAGATCTCCGTGAGTTTCGCCGGCGTTGTATCGGACTGGTCGAGGGCAAGGGCCGCCTCCTCCATTCGATAGGTGGGCGACGCGTCGCCCATGATCGCCTTTAGTCGCTCGATTGTCGACCGGCGCAGCGGCAGGTCGCTCCGGCCCGTTCGACTGTTCAGCACCTCGCGTTGCACGGGCAGCGCGTCCTTGTATGTCTCGGCGGCATGGGTCCACGCCGCCAGCGCCCGCGGGTCGCCCGTCGCGTCGAGGGTTGCCGCCCACGCCATCGCCCATTCCTTCGCGGCCGGTCCGTCGCTTTTCCGTTCGCGTTCAAACCGCGCGACGGCGTCGGCCCCGCGCCCCGTACTCGCCCCCAGAAGGGCCCGAGTCAGCGCCGAGTTCGGCGTGACGCCACCATAACCCTCGGCCGCGTCCAAAAGTTCGATCTCCCCGCCGAGTCCCGCCGCCGCGCTCGCCGTCGCCACGCGCAGAAGTACATCACCCCACGCCGGCCCGGGCGCCGCCTTCGCAGCCGCCAGCACCTGCCCCGCCACCTTTCGCGCCTCCTCCGCCTTCCCCACCCGCGCCAATGTCACGATCCGCATCGCGGCGGTGCTCTGGTCGCCGGGCATTGCAGCGGAAAGCTGATCGAGGAACTTGGCCAGCTCGGCTCGGTTGTTCAAAATCCCGGCTTCTACGGCCGCGGACCACACCCTCGCCAGTGTCGTCAGCGCCCTGGGGTCGTTGGGCCCACGCCGCGCCGCCTCCAACGCCGCCGCGTGCGCGGCTTCGAGCTGTCCAGCCGCACTCAGAAAGCTCGCTTTCCGCTCCAGCGGTCTCGACCACGCCGGCGAGGCCTCCGCGAGGTTGTCCAGCACACGGACCGCCCGCTCGGTCTCGCCGAGTCGGCCCACCGCGTCGGCCAGCACCAACGCGAGCACCGGGGCGTTCTCACCCTCGGTAATCGCCTCGGTGACGACCTTCTTGGTCGTCTCGGCGTCGGCTTGGCCGCGGCCGAGAAACGCTTCGGTGACCAGTGTCCACGCCTCGTCGCCCTTGCCCTTCCTCGCCGCCAGCGACTTCACCGCGCCGTCCGCGCCCGCCACATCGCCCGTTCCCGCCAACGCAATCGCCTTCATTGACAGCATCTCGGGCGGCGTCTCCGCGTCGTCCACCTTCACCGACCCGAGCAGTCGGGCGAGCAGATCAAACCGCTCCAACTCCAACAGCCGCCGCGCCGGCAAGAGCTTCCCGCTCCGCAACTTCCCCAACTCCGCCGCCCGAACCAGATACTCCGCCGACTCCATCGCCAGCCCCAGCCCGCGGAGCTGGTCGGCCACGAAAATCGCCTCGTCCGGCGTCGTCGGATCGATCTTCGAACCCTCGCGCCACCACCGCCGCGCCCCCTCGGTGTCACCAGCGAGCAACGCCGCCGTCCCACGCACCGTCGCCAAGCCGAGGTCCGATTTGGCCATCCCCTCGAGCCTCTTCGCCAGCGCCGCGAGCTTCTCGGGCGTCGCCTTGTTCTCCCGCGCCGACGCCAGCGCCATCGCCAACGCCCGTACGTCCTCCGGGGCCCCCTCCGCCCACGCCATCGCCGCAGCCTCGCCGTCCGCCGGCCGACGCAACCGCTGCAACGCCACCGCCTTCACCGCCAGCCCGATCTTGTCTCCGGGCCGCGCCGCCAGAACCCTGTCCGCCTGCTCCAACGCTTCGGGCAACTGCCCGAAATCCGACAGCAGCATCGCCAACCGCGCCCGCTCGTCCGTCCGACCTCCGTCCAGCGACACCACACGCTGCAGCGTCCCCAGCACCGCACGCAGCTGTGCCCCGCCGGCCAACGGCACCTGCTCACGCGACTTCGCGAACGCCGACAAAACCTCCACGTCGTTCGGCGAGCGCCCGATGTACTTCAGCAAAGGTTCGATCGCCTCCGCATGGCGACCGTCAGCCGACGCCTTCAGCCCCTCCACCCTCGACGCCGCAAACTCCGCCCGGATCGACAGCTTCCGGTACGCAAACGCGCCGCCCCCCGCCAGCCCGATCACCGTCGCCGCCAACGCCAAAATCGCAATTCGTTTCTTCGCCTTCGGGTGCATGTGCTACAAATCCTTCCGCATCTCTCCACTCCACCACGCTCTTCCGCCCACGACGCTTCACAACGCTCCACGACCAAAACCCACGCCCACCCGCATTACCGCCTGCGGCCCAGCCCCAGAATCATCCGGACCGTGTCCCAGATGATCCGCATGTCCAGCATGAAGCTCGCCGTCTCGACGTACTCGATATCGTAGCGAATCCACTCCTGGAAGTCCGTCCCCCGCTGCCGCGTCCGACTCACCTGCCACAGCCCCGTGATCCCCGGCAAGACGCTCAGCCTCGCCTCGCGCCACGCCGGGTTGTACTGGTTTTCCTTGTGCGGGCTCGGCCTCGGACCCACCACCGACATGTCCCCCGTCAGCACGTTCCAAAACTGCGGAAGCTCGTCGAGGTTCGTCGCCCGGAGGAACCGCCCCACCTTCGTCAGTCTCGGGTCCTTCTCCATGAAGAACTGCGGGCCGTCGGCTTGGTTCTCGCGCGCCAGTTGCGCTTTGATCTGCTCGGCGTCTTTCCGCATCGAACGGAACTTCCAACACTTAAACCGCCTGCCCCCCAGTGTCTCCCGCTCGTGTCCGAAGAAAAACGGTCGACCATCTTCAATGAGAATCGCCAGCATCACCACCGGGTAAATCAGCGCCGTCAGCAGCATCGCCGCCGTCGCAAATGTCAGGTCGAACAGCCTTTTCACCCAACGCTTCCGCCGCGTTCGCACCCGGCCGGAACCCGCGATCCACTCATTGGGCTCGATGAGTTTCCAGTCCATCTCAGCCGAGCCCGTCACCGCCGCCGGGTCGTCCCACAGCACCGCCGGCCCGGCCACCCGCTCCCCCGCCGACAGCGTCCGCCCCGCGCCCACCCACACCGTCCCCGACGTCCGGACCCCCTTCTCCACTTTCGACTTCTCATGCGCCCACAGCCCCGGCACGCGCTCCTCGATCGACGGCACCGTCACCGACGGCGTCCCCCACGCGTTCATCAACAGTCGCAGCATCATCGACTGCTCGTCGTCGCTGTCCTGACTGGCCACCTCGCCCTGGACCGACACCGCGCTCCGCTTCACCCGCGGCACCCTCCCCCGCAGGTCCTTCCACGCCCGCGCCGGGTCGCTCGTCCGCTGCCACAACGCCGCCAAGTCACGGTTGGTCGTCAGCGCCACCCGCGCCAGCTTGCGCGTGCTCGCGCCGTACACCCGCTCGATCCGCTCGAAACGACCGTCCCCCGAGGTCACCACCCGCTCGCCGTACGCGTCCTTCCGCTCGGAGTGGATCCTCACCAGCATCGACGCCGCCCCCGCCCAATACATCGACTCCACAGCCCGCCGCGGGTTGAACACCGTCATCACCCGCCCCTCCGTCAACATGTACAGCTCCGCCAGATCCGACAAACTCGCCGGCTCGCCCTGTCGCACCACTTGGATCCCGTGGCTGGCCCAGAAACGGTCGTGCAGCGCCGAAACCTCCAGTCCCCACAGTCTCGGTCCCACCGACCGCGCAATCCCCTCCCCCTCCCCCGCCGCGATTCCAACCACCACCGCATTGTCTGCCACTGCCACGCTCACGATTCCTTGCCCTTCCTCGGCGAACGCACCGAAGTCTGCACCGCGTTGACCACCGGCCCGAGCAACGGATTGCCCGCGTCCGCTTCCGTAACCTCCACAGACGACCCGTCAGGCCGCCGACCCTCCGTCCGCGCCTCGCCGTTGATTGGCAGTCGCGGCGCACTCCGCCCCGCGCTCGCCCCCGCCCAACTGCTCGACCGCGACGCCGACAGCCTCAGCACATCCTTCGACGTCGCCCGGTTGAACACCACCCCCGCAACCGTCGCTCCGATGCGCGTCAGGTGTTCCGTGCACTTCCGCACCGCCTCCCGGTCCTCCCCCCGCGCCACAGTCAGCACCACACCGTCCGTGCACGATGCGCATGCGCCCGCCTCCAGGCTCCCCGGCGTCGGCCCGGTGTCCACCAGCACCACGTCGTAGTTCTCTCCCACCCTCGTCAGCATTCGCCGCACCAATGCCGACGAAATCGCCCCCGCCTGCTCAACGCTCGCACCGCCCAGCGTCATCGCAAACAGCCCCGGAACCTCCGTCGGCCTCATGCACTCTTCCACGTTGTAGCCCGCCAACGCCTCCATCACTCCCATGCCCCGCAGCGTCGAGTCCTCCTCCTGCCGGCGCACCGTCTCGCTGATCTGCCCCTCCGTCGCATACCCCAACTCCACGCACGCCTCGCCCAGTCGGATCTTCTTCGTCGCGCTCAGCTTGAGCGCCTCGATCCGCTGAACGTCCGAAAGCACGCCCGTCGCCACCAGCATCGACCCCAGCCTCCGCCGCGTCATCCCGTCCACCCTCGTCGACAATCCCCCGCCCACAAGATCCATGTCCACCATCAGCGTCCGCAGTCCCGCCGCCGCGAAGCTCACACCCAGCGCCAGCGTCAAACTCGTCTTCCCCGAACCCGACGACGGACTCGTCACCGTCAGCGACAGCGGCGTCTTCCCGTCAGACCAAAGCTCCAGCATCGTCCGCACGTGGTGCACGTTGTGCGCCGCCCGAGCAGCCAGCTCCGGATCCTCCAAACCCTCCGGAATCTCCGGAAGCACGCCGAGCATCGGCGCCTGGCCACGCCCCGGCCCCGATTTCGCCCGCACGTCCTCCATACCCCGCACACGCCGGTCCAAAAGCCCGATACCCACCACCAAAACCATCGACATCATCACCGCCCCGATCCCGCCCAGCGCCGCGTTGCGTAAGAACGTGTCCCGCAGCGGAAACACCGGCACGTCCCCGTCCGACAGAATCTCCAGTCGACCCGCCGTCGCGGCCTCCGTTCGCAACTGGTCCAGTCGAATCTGCGTCTCCTGCTGCTGCTTCGTCAGTCGCTCCTCCTCCATCAACAGCGACTTGAGCAGCTGCGCCTTGACCCCCAGCGCCTGCAGGTCGGCTTTCGCCTCCGCCAGCGCCTTCCCCACCAGCTCCACCCCCTCCTTCGGGTCCCGCGCCGACAGCATCTGCGGCAGCGCCCGCTCAATCACCCCCGAGTTCCTCACATCCTCGACCCGCTCCGAAATCCGACGTTCAAGCTGCGCGATCTCGTTTTTCAGCCTGACCACCGCGGGGTTCTGCTCGCCCATCGTCAGCCCCATCGTCGAAAGCTGCGACTCACGCTCGTCGCGACTGTCCAGCAGGCTCGCAAGTCGCGAATCGAACGCCGACACCTCACGCTCCGACATCTCCGCCGGCGTCTTGGCCGTCGCCTCCGCCTCGGCTTCGCCCTTCCCGTCTATCCGCTCCTTCACAGTCGGCCGGCTTGTCGGCAACGCCGCGCGGCGGCGCTGCAGCTCGTTCTCCAGTTCCGCGACCAGCTTCAGCTTCGACTCCTGGTACGGCGCCAAGTTTTCCGTGCCGAACTCGCCCGCCACCGCCACGATCCGCTCCCGGTTCGCCCGAAGCTCCGATGTCAGCGTCATCGACCGGTCCTGCAGCGCCTTGAGCACCGTCTCGTCCTCGCGGCCCTCGGTGTCGACGTTGATCCGCTTGTACGCGTTGACCAGAGACAGCGTCCCCGCCTGCGCGGTCGCCGGCGAAGTGTCTCGCACCCCCACGACGATGATCTCCCCGTTGCGAGTCACCGTAATCGAGTTCGCGTACTCCGCCATGGCAACGTCGGTCGCCTTCCCGAACGCCCTCGCCCACCTCGGATCCTGCACCGCCTCCCGCACCACGCGCGGCCCCTTCAGCAGGCTCATCTGCGTGTTGACGAAACTGTCGAACATGGGCATGACGCCCTTGTCCTCGTTTTGGTATAGCACCCGCGCCAGCACCGGTTTGACCCGCACCATCCCAATCGACGAGTATTCACGCACCCCCGTCTTCCAGCCCAGAAACGCCGCCGCCGGCGCCGTCACCGTCGCCAGAATCAAAATCACCCACCACCGGCGCCTCACGATCCGCAATACATCCTGCGCCAGCGGACTCCCCTCGCCAGCAGCGGCTTCGCCCGCGCCACCCTGCTCCAACGACGCATTCTCCCATCTCGAAACACTCACGGGATCTCCCTTTTAACACCCTCGCCTGCGACACCCGAACTCCCGCGCTCCGTCGCAGTTCCCGTCCCCGTCTCCATCCCTGTCCCCGTCCCTGCCTCCATCCCAGTCTCCGTCGAACCTGTCACCGAAAGCAGTACCTCCCCGTAAATCCCCATCATCTCCCCCGAGATTCGCTCGCGTTGGGCCTCCGTGTAATCGTGCGGAAACACAAACTGAACCTGCCCCGCCCCGAAAAATCGACGCGTCACGTTCCGGGCGGCCTTCTGCACGTCGCCCATGCCACGCCCAAGTCCCTCCCCGGGGAGCAGCATCGCATTCCTCACCCACAGCCCCTCCGTCCGCCCGCCCCTCACCGCCACAAACTCATACTCCGGCGCCAAAAACGTCGACCCCCTCAGCTCCGCCTGCCAATCCGTGATTCCCGACTGCTGCCACCCCTGCCCCACGTAGCACACCGGCGGGTAATGCCCCAACAGGTCCCGCGTGTCGCCGCAGTGCACCACCAGCACCGTCACCATCTCGCCGGTTCGCGTGTCGACCCACCTCCGCTGGTGCAGCACGTTGGGCCTCAGCAGCTCCACCGCCGCCTGGAGCACCGGAAGGTCCCGGCTGGTCCACGACCCGGACTTCTCCGGCAGCTTCTCCACCACCGCCCGCACCGACGCGTGAAACTTCTCCGCCCCTGCCGGGTCCGGAAGCGCACGCGCCTGCCAACCCACCAGCGCGCAGATCCCCAACGCCGCGCCCACCGCGATCCGCCTCTTCATCCTGCCGCCGACTTCAATCATTTCGCACCTGCTCTTCCCGCTACGTCAGCGCTAGGTTGAACCTACTCACTGGAATCATCGCCCACCGCAGCACACGCACGATCCCCGTCAACGCCAAAAACGCCACCACCAGCATCGCCCACCCACTGATGTCATGCACCTGCCCCGCCACGTCAGCGTCGAACGCCCCATACGCCCACACCGTCGGAATCAGTCGCACAACGTTCGCCAAAATCGCAACCACGGGGCTCATCAGCAGCACCAGCAGCCTCACACCCGTCCTTAGCGGCTCGGTGAACGTAAAGGCGTAGCACACCATCAGCAGCGTGAAAACCATCCGCATCCCGTTGCACGCCTCCGCCACCGCTACGTCCGTCCCGTTGATCGTCAGCAGATTCCCCGAACGCACCACCGCCATCCCGAACACCTCACACATCGTCTGCGTCACCTGCGCCGTGTACTCCTGCATCGGAATCGCAAACACCATCCGCAACCCCGTCGGAACGGGAATCAAAAACACCAGCGTCCCGAACACCGGCAAAAACCGCCAAACAAGCTGTGTGCCCAACCCCACCAGCCCCGCAGACACCGTCATCACCACCGCACCGGCATGCCAAAAACTCTGCCGCTGATCGTGAAATCCGTAAAACCACAACCCATACCCCGCAATCATCCCCAACACCGCCCACAACCTCCCCTCGGGACGACACTGCCTCAGCCTCGCCCGCCTCACCCACGCCAACCACAACGCAACCACCGGAACCAACTGAACGTGACTCGCCTCCTCGTCCTTCCACGCAATCTTGGCGATGTCCACCCACGCATCCCACGTCGCAAAAATCATCAACGCCGTCAAACCCAGCGCCAAAAGCAAATCCGTCGCGCTAAACCCCCTCAGCCACGGCGCAATCCGCCTCATCCGACGACTTAAACCAGTCGCCACTTCCTTCCCCTCCGCACCCACAGTTACGGCAATACTCATTGCGACGCTCCACCTTCCGCTCCCGCCAACCGGTCCACATACGCCGACGCGCCCCGAACCGTCACCCCACCGCCCACCACACTCCGTACCACCACCGCACCAGACTCCACCGTCGCACCCGACAAAACCACCGAATCCACCACCCGCGCCCCCGCCGCCACTTTCGCCCCCTCCTCTATCAACTTAAACCCGCCCGACCTCCCCGGATCCAAATCCCACAACGCATTCCCAACCCGCACCCCCCCTACCACCGACGTCAAAGCAACCGCTCGCAAATAGTCCGTCGCCGTCCGCACCGGCACCGAACTCTGCCCCGACCCCTTCAACACCGTCACCCGAAACTCCTTCGCCAGCGCCGGCAACGCCTGCTCCTTCAAATCCACAAACCCCTCCTTCTTCAGCCCCCTCAGCGCCCCGACACGCATCAAAATCGCGCCCTCTGGAACCCCGGCAGAGTTGGTAGCCACCACCACATCCGATCCGTCATCTTCCACACGCCGCAACAACGCACCCGCCGTCTTACACAACGGCGTGAAATTCACCTGCGCCGCCTGCAACACCAGTATCAAATCGTTGTCCCCATACCCCCGCGCCGCGTCCGCCACCGCACCACCCGTTCCCCTAAACGGATTGTTGTCCCGCTCAACACTCAACCACCCCACACTCCGACCCGCCGGCTCGGGCGAAAACTGCTTCCCCTCGCCCTGCCCATGCCCCACCAACAGTCGAACGTCCGTCGTCCCCAAACCCTCACCCAACGTCGCCGACAACTCCCCAATCAACCGATCCAAAACATTGCTCCCATCCCCCAAAGGCAAGTCCAACGACGAACGACCCGTCACCGCCAACTCAGGTCGACGACTCGACCCAGCCAGCAGAATCACCGCCCGCCACTTCAGTTGAACCCGAGCCTCACCCACCGCATTCGCCTCCAAAACAAGCATCTTCACTCCACATACACCTACAACCTACCGCTCTTCATCGGATGCACCACGACTCAACTCACATGGATTGTTCCTTACCTCACGCCTGTTGTCTTCCCCCTGTTCAGGGGGTTATCTACCTACCCCACCCGCCACTCATCCCCAGCCAACCCTTCACCCACCCCACAGCTCCATAGCTCCGCTACCCTCGACTGCGCTAGACCACTGTCCGCTGTCAAGTTCGTTCTTCTTGCCCGGCAGTTCCGGAAGACAAGCTCGTCCTCCGACGCCAAAAACTCGCGCCGACCTCTCTCATTTCGGCGCGCGCCAACCCGAGGGTTCAGACAAACAGAAACCAACGCCCGTCGCACTTCACCCAGCGCGGATTCGCCAGCGGGACACCATCCCGCACCTTCAGTATGTTCACAACTCTCCTATAACACTCAACTTGCGCCAATCTGGCCCCCTCGGCCCCGCCGTCCCACAGGCGTGCTCACCAATATCAACGCACCTCACATTACCGGGCGGCTATTCTACCCGAAGTACGACAAAGATCACTTTAAATTCTACGTAACCGCGCGCCCAACGGATCCAGGCGCAACTCGGTACCAACTCATTCCTCAAGCAACGTCAACTACCGACCCACGCCCACCGTATTCCGGCGTGTAATCAGGCTCACAACCAGCGCAACGAGCGCCACCGCCGCCACCACCCCAGTCATTCGGATCAGCAAGTCAAAACCCCACTCACCCAACGCCGTCCCAGTCGACGATCTCTCCATCTTGCGATACAACGACGCCGACGCCAGAACTGTAATGAAGACCACCGTCGTCACCAAAGTTCTCAACCACTCCCGGTTAGTGCCCCGCATCGCCCATCGCACCGCCGCCGCCAACACCCCCGCGACCGTAGCCGCAAGAAACAGGGGCAACGACGTATGAGACAACATCAGTGCCGCAGCATACAGCACCCCAAAAAGCGTAAGCTGACCCCTGTCAAAGCGCGTAAGGCTGGCGACCACAAGGGCACCGGCTGCGGCCCGAAGGGCAAGAAGTTGCCAGCACGCATTGGGAAGACTTAGCGCACTACCGATGGCTGCGATCCCTTTTCCCATGAGTACGAGAGTGATGACAGCCGAGAGCGTCCATGCCGTTTCAACAGCGATGGAGCGAACCGGGGACGATCGTGCAGGGAGAGGAAGTGCGGCGGAGGTCATGGTGGATTTACCTTTAGTTGCGGGCGTGGTTCAGAAGTCAAAATCTTGGCGCGTGGCAGTCGAGGTCCAAAGACGCATGTCGGTCAACTCCATCGGCGAAAGCGCGTCGACGTGGCCGTCCAGAAAGGCTGTGGGGATCCGGGCGGACTTGCCCGAGCGTGTGTAGGGGACGCCCAGGGTCCGGGCGGGAGTGGCTGGGAGTTGTACGATCACTTTGCCTTGTGCTGCCGTCCAATAAACACCGGAGGCGCGGTCGGCTCGGGGGGGGAAAACGTAGTGGAATCCGGAGAGGTCATCTGCATCGATGGGCCGGGACCCGCGCTGGATGGCGGTTTCGACGAAGACGATTTGCCGCGAGGCGTTGCCAACGTCGGTGAGCTTGCGGGCGACGTGGTCGGCGGTGGAGGGGGTTCCGTCGGGGTTGAAGCCCTGAAAGTAGTCGACCGAGGTGGGCGTGGAGCGTGCGTGGCCGCCGAGGAAGACGGTGTTGAGCCCGAAGACGGGATACAGAGCGGCCGCGTAGGCCTTGGACTCGGCTGCCGTGGCTGAGTCGGAGCGTTGCGGCAGGCCGGCGGGGGTCAGCGTCGGGCGGAGAATGGAGAAGACGGACGTGCGCGAGTTACCGGCGGACTCGGCAAGCCGCCACGACCACATCCGGGCCGTACGACCGGTGAACGTGTGCAGCGAGAACGGGTCGGAGACGCTGGGCGCCTGCCCGCGGACGGTGTTTGGCAGAAACCCGGGCAGCAGCGCGCCGCGGTTGTTCTGCGCGTAAAGCACATACATCGAAGTGATCTCGCGGAGCTGCGCCGTGGTGGCAACGTTCCGCGCAGCCGAGCGCGCCTTCGACAACGCCGGAATCGTGATCGAAAGCAGCACCGCGATGACGCCAATCACAACCAGCAACTCGACGAGGGTGAACGCCCGCCGCTGCGGACCCGCCAATGGACATGCAGAACGAGAAGTGAGGAATTGGCGATCTGCGTTAATGGGGTTGGAAGGCATGA
>Ga0105048_10011359_pt1 | contig 14053 bp, 10 predicted proteins | sample MAT05_FD_78382 | JGI IMG/M metagenome (GOLD analysis project Ga0105048, IMG submission 78382) | Freshwater microbial communities from Lake Fryxell liftoff mats and glacier meltwater in Antarctica - MAT-05 | ecosystem: Environmental > Aquatic > Freshwater > Ice > Liftoff microbial mat | place...
ACAAACGCTGGGCGATCTTCTCGCCAACCATGCGTGCACCACCGTCGGCGGACGCATGTTGAACGAGTTCCTGGACGAATACGGGCTCGACACGATCGACGATCTGGCCGATGCGATTCTGGAGCAATCGGAAACGGCCATCCGCGACCAGATCGGCCTCCTGCCGCCCGGCGTGTATCGCAACAGCATCGAGATCGAAGGCCAGGACGGCCCGCTCACGCTCGCCTGCGAAGTGACGATCCATAATCGTGAAGTGCACGCCGACTTCACCGGCACCAGTGCCGCGATCAAGTCGGCGATCAACGTGCCGCTTTGCTACACGCGCGCCATGACCTGCTACGCGATCAAATGCCTGACCACGCCGCGCATTCCGAACAACCAAGGCAGCGTGCGACCGATCACGGTGACCGCGCCTCCGGGGTGCCTTCTCAATGCCTTGTCGCCGTCCCCCACCGGCGGCCGGCACATCGTCGGCCATTTCGTGGTCCCGCTGATCTTCGGTGCGCTGGCCGACATCGTGCCCGAGCGCGTGCAGGCTGACTCCGGCATGCTCAACCTCATCAATCTGCAGGGGCGTACGCGCGATGGTCGCGGTGTCTCCAGTATCTTCTTTGCGTCGGGCGGCTTCGGCGCACTCGATGGACTCGACGGTGCGCCGACCACGCCCTCTCCCTCCAACATGACCGGCAGTTCGATCGAGATCTGGGAGAACCTGACCGGCATGTTCATCGAGTCTAAGGCGCTTTTGGCCAATAGCGGCGGCCCCGGTGAATTCCGTGGCGGCCTGGGCCAGCGCATCGAATTCATCAACGACAGCGGCAGCGACATCGCCATCGCGTGTCTCGCCGGCCGCACGCAGTTTCCGCCGCAAGGTGTGCGTGGCGGACACGCCGGTGGCCTGCGCGAAATCCGCGTGAACGGGCAGACGGTGCATCCGAAGGGCCGCTATATATTGAAGCCCGGCGACCGGCTGACGACGTTCGAGGCCGGTGGTGGCGGCTTCGGCAATCCGCTGAAGCGCGATCGTGCAGCGTTGCGTCGCGATGTTGAGCAGGAATTTGTCACCGCTGAGCGAGCGGTGGTGGACTACGGCGGTTGACTTCGGCCGCCGCTTCGACGAACTGTCGCATCTTCGACGCTCCAGGCCGCTTTGAGCTTCGCCACGCTGGAACTTTCGACGAACTGCTAGCCCTGCAGCGCCTGCCGGAAATCCCCGATCAGATCGGCACCGTCCTCGATGCCCGTCGAGATGCGGATCAGCGAATCCGCGATGCCCATCGCGGTGCGCCGTTCTGCCCCCATCTCGTAGAAGATCGTGTGCGCGACGGGAATCGCCAGCGTGCGGTTGTCGCCGAGATTGGACGACAGCACGACGATCTTCAGCCGGTTCAGGAAATCGAACGGGTCGATCCCGTCGCGAAGCTCAAAGGACAGCAAACCGCCATAGCCGCGGAAGAGCTGGCTGGCCAGCGCATGCTGCGGATGCGTCGCCAGGCCCGGGTAGTACACCTTCGCGATATCGGGCGACTGCTGCAACCACTCCGCCAGTGCCAGCGCATTGGCGCAGATGCGCTCCATGCGCAACGCCAGCGTCTCGGAACCCACAGCTATGTGATGGGCCTGTTCCGCGGCCAGCGTGCCGCCCCAGTCGCGCAGGCCCTTCTTGCGCAACTGCTGCAACCCCCAGTTGCGCGGCGGCTGGCTCCTGTACGCGTCGACGATGTTCGGGAATTTTGTCCAGTCGAAGAGACCCGTGTCGGTGACGCTGCCCGCCAGCGCATTGCCGTGACCACCGATGTACTTCGTCAGCGCATTCACGATCAGACCCGCATGCACGTGTCGCGGCTGGAACAGCCATGGCGAGGTCATCGTGTTGTCGACGACGTACAGGATGCCGCGCTCGCGGCACAGGGCACCGACCTTCGCGAGATCGGCCACCTGCACGCGCGGATTGGCGATCGTCTCGACGAACACGATGCGCGTCGCGGGTGTGAGTGCCGCCTCCACCTGCGCGACGTCGGTGGCGTCCACATAACTCACTGCGTGGCCGTGCGCTTCGAGCGTGCCCAGCAAACTCGTCGTGTTGCCGAACACGAACTGGCTGGAGACGATGTGGTCGCCTGCCTTCAGCAGCGCCAGCATGATTGCGCCGATGGCCGCCATGCCGGTGGCAAAGGTGACCGTGCCGATGCCACCTTCCATCGCGGTGACCTTGGCCTCGAGCGCCGTGGATGTCGGATTGCCTTGGCGCCCATAGGCATAGCCCTGCGCGCGGCCCTGGAACACGGCGGCGAGTTCGCGCGCATCGCGGTAGCCATAGGCCACCGACAGGTGCAGCGGCTTGTGCAGCGCGCCGTGCTCGATCGGGGCGTCGCGGTCGGAATGGAGGATAGCGGTGGTGAAGCCGCGCGGTGGTGTCGTTGTGCTCATTGGAGACTCGTCATCGGTTCCAGAAAACAAAAACCCGTCAGGCTCGCGCCAGACGGGTTTTGCGGGCCCCACCGTAATGTTCAGGGCGGGGGTCACGAACTCGCTTTAGCGGAATTTATTATGCGCCCGCAAGCTGAAGCTTCAAATCGGCGCAATGCAAATGCTACGCGACACCGGTGTACGGTGTCAAATGTCAAACCGGCTGCTTCTCTTCCTCGAGCAGATCGGCCTCGGATTGCCCGCGCGCCTCATTGCGCTCCACCGCAAGATGCGACAAATAATCCGCGGTGATATCCCCGGTGATGTAATGCCCATCGAAGCACGATGCTTCGAAGTTACGCAAAGCCGGATTGGCAAGCCGGATGGCATCCTTCAACGCGCCCAGATCCTGGTAGATCAGCAGATCGGCTCCGATTTCACGCGCGATCTCGGCTTCGGTGCGGCCCGTGGCCACCAACTCATCCTGGTTCGGCATGTCGATGCCGTACACATTGGGAAACCGCACCGGCGGGCTGGCCGACGCAAAGTACACCTTCTTCGCGCCCGCATCGCGCGCCATCATCACAATCTCGCGCGACGTGGTGCCGCGCACGATGGAGTCGTCGACCAGCAGCACCACCTTGTCCTTGAACTCGATGCCGACCGGGTTCAATTTCTGGCGCACGCTCTTCTTGCGCAGTGCCTGCCCCGGCATGATGAACGTGCGGCCGATGTAGCGGTTCTTGACGAAGCCTTCGCGGTACTTGATGCCCAGCCGATTGGCCAGCTCCAGCGCCGACGGCCGGCTGGAATCGGGAATGGGGATGACGACGTCAATGTCCTGCGCTTCGGGCATCTTGCGAATTTTTTCCGCCAGCGCGCCGCCCATGTTGAGCCGCGATTCGTAGACCGACGTGCCGTCGATCACCGAATCGGGACGCGCCAGGTAGACGAATTCGAAGATGCAGGGATTGAGCGACGGATTCTCCGCGCATTGCCGCGAATGAAACGCACCGGTGTTGTCGACGAACACCGCCTCGCCGGGTGCCACGTCACGCAGCACCTTGAAGCCAAGCGGTTCGATGGCCACCGATTCGGACGCCACGACGTATTCCGTGCCACCCATCTGCTCGTTCTTACCGATGATGAGCGGACGAATGCCGAAGGGATCGCGGAACGCGAGCATGCCGTAGCCGGCGATCATCGCCACCACCGCATAGGCGCCGCGACAACGCTTGTGCACGCCGGCCACCGCGCGAAAGATGGCATCGTGATCGAGACGATGGTGCTGCGCAGCGCGCTCCAGTTCCAGTGCCAGCACGTTCAGCAACACTTCGCTGTCGGAATTGGTGTTGACGTGGCGGAAATCGAGTTCCCACAGCTCGCGCTTCAAGGCTTCGCTGTTGGTGAGGTTGCCGTTGTGCCCCAGCGTGACGCCGAAGGGCGAGTTGACATAGAACGGCTGCGACTCGAGGTCGGAGAACGCGGAGCCTGCGGTGGGATAGCGGCAATGACCAATGCCGGCGGAGCCCATCAGGTCGCGCATGTTGCGCGTGCGGAACACGCTCTGCACCAGGCCCGGCCCCTTGTACATGTGGAAGATGGGGCCTTCGCTGGTGACGATGCCCGCCGCATCCTGGCCGCGATGCTGCAGCAACAGCAGCCCGTCGTACAGGAGCTGGTTGACGGGCGTATGCGCGACAACGCCGACGATTCCACACATGGGAGTGCTATACCTTCCGGTCCGCGGGCGAGACAGGCATGTGGCGGCCGTCGCGGGAAAAATCAAGCCGTTCCGACCACTCGCGGGGCAACCATGGCGAAAGCCCCACGGCCAGCCCGGCAAGCATCGGGGCAAGGGACGAATTCTGCCACCAATCCTGTCGTGGCAGGGTAGTCATCCCTGCCACCAGTGTCATTGCCAGTATCAGCACGGCCCCGCGTACAACACCGAAGAGTCCACCGAGGAAGCGATCGAGAAAGCCCATGCCGGATTGGTGCAAAAAATCACGCAATGGCCATGCGATCAATGCACCAACGAGCAGCGCCGCGATGAGGATGATGCCAAAGGCGATGAGATAGCGCAGTGTCGGATGTCCGCCGAAATCGGGCAGCACGTTGCCAAGTTGCGCAGAGAACGCCATCGCCGCAACGAATCCCAGTACCCACGAGAACAACGCGATCAACTGGCGCGTGAAGCCCCGGAAGTACGCGAACACGATAGAGAGCACGAACAGTGCGACGATCGCCCAGTCGAGTGCGTTCATCACTGCGGCCCGCGTTCACTTCGACGGCGTCACGATGCCGCTGTAACCGTCGCCCTTCAGCTTGTCGCGTGAAGCCCCTGCAGCCTCGCGGGTGGGAAACGGCCCGACGCGCACGCGCCACAACGTGCCCTTGCTGCTGGTCACCGGTTCCACGTAGGCCACGTATCCGGCCTTCGTCAGCTTGTTCACCAGTGAATTCGCGCCCTTGTCATCGGTGAAGGCCGCCAGTTGCACCGAGAAGCCCGGGCCAACCGGTGCGGCCTTGGCAGGCTCAGCTTTCGCCGTGCCTGGGTTCGCGGCTTCCACCTTGGCGGGTTCGGCCTTCGGCGGCTCGGCCTTGGGGGCCTCCGCCGATGCAGTCACTTTCGGCGCCGCTACGGGAACGGATGGCGCGGCGGCCGGCGCCTTGCCGGAGGCGCTCAGCACCTTCTGCTCGGCCTCGGCCAGCGATTTTCTCGGCGCCGCGACTGCGCTCGGATCCAGTGCGGGCGCGGCCGGTGCCGTCGTCATCGGTACCTGTGGCGGCACGTTCGTCGGCCCACCGGCCAGGATCGCGGCGGGATCGGCATGGGCCTTCGGCGCTTCGCCTTTGGGGGCATCCAACTTGGGCGACTCGGCCTTCGGCATGTCCGCCTTGCCCGGCGTGGCCTTGGCGGCATCGCTGCCGCCTTTGGCGTTCAGCTTGTTCACGAACTTGTTGTTGTCGACCGGCGGGATCTTGACGGAGACATCCTCGCCCAGCGGGCGCGGCTCGCTTTCGAGCAGCATCGGGACGAACACGGCGGCAGAGAGTGCCAGCACGATTGCACCGACCAGCCGCCGCCGCGCGCGGCGGCGAAGGTCGTCGACATTCACATCGGAGGGTTGGGCCATCGGCTCTGCGTTGTGCGTGGTGGCGCGATCAGGGGCGCGACAGCGCGGACTTGGCCGCGGCCACGGTCAGGAACGATCCGAACACCACAATTCTATCAGCCTCGCCCGCCTGCGCCCTTGCTGCGGCAAATGCGTCGCCGATCGCATCGAAGGTGCGGACCGCACTGCGCTCCACGCCGGCCCCGACCAGCACCTCGGACAGATGGGCGGCCTGCGCGCCGCGCGGACCGGGCACCGTCGCCACCATCCAGCGATCCACGCGCGGCCGAATCGCGGCGATCACGCCCGCGATGTCCTTGTCAGCCAGCATCCCGCACACCGCGATGGTCTCCGGGTGATAGCCCATGTCGCCCAGCGCGCCGGCCAGTGCGCACGCGGCATGCGGATTGTGTGCAACGTCGAGCACGATCGTCGGCCGCCCCGGCAACACCTCGAAGCGTCCCGGCAGCACGACGGTCAGCAATCCTTCGCGCAGCGCGCCCCCGCTCACCGGCAACCGCTCGTGCAACAACGCCAACACCGTCAGCACCGTGGCCGCGTTGCCAAGCTGGTACGCGCCGCGCAATGCCGGAAAGGGCAGGCCGAAGCGTTCGCCGCGCGGGCCTCGATAACGCCATTGTGTCCCTTCCGCGGTGGCCGCGAACTCGCGGCCGGCCACCAGCAACGGCGCGCCGATCGCCGCAGCGGCCGCCACTACGGATGCCGGCGGATTGGGGTCACCGCACACGGCGGGACAACCGGGCCGGAAGATCCCGGCTTTCTCGCGCCCGATGGCCTCGCGCGTGCTGCCGAGGTAGTCGACATGGTCGATGTCGATGCTGGTCATGACTGCGACATCCGCATCGACGATGTTGACGGCATCGAGCCGGCCGCCCAGCCCGACTTCCAGCACGAGCACGTCGAGCCCCGCCTGCGCGAAGAGCCACAACGCGGCCAGCGTGCCGAACTCGAAATACGTGAGCGCAACAGGCATGCCCTGCGCATCAAGCGCGTCGAGGCGCGCATCCTCGATCGCATTGAAGGCCGCCAGCAGTTGCGCATCCGTCGCGTCGGCACCGACGATGCGGACGCGCTCGTGATAACGCAGCAGGTGCGGCGACGTGTAGAGCCCGACGCGATAGCCCGCAGTGCGCAGGATCGCCTCCAGCATCGCGCAGGTCGAGCCCTTGCCGTTGGTGCCGGTGACGGTGATCACCGGACACGTGATCGCCGCGCCCAGCCGTACGGCCACCGCGCGCACGCGATCAAGGCCCAAGGCAATAGCCTTGGGGTGCAGCGTCTCGAGATACGCAAGCCACGCGTCGACGGTGGCGGGACGATTCATCGGGGAAGGCACGTCACAGCACGCCGCGCGCGGTGCAGCACGCGCGGCACCGGGATCAAGCCGTGGGAGCAGGTTGCCGCATCAGGAGCGCAAGCAACGCCGCCAGCTCGTCGCGCAACTGGCGGCGATCGATGATGAGGTCGAGCGCGCCCTTCTCCATCAGGAAATCGGCGCGCTGGAATCCTTCGGGCAATTTCTCGCGAACCGTCTGCTCGATCACGCGGGGCCCCGCGAAGCCGATCAGCGCGCCGGGTTCGGCGATCACGATGTCGGCCACGAAGGCAAAGGACGCCGAAACGCCGCCCATCGTCGGATCGGTGAGGATCGAAATGAACGGCAGCCGCGCCTTATTCAACTCCTGCAGCACGGCGGTAGTCTTGGCCATCTGGAACAGCGAGCTCACGCCCTCCTGCATCCGCGCCCCGCCCGAGGCGGACACGCACACAAAGGGAATGCGATTCTCGTAGGCCACGCGCACGCCGCGCACCATGCGTTCGCCGACCACGGAACCCATCGAGCCACCCATGAAGCCAAAGTCGAAGGCGGCGAGCACCAGCGGCACGCTCTTCACGCTGCCCTGCATCACCACCAGCGCGTCGGTCTCTCCGGTTTCCTCGAGTGCTGCAGAAAGACGATCGGGATACTTCTTCTGGTCCTTGAACTTGAGGCTGTCGATCGGCAGCACCTCGGAGCCGATCTCGAAGCGTCCTTCCGGATCCAACAGTTGCTCGATGCGTTCGCGTGCAGGCACGCGCGAGTGATGCGAGCATTTCGGGCAAACCTGGAGGTTATTTTCGAGGTCGGTACGGTAGAGCACCGCCTCGCAGGCCAGGCACTTGACCCACAGCCCCTCGGGCACCGGCGTGCGCCGGTCACCGGGCGTGCGCTTGATGCGGGGGGGCAGCAATTTCTGCAACCAACTCATAGGTTTTCCCTCCGCGCTATCGCGCTGCGGGGCAATTCGCCCTTCGGGCGGCCGTGCGGGCTCATATACTTTCCCTCCGCGCTATCGCGCTGCGGGGCAATTCGCCCTTCGGGCGGCCGTGCGGGCTCAACTCACTTCCCTCCGCACGGTGTCGCGCGCGGCGGAAACCGGACCGGCCGGCATCGCATCGAGCGCAGCGCGGATGGTACCAAGCCACGCCCCGGCGCGGGAAGCGGCATCGCCGGGGGCCCCGTTCTCGATCTCCTGGATGATCCGGCTGCCGATCACGACCGCATCGGCATGCGCGGCAATGGCCACAGCGCTGGAAGCATCGCGGATGCCGAAGCCGACGCCGACCGGCAGCGACACATGGCGGCGGATCTCAGAGACCTTGCGCGCGACTTCAGCGGTATCGAGGTTGCCGGCGCCGGTGACGCCCTTCAGCGAGACGTAGTAGACATAGCCACCTGCAAGCTTCGCCACCAGCGCGATGCGCGATTCCGGCGTCGTGGGGGAGAGCAGGAAGATGGGCGCAATGCCGTGCGAATCCATCAACGCCGCGAACTCGGTCGCTTCTTCCGGCGGATAGTCGACGACCAGCACGCCATCCACGCCCGCAACCTGGGCGCGCGCAGCAAAATCCGCGACACCCATCGCCTCGATCGGATTCGCGTAGCCCATCAGCACCACGGGCGTGGTCGTGTTGCGCGCGCGAAATTGCGCGACCACGTCCAGCACATCATCGAGACCCACACCGTGCGCCAGCGCCCGCTCCGACGCGCGCTGGATCACGGGGCCGTCCGCCATCGGATCGGAAAACGGCACGCCCAGCTCGATGATGTCCGCGCCGGCGCCCACCATGGCTTCCATGATGGGCAGCGTGGCGGCCAGCGACGGATCGCCGGTGGTCACATAGGGAATGAGCGCCTTGCGGCCCGCGGGTTTGAGCCGCGCAAACGTGGCATCGATGCGGTTCAAGACAGCTTCGCGCGTTTCTCGGCGTCGCGTTCGGCCACGGTGTTCATGTCCTTGTCGCCGCGGCCGGAGAGATTGACGAGCAGGATTTCATCCTTGCGCATTGTGGGTGCGAGCTTCGTGGCGTAGGCCAGTGCGTGGGCAGACTCCAGCGCAGGGATGATGCCCTCGATGCGGCAGCACGCGTGGAACGCGGCCAGCGCCTCGTCGTCATCGATGGCGACATATTCCGCGCGTTTCGTGTCCTTTAGCCACGCGTGCTCGGGACCGACACCCGGGTAGTCGAGTCCGGCGGAGACCGAATGCGTCTCGGTGATCTGGCCGTTGGCATCCTGCAGCAGGTACGTGCGGTTGCCGTGCAGTACGCCGGGGCGTCCCGCCGCAAGCGACGCCGAGTGCCTGCCGCTGGCAATGCCTTCGCCCCCGGCTTCCACGCCGATCAGCCTCACGTTCTCGTGGCCGAGGTACGGATAGAAGATGCCCATCGCATTGCTGCCGCCGCCCACGCAGGCAATGACGGCATCGGGTTGCCTGCCGGCGTACTCCGGCATCTGCACGACGCACTCATCGCCGATCACGCGCTGGAAGTCGCGCACCATCATCGGATACGGGTGCGGACCGGCCACCGTGCCGATGATGTAGAACGTGTTCTCAACGTTGGTCACCCAGTCACGCATCGCCTCGTTCAGCGCGTCCTTCAGCGTTTTGCTGCCTGATTCCACCGGCACCACTTTCGCACCGAGCAGGTTCATCCGGTACACGTTCTGCGCCTGGCGCTTTACGTCTTCCGAGCCCATGTACACGACGCATTCCATGCCGTAGCGCGCGGCGATCGTGGCCGTGGCCACGCCATGCTGCCCCGCACCCGTTTCGGCGATCACGCGCGGCTTGCCGAGGCGACGTGCGAGCAGTGCCTGCCCAATCACATTGTTGATCTTGTGCGCGCCGGTGTGATTCAGGTCCTCGCGCTTGAGCCAGATTTGCGCACCGCCCAGTTCACGCGACCAGCGCTCCGCGTGATACACGGGCGACGGCCGGCCGACGTAATGCTTCAGCTCGCGCTCGAACTCGGCGCGGAACGCCGGGTCGTGCTGGTAACGCGCGTAATGCGCCTTCAACTCCTCGAGCGCGCTGATCAGCGTCTCGGCGACGAAGACACCACCATAGGGACCAAAGTGACCACGGGCATCCGGCAACTCATTGGCCATCTTGACTATCGGCATCGCGAACTCCAAGCATGAATGCATTGATCCGTGCGGCGTCCTTCAGACCACGACGCGCCTTGCCATCGACATCGCGTTCTTCCACGCCGCTCGACACGTCCACGGCCCATGGCTGCACGGCGCGGATCGCGGCAACGACATTGCCGGCGTCAAGGCCGCCTGACAGGATGGCGGGGGCGGGCAATTTCGCCTGCACGGCCGGCGACAACCGCGACCAGTCGAACGCGCGTCCGGTGCCGCCTGGAAGATCGCCCGGCCAGAACGAATCGAAGACGAAGCCGCAAGCGTCGTCGTAGAGTGCCGCGAATTCTACCAAATCGACCCCGTCCTTCATGTGGATCGCCTTGAGGTAGGGGCGCCCGAAGGCCCGGCACAGCGCCGGGTCTTCCCTGCCGTGGAATTGCAGCACGTCGAGCGGCACTGCATCGAGTATCGCACGCACGTCGGCTTCCGGCGGGTCGACGAAGAGCCCCACACGAGTGACAAAAGGCGGCAACGCATCGGCGATCATCCGCGCTTGCCCGACATCGACGAAACGCGGCGTGCCTGACCAAAAGATCATGCCGATCGCATCGGCACCGGCGCGCGCGGCGGCCAGTCCGTCATCGACGCGCGTGATGCCACAGATTTTCACACGCGTGCGCATGCTGTTCATGCCGCCACCTGCACGGTGCGCACCGTAGGGGGCAAGCCGAAGCGCGCGTCGTAGTCCGCGCCCGCGAAGTAAAGCCCGTCTGGCGCGAAGGTGGGCGGCGCGCGCGCGCGATCGCGCGCCTCGAGCAACGCGAGCATGGCCTCGGGCGGCAATCGCCCCGCGCCGACGTAGACCAGTGCTCCGACGATGTTGCGGATCATGTGGTGGAGAAATGCGTTCGCTGAAAAATCGAAGCGGATGAGATCGCCCGCGCGCGTGATGTCGGCGCGCAGCAGCGTCTTCACCGGCGACTTCGCCTGGCACTCCGCGGCGCGAAACGACGAAAAGTCGTGCGTGCCGACAAGATTCCTGATGCCGGTACGCAAGGCGTCCACATCCAGCGGCAGATGGTACCAGCCCGTCCGCCCGGCATTGAGACCGGGTCGCTGTGCGCGATCGACCAGCAGATAGGTGTAGTGGCGCGCGGTGGCGGCGAAGCGCGCATGGAAATCCTCCGGCACCGGATGCGCCCACAGCACCGCCACGCTTGCCGGCAGGTGCGCATTGGCGCCGCGTGTCCAGGCCGACAGCGGGCGCCCGGACGACGTGTCGAAGTGCACGAGTTGCGAAACCGCGTGCACGCCGGCGTCGGTGCGGCCGGCGGCCACGACGCCCACCGGATGGTCTGCAATGACGGCCAACGCGCGTTCCAGCGCATCCTGCACGCCGCAGCCCGCGGCCTGCGACTGAAAGCCGCAGAACGCGTGGCCCGCGTATTCAACGGCAAGCGCAATGCGCATCGGAATCCTGCTGCAAAATGAAAACGGGCGGCGGATCGGCGATCCGACGCCCGTCAGATGGTACGCGCTGCGGCGATCAGCTCAACTTGCCCAGCAGCGACTTGGCTTCGGCCTTCTGCTGGTCGTCGCCCTCGTGCAGCACTTCCTGCAGGATCTCGCGCGCGCCTTCGACGTCGCCCATTTCCTGGTAAGCCTTGGCGAGATCGAGCTTGGTGGCCGCGTCGTGCCATTGGCCATCCAGCACCGACGGCGTCGGATCCTCGAACGTGGTGCGGTCCGGATCGAACGAGAGATCGAGCTTGTCCAGTTCCATCGCGGCAGCCGGACGTGTCAGCGCCGACGGCATCGCGGCAGCGCCAGCAGCCGCCGTTTCCAGCATCGGCTCAACCCGCGGCTTGCCCATCGGGGCCGGCTTGTCGGCGTCGTCCAGCTTGAAGTCGAGATCGAAGCCCTTGGCCTCGACGACCTTGTCCTTCGCGAAGCCGACCGACTCGGTTACCGTGGACGAGTACGATTCGATGCCCGACTTGCCCGAGGCGACGGCACCCGCAGTGGCGGCACCGGCAACACCGGCCGCGCCAAAGCCCAGCGCCCTGGTCTTGTCCAGGTCGGACTCGCCCGCGCTGGACGCGGCCTTGGCCGTGCGTTCCAGTTCAGATTGCGCGCCAGCCAGGATGTCGGCGGGTGACTTCTGCTTGCCGGACGACGGCGAAATCGATATTTCCTCGTCCATCTGGAAGTCGAGGCCGCCGTTGGACGCGGCCATCGCGCCCGGCGCGATGTCGACCTTCGACAGGTCTGACCTGAAGGCCATCGCGCCGGCACCCGCAGCAGCCACGGCGGCGCGCTCCATCGGGACCCCGCCTTCGGCAAACATCGGATTATTGGGATCGAGCTGCCGGCCGAGCGCCACGGCTTTCTGCCATACCTCGCCCTGGCCGCTCGTCACCGAATACAGTTCGGAGGCCACGGTCTCGAACGCGGAAGGTTTGTTGTGCTGGGCGTGGATCTCGAGCAGCTTCAGATAGATCTCTTGGCGCTGCGGATCCTTCTTCAGTGCGTCCTTCAGTATCTCCTCGGCCTGCGCATCGCGGCCATAGGCCAGGTACACCTCGGCTTCGGCGATCGGATCGACTTCATCCGTGTCGATGTTGCCGAGGCCCTCGCGGCTGAAGTCGCTGGCCAGCGAATTGTCGCCGGTATTGACGACGCCACCGCCGGTGGAACCGAACACGGTATTGGTCTTGATGTCCGTGCCCGAGATGATGCTGTCCTCGAACTTGGTGGTCTTGCGGCGACGCGCGGCGATCAGCGCGGCAATGCCGCCCAGGATAGCGAGTGCGCCGGCGCCGATGGCCCACGGCGGCGTGCTGCCGAGCAGGTCCTCGAAGAAGCCGGGCGGCTCCTTGGCGGGGGCTTTGGCGACAACCTTCGGTGCGGCCGGCGGCGCAGCCTTCGGCGGCTCCACCTTCGGGGCTTCAACCTTGGGCGCTTCGACCTTCGCAGGTTCTGCCGCCTTCGGGGCTTCGGCCACCTTCGGCGTTTCGACGGCTTTGGGTGCCGGGGCCGGCGTGGGAGCAGGCGGCGGCGTGACAACCGGTGCCGGTGAGGTGATGGCCTTCGGCGGCTCGACCTTGGCGGGCTCCGGCGCCTTGGCAACCGGCGCTGGCGCCGGTGTGGCTGGCGCCTTGGCCTTCGACGCATCCGCCAGCATCTGCGACTGCGCCATCGCCGGGTTTCTTAGTTCGTTCGCGCGTTGCAGGTCGCGGACGGTCCGTTCCAGTTCGGCGATACGCGACTGGGAATCGCGCAGCTGCGCATCGCGCGCTACGGCGGTTTCCGCGGCACCGCCCGCTTTGGCGGACCCGGCGTCCTTCGAGACGCGCAACTGGTCGCCGCCTGCACGCGCTGCCGGCGTGCGCTCCTCCACCGCGGTGCCGATGCGGCCTCCCGTAGCGCGGCGCGCACCTTCTTCAACCAACGGTGCGCCACCCGCGACACGGTCGCGGTAGGCGCGCCAGTCGCTGGCCTGCACCTTCACCGTGTTGGCGGCTTCGGGCGCCGGTGTCGCGGATGCGTCGACCGCATTGGGCAGCGAGATGATCGCGCCCGATCGCAGGCGGTTCATATTGCTACCCTCGAAGGCGCTCTGGTTGCTCTTGAAGAGCGCGACCAGCATCTGTTCGAGTGTCACCGTTTCCGGCTTGTATTCCTTGGCGATCTTCGACAGCGTGTCGCCACGCTTCACTTCATAGCTGTCGCCGTCGCGGCGTGCCGCAGGCGCAGCCGCCGGGGCCGACGACGCGGATGCTGCCGGCGCACGGGCGGCGACGCCAGCGGGAACGCGCAGCGGTGTCACCGGATCGACCGGCACCGCCGCAGGGGCGCCGGGCGGGTCGAGCAGGAACGTGTAATCGCGCACGACGCGGCCGGCGGACCAGCTCACATCCACCAGCAGGTCGAGGTAGGGCTCCGTCACCGCGGTGGGCGAGGTCACGCGCAGGTAGGCGGTATCGCCGGCACCCCGCTCGATCGACACGCGGGTGCGGGACAGCACGCCCTGGTAGGAAAGGTTGTTCTGTCGATAAAGCGAGGGATCGGCGACCTTGGCGGTCAGCGAATC
>Ga0105048_10011361_pt1 | contig 14053 bp, 14 predicted proteins | sample MAT05_FD_78382 | JGI IMG/M metagenome (GOLD analysis project Ga0105048, IMG submission 78382) | Freshwater microbial communities from Lake Fryxell liftoff mats and glacier meltwater in Antarctica - MAT-05 | ecosystem: Environmental > Aquatic > Freshwater > Ice > Liftoff microbial mat | place...
CGCATCAGCCCAGACCATCGGAGGCCAGCGACTCCCAAAGTTCGGCGTCGTCGCTCTCGGCCCAATCGGTCCACGCATGCTCATACGCAGATCCGAGTTCCGACGCGCGCAAGAGTCTGACCGCCTTGTGCAGGACCGCCGAGCGCGACGCAATCCCTCGTTGCTGCGCATACGAGTCGAGATACGCCACATCTTCATCAGGAAGGCTCACGCTCACTTTCACACCATGATGCTCCTCCGGGTAGCAAGCCACCGGGTCAGTGGCGTTCGAAGACGTGCACGCTGCGCAGGCGGCGCTCGATGTGGTGTTCGACCGCACGAGTCGCGTGGTTGGCGACCTCATGAGTTGCCTGCGAGATCGGGACCCCCAGCGCGGCGTTGAGGCGTCCGCCGAGGATCATCCGCATCAGTTCGAGCGCGTCGGTGCTGATGGGCGCGCCGGACCGACAGGTGCGGCAGAGCACGCCACCGTGGTCCATGTCGAACGACACCAGCGGTTCGGTCTCACCGCACAACACGCACGCGTCGAGTTGCGGACGGACACCCTCGAGCGTGAGCAGCTTCCAGAAGAAGGCGGGCACGACGAGCGGCGACGGGTTGATCGCAATCGTACGGAGCACACCAACGAGCATCCGGTAGAGCTGCGGGTTCGGCTCACGGTCGAGCGACATCTGGTCGACGGCTTCGGTCACCGCCAGGCCTCGCGTCATGTGGTCGAGATCGGCCACCATCGGGGCGAGCGAATCCACCGATTCCGCCTGGTTGACGATGTCGAGCTCTCGGCCCTCGTGCAACATCAACCGGACATGGCTCATTGGTTCGAGTCGGGCACCGAACTTCGAATGCGTCTTGCGGACACCTTTGGCGACCGCTCGAACCTTGCCGTGTCCCTCGGTGAGCACGACGATGATTCGATCGGATTCGGCCAGTTTGTAGGTGCGCAGGACGACACCGGTGTCGCGATAGAGGCGGGAGCTCACTGGATGTTGCCGAAGCGGCGGTGGCGACGGGAGAACTCGTCGGTGGCCCGCTCGACGTGGGCGGCCGCGAGGTCGTCCCACACGGTGTCGATGAACACGATCTCGCTGTATGCGAGCTCCCAGACGAGCGACGGGGGGAGGCGGGTGACGGGTCCGAGCACGATCGTCAGGTCCGGCTCGATCGGGGCCGGTGCCATCAATGCCCCGGTCAGCGTCGGCTCGTCGATCACCCTCACGGCGTTCGAACCAAGGGTGTCGATCGCGTCGAGAATCCGCTGTTGGCCATCGGCGATCGGGTCGACGATGACCGTGCAGCCCTCCCGGACGTCGATCAGTCGCTCGACCCGGAACTCGTCTTGATTCCGCTGCCGTGTGATCTCGGTCCCGTCGGACTCGAATGGCCTGATGGTCAGCCACATCGCGCCGGCGTGGGCGACGGCTTTGGCGAGGTCGTTGCGGCGGGCGAGCCACAGTTCGTGACCGAGTGCATCCCACTCTGCAACCGTTCCGCCGACCACGAGCACGTGACGGAGTTGTTTGCCGTCGGGGGCCTCGTCATCCGCCTTGTCATCCGCCTTGAGAGCGGTCTTCGTCGTTCGTGTGCGGGCCACGCAGTGATTCTCCCACGTCGGCTCGCGTTCTCCTCTCCATTCCGCTCTCCATCCACCCACACTCTGCATCGCCCACTCTTGTGCCACGTGACGGCCTCCGGCGACCAAACCCGATTCCGGGGACCAAACCCCGATTCCGGGGACCAAACCCGATTACCGTGGCGAGCCGTGCCGCTCTCGCTCGTGCCCCCGCTGGACCTCGGTCCACACGTGGCGTGCATCATGGACGGCAACGGACGCTGGGCCAATGCCCGTGGTCTGCCCCGAACCGCTGGTCACACCGCAGGTGAGGAGAATCTGGCGGCGGTGGTTCGCTCTGCCGTCAAACGTGGGGTCGGATTCCTGACCGCGTTCGGGTTCAGCACCGAGAACTGGGCGCGTCCTCGCACCGAAGTGCGCCACATCCTCGGCCTGCACGAGAAGTTGTTCGGACGAGTCGCGGAGCTGAACGAACTGAACGTCAAGATCCAGTGGATCGGGCGCCCCTTCGACTCACCCGAGGCGCGCACCCCGAAGTACGTCCAGAAGGCGATCCGCAAGGCGATCCGCAACACCGCCGACAACGACGGAATGACCCTCACAATCGCGTTCGACTACGGCAGCCGGACGGAGATGACGGCTGCCGCCCAGGCGCTCGTCACGGCCGGCATCGCAGGAACCAAGCGGTCGTTCGAGCAGCACCTCTACCTGCCCGAACTGCCACCCGTCGACGTGCTCGTGCGCACGTCCGGCGAGTTGCGGATCTCCAACTTCCTGCTCTGGCAGAGTGCAGGAACCACCGTCTACTTCACCGAGAAGGCGTGGCCGGACTTCGACGAGCACGAGCTCGACAACGCCCTCCAGCTGTTGTGAAGCAGGACATTCGCACCGCGCTCGCCATCGTCACGGCCGCGCTGCCAGCGGCCGAATCGCGGCCGGGACAGGCCGAGATGGCCGAAGCCGTCGCCAATGCGCTGGAAACGGGTCGTCACCTCGTCGTCGCTGCGGGAACCGGCACCGGAAAGTCCTTGGGCTACCTGGTGCCATCGGTGCTGGCCGACAAACGGGTCGTGATCGCCACCGCGACCAAGGCGCTGCAGGATCAGCTCGCGAGCAAGGACCTACCGTTTCTCGCCGAACACCTCGGCAAGCCGTTCGAGTGGGCCGTGCTGAAGGGCCGCAGCAACTACATCTGCCTGCAACGAGTGCGCGAGGTGCAGCAGGCCAACGCCGGACAACTCGAACTCAACGAGATGGCTCCGACGGTTCGGCTCGAGGTGAAGCGGCTCAGCGAGTGGGCCGGCACCACCGGCACCGGCGATCAGGCCGAGCTCGACTGGATGCCGACCGACCGGGCCTGGCAATCGGTGTCGGTGAGCAGTGACGAATGCCCCGGAGCGACCCGGTGCCCGATGGGCGACGCCTGTTTCGCCGAATCCGCCCGTCGCAGGGCGGCGGTCGCCGACGTCATCGTCGTCAATACCTACCTGTACGGCTTGCACGTCGCGAGCGGCGGGGTGTTGTTGCCCGAGCACGATGTCGTGATCGTCGACGAAGCGCACTCGCTCGAGGACATCATGAGCGACACGGTCGGCATCGCGATCGGTGCCGGCCGGTTCGTCAACCTCGGCGTCACGCTGAAGAAGATCCTCGACGATCCGGCGATCATCGCAGCGGTGATCGACTCCGGGACGGTACTGCGCGACTCGATCTCACCGGCCCTGGGTCAGCGACTCCCCCACCCGCTGCCGGATCTGATCAACGAAGCGCTGATCCTCGGCCGCCAGCACATCGACGACGCCCAGGCCGCTCTGCGGGCGATCGATACATCGGTCGAGGATGCCAAGCAGCGCAAGCTGCGAGCTCAGCAACAGGCGACCCGCCTGATCGACGACATCGACCGGGCGATCTCGGCCGGCGAGGGCTACGTCACGTTCGTCTCGGGCAAGCCCGACATCCCCCGCCTCGAGATCGCACCGCTCGATGTCGGCCCGACGCTGCGGACCGGCATCTGGAACGAGCACACCGCCGTGCTCACGAGCGCCACCATCCCGTCGTCTCTGATCCAGCGGGTCGGACTGCCGGCCGACAAGGTGGATTCGCTCGACGTCGGCAGCCCGTTCGACTACGCACACAACGCAATGCTGTACTGCGCGCTGCACCTGCCCGACCCGCGCTCGCCACAGTTCGGACCGGGCGTCCACGACGAACTCGTTGCGCTGATCAAAGCCGCTGGCGGGCGTACGCTCGCTCTCTTCACCAGCTACAAGGCAATGGAGGCAGCGGCTGCGGCGATGAAGGGCCGAATCCCGAACACGGTGATGACCCAGCGAGATCTGCCCAAGACGGCTCTGGTCAAGAAGTTCGCCGAGGACGAATCGACGTGTCTTTTCGCGACCTCGGGGTTCTTTCAAGGCGTCGACATCCCCGGCCGCACGCTGTCACTCGTGACCATCGACCGGCTGCCGTTCCCTCGCCCGGACGATCCGTTACTGTCGGCGCGGCGGGAGTTGCTCGGCAACCAGGCCTTCACCCAGATCGACGTGCCGCGTGCGGCGACGCTGCTGGCCCAGGCCACCGGTCGCCTGATCCGCAACGCGACCGATCGCGGCGTCGTCGCGGTGTTCGATCCCCGACTCGGCAAGGCCAACTACCGCTGGGACATCGTCAAGGCGCTCCCTCCGATGAAGCGGACTCGCGAGCGCAGCGAGGTCGAAGCCTTCCTACGTGAGATCACCAGCTGACTTGTGATGTGACGGCGCTGGTTACGGTGGCAGCATGACCGACACTGTCGTCCACTGCGAGGTCTCGAACGGGATCGCGACGATCACGCTCGACTCGCCGTCCAACCGCAATGCGCTGTCGAAGCAGCTCGTCACCGACCTGCACTCGGCACTCGACCGAGCTGAATCGAACGACGTGCGGGTGATCGTGCTCACCCACACCGGCAACACCTTCTGCGCAGGCGCCGACCTGCGTGAGCGTTCGAGTGGCCCGGTCGACTCGTCACCGATGGTCCGTGCCTTCCAACGGCTGATGGACAGCCGTCAGCCGACGGTTGCTGCGGTCAAGGGCTTTGTCCGCGCCGGGGGTGTCGGGCTGATGGCATCGTGCGACCTGGTCGTCGTGCCCGCCACTGCGGATTTCGCATTCACCGAGGTGCGCATCGGTGCCGCCCCAGCGATCATCGCCGTGCCGATCCTGCGCCGCTGCTCGGCGGCGCAACTCGCAGCACCGTTTCTGACGGGCGAAGTGTTCGACGCCGCGCACGCTCGGGCGATCGGGCTGGTCAGCCATGTGGCCGCCGACGCTGGCGGAGTCGACGATCAGGTGGCCATGTTGTGCGCCGGCATGTTGCGAGCTGGACCGAATGCGCTCGCCGCCACGAAGAGCATCCTCCGAACCGTGCCGGGCGAACTGCTGGACCAAGCGTTTCCAAGGATGCAGCAACTGTCGGAATCGGTGTTCGAATCGGCGGAAGCATCAGAAGGCATGGAGGCGTTCTTCGCCAAGCGCGCCCCGTCGTGGGTGTCCGAGCCGTCAGGTCAGTAGGCGATAGCCCAGTCCGCGCACGGTGACGAGCAGCTTCGGGTCGTCGGGGTGGTCTTCGATCTTGATCCGCAGCCGCCGTACATGGGCGTCGACGAGACGGCTGTCGCCGAGGTATTCGTAGCCCCACACCCGTTCGAGCAACTGGTCCCGAGAGAGCACTGCACCAGCGTGCTCGGCGAATTCGCACATCAGTCGGAACTCTGTCTTGGTGAGACTCAGCTCCTGATCGCGTTTGAGCACGACGCCCTGCTCGTGGCGGACCTCGACATCACCGAAACGGCTCGGGCGGGCGGCGCCGGTGGCGGGCGATTCGTGCAACTGCACCCGGCGCAACTGGGCGCGGATCCGAGCGGCCAGTTCTTTCGGGACGACCGGCTTGGTGACGTAGTCGTCAGCCCCGGCCTCGAGCCCGACCACGAGGTCATAGGTGTCGGTCTGGGCGGTGACGATGATGATCGGCACGATGCTCTTGGCGCGAATCGCGCGGCAGACCTCGAACCCGGAGATGTCGGGCAGACGCAGATCCAGCAGGACGAGATCAGGCTCTCGCTCGGCGAATGCATCGAGCCCGGCCCGGCCATCGGGGGCCTCACGAACTTCGTAGCCCTCGTCCTCGAGCGCCAGCCGCAGCGCGAGTCGGATCGAGTCATCGTCTTCGACGAACAGCAGAGATTGCACCATGCTCCATTCTTGTCGATCCGGGCCGAGATCGACGCGCCTCCATCTTGGCGATTCGACGCCCCGGATGTGGTGATCGAAGACCATCAGATTCTGTTACACAAATCGCACGCGTCGGACGATCGGATGTCACACAGCACGCCCATCATGGCTCGTGTTCACGCTGCTTCGGTGAGGTACCTTCCTCCCCCTGGTGCCTCACCGGCAGCGCGGAACCCCTCCGGGAATCATCACGATGATTGCCCGGATCGCCGTTTTTCGTGCTGGGTTTCGCCCGGCACGTGACCGTTCGCCCATCCGACCGTCAACGAGGAGGTGCCCGGATGAATGCTCCCGTCCTCTGTACGCGGACCGATCGAGGCAATGGCACCGTGATCCTCACGGTCTCGGGACCCTTCACCACGTGCGATCACGTCGATGCTCTCGAACATTCGCTTCGCGACGTTCCTGCCGGATACAGCCTGGTGATCGAACTCGATGCGATGACCACCCTGTCGGCCAGCAGCCTGGGGTGTTTCCGCGGCATGGCCCAACAGGCAATTCGCCAAGGCATTCGGCTGATCCTCGTCAGCGAGTCGATCGACGTGCGGGCCAATCTGGTCCTCGCCGATCTCGACTCGCTTGCGCCGGTGATGCACAGCCTGGCTCAAGCCAACCAGATCATCGCGGCAGCTGCATAGCAGGGGGTGTTGTGCAGCTGCTGCGTTCATTCGCAGCTGATCAGAGCGAGATTCGGAGAGCCGAGGGACCGGCCGAGGGGCAGGCGTGAGACAAAAGGACAGGAAATCGGTAACACTGGCGGAGTGGTACGACCGACGAAGCTGCATCGCGCTGTCAGCCTGCGCACCCGCTTCACGCTGTATCTCGGCCTCACCGCACTTGCGACCTCGACCGCGCTGACTGTCTTCACCTACACCAGCGCTCGCACGTACCTCCTCGATCAGCGCGGCAGCGTCATTCGGGCTCAGACGTATGCGAACGCACGTGGGATATTGACCGATCTTCGCAATGGTGACCCGAACTCGATCGGGGTATCGGTGCTCGGCCTCCGCACCGACGAACAGGGCTATGCATTCCTGTATCTCGATGGGCGCACACAACCGTTCTTCCGGCCTGGTTTTACAGCAGATTCGCTTCCTGCCGACCTCGTCCGGCGGGTTCGGGCCGGCGAGTCCGGCCAGCAACGATTCACCCTCGACGGCACGATCTACGTCGCAGTCGGCGTCAACATCGCCCCTGCCAACGCGCAGTACATCGAGGTGTTCCCGCTCGCCAACACCGAGCAGATCATCCGTCAGATCGGCACCGCTCTGGTGATCGGCTCGGCCGTGATCACCGTGCTCGCCGGAGCGCTCGGGTGGTGGGTCAGCCGACGGTTGCTCAAACCAGTGAGCCGGGTCGCTGCAGCGGCTGGTGGCCTGGCCGCCGGTGGGCTCGGGACCCGACTGGCAGCGGAGAGCGATCCAGAGCTGAACCGGCTGGCGCAGTCGTTCAACGACATGGCCGACACGATGCAGACCCGAATCGAACGCGAGGCGCAGTTCGCCTCCGACGTCAGCCACGAGCTGAGATCGCCAATCACCGCACTGAGCGCTGCGATCGAGGTGCTCGACGCTCGCCGTGGCGACCTGCCAGATCGCACCCAGCAGGCGCTCACCGTTGTCGTCGACCAGGTCCGCCGGTTCGATCAAATGGTGCTCGACCTGCTCGAACTGTCTCGGCTCGACGCAGGGGTCACCGATATCAACCGAGAAGAACTCCGTCTCGATGAAATCGTCCGAAGGATTGCTCAACGCTATGGCTTCGGCGATGTCCCCATCGACGTTCACCGAGCGGCAACCAAGACGATCTGGATCGACAAGCTGCGTTTGGAAAGAATTCTCGCCAACCTGCTCGACAACGCCCGCCATCATGGCGGCGGGCCGACCCGCATCAGCATCGAGCCCGACCGTGGCGCGCTGCTGATGATCGTCGAGGACTCCGGCCCGGGTGTTGCCCGGGGCGAACGCCAGCGGATCTTCGAACGTTTCGCGCGCGGCACGGCGGCCCGGCATCGCGTCGGCACCGGTCTCGGCCTCGCGCTCGTTGCCGAACACACCACCGCACTCGGCGGCGAGACCTGGGTCGAGGACCGCCCGGGAGGCGGTGCCCGGTTTGTGGTGCGGTTCCCATTGCATCCAGCGGGAGAACCACGATGATCCGCCGCGTCATGCTGATGCTGTGCCTGCTCTCGTCGCTGCTGCTCGTGGTCGCGTGCGGGGTGTCTGGCGAGAGCGACTTCGAGCCGATCAACTCGGACAACCTGCCCGATCAGTTGATCGCCACCACGACGACGACCACGACCACGACCACGACCACGACCACGACGGTGCAGAGCACCAGCACGACGGTCGACACGTCCGACTTCACCACCACCCTGCCCGAAACAACCACCACCAGTCTTGCGATCCAGATGGTCGACGTGTACTACGTCGTCGGGCGGACCGTCGTGTCGGCGCAGGTCCCGTTTCAACCGAATCCCCAGGTCGCGCAGGTGCTGTTCTCACTCGAGCAAGCACCGACCAGCGAACTCACCACCGGATTCCGAACCGCCGTCCCGGCGGGGCGGATGTCGTTCGTCAGCGCGGTGCGAGGCCTGGTCACGATCGAGCTGGAACCGGACTTCTTCGACGATCTCGAAGACCGCAGCGATCCAACGATCGCAATCGCCCAGATCGTGATGACGGTGACCAGGTTGAGCGGCATCTCGTTGGTCACGTTCACCATGAACGGCGAGCCAGCCACGGTGCTGCTGGCCGATTCCAGCCCGAGCGAGCCGGGACAGCAGCTGAACTACGACGACTACAGTTCGTTGCTCAACAATGCCCCACCGCCGGTGACGACCACCACCACCACCACCACCACGGCGCCGGAAACCGACACCGTCACGTCGGACACCGCCCCGGGGTGAACCACGAGCTCGGCCGGCGAACGCGCACCGGACAGATAGGTCAGTATCCGAGGCGTTCGATACGGTCGGGTTTGCGCTGCCAGTCCTTGTCGACCTTGACGAACAGTTCGAGGTAGGCACCCTCTGGCATCTGGGCGCGAGCGCGCTGTCCGACTTCTTTGAGGATCGCACCGTGCTTGCCGATGACCATGCCCTTCTGGCTCTCGCGCTCGACGATGATCTCGCACCGCACGCGGGGCCACTCCCACTCGCTGATGCGGGTCGCGATGGAGTACGGCAACTCGTCCTCGAAGATCGCGAGCAGCTGCTCACGGACGAGCTCGGCGACCCACTCCTCTTCGGGGATGTCACTGATCTCGCCGTCGGGAAAGTACACCGGCCCCTCGGGCAGCAGGGCGGCAAGGTGAGCGAGCAATTCCGGCACGCCCTCGCCCGTCTTGGCCGACACCGGAAAATAGGCCGACGCCTCGAGCCCGCTGGCACGGACGAGTTGCTTGAGCACGGCTTGCTTCGAGGCAGCGTCGACCTTATTGACGACAATCACGGCCTTGCCGACGTCGATCCGTGCGGCGACCCACTGGTCACCCTTGCCGAACGGCATCGTCGCATCGATGACGAGACAGACGACATCGACGTCTTCAGCAGACTCGAGCGCGGTCGCGTTGACCCGTCTGCCGAGCGCCGTCACCGGCTTGTGCAGACCGGGCGTGTCGACGAAAACGAGCTGAGCATCTTCGAGGTTGACGATGCCACGGACCCGCTTGCGGGTGGTCTGGGGCTTGTCGCTGACGATGCTCACCTTCTGACCGCACACGGCATTGAGCAGCGTGCTCTTGCCCACATTGGGTCGGCCGACAAAGGTGATGAATCCGGATCTCATGTCCGCACGACGCTATCCCGGTCGACCTTGCTGTCGCGTCCTAGACCTTGCTGTCGCGTCCGGCCCAGAACGGTGCCCGCAGCTCACGCTTGAGCACCTTGCCGCTGCCGGTCTTGGGCAACTCGTCGCTCCAGGTGATCGTCCTCGGCACCTTGTAGTTGGCGAGATGCTCGCGGGCATGGGCCGAGACGTCGTCGTCGGTGAGCCCGGCGCCTTCGCGCTGGACCACCACAGCGTGGACCGTCTCGCCCCATTCGTCGCTGGGGACGCCGAACACGGCGACCTCGTAGATGTCGACATGGGCTTCGAGCGCAGCCTCGATCTCGGCCGGGTAGATGTTCATGCCGCCGGAAATGATCATGTCCTTCTTCCGGTCGCAGATGTAGAGGAACCCCTCGTCGTCGCGGTACGCGATGTCGCCGACGGTCTGAAAGCCGTGCTTCTGATCGGCCTCGAACTTGTCGTGCTGCTTGTAGTAATCAACGAACACGCTGGGGCTCTTGACGAACAGTTCGCCGGGGTGGTCGGGCCCGGTGCCTGTGACCTCGTTGCCGTCGTCGTCGAACAACGTGATCTCCACCATCGGGGCCGGCTTGCCGCACGAGCCGGGCTTACGCAGTTGATCCTCGGGGCGCAGCACGCAGTTGACGCCCAGTTCGGTGCTGCCGTACACCTCGTACAGCGAGTCGCCGGGGAAGTCGGCGAGGTACATCTGCTTCAGCGCAAAGCTCCACGGAGCGGCGTTGGCGATCATCTTGTTCATCGACGACGTGTCGTACTGCGACTTGACGTCGGCCGGCAGCGAGCAGATCATTCGGATCGGCGTCGGAGCGCTGAACGTGGATGTCACCTTGTACTTGTCGATCAGCCGCAGCCAGTCGGTGGGGTTGAACTTGCGCTGCAACACCACCGTCTGGCCGAGCGCCTGAGCAATGCCCATGAAGCCGCCAGGACCGGAGTGGTAGAGCGGGCCGGTCGGCACGTAGATGTCATCGGGTGTGTAGCCGACGAGAGCGATCAGTGCTGCCGCCTGCTCGGCGCCGGCTGCGCCTCGGCGTAGTGCGCCCTTTGGCTTGCCAGTCGTGCCGCTGGTGTAGATCATCGTCGCACCGGCCTCGGTGGAGTCCGGGATCTCTGGCTCGTCTTTGCTGGCGATGGCCATCAGGTCGTCGGCGCTGGTCATCGTGTCGGGGGTCGATCCGTCGAACACGAGCACGTGCTGCACCTGCGGGATGTCGGCCCGGATCCGTTCGAACATGGGTGCGAACTCGGCGTCGACATAGACGATCGTCGCGTCGCAGTGGTCGGTGACGTAGGCGGCCTCCTCGTCGCTGAGCCGGTAGTTGAGCGGCACCGCCGTGACGCCCAACTTGCGAGCCGCGTTCACCATCGTGACGAGACCGATCGAGTTCTGCCCGCACCACACGACCTTGGTGTCGCCGGGGCGAGCGCCGAGACCGATCAACACGTTGGCCAGTTGGTTGGTCCGTTCGTTCAGCTGACGAAACGTCGCCGAGTGGACGGAGCCGTCAGGGCGGTCGTCGATCACCGCTGCTTTGTCGGGCTGGACCTGCGCATACAACGTGAGGAAGTCGGGCATGCGCCCGTTCATAGCATGCCACCCTGTCGTGATCGCATCTCGAGCCATCTCGGTGAGCACCCACGGAACATCCATCAATCGCCGAGCCCGACGCAGCGCAGTGGAGATCATCGAGGCACCGTATGCAACACTGGCCGACATGGCAACACGAGTGATTGACGGCATCGATGGCATGAAGGCGCTGATCGGTGAGCACATCGGATACAGCGACTACATCGAGGTCACCCAGGAGCGGGTCAACCAGTTCGCCGAGGCAACGGGTGATCACCAGTGGATCCACGTCGACCCGGAACGGGCGAAGAAGGAGAGCCCGTTCGGTGGCCCGATTGCGCACGGATACCTCACGCTCTCACTCGGTCCGGTGCTGTATCCGCAAGTGGTGGCCTTCGCTGGCTTCAAGATGGGCGTCAACTACGGTGCCAACAAGATCCGGTTCATGTCGCCGGTTCCGGTGGGCGGCAATCTGCGCCTCGGCGTGAAGCTGCTGGCGGTCGACGACATCGCCGGCGGCGTGCAGTCGACGCTCGAGTTCACGTTCGAGGTCGAAGGCAACCCCAAGCCGGCCTGCGTCGCCGAGATCATCTTCCGCTCCTACACCTGAGCCGAACTGGTTGTCAGCGGAAGTTGGGGATCACCCTCGTCGCAAGCAACTCCATCGACACTGTTTCCGGGTAGTCACTGCACCACGGGATGAATCCGCTGCAGCCGAGCGCGATGTAGTTGGCGATCTTGGCCGCAACCTGGTCTGGCGTCCCGACCAGGTTGTTGTCGCGCCACGATTCGAACGGTTCGCCGTTGATGCTCTTGCTGCCGGCCGCGATCACCTCTGCTTCGGTGTCGCGGATGAACAGTTCCGGCGACCAGGTCTTGCGGATCGTTTCCTCGTCGCGCCCGACGGCTGCACAGTGGCCCTTCAGGATCTCGCGCTTGCGAGCCCACTCCTGTGGCTTGCCGCCGAAGTTGCTGCAGTCGGCATGCTGCGCAACGACCCGCAACGTGAGTTGTTCTCCCCCGCCACCGATCCACACCGGCGGGTGCGGCTGCTGCAGTGGCTTCGGATCGCAGTTGGCCCGGACCAGTTTGTAGTACTGCCCGTCGTAGGTCGTCTCGGGTTGCGACCACATCGACTTGACGATCTCGACACTCTCCTTGAGCATCCCGATCCGGTCCTTCGGCTTGGGGAACTCGTAGCCGTAACCGCGGTATTCGAGCTCATACCAGCCAGCGCCGATGCCCCAATCCAGTCGACCGCCTGAGATGACATCGATCGTGGAGGTGATCTTGGCCAGCAACGCCGGCGAGCGATAGCTGTTGCAGCCGACCATCTGCCCCAGCCGAACCGTGCTGGTGCGCTGGCTGATCGCAGCGATCGTGGTCCACATCTCGAACACGGCCTCGTGGGCCGGCTTGGGCACGTTGTGGAAATGGTCGTAGAGCCAGATCGAGTCGTAGCCCAGCGTCTCGGCCAGTTGGGCGATCTCGACCGCTTTGTTCCACTTGGACTCGGCGCCATCGATGCTCGCCAACTCCATCTTCCAACCCTGGGGCATGAACACACCGAACGTGATCGACGACTGCGACTGCGACTGCAACTGCGACATGTCAGCGACACTACGGCCAGCGACGGCGGTGGACGGGTTCGTGCCTGGCGTCACACGCGACCTAGCTTCTGGCGATGGCCCCAACGGACTTCAACATCGGCGAGATCCACGAGGCGATCGCCGCGACGCGTCCGGACGACCTCTGCCTGGTGTTCCGGGACAGGCGGCTCACCTGGAGCGACGTCACCGAGCGCACGCGACGGCTGGCGAACTTCTTCATCGACCAGAACCTCGGGTGCCACATCGAACGAAGCGATCTGACCGGCTCCGAGAGCGGCCAGGATCATTTGGCGATCTACCTGCACAACGGCAACGAGTACCTCGAGGCGATGCTCGGAGCGTTCAAGGCCCGGGTTGCGCCGCTCAACGTCAACTACCGCTATGTCGCCGAAGAACTGCGCTACCTGCTCAACGATTCACGGGCGAGCGCCGTGATCGTGCATTCGCAGTTCGCGCCGACTCTCGCCGAGGTGCTCGCTGATGTCGCTTCGCTGCGAGTCGTCGTGCAGGTGCCCGATGAGTCCGGCAACGACCTGCTGCCGGGGGCCATCTGGTACGAGGACGCGCTGGCCCAATCGTCAGCCGCCAAACCCGACGTCCAGCCGTCCGGCGACGACCTCTACATCCTCTACACCGGCGGCACCACAGGGATGCCGAAGGGGGTGCTGTGGCGCGGCGGCGACGCGATCGTGGAGTGCTTCGGTGGCTCGCGCACGGCCGAGACCGTCGACGACTTCGCGACGAGCGCGGTCGAGCGCCTCCAGGCGCTGCTGTCGCCGCCGTTCATGCACGGCGCCGGTCACTGGGTGAGCTTCCGCACCTGGATCACCGGCGGCACGGTGTTCGTCCAGAGTGTGACCGATCGGCTCGACCCGGGCGACATCTGGAGCCTGATCGAGCGGGAGCGGTTGAGTTTCCTGCTGATCGTCGGCGATGCGTTCGCCCGGCCGCTGCTCGACGAACTCGATCGCGCCGACTACGACCTGTCGTCGCTGACCGTCATTCTCAGTGGTGGTGCTCCCCTGTCGTCCAACCTCAAGGAGGAGTTCATCCGCCATCTACCGACGACGATGATCGTCGATGGGCTCGGATCCTCGGAGGCCGGCGGGCAGCTCTCGCACGTGTCAGCCGGCACCTCGGCGAGCACGGGCACGTTCCAGATCAGCCCGGGCAATCACGTCTTGTCGAGCGATCTCGATCGCGAGATCAACCCGGGCGAGGA
>Ga0105048_10011368_pt1 | contig 14048 bp, 8 predicted proteins | sample MAT05_FD_78382 | JGI IMG/M metagenome (GOLD analysis project Ga0105048, IMG submission 78382) | Freshwater microbial communities from Lake Fryxell liftoff mats and glacier meltwater in Antarctica - MAT-05 | ecosystem: Environmental > Aquatic > Freshwater > Ice > Liftoff microbial mat | place...
CGTGGAAATTGACGGTAACGCCACCCGCGTTTACGACAATGGCACGCTGAAGGGAACGATCCAGGGCGCGGATTTCCAGAAGGCCTTTTTGAGCATGTGGTTCGGGTCAAACCCCGTGATGCCGGGTTTGAAAACCGCTTTACTGGGAAATTAGCTCCCGGCCCGCCGAACCCGTGGTTTTCATGGGTAGGGTGGGCCTCTTGAGCTGAAGCCGGAGAGGTTGCCGCGTAGTTCCACCAGGCAAGGAAGTCCCAGGTCATCCACCGCAGCAGGACAAAAAACATGTTCCGGCGATTCCCCGGTGCCAAGTGTTCCCCGGGAAATCTGTGCTTCATTTTCGCTCTTTAGGGTTAAACCCCGCCAGCAGGCTCAATGCAATATTCATGGTCTTTCATGTTTTTAAATTGATCTCTTCGTAAAGCCCGTTATTCGTGTCTCTGGCCATGGATTCCGTCCCCCCCTCACCTGATCTTCTGGACAGAGCGTTTGCCTTGCACCGCTCCCTGCCGGTCGCTTCGGGATATTTTGAATATTATGGTTTCCATTCCCTGTTTGCCGAACTCATGACCAGTGGCTGGCAGGATGTTGAGTTCACGAAATTTCTGTCGGAAAACTGGCTTCGTCTTTTCCGCGCATGTCTTCCGGCGCACGCCCATGTCTAGCCGCGAATTGAAATCCCCAAACCCCGGAACTTTCTCCGCGGTGAAAGAGCTGATGACAGGAGTCGCATGAAAGTGGACCGGGAAATCGAAGAATACCGGCAGTTGATGCAGCCGCCCTCGAAGTTCGAGGACGGATTTTCCCTCTCCTCGATACTCGGGGCCTTGTTCATCGGGGTGTTGATGGTTCCCGGCTCGATGTACATGAACCTGCTGGCGGGGTTCGGGGTGGGGCCGGCGGCCCGCTGGGTCACCATCATTTTATTTATCGAAGTGGCGAAGCGGGCGCACCGAAGCCTCTCGAACGCGCAAATTTTCACGTTTTTTTACATCGCGGGGGCGGTGATGGCGATGCCGTTCGAAAGCCTGCTTTACCAGCAGTTTTTCGTGCAAAGCGCGACCGTGGTGGGCCACGGCATGGCGGAGATGATTCCGCCGTGGTTTGCCCCGAATGATCCCGATGTGCTGGCGCAACGGAATTTGTTTCACGTCGCCTGGCTGCCGGTGTTGGGGATGACGTTGTTCCAGTTTGCGATTTCCCGGCTGGACAACATGGTGCTGGGCTATGGGCTGTTCAAGGTGGCTTCGGATATCGAGCGATTGCCGTTTCCGATGGCTCCGGTGGGAGCGCAGGGGGTGCTGGCCCTGGCCGAGGATCTGGATCAGAAGGGCCGGCAAACAAATTCGTGGCGCTGGCGGATGTTTTCCATTGGCGGCGCCATCGGGTTGGTCTTCGGATTTTTGTACCTCGGAATTCCGACGCTGAGCGATGCGCTGTTTGGTCGGACCATTCAGATTTTTCCGATCCCATTTGCGGACTGGACCGGGCGGACGCAGGACGTGTTGCCGGCGGTGGCGACGGGGATTTCGTTTGAAATGGGCGGATTGATCCTCGGCATGGTTTTGCCATTTTACGCCATGGTCGGGGCCTTCGCCGGTCTGGTGCTGACGGTTGTGATGAACCCGCTTCTTTACAGGGGCGGGCTGCTGCCGACGTGGATGCCGGGCGATGGCACGGTCGAAACGTTGTTCAAGAACCAGGTGGATTTCTATTTTAGCTTTGGCTTGGGAGTTTCCCTGGCGATTGCGGTGATCGGGATTTATTCCACGGTTCAGAGCTTGCGCCGGATGCGCGAACATCGCGGCGATCCGCAGGGCGTGATGACACCGCCCGGACGCGGCGACATTCCAACCCACATCGTGCTGTGGGTCTATCTGGCTTCAACGGTACTTTACATCGTGGTGTGCGGCTGGCTGATTGATTGGCATGCGGGAGTGATGGTCGTGCTGGTCATCTATGGGTTTTTGTACACGCCATTTATCAGCTTCGTGACGGCGCGGCTGGAGGGCATCGTCGGACAGGCGCTCACCATTCCCCTGGCGCGGGAGGCCGGGTTGATTCTGTCGGGATACAAGGGGATTGCGGTCTGGTTCCTGCCGCTCCCGATGAACAATTACGGAGTGCAGACGGTCTTTTATCGGGAGGCGGAACTGACCGGCACGAAGTTCACCTCCATCTGGAAGTCCGAGTTGTTCCTGGTGCCGATGATTGTCGTGATCTCGATCTTCTTCGCACAGTTCATCTGGTCGATGGGGGAAATTCCTTCGTCGAGTTATCCCTACACGGAGAAAATGTGGGAATTGCAGGCCAAGAACCAGGTGCTTCTCTACTCTTCGACGGCGGACGGATACTCCCAGTTCCGCGAAGCCTTCAAGCCGGGACTGGTTGCGACGGGATTGGGTTCCGGGCTGGGACTGTATGGGTTGCTGAGCGTGCTGGGAGCTCCGACCATGTTGCTCTATGGCGCGGTGCAAGGCTTGAACCAAACGATGCCGCACACGGTGTTGCCGATGTTTCTGGGAGCAATGCTGGGACGGTTTGTCTTCGAGCGGCGCATCGGCAAGGAATGGCGAAAACTGACTCCGGTCATCTCGGCCGGATACTTTTGCGGGTTCGGGCTGATCTCACTGTTTTGCATCGGCGTAAAATTTCTGACCCGGAGCGTGTCGGAACTCCCCTACTGAAGCGATGACGATCATCGAACTCGATCATGTTTCCAAGTGGTATGGGGAGGCGACGAACCCGGTGGTCGCGCTGCGGGAGGTTTCGCTGGAAATCGCCAGCGGCGAGTATCTCTCCATCATGGGTCCCTCCGGATCAGGGAAGAGCACGTTATTTAATATGATCGGCGGCCTGGACCGGTGCGAAGCAGGAACGGTGACCATCGGCGGGGTGCGATTGGATTCGCTCGCCGATGGCCAGCTTGCCTATTTTCGCGGGCGGCATATCGGCTATATTTTTCAGGCATTCAATCTGATCGCCTCAATGAACGCGCGGGAGAATGTCGCGCTGCCCGCCTTGTTTGCGGGAAAGTCCGACGAGGAAGCCGGCGAGTTGGCGAGGGAACGGCTTGAGCAAGTCGGGTTGGGGAATCGAATGGAACACCGTCCCGATGAACTCTCCGGGGGACAGCAACAGCGCGTGGCCATCGCGCGGGCCCTCGTCAATACCCCGGCGATCATTCTCGCCGACGAGCCCACGGCCAATCTCGACCTGAAAACCGGCGAAGACGTCATTAAACTGCTTGGAAAGCTTTGCCGTGAACTGGGCGTCACGGTGGTGACGGCGACGCATGACCACAAGATGCTCAAAGCGTCGGACCGAATTTTGTGGATCAAGGACGGTGGCATCGAGCGCCTGGAAAATGCCAGCGATTTGAAAATTGACACCGGAGGGATGGAAGGATGAGCGCAAACCGGTTGGGCTGGCACCACCTGTGTGTGGAAATTCCCGATGAGTGGGAGGTCATTGAATACGGCACCCGGCAGAAGGACGGAAGTCTCCGGCTCAGCGATCCAGGGGGAGAGACGTTGCAGGTGCATTGGAGCACGCTGAAGCGGGCGCCCAATATGCGTAATCGCCTCCAAACCTGGCTGGCCAAGTATTCGCCTGGTGAGGATGCCCGGTTTCGGGAAGTGGAGGCATGGAGTCTCTGCGCGGTCAAGGGCGGTCCGCTGGTGGCCGTGCGGCATGACGCGGAAGTACGGGTCTTGCTCACCCTGGTCTTCAGCGCCCATGCGCGGGAAAACGTGGGGGACGCAGCCATCGCGGCCATTTTGAATTCCTATACCCAGAACCGGGGCGAGCGGCGGGTTTGGGCGGCATTCGGGATTGATGTCATGCTGCCGGGAGCCTGGGAGTTGGAATCCGTGGAAGCGTTGCCTGCGGCCCAGCGGATGCATTTTTGCCGCCGGGACGGGGAGCGGGTATCGGTCCATCGGTATGGAATGCTGCCGATGGTGCTGGCCGGTGACACCGACGAGACTTTTTTTGCACGGCTCAAAGGGCGGCGCTCGCTGGTTCGAGTCGAAGGACCCTGGCGCAGCGGGTTGGCGTTTTCGTATCGGAGGACGCAAAACCGGTTGATGGACGTCTTCCGCAGAACCGCGATCGGTCTGGCCTGGCTCTGGCGGGAACCTGCGCTGGGGCGGCTCTACGTGTTCGACCAGAATATCCGAGGCCAGCATGAGGGAGCGGAGCCGGTCGGGGAGGTGTGCTGCCGATGAACGACGAATCCGATTTTTTCCGGCGTCAGTTGGCGTCGGTGCCGGTGCGGAACGCGACCGTGGAGGAAACTCCCGGCAACGCCGGGGGAGTCGAACTGACCGTGCCGATGGCGGGAGCGGTCTGGCGGGGGTTGCTCGGGACGGTGTTGCCGATCTCCAAGGAGCGAAGAATCGCGCTCGACGCGCTGGGGCGGGAGACCCTCGAGTGGTGCGATGGACGAACGACCTTCCGCGAGATGATTGACCGGCATCGGCGGCAGCATCAGCTTTCGTTCTTCGAGTCCCGGGCATTGTTGCTGGGTTTCTTTAAACTGATGATGCAGCGCGGTGTGCTCTTGATGCGGGTGCCCCCCGAGGACGGGAAGGAGACGCCATGAACCTGCGTTCGTTTGCGGCCTTCGCGGTGGGAATTTTGGGCAGCGCGGCGATTGCGTGGTTCGCGCATTGGGCGGAAGTGGTGGCGCGTGCGCCCGTCCCGGAACAGGTGATCGCCATCGCCCTTCCGCCCATCGTTGTGTTTTTGCTGTTTAGCCTGGCGCTGGTGTGGAATCCGGTGGCCGGACGGTTGGCTCCGACGCTGTCCTTCGGCACCCGCGAAATGGTCGCGGTGGCGTCAATGTGGTTATTCGCGAGCGTGCTGAGTTATTCCGGCGGCGTGCCGATGCTGCTGCACCTGATCGGCAGCCTGAATTCGCCCTCAATGCAGTCTCCGCTCCTCGAACGAGTCGGATTTTTCGAGCGAACCGGATTCGGGAAATTTTTGACCGGGAGCGAAGCGAGGGACTACGAATTTGGAATGGAAAGCACGAATGGCGTCCTGGCATTCGGATCCGTTCCATGGGAGGTGTGGATCGGGCCGCTGGTCTTCTGGTTACCCCTGTTTTTCCTTGCGGCGACGCTGGCGGTTTCCCTGGTGGCGGTGTGCCATCGGCAATGGTCGGAGCACGAACGACTGTCCTATCCCATCGCGGAGGTGGCGGGTTCGTTGTTGCAGATCAGGGAGGGACGGCATCTGCCGGAGGTCTTTTTTAACCGGGTGTTCTGGGCGGGATTTTTGGTGATTTCGACGATCATGGTCGCAAATGGACTGAGCGCGTGGTTCCCTCTCTTCGTCAAGCTCCCGCTCTCTTTTTCGCACATTGATCTGGTGGCCAACTTTCCGTTTCTGGCCAATTACTGCGGGCCCGAGGCCTATTCCCTGTTTCGCGGATTCTTTTTTCCGTTCATGATCGCGCTGGCGGTTTTGCTTCCGGCCGAGATTTCGCTGACGTGCTGGGCGGGATGGATCTTCTTTGTGTTGGGAACCGGGGTGCATTTTTTGCTCACGGGGCGCACGCTCGGGCCGACCGAGACCGGGGTGACGCAGTTCGGAATGTATTGGGCGCTCGCGGCGATGATGATTTTTGTCGGGCGTTTTTATTACCTGCGGGTTCTGCGGTTTGCCCTGACGTTGCAGCGACCGCCGGAGGCCGAGATGAACGGAGCGGTCTGGGCCTGCCGAATTTTCCTGGTCTCGTGCGGGTTGTTGATTGCGGTGCTCACGGCTTTTGGAGTTCCCTTGGAGGCGGCGGTGCTGGTCTGCGCGACCTTCGCGTTGGTCGTGTTGCTGGCTGCGCGGGTCACGGCCGAGATCGGCATTCCGTGGCTGGTGAACTTTGGAGGAATGACGACATTGCTGCCGCTGCACTTTTTGGGAAATGCGGCGGCATCAGCCCAGGGAATCGCGGTGCTGGCGGTGCTTTCGGTTATTCTGGGAAAAAGCATGACGTATAGTCCGGCGGCACAGACGACCACGGTTGCGCAGGTGGCGGGGTCTGCCGGCTTGTCGCCCCGGCGTCTGGTCGCACTGGTGCTGGCGGCGTGCCTGGTCGCGGTTGCGGCCTCGGCGGCAAGCACGCTGTGGAGCAACTACACGCACGGCGCACAACGTGAATCAACCTTTCGTTCCACCATCCGCGGCAGTCTGGCGGATGCCGGGGAGCGGATCGAGCGGATTGCTTCGTCCGGCAGCGAGTCCGGCGGAGCGATTCAGCCGGTGAACAAATTCTTCGAGTATTTCCTGGGCGGAGCCTTGCTGGTGTTTTTGTTCGCCGGTCTGCGGCTGCGATTTGCGTGGTGGCCCTTTCATCCACTGCCCCTGTTGTTTTTGAACACCTGGCTGATGTCGCGGCTTTACATTTCGTTTCTGATCGGATGGCTGATCAAGATCGCAATCGTTAAATTGGCGGGCGGGAATTTTTACCAGAAATCGAAGCCGTTTTTCTTTGGGGTGATCCTCGGTCAGTTGTTCTGGGTCTTCGCGTGGGTGCTGATCGGGGCGGCTTATTACCTGGTGACCGGGCGGCAGGCGCCTGCGACAAATCTGCTCTTCTGATATGCTGGAGATCCGTGAGCAAACCCGTCTCCCTCTGGGAAAGCTGCTTCGCATTTGTCGCTTGAGCATTGCGCACCGGCTGCTGCGGTCGTTTGTAACGGTCGGCATCATTGCGCTGGCTGTCGCATTTTTGGCAAGCACACTGACATCGGCCCGGCTGGGCCTCGCGGTGCGGGATGCGGCGGCTCGCGAAGCGCACGAGTTTTCCGCCTATTCCCGGTTTCTAGCGGCCCTGCAGCCCTGGAGCGGATCAGCCGCAGTTCTGGATTGGGCGGCCTCCAAGCAAGACGATGCCGCCTTGGCGGCCAACTTGCGGAGTTGGGGCAGCGGGATCGTGCCTGACACGCAGGCATTTCAAAGCCGGGCGGCGGAAGCCAGGCAAGTGATGGATTGGTTTCAAGTCCTGCCGGTGGGCGGTCGCGTGCTTCTGGCGGAAAACCGTTCGGGAACCGACTTGTTGGACTGGTTGGTAGAGCCCCGGAACCGGGAGCGCTTTGCGACGAGGCTGGCGAACATGCCGTCGGCCAGGCTGCCGATTTCGGCCGAACGTTTCGACCTCATGGTGAAGGACTGGCCGGAGTTTCGCGGGCGGTTGGAGGACTTGCGGGCCGGACGCAGTCGTCGTCTGGAAGCGGTGGCGCTCGGATTTGCTCCTCGCAAGCCCGAACAGGCGCTGATCGAGGCGGCGGCCGCCGGGGAAGCCGGGCGCATTTTTGCGGATGTCGCAGCCAACGGGCTGACGATTTCCGAACCTGAGCAGGCGGCCATCACACGGGAAGCAAAATTCGAGGCGCGGCTGGCGGCGGCGTTCGTGTGGGCACGCTCACCCGGAGTGCGCTCCGGCTGGCACGCGGAGTTTCAGCAAGATTTCAGTCCGGCCCGGGTTCTGGAATCCTCGGTCGGTTCCCCGCGACGGATCCGCTGGATTGCGGAACGTGTGGGGGGGAAGTCCGCAGGCTTCGATGAGCAGGAGTTCTTGGAAGTCGGGGCACGATTCAAAGAGCGAAGAAATGCCTTCGAAGCCACCAGAGACCTCGCCGCCCGATACGGTGAGGCGACCGGAATTGACGCGAGGACAGGATGGTTGATCGCGGTCTCGTTTTTGGTCTGCGTGGTGGGAATTGCCAACGCGATGCTGATGAGCGTGCTGGAGCGGTTCAAAGAAATCGCGACGATGAAATGCCTGGGCGCCCGCAATGAGACCATCGGATTTTTGTTCATCTTCGAGTCTCTGGCGATGGGACTTTTGGGCGGGTTGCTCGGCATCGCAGGCGCATTTCTTTTCGCCGTGCTGCCGGGCTTTTGGATCCACGGAGAGCGCCTCGTACACGCGTTTCCCTATGGCAGCCTGGCAGAGGTCGTCGGTTTGGGGTTGGTGGCCGCCTTGGTGCTTTCGGGACTGGCCGCGATCTACCCGGCAAGAGTGGCTTCGCGAATGGCACCACTGGAGGCGATGCGGGTCGAATGATGGCCATGGAAACGGACTCTGCTGCGAATCCTTCCCGTCCGCCCGCGCGACGCTCTCCCGTCCTGATCCGCACGCGCGATGTCGTCAAAGAGTATCTCAAGGGAAAAGTCCTCACCCGCGCACTCAAAGGTATCACGTGTGAGATTCGCCGGGGGGAATTCATCGCCGTCATGGGACCGTCCGGCAGCGGCAAATCGACATTTTTTAACGTGATCGGTGCGCTGATCACGCCCACCTCCGGCCGGGTGATGGTGGACGAGGTGGATGTGGCGCAACTCAATCGCGACGAACTGGCCTACATCCGCTGCAAAAAAATCGGCTACATTTTCCAGAGCTACAACCTGATTCCCGCTCTGACCGCGCTGGAGAATGTGATGGTTTCGATGCGGTTTGCGGGAGTTCTGGAGGACGACGCCCGAAGCCGGGGGCTTGAGTTGCTCGAACGCGTGGGACTCAAAGATCGCCGCGACCATACGCCGAAGCAACTTTCCGGGGGCCAACAGCAACGTGTGGCCATCGCCCGCTCGCTCGCCAATGAGCCGCGCATCCTGCTTTGCGATGAACCCACGGCAAACCTCGATCACAAGACCGGACAGGATATCATTGATCTGCTGGTCGCGCTCAACAAGGACGAGGGGGTCACCATCATTTGCGCCACGCATGACTATCGGATGATTGACCGGTGTGACCGCATCTTTTGGATCCGGGATGGCTTGATCGAAAAAATTCAGAACCGGAGCGACATGACAATCCGTCTTGCGGGGATCGAAGAAAAGTGACCACACACATGCCATCCTCCAACCTCCGGGTGAAACCGCTGCCGCTCTGTTTGACCGTGTTGTTGCTTGCTTGGGCCCAATCGCCGCTGCTCGTGGCAGAGGAGGCCTTCCGCGCGGACACCGCCGCGTTGCTGCAAGCGCCACACCGGCTCGCGGGAACCGAGGCGGGCTGGAAAGCAGGCGATTATCTGCTCAATCAATTGAAGGGACTTCGCGGGGAAGTCTTTGTTCAGAGGTTTTGGTTTCCCCAGGAAATTACCGGGGACTGCCGGTTGTCTTTCGGCGGCAAAGAGCTGGGGCTGTCTCCACTGCGGGCCAATGGTCTGCAGCCCTCCAATGCAAGCGGAGTGCGGGGGCGGCTGGTCGTGGCAGGGGAGGGGACGGAGTTTTCGGGAAAAGATTTGGCCGCAGCCATTGCGGTCGTTGATCTTGCGAGCGAGGGAGCGGCAAGGCGCGCATTCGCGGCCGGGGCACAGGCGGTGATCTTTGTTGGCCAGCCGAACCCGAACCGCCGTTGGGCGGCTGACAAGGCGACTTATGTCAGTGCCGACCTCCCGCGATTTTACGTTTCGCGGGAGAGTGCGCAGGCCGCCGGCTTGCTTGCGGCAGACGGAATGGAAGCGCAATTGGATGCGGATGTTCGTTGGGCCGAGCAAGGGGGGCGAAATATTTTCTTTTGGGTGCCCGGAACCGATCCGCGTTTTGGCAAACGGGAAGAATTCGTCATCGTGTCGGCTCCTTACGACACCGCAGGGCTGGTGCCGGAAAACTCGCCGTCCCCCGATCGGGCCGGGAACGTGGCTGCGCTGCTTCAACTGGTCAGAGAGACCGCCGCAGCCCCCGCTCGCCGCAGCGTCCTGTTCGCGTTTTTCGACAATCACGCGAATTTTGACGAGGGAGCCCGTCAGTTTTATACGGCGCTGAGGCGGGCAAATCCGGCCGGAATCACCGACCCGCTGCCAGTGCGCGCGGAATACGTGCAGGGTGAGCGGGACTACCTGGGCACGTTCATAAAGGAACTGGATTATCAGGACATCCTGGCCCGGAGCACGCCGATTGCCGACGGTGTTCGCTCCACCCTTCGCGCCTCTTCCAAAACCCGCTACGACGAGTGCCAGGAACGCATCGGGGAACTCCGCGCCAAAGCCCGGAGGCTGCGTCTGGACGGGCTTCCCACCAACGAACTGGATCGTGAAATCGAATCCCTTTCCGCGCAGCGCTCCGGCTGGCAGGCACTGCGCGAAGCGGTGCGGGATCGACGGGAAATCGACCCCAAGCATGCTGAACTTTGGGAGGACGTCCGGCGCGGGCTTGTCACGTCAGCCCAGGCCCGGTTGGCGGAGTTGGATCAGGTCGAGGCGGGCTTGCAAGACGGGATTGCCCTGACCGACCGTTTGTCGGGTTCCGTTCCGGTGCTTCATCTGTCCCTGAGACTCACTTCCGGCAACAATCGCTGGTTCTTTCTGCAGCCTGGACGAATCCGGTCCCCTCTGGTCGAGGCCCTCGAGCAAATTCCCCCGCCCAATGGGGCCGCTTCACCGGTCTGGTTCCGCCGACAGGCCTCCGCGTTGGCCTCGGTCTTGTGGCAAACAAACGAAGCCAGTGTCTTCGCCGCCGCCTTTGGGATTCCGGGGTTGACCGTGGTGACCGAGCAGGATCGGGCGGCCCAGGCCGGGATGCCCGATGTGACCTGGACCCTCGAACAGGAGACGGCCTTCCTTGCCCAAAGCCAGACGTTTTATCCGTACTTTCAGGCGATATTAAATCAAGCAGAAGCCTCGGCACCGGATCGCCTGTTGCAACAATCCCAAGCCTGCCTCGAGGACTATCAATGGCTGGGAAACCGGGCGGACGGACATTTCGCCAAGAGCATTGGATTCGGGGAAACCGCCCCGAGCGACCTTGAGCGCGATGCGATTATCCAGGTGATGCAGCGGACGGAGCTGCCCGTCGAAACGACCCCGCGCTATGTGACGCGATCCGACAAAAACGGAATCTTTCCGCTCACGCCGATTCTGCGGGACGGCGAGCATTCGATGGACGCTCTTGTGATCGAGGCGGCGTTGTTTAATCAGACCGGGAAAATCGAGGCCATCTCCTCACTGCGACCGACCGGAGGCCGTGGCTCGGTCGAGGCGGGCTGGGTGGGCGCGGGCTTTTTTCAGCCCCGAACGAAGGCGGGATTCTCCAGCATCCTGGCATTGTTCTCCGGGAAGAAGGGCGTGCTGCTGGGCGGGGAGCTGCCCTTCCTGGGACCATTTCATCAACGCGGATTTTCGCTGATGAACGGCATTTCAGAAAGCGCGTTCGCAAACCTGAATTTTCAATACGACCCCGTGAGCGGAATCGGATCCTACATGGTCCGGCCGCTTCAGCCGGTTCGTCTGCTCTATCGGGACCCCACCTCGAGCGACGGCGTGGCGCTGTATCTGGACGAGCCGGAGCGGACCATTTCGGAAGGAAATGGTGGAGCAAGCACGGTCTGGAATCTCGAACGGGACATGGCCGCCGGAATGAATGCCCTCAACGAATCGCGACTCGAAGGTTTGCGCAAACGCAACATCGTTCTCGACTCGCTGGAAGAACTTCATTTCGCGGCGGCGGGTCAGCTCGCGGCCGCCGGCGCGGCGGATCTCGCTCGCGAGCCGGAGGCGGCGTCCCACGCGGATGGCCGGGCCGCTGCGCTGGAGCGACGGGTCTATCGTCCGGTCAAGGAAACCATCGGCGACATGCTTCAGGCCATCACCCTGCTGTTGATTCTGGCGGTTCCCTTCGCCGCCGCCGTTCAGGCGCTCGTTTTTCCGAGTAAAAACATTTACTGGCAGGCCGGGATCTTCGCGGGGATTTTCCTGGCGAGTTTTCTGGCGCTCTTCTTTACCCATCCGGCGTTTTCATTCAGCGCCTTTCCGGCGGTGATCCTGCTCGCCTTCGTGCTGATGGTCATGAGCGGGATCGTGGTCGGAATCATCACCTCGAAATTCAGCCATGAGGTCAAAGGCATGCAAGGGCTGGCGATTTCCGCGCACACCATGCGCAAAAGCACGACGGGCAATGTCGGCGCTGCCTTCGCCCTGGCGATCTCCACCATGCGGCGGCGTCCCGCGCGCACCGCGCTGACCATCATCACCGTCCTGCTTCTCACCTTCACCATCCTGTCCTTCGTTTCGTTCCAATCGGAAAAGGGGGTCACGGAGACCGTCTTGGGCTCATCCACTCAACCGGGGGATTTGGTCCTCGCGCGCGACCGGATCTGGAAACCGCTGTCGCCGGGCTTCGCGGATCGCGCAACTGCGCTGGCGGATGGCGCCACGCAAAGCGCTCCACGTTACTGGCAGGCGCAGGAACTGGCCGCTTCTCTCGGGGAAGATCTGGCCATTCCGGTCCGCGCGGGCTCGGAGACGCCGGGGGCTTTCGCCGAAGCCACCGCAGTGCTCGGCCTCGACGAGGTCGAGAGCCGGCATTTTCCAGAGCTTCGCGCCGCCTTGGGAATTGACGACGCGTTGGCCGGGCGTTTTTTCTCGGGCGAGGGCATCCTGCTCTCGCCCGCACTGGCCAGGCAGTTGGCGGTGCGCCAGGGCGACGTGGTTCGCATGCTTGGCCGCAGCGTGACAATGCTTGGCACCTTCGACCCGGTTAAAATCCAGGCGGTCCGCCAGATTGACGGTGCGCCCGTGCTGCCGATCAATTTTCAGACCACGCGCTTGTCCATGGGAAAGGTCGAGGCGGTCGGTTCGGCTGTCGGAGGATCCGGCGGGGAACTGGATAGCGCCATGGCCAAGCTGGAACCCGACGCGTTCGAACCGGTCGGCGCTGAATCGGTCGTGCTGGTGGGAGCCCCCCTCGCCCGGCAAATGGAAATTCCTCTTCGCGCACTTTCGATCTTTGGGAAGAACTCGGACGCCACAAAACGGTTGGCTGCGGAACTGGCGACTCTCAGCGACACGAGCACTTATGTGCAGGTCAGTGGCGAACGGCGCTGGTTGCGCTTTGGAGATCGGATCGGAGTCGCCGGCCTTGGGGATGTCTTCATCCCGCTTTTGGTTGGCGGCCTGATCGTTTTCTCAACGATGTTGGGGTCGATCATTGACCGCGAGAAGGAAATCTACACGTTTTCCGCCCTCGGGCTCACTCCTCGAAACATCGCGATGCTTTTTTTCGTTGAAGCCGGAGTCTATGCGGTGGTCGGCGGCTTCGGCGGCTATTTGCTGGGACAGGGCGCAACGCTTGCCTTGGAGACACTGGCCGCTCTCGGGCTTGCGACGGCTCCCAAAGTCAACTACTCCTCCTCCGCCGCCATCAACACAATCCTCCTCGTCATCGCGGTCGTGATGGTATCCGCGGTTTACCCGGCACTCAAAGCTGCGCGAAAAGCGACCGCTGAAACCAGTCGGAGTTGGAAAATTCCGGCACCGGAAAACGGCGTTGTGCGCATGGTTTTCCCCTTCACGATTTCGGCGGAACATATCGGCGGGGTCTTCGCTTTCATCAAGGAATATCTCGACAGCCACGCGGACCGCACCATCGGTGCCTTCGCCGCCTCGGGCACCGCGGCCAACTTCGATCCCGCGACGGCTCGGGGCAGCCTGCGCGCGAAAATCTGGCTTCAGCCCTTCGACCAGGGGGTCAGCCAGGATTTTGAGATTGAGGCGAGGCCCTCGGATATCGAAGACGTTGCAGAAATCACCGTTGCGGTGGCCCGCGTCTCCGGCCCGCCCGCAGCCTGGCAGCGCGCCTTGCCAGGTTTCCTGGAGCACATGCGCAAGGAATTCCTCCTCTGGCGCACCCTCCCCGACGACGTCATGGACCATTACCTCAATCGCGCGGAGAAAAACCAAAATGGCATCACCTGATACCGGGGATGAACCCTCCGGTTCGAGAAACCGCCGTCCGGCAGATGGAATTTCCCAGCGTTCGCAGGCCCGGCACACACCCCGGGCAGCCGTGGAAGAGCGGCATGCAAGAAATTTCTCCAACTTATCAAAGGCACAGCCCTTGTTCAGCTTGTCGAGTCCTACCGCAACGCCGAGGGGCTGCCGCGCCAGCGCATCGTCGTTTCCCTCGGTGACGCCGCGATCCCTGATCTCGATAAAACTCGCATAGCCCGCGCCGTCGAAGAGCACATGGCGGGATCGGTCGGCCTGTTTGCCGAAGATTTGTCCCAAGAGGCCGCCTCCTGGGTGACCCGAATCATCTCGCTGCTC
>Ga0105048_10011369_pt1 | contig 14047 bp, 11 predicted proteins | sample MAT05_FD_78382 | JGI IMG/M metagenome (GOLD analysis project Ga0105048, IMG submission 78382) | Freshwater microbial communities from Lake Fryxell liftoff mats and glacier meltwater in Antarctica - MAT-05 | ecosystem: Environmental > Aquatic > Freshwater > Ice > Liftoff microbial mat | place...
GCAGCAGGTGATTTGAGCGCGTTTTATCAAACTGACAATATTGATGAAGGAACAGGTAAGGGCTGGAAATACTCCGCAGGGTTAATGATCCAAAACATCGGTGGAAAAGTTAACTATGGCGGTACTACCAGCGGGTTTATACCCACTACCTTCAAATTGGGAGGAGCTGCAACACGCCATATTGACCTCTATAACAAGATTACTTTTACACTCGATCTCAATAAACTCATGGTACCTACGCCAGGAAGTACAAAAGGTGCTAACCAAGGGAGTATTGCCGCCATGTTTAGTTCATTTAGCGATGCCCCAGGCGGTGCGAGCGAAGAACTTCGCGAATTTATGATTTCAACAGGAATGGAATATTGGTACAATGAAGTATTTGCAGTACGCCTTGGCTACTTCAACGAAGCTAGGACCAAGGGTGACCGTAAGTATTTCACCGTTGGATTTGGTGCCCGTGTACAGCAGCGTTACGGTGTAGATTTCGCCTATCTGATGCCACAAAAGCAGGGAAGTCCACTGGCCAACACCTTCCGAATTTCACTCGTAGTAGATATGTTCCGAAAAGCAGCCGATATGGCCATTGATAATACAGAAGAGTAATTAGCCTGTTAAAAAATTAGCAAAACCCCGATGAGCCTAAAAACTTGTTGGGGTTTTTTGTATCTCAGTTCTTAGGTAACGTTCAGAAGTGCTAAAAACCAAGCGACAAGCAGGCTCTTTGATACCGTACATTTCCGAGTACCAACCTTCTGAAACTGTAACTTGCATCTCATCACCTAGTTGGTTGAAAGCGCTGATGGAGAATATTTCAAAAAAAGTAGGAGAAGGATGCCAAATTTGGTGCATTGGAAGTCCTTCGGGCGTATTTTCAAGCCAATCTTCTATAATCCATTGACACTCACCTGCTATCTTAGTCACCTTCCGACGATGATGAATGTTTTTCCCAACCTGGCCAAAAGCCTTGATTTTTCCTTCAAATTGAATTTCGACCTTTGACCTTTGACCTGTAACATTTGAGATTTCATCTTTGAGGTTTAATGCGACAGCCGGTTTAGAACCGACCGACGCATCAGCATTGTCGACTACCGATTGCCCACTGCCGACATCCGATTGCCAACTGCCAACGGCTTCTTTCACCCAATCATACCAGACAAAGCGTGGCCCTCTACGCATTTGGTCATATTCTCCTAGCATCACCGTATTGTGCGAGGCCGTTCCTGCAAAATATTTTACCCATTTTTCATCGGTGTTATAAAGATATGAACCCGCATCACGCAAAATATTATCGCCATTCACCCAAATGTCCAGATGTAAATTGTCGGCCTGAAAAGGGCGGTCTTTGTATGCTCCACAACGAATAAAAGTAAGTGAATCAGCATCTGATAAAGTATAATAGCCACCTTTGGAGAAGTCATGAGTCTTGGCGGAGCCGCCCGTGCGGTATGAGTCTTGGCGAGGCCGCCCGTGCGGTATAAGTTCCGTGTTCGGTGTTCCATCTGCCGACTGCCCCTTGCCGACTACCCCTTGCCAATCGCCGACCGCCGACTGCCGATTGCCGACTGCCGATTGCCGACCGCCGACCGCTGAAAGCTGAAATCCATACCAAAATAAATCTTCCGCGTCTTCCATTTTTTCTCCTAAGACTGCGGCCAATGCCGATAATTGTGGGCGGTAGTCGCGAAAGTGATCATCATTGAGTGGAAAAAATAACGCGCCATCGTTATTGCCATAATTAGGAAGCCAACCTGTTTTTGGATCTTGGCAAGCCTGCAAAAAATCTAATGACCTTCTAGCACGGTCATAAACTATCTCGGCAAAACGGTCATTGTTAAGTTCTGAAAGACGTACAGCCCACGTAAGTAGCTGTATCACAACGCGGTGGTAATTCATCGAAAACTGCAAAAATGTACCATCTTCATAAATCTGATAGGCCACTTCCTCCTCGAACCACTTTTTCCCTTTACTTTTCCAACGTCCTGATTCTGGATAAAATGGGTACAACAAGCCAACCAGATACAATGCCAATGTTTCGGTAATAGCGTGATTGTTTCTGACAGCGATACGCGAAAAATCAATATTTGACTCAATATGACGTGCTTGCCAATGAACTATCTGCGTAATTTTCTGAAACCTAGCCTCCGTTAAGGCAGGTGAATTTTTGTAGTAATGAAGTGCAAATGTCCAATTTAAGACCCGCAATGATATTTCCTGGCTACATCGCCAGTTAGGGCCACAGTTGATGGGATTGGCCGCAATCCAGCTGTCAATTTCACCAAAAATTGTTTCTGCCAAGTCTTCGCCACTTTGCAAATCGTACCGAATAAGGGGATAAAAAAATGCAAAACGTGATTTTTCCCATACATACTTAATATCGCCAGCAACAGCCGAAAAGTCAGAAACTTCAGTCCAATGTCGGGTGATATCGTATTCATAACCCGTAACTGGATTAATAAGCCAACTCGCTACAGGATAATATTTAGCACCAAAAAAAAGAAAATGTCCCTGCTTGTATTCGGCTATTTGTGTTTTAAGAGAAGCACTAATTTGTTTATTATTAGACCCTTGTATTTCTTTTAAAAGCGAATCACGGCTTTCAAAGAAAAACTTAATGGGCAACCCCTTCCATTTTTTCAACGCAATAATAGAAATGATAGGCGGATTGGTAGGAAATTTGGCTTTCAGGAGCCCGACCCGACGACGGATTTCGTATGTTAGTCTAAACCAGACATAACGCCAACCCATATTTTGTAGCAATTGAATGTATTTTGCCATAACAAAACATAAAAGCCGTGGGGGTATATCACGGCTTCTTTAAAAATAGTTTGCGAACAACTATTTAGTCTCTTCCACTGCGGCAGCATCCACTGCGGCAGCATCCACTGCGGCAGCATCCACTGCGGCAGCATCCACTGCGGCAGCATCCACTGCGGCAGCTTCTGTTTCGGTCGTTGTTACTTCCTCAGCCCCCTCTTCAACCGCTGGTACTTCAAATACTTCGGGAAGCTGTGCTTTCAAGATGTTGTACCAAGAAATTACCTTACGAATATCAGAGAGATAAACCTTATCGGTGTCATAACCTGGCAGGATTTCGGTCATAAAATCTACCAATTGATAGTCTGACATGGTCTTGGCATCTAAGATTTGGTCTTTGTGCTTACTATGAACATTCGTCAACACATCTCCCAAAGGAGTCGCTTTATCATCGTCAGCCATGAATATCGAAATGTCTTTCAAGACCGACACCCGCGACGACGCTCCAATCATTGATTTTTCGCGCTTTCCATCCAAGCTTTCCACAATCACCCCGCCTCGACCAGGTTTAAGAATACGGTAGAGTCCTGACTTTCCTGAAAAATTGGCAATTTCCTTTAACAATTCCATATTCAACAAATAATTTATTTCGATGTTATTTTTGATAATTAAGCTGTAAAAGTAATGCTTTTTCTGGAAAGTATGAAGGCGAATAGTTGAAACTACATCACAGCATTAGTTCTTCTACCTATTGGGTAAGGAACTTTTATTTTGAGATTTGGTATTAGGTTGAATACAGGTTTGATTTCTCAAAAAATTCAATCATCCAACTATGCTTTCACCTCAAGAACTCAACCGATACAGTCGCCACTTGCTAATACCAGAATTTGGCATAGAAGGCCAAGAAAAGCTCAAAGCCGCTAATGTATTGGTAGTGGGCTGTGGTGGCCTTGGTAGCCCTATTTTGCTGTATCTAGCTGCTGCTGGCGTGGGGACGATAGGAATTATTGACAACGACCGTGTGGACGATAGTAACCTCCAACGTCAGGTATTGTATGGCACAGACTCGATTGGTAAACCAAAAGTCGAAGAAGCTACCCGAAGGCTACAGTCACTCAATCCCTATATTCAAATAACTCCTTATTTTGCAGCGCTTACCTCTCAGAATGTACTAACTATTTTTGGCGATTACGATCTTATCATCGACGGTTCTGACAACTTCCCAACGCGTTATCTCGTCAATGATGCCTGTATATTGCTGAATAAACCATTTGTGTATGGCGCAATTTACCGTTTTGAAGGACAGGTAGCTATATTCAATTACCAAAATGGTCCCAACTACCGCGACTTATTTCCAACTCCCCCACCACCAGAACTGACTCCAAATTGTGCCGAAGCTGGCGTATTGGGCGTACTACCTGGCATTATTGGAAGCCTACAAGCCAACGAAGCGATTAAGCTTCTCACTGGCATTGGGACACCTCTGACGGGAAAACTGTTTGTGATGGATGCGCTGACGCTCACAACCCGAACAATCCGAATTCCACTTGTGCCTGAGCGCGTTAGGGTTACGGAATTAATTGATTATGAAGTCTTTTGTGGTGTAACTATCCCTGATGTCTCTCAAGACATCAGGCCAGAAATGCTTGTGAAGCTATTATCCGAAAATACTGACTTTCAGTTGATTGATGTGCGTGAACCTCAAGAATACGTCATTGATAACTTAAAAGGAGAACTGATGCCTTTATCTCAACTAGCTGATTTTAAAGATAAAATTAGTCGGCACAAGATAGTGGTAGTTCATTGCCAAAGCGGTATGCGTAGTCAAAAAGCAATTGCACAATTGCAAGAGGAATTTGGGTTTACTAACTTAAAAAATTTAAAAGGTGGGCTGGCAGGTTTTAGGAAATATAAGGAAGACAACGCTTAATATACCTTGGATATGATAGGTATCAAGACGTTCCAAATCTTGAAAATTTGGAATGTCTAATCGACTTATTCTTCTATCTTCTGAACCAGCATTTTATCAATACGGCTTTTGTCCATATCAATAATTTCGAAACGATAATCTTGCCAAGTAAAATGCTCGCCTGTTTTGGGGATATCTTTCAGAATATGAAGTGCAAACCCACCAAGGGTATTGAAGCCTGTGAGTTCTTTGTCGTGTTCTACCCTAATTTCAAAATGATCAATGAAGTCTTCCCAAGGGAGTTGGGCATCTACCAAAAAGCTTCCGTCCTCACGTTCGGTTATGTCGTAATTAAATTCATCCGTTTCTGACAGGTCACCGACCAAAACATCCATGATATCGTTGAGAGTAGCAACCCCCTGCATCGCGCCATACTCATCTACAATAATACCGAAATGCACCCGACTTTCCTTGAATTTTTCTAAGGCTTGATAGGCTTTGTTGTTTTCAGGAATATAGAGTGGCTCACGTGCCAAAGACTCCAAACGCCCCAACTGTTGGTCTAAGTCTTCGCCCAGTAAATCTTTGACATAAATAAGTCCTACGATATTGTCAATACCATCACTGCAAAGAGGATATACCGAGTGCTTCGATTCGATGATTTTGGTGCGATTAACCAAAGGTTCGTCGGCAGCGTCCAACCACGTTACTTCTTGACGGTTGGTCATCAATGATACAATCCTACGGTCGCCCAAATGAAAGACATTTTCCACAATCTCTTGCTCAATCTCATCAATTACGCCGCCAGTTGTACCTTCTTGAATAATTGTTTTGATTTCCTCCTCCGTAATAGCCTGATTATTAGGCTTTATTCGTAACAACTTCATGATTAAATCACTCGACTGCGCCAATAACCAGATAAAAGGTGAGGTAATGGTCGAAAGCCAATTCATAGGGGTAGCCATGAACTTGGCAATAGCTTCGGGATTGGACATCCCAATGCGCTTAGGTACCAATTCGCCCAAAACAAGCGATAGGTAGGTTATGAAAAGTACCACACCACCCACAGCAACGCTATGGGCATAAGGCTTAAGAATTTCAAATTGCTCGATGTAAATTTGAAAATCAGCAGTAATGCGCTCACCGCTGAACACACCCGTCAAAATACCAATGAGGGTAATGCCAATTTGAACTGTAGAAAGAAAGCGATTGGGCGACAATGCCATATCAAGGGCGAGCTTCGCATGACGGTCACCGTTTCGTGCTGCTGTCTCTAATCTCGACTTACGGGAAGAGACCAGCGCGATTTCCGACATGGAGAAAATTCCGTTGATGAGAACGAGTAGAACGATAATAAAGAGTTCCACGAAAGAAGTATAGTTGATACAATTGCAAAATTATCAAAACTATTTGCTATCCAAAACAAACTCATTTGCTAATTTTGTCGAGTTTTACGATAAACCTCCCAAATGATTATTTTTATCAATGACCGCCCCTTGCGAATTTTGAGTGAAAAAGCTGCTCAGAAACTCCCCAAACATGCACACTTTGACAACATAATTGATGCGAATTTGGAAATGCTAAAAGTTGCGAACTTGAGTGGACATTTGCTTATTTTGAATGCAACGTCCATTACAGCCGAAAAACTATTTTACTTCTTAAATAACTTCGAACTACCTGATTTACAGTCAATTTATCTTATACCAAAAGATAAAGAAGCTGTAGAAAAACGCATCAAAAAAATGTACTCTGTCATAAAAGCCGCAGGCGGGATTGTGACCAAAGAAGACAAGTTATTGATGATGTTTCGTCGGGGTGTTTGGGACTTACCCAAAGGGAAGTTAGACAATGGCGAAAGGTCAAAAAAAGCGGGACTTCGTGAGGTGAAAGAAGAAACAGGAATAGCCGCAGAATTTGTTGAAAAAATTTGTACAACTTGGCATACTTATACCCAAAACAATCAAAAAATACTCAAACGTACCAAATGGTACAAGATGCGAAATATAGACGACACCAAAATAGCTCCTCAATTTGACGAGGGAATTGAAAAAATTGAGTGGATGGACGAAGCTCAAGTCCGCAAAGCTTTGACTAACTCTTTTAGTTCCATTCGCTATGTAGTAGATTGCTTTTGGGGAAAGGAGATAGACGTGGAATAATTTAGATAAACACAATATCTGTAATTAATTCATAACCAAACTCACGATTGAGCGATGTGATGAGTTTTTGCTTGGCTATCACGAGTTCGTTGGTCAAAGGAGAGGAATTTAATTGCAAAAAAAGCACTTTGTCTTTGACATAAATGCTCGTGGTACGAGAAGCAATCTCTTGCCCTACCAATTTTTCCCAGTGTACTTTTACCGAAGTTTCGTCAAACTTAGTGTGTAACCGATAGCTATCCAGCAGCTTGCCGATAGCTTCACCAATCGTAACCGCACCTGGCCGACGCGCTGCATTTTCTTTTTTAAAACGATAAATCATGTTATGGTGTAAAAACTCGTTATGCAAATTTACAATAAGACGCACGGGAATTGTAACATCGCATTGTTTTTTGGAAAATAATTTTGGATTTCGGCCTTCATACCTTAATATTGCGTCATCAAGTCAGTTGCTTCTCATTGGTACAGCGATTGATTTATACAGAAGAGGGAAGAGAATAGGCTCTACGAACCTCTGGCAACCTGTTTCCAAATACACGAAATAAGGTGCTAATTCCTACCTGAGCAATCGGGGCATATAAATCGAAACACTCATGTTAAGATTTTTCAAAACAATATTGCGCCTAAGGCTTAGTAAGCTATGGGGAATTTTATGGATTTTCGAAGCCCGCAGCGCGTACCGTGCCTATGCGGTGAGTACTAAATTGTAAACAATCCCCACAAACTACCATAAATCAACCTTAAAACCATCATAAATCAACAGCACGGGCAGCCCCGCTTAAATCTAATTAAAACCACCCTAAAACACATATAACCATGTCAGATTTACGTTTTGAAACCCTCCAACAACACGCAGGCCAAGTCATTGACCCTGTCACTAATTCACGTGCTGTACCTATTTATCAAACCACGGCTTATGCTTTCAACAACTCTGAGCATGGTGCTAATCTGTTTGCACTCAAAGAGTTCGGCAACATTTATACGCGCATCATGAATCCCACCAATGATGTGTTTGAAAAGCGTGTGGCTGCCTTAGAAGGTGGTGTAGCAGCTTTGGCCGTTTCGTCGGGTCATGCAGCTCAGTTTTTGGCTATCAATAATATCACGACCGTAGGCGACAATTTCGTAACTACTTCATTTTTGTACGGTGGCTCTTACAATCAATTCAAAAATTCATTTAAGAACATCGGTGTAGAAGCCCGCTTCGCTGATGGCGACAACGCAGCGAGTTTTGAAAAACACATTGACGAAAAAACAAAAGCCATTTACCTTGAAACAATCGGCAATCCGAGTTTTAGTATCCCTGATTTTGAAGCCTTTGCTGCATTAGCTTCTAAGTATGATCTGCCTATCATCGTAGATAATACCTTTGGAGCTGGTGGTGCTATCTGTCAGCCATTCAAATGGGGAGCGCATATCATTGTAGAATCGGCCACTAAATGGATAGGTGGACACGGTACAAGCATGGGCGGGGTCATTGTAGATTCGGGCAAATTCAACTGGGGCAATGGCAAATATCCGCAGTTTACAGAGCCTTCAGCTAGCTATCATGGATTGGTACTCAATGATGTTTTTGGCCTCAATGGCCCATTCGGCAATATTCAGTTTATCATTCGTGCACGAGTTGAAGGTTTGCGTGATTGGGGCCCTGCCCAAAGTCCTTTCAACTCATTTCTACTATTACAAGGCTTAGAGACACTTTCTTTACGTGTAGAACGAACCTGCGAAAATGCCTTGGCTTTGGCCGAGTGGCTTGCCTCGCATCCTGCCGTTGCGTATGTCAATTACCCTGGCTTGGGCAGTAGCAAATATCATACTTTAGCCAAAAAATACCTGACTCGTGGCTGTGGTGGCGTATTATCATTTAAACTTAAAGCAGGGAAAGGAGCCGCTGATAATTTCGTCAATTCACTCAAAATGATAAGTCACTTGGCTAATGTAGGTGATTCGAAAACACTCATTATTCACCCGGCCAGCACTACCCACTCACAGCTTTCAGATGCTGAACAGGCAAGTGCAGGCGTAGAGGCTGGTTTGTTGCGTATTTCGTTGGGTATTGAACATATCGAAGATATAAAGGCTGATATTGAACAAGCATTGAATGCTTAAATCCCCTTCAAAAATTGGCCTTACATACTTTCAAATATCCTTATACTTTTTCGCTGGAATTGGGCGGAGAATTGGCTGGTTTTCAAATGGCCTACATGACTCACGGTACACTAAACACCGATGGTAGTAATGTACTGTGGGTCTGCCACGCGCTTACGGGAAGTGCTGACCCAACAGATTGGTGGGACGGGCTAGTAGGAAAAAATCTGCACTATGACCCCCAAAATTGGTTCATTATATGTGCCAATGTGCTAGGGTCGCATTATGGATCTACCAATGCTTTGAGTATTAACCAAAAAACAGGCGGGCCTTATTATCAGAACTTTCCCGATATCACAATTCGAGATAATATCAACGCCTTTGAACTCCTACGCGAAGAATTAGGGATTGGCCGTATTCATACCCTTGTTGGGGGATCCTTGGGGGGGCAGCAGGGGCTTGAATGGGCCATCACAAACCCTGATTTAATCGAAAACTTGGTCTTAATCGCCACTAACGGCGTGCACTCACCTTGGGGTATTGCTTTCAACGAATCGCAACGTATGGCCATCAAAGCCGACCCCACTTGGGCAGAAGCACGTCCCGACGCAGGTATGGAAGGTATGAAAGTAGCCCGTTCGATTGCCCTACTTTCTTACCGCAATTACGATACTTATGATTTCACTCAAGCCCGCGACAGCAACGAGCAAACAGATAATTTCAGAGCGGCTACTTATCAAAACTACCAAGGAGACAAGCTGGCAAGTCGTTTCAACGCATTTTCGTATTGGTCACTTTCTCGCATGATGGATTTGCACAATATAGGGCGAAATCGACCTAGTATCATTCATGCCCTTGCCCAAATAAAAGCCCGTACGTTGATTGTAGGCATTAGTTCCGACATTTTATTCCAACCCAGCGAGCAAAAATTCTTGACCAAACATATTCCCAATGCAGAGTACCAAGAAATAGACTCACTCTATGGCCACGATGGCTTTTTGATTGAATACAAACAATTGAAGCAAATATTGACGGCTTGGGAGAAAAGATGATTTGCTCTCAGCTTTGTCACCCTGACGTAGGAAGATTCTAATTCCACAGCGGTTGTAGATGCCTCCTATCGTCGGCATGACAAAAAGTGTAATTATTAAAAAAATGTTCAAAAAAATCTTACTTGCATTGTTACTTATTCTACTTGCTTTAGGTATTTATTACCGAGAGTTGGTAAGCTATGGCTATATGCAAGCCAAAGGGCAGTTACACATTTTATTCAATACACAACCCGTTTCGGCTGTTTTAAAAGACCCTGCCCTACCCGATTCTCTCAAACAACGGCTACGCTTGATTGGCGAAATCAAACGATTTGCTGTGGACTCGTTGGGTTTGGATGCTTCAGGGAGTTACGAAAATTTCTTTGATCAAAAAAGAAAACCCATTCTGTGGGTAATAACCGCCTCTGAGAAATACCGATTAGTACCCAAACAATGGAGTTTTCCAATCATCGGTACATTTGCTTACAAAGGTTTTTTTGATTCTACCCGTGCTCAAACTGAAGAAAAAGCATTGATTGTCAATAATTTTGACACACAGATTAATGAAGTATCGGCTTGGAGTACACTAGGCTTTTTGAATGACCCCGTACTTTCTTCGATGTTGTATCGGACAGAGGGGAGTCTAGCCAATCTCATTATTCACGAAATGACCCACAGTACACTGTTTGTAAAAGACAATCTCGAACTCAATGAAAACTTGGCTAATTTTGTGGGCGATTACGGTGCAACGAGATTTATGATCCACAAATACGGCACAAGCTCCACACAACTTAAGAAATATACGTTCCGAAAACAATATAACAATGCCATCAGTCAGCACATCGTACGGGGGGCAAAAAAATTGGATAGTTTGTACAAATCCTTCCATTCTAAGCTGTCAATTTCCCAAAAAGATACCCTCAAAACAAGGGTTATAGGGCAGATAGTTCTCTCATCCGACACCCTTCTAGGAGGATTGATAGGCAAAAAATATGCGTGGCGTAGTAAGAAATTACCCAACAATGCGTTCTTTATCGGATATTTGACCTATCACTCTCAACAAAATGATTTTCAACGAGAGTTCAGAGATAAGTTCGATAGCGATTTTCGTCGCTACCTTGCTTACCTAAAAGCCAAATACCCAACGTCGTTTTAGCTTTAGAATATATATACTGGTAGGTTTTAAATGGATTTTATGTAGTTATAGAATAGATTTAAGCGGAGCCCGCAGCCGTGTACCGTGCCCGTGCAGTGGATTGTTAAGTTTCTAAAAGCAATTAAATCTCTAAAATCAACTAAATCCACAAAAACAATGTAAATCCATAAAATCCACCAAAAATCTACAAAATGCTTTTAAGGATTGTATTCACTCTGATTGTCTCCACTACCACTGCCTTTCACGCCAAAGACTCCTACCGTATGTTACCCCAAACCAATTTTGGAGTGGGCGAGCATTTGGAATATCGAGTACGATATGGCATTTTTAGTGCTGCCGAGGCTGTGGTTGATGTAGCCCCTCAAATTCAGTATGTCAATGGACGACCCTGTTATAAAATTAACATCTTAGGCACAACATTGGGGGCTTTTAGCTGGTTTGCCAAAGTACGCGATGAGTGGCAGTCGTGGACAGACACATCCGCCATTGTTTCACAGAAATTTTATCGGAATATTCAAGAAAACAATTACCGAAAAGTAGAAACCACCTTGTTCAATCACGGGTCGGATGATGCGTTAGTCACTGATGAGGAGGGTACAAAGAAATACGACGTTCCCAATCACGTACAAGATGCTATCAGTGGCTACTTTTATTTACGCACCTTAGACTTTTCTAAACTCGCTCTCAACGAAGCAGTGGAAGTACCAACTTTTTTTGAAAACAAGGTGTATAAACTAAAAGCAAAATACAGGGGAAGGGATGTAGTAAGAACGAAATATGGGAAAATAAATGCACTGAGAATCACGCCCATTATGCCTAACAATCAACTATTTAAAGGCGAGAATTCCATCAGAATTTGGATTTCAGATGATGCCAACAAAGTGCCCATCAAGGTCGAAGTGGACTTATGGGTGGGTTCGATGGTCATGGAGGTCAGCAACTACCGTGGGGCTAGAAATAGCTTCCGTTGGAATTGACGATGTGTCGTTGTTTTCCTTTTCTTCTAACCACCAAAACTGCCCTTCTTCACCCTTATCATTCCAAGCCCGAAAAGATTCATTGAATGTTTTGAGATTGATACACATACGTACACTGTTTTAATAGATTTTAGATTGCTCGAAAATTTGTAAACAACTAAGCTCAATCCACTAAAAACTACTTAAAATCAATTTATAACCTTTTTTGCTTAAAAAGGAGGTTCTTCAGCTAAATCAGGGGGGGGGAAGTTCATTCCTCCCATGTCATTGGCTTTACTTTTGAAAGTACCACTCGTTGGAGGCGGAGTATCAAAAGACGAAGGCGGTGGCGTATTCGTATCGCGCTTAAAAGGGATATTGCTGCTGCCTTGGTTGGGAACAGCCTGATAAAATCCGTCTAAATCAGTAAATTTAGTGTATTTGCCAATAAATCGCAACTGTATGGTATCGAGCGAGCCGCTACGGTTTTTGGCAACAATGACTTCACCAATACCTTGAACCGAGTTACCCGCTTCATCTTGCGTAAATCCGTAATATTCAGGACGATACAAGAATGCCACCATGTCGGCGTCTTGTTCAATACTGTTGTGAATAATAAAATCATTGGCCACAAAATTATGTACATTTGAGACGGTTGCATCGTACACATCTTCAACGCCCAATGGAGTTATAGACGCTATTTCGTCCCAAAACACGTCTGATTCTGACAAATGCTTTAGCATAGCAGCAGCAGGTAGCACCCGGTATATTTGCCTCAATCGCTCTCTTGAAATCCCCTTTTTAAAAAGACTTGAGCCGCTACATGCAACATTAAGTTCTTTGGCAAAATCCCGCCAACTCCATTCTGCATTTTCTTTAAGCGGCTTTATCAACAAATCCCATGCTTCTTGTGGAATAATATCGGTATTCGGGTTGGGCGTTATTTGGCGTAACGCCTCAATGAGAGAGGGAATTATTTGTCCACGCTCACCGAAACAACCCACTTTTTGTAAAAAGCTCAATTGCTGCTCTACGCCCTGTATATCAATATGATACATTGTTCGATGGGCTTTTTGAGCAACTTTTCGCAGCGTAGATCTAATCCCCAATCGAAGTAGAAGATGTGCTACTTGTTCGGCCAATACAGAACTTGAAGTAGCATAGTAAATGGCCGCAGCATCTTTTCTGCCCAGCGATTTTTTCCAGCTTGTGTTACCATCTGTAGCCCATAGGTGGTGTAAAAACAAGGCTATCTTCTGGTTATCGCTTTCAAATATTTTGCTAGGAAGCTTTTTGTCATAAGAACGCACCCGTTCTAAATCCAATTGGCTATACCAGTTGGTAATAGGATGTTTCTTGCCATGTGTAAGATGATAAGGCGAAGACAAATAGAGATGCTGCCAGTTTTCTTGGGTCACGGCCTTAGCGTCAATTCCAAACAAACGTTTGGCCGTTTCTGCTACAACGTTTATATTTTCTTTATCTGCGCTAGTATAGTGATACGGTTGTTTAGGTAAAATACAACCATCACCAATCAAGTGAGCCAGCAAAATCAGCTCATCATTTGAAAGTGGGTTGGAGGGTGCTGAGATGGTTATATGGCGAGGTACTGCAACTTTGTCTCCAATTTTCAAATTATCCAAGCGTATCCAGCCTTGTAGTTTTAAAAATGGGTGATTTGCGCTTGCTTTGATGGTTTTACCGCTTCGAGTTGTAAGTTCAAATACTTGTTTTTGGCCTGAATAAAATACATTGACAATATTCTGCAAACCCACTTTATATTGGTTATCAACACCTAAGCAGGTTAAAGGTTCTGTTAGGTTGGCGCGTTCTGCTAGTTGTCTAATCGGAATCCGTTCACCAGTAGTAGCGTTGACAATCAGTGTATCTCCTGTAACACAGCCCGATTCACGTAAGTCTGACAATTGTGGACGCTTGTCGCCACCGCGAGTTTCTACGGCACGGCTCAATTGCGACAGTGCAACAACGGGGAC
>Ga0105048_10011370_pt1 | contig 14047 bp, 14 predicted proteins | sample MAT05_FD_78382 | JGI IMG/M metagenome (GOLD analysis project Ga0105048, IMG submission 78382) | Freshwater microbial communities from Lake Fryxell liftoff mats and glacier meltwater in Antarctica - MAT-05 | ecosystem: Environmental > Aquatic > Freshwater > Ice > Liftoff microbial mat | place...
AGAAAAAAAGTAAACAGATGCTAACTCAAAATTATAAAGGCGTTGCCGAAAAATAAATAATCCTATAGAATTTTAACTGCAATAGCTGGGTTTAAATGCCCCGGCAAAATAATTATTTCCCTGGCCGGGGTTTGCAGCCATCATCGCCAACCTGTAGTTGCAATAATTTTAAATGTAACCATTCAACAATTATATCTAATTTTTTTATAAATTGCCTGTATCGAAATAAATCTACTACGGTAAAATGAAGCAATCATTGCAAATAATTTCACTGGGCGTTATTGCTGCTTTTCTTTGCGGCTGTCCTTATGAATCACCTTATGCAATTGACGAAGAACCATCTAAACTTATTGATGATAACTTGCTGGGTAACTGGGCTGCTTTTGTACCCAAGCCTTCGGATGATAAACACTATAAAGAAGATGTTATAAAAATAAATTTTAGCAGAAGAACAGATAGGGAATATGATATAGCTATAACAGGTTGTATAGACGAGTTAAAACCTTGTAAAGTAATTGCAAATGACACTATTAAGGGTACGGCATTTATTTCTACCATTGGCAAATACCAGTTTTTAAATACTACCATTGGCGGTAAAGTGTATATAGCAGAGTTAAAGCAGCTTGCAAAGGGCGTATCTATCATTTCACTTTCAGAACATTTTACAGCTAAGTATGTAAAAAGTAGCCAGACATTAAAAGCAGCTATAAGGTATCATTACCATACAAGGCAAATGCCATCTTATGATGAGTGGTTTGTTTTAAAAGATTTAAAAAGGATTAACTAAATTTTTAGAAAATATGCAGTTCATGATATTTGTTTTACAAAGTTGTAATTTGCCCCTTCATTTAAATTCGCTTGTTGTATGAACCAAACAAAGATTGCTGGTATTGGAATGTATGTGCCCGAAAACATTGTTACCAATAACGACCTCAAAAAATACATGGATACCTCCGATGAATGGATACAGGAACGCACCGGTATTCGGGAACGTCGCTACGCTCATAGAACGGACGAAACAACAGCAACGATGGGTATTGAAGCAGCAAAAATTGCTATTGAAAGGGCTGGCATTACAGCACAGGATATTGACTTTATCATTTTTGCCACCCTTAGTCCGGATTATTATTTTCCTGGTTGTGGCGTATTGGTACAGCGTGCTTTACAAATGAAAGAAGTGGGTGCGCTTGATATTAGAAACCAATGCAGTGGTTTTGTGTACGCCATTTCAATAGCCGACCAGTTTATTAAAACAGGCATGTACAAAAACATACTGGTAATAGGCAGCGAAAAGCATTCTTTTGGAATAGACTTTAGCACAAGAGGCAGAAATGTATCAGTAATATTTGGTGATGGCGCAGGTGCAGTGGTATTGCAGCCAACAACAAAAGCAGGACAGGGCATACTTAGCACTCATTTGCATAGCGATGGAGCAAGTGCAGAGATATTGGCTATGTACAACCCTGGTACACATGCTAATTTTTGGATGGATAATATAGTGGCCGATTTTGATGATGCCGAAGTAGGAGAAATGTTTATGAGCAAGGCTATGATTGATAACGCACAAAATTTTCCATTTATGGATGGGCCAGCCGTTTTTAAAAAAGCAATCATAAAATTTCCAGAAGTAATTATTGAATCTCTTACAGCCAACGGACTTACAACAGCAGACCTTGACATGCTGATACCGCACCAGGCAAATCTTAGAATTTCGCAGTTTGTACAACAAAAGTTGCAACTAAAAGATGAACAGGTGTATAATAACATCATGTATTACGGTAATACTACTGCTGCATCTGTGCCTATAGCTCTATGCGAAGCTTGGCAGCAGGGTAAAATTAAGGAAGGAGATCTTGTTTGTTTAGCTGCTTTTGGAAGTGGATTTACCTGGGCAAGTGCCTTAATTAAGTGGTAAAAATCGATATGAGTATTATAATTTATCAATTTTGGCTTAACATATTAAAAAAAGGCCTATTATTGCAGCCAAATTTAAAAGTGTAAAATAACTTGCAGGGATTTAGCAATTCTTTTTACAATAGTATTTAACTGCATGAATCGTAATATTGTATATTTTGTTAATCCAATATCTGGTACTAAAGGGAAAGATAAATTGCTGCAATTAATTGAGGAAAGAACCAAACTTAAAAAAATTACTTATCAGATTTTACCTACCAACGCTGCAGGCAAATACGATTTTTTAAAAGATAAAATTAGTACTGAACAAATTACAGATATTGTAGTTTGTGGAGGCGATGGCACAATAAGCCAAATTGCAGCAACATTAATTGATGAGCCGGTAAATATTGGCATAATTCCCATGGGCTCTGGCAATGGACTTGCTTTTGCGGCTAAAATACCGAGCCAAATAGAAAAGGCATTGGATATTGTTTTTAATGGTACCCCATCATATATTGATTCATTTTTTATTAACACTACTTTTAGTTGTATGCTTTGCGGAGTTGGGTTTGATGCCCAGGTGGCGCACGATTTTGCCAAACAAAATAAAAGAGGGCTGTTTAACTATATAAAACAAACCATCTTAAACTTTTTATCTGCTACTACTTACCAATTTGAAATAGTAAACAAAGGAGAAAAATGCACCATACAAGCATATTTTATCAGCATTGCCAACAGTAACCAGTTTGGCAACCAGGTTACCATTGCACCCAAAGCAAGCCTTACCGATGGATTGCTGGATATAGTAGTGGTAAAAAAAATGAGTAAAATCAAACTGCTTTGGGCTTTGTATAATCAACTTAAAAATGGTAAAATTGGCGACTATACAGCTAATAGTTTTCATAAAAAAGATATTCTATATTTTCAAACAGCCAGAATTGTAATAAATAATCCTTCTATGGCGCCTCTGCATGTAGATGGTGATCCGGCTGAAACTAAGCAAAAACTTTCTATACAGGTAATACCAAGGGCATTTAGATTGATACAGCCTTAAGCACCGTTCAAGTTAATCCTGGCTTTTGCAGTGGAAATCGTACTGAGTTTTTCAATTGCAAAGTTTGGGTTAAGATAGGGTAGGTCTTTGTATATATAGCCAACATCTGCCATAAAAAAATTACGCTTTAGCAGCATCAATAAAAATGAGTGAAAAAAAACCAGATGTAAAGCTTTAGAGTGCGTTTCAAATTGACGCAGCATTTGGTTGTTGGTGAGTACAGTAACAACGGCCTGGCTTTGGTTACTGCCTCCTCTGACTGATGGCGGGAGCGATAATTTAAAATGCACCCAAACTTTAATATAGGTATGCAAAAAGAAAAAGTGTTTGTGTATTAATAAAATATAGACCATACAAACTATTATTTATAAAACTTGTAATGGATACGCTAACTTTATAGTCTAACCAAAAATTAATATTTTATGCGTACAGTAGCAAATATTTTACAACACAAGTCGCCTGTTTTTAACGGAATAGATGCAGAAGCAAAAGTAATTGAAGCGTTGCATTTAATGAACTCTGTAAACCTAAGTTACCTGGTGGTAAATGATGCTACAGGTTTTGCAGGTATTTTTTCTGAAAGGGATTACAGCAGAAACGTTATTCTAAAAGGTTTACATAGTGATAGCTGCACAGTAAAAGAAGTAATGAATATTTCGCTGCCAATAGTAGGTATGCAAGATACTGTAGAGCATTGTATGGAAATACTTAACAGCCATAAAACCCGCTACCTCATTGTGTTTGATGGGCAGTTGTTTAAGGGTGTTGTTACAATAAATGATGTATTGAGAGAGGCACTTCAAAATAAAGAAATGGTGTTTGATACATTGGTAATACAGCATGCTACCGAAAACCAGGATAAGATTTTTTAATTGTAATCTCCGTCATTTTGTTAGCCATAAAAATTGCTGTAGCATCTGTTGGTTGTAGCGGGTGTTAAAAGAGGCAATCACATCTTTTTTTTCTGCTGCCGTTAAATGAAAATTTAAGGCAGCAGTTTTTTCTTCTTTTGCAGGTGCATACATAAACGTAAGTCTGTTTAATTTAAAACTGGTATCATTTTTTAAATACTTGAATTGATCTGTCTGAAAATAATCTTGCAGTTTGTACCAGTTTTGTTGCAGCATGGTTGCGGGTTTTACAACAATATCAGTAATGCTTCCAGTTTCTAAAGGTTGCTGCCAGTTGTCTTTAATCCTGTCTCTCAGTTGCAGTATTACTACCCCCGATGTATTTTCGATTATCCAATCTTTAAAATTATCAATAAAGCGCAGGGTAGTTTCTTGCCCGAAATTATCTCTTAAACCAGCATCCATCACATCTATAATAGGTTTAGTAGGTAACCAAACATTGGGCAGTACGTAAGGGAAAGTTGCATTCATTCTTAAAGCAGTAAGCAGCCGTAAATTTTGTGGATTCTGTTTTGCAAAAAGTGCCGAAAAATCAACTGCATCCGGGCTTTGTGATTCATCGTACTCCTTATCTGCAGGCTTCATCATAAAGCTGAGTGGCTGACTGCCAATCATCATTTTTCTGCCATCTCTTGTAATAACAGTGTTAAAAATAATCATTGGGATATTGGCTGCTTTTTCATCACTGGCTATTCCGCTAATGCTTTGTCCTAAACGGTTTTCAACATTTTCGTTTAGCTTTTGTTCAAAAGCGTAGCCCCTGTCTTTTATATATTTGTAGGGGCCTACAGAAAATTTTTGCGCCGGAGAAAAAATATCTCTGCTTACCAGCGATGTAAAAACTGGGTTTAGCAAATCCTGTGTTATATCTGTAATATAGGAGGGGTTGTTTAATTGTATATTAGCTCCTTTTTGTTTGCTCCGGTATAGCTCCCTGTAGTAAGTTGCAGATAACATACCACCGCTTGCACCGCTAATTAAAAATGTTTGATTCATTAATTTGCCGTTAGTAACACTATCAATTTTTTGAAGCATATTCATTACAAATGTGGCACTTCTAAGGCCACCCCCGCTTACATTAATGAATACCATTTTGGGTTTTTCTTTCAATTGTTTTTTCTTCCAATTATTTAAAATGGTTATCATATTCGCTTTATCCTTTTCTATAGTGGCAGGCGAGCATAACAGTTGCAGAGTTTGCTTATTGTAAAGTGGTCTATCAGCTTTATTGGTATAATTGAGGCCATAAGCTTTGTTCCTCGGGTCAATCCATTCTTTTTTAAACAGTATATTTAAAATGGCTAACAACACAATTACGAAGAGTACACTCCAGCTTTGTAAAAAATAAGTAAGTGCCCCAATTACAGCCACCATAATGGCAAAAAAAATGGTGATGCTCACTGCCGCCGGCACCTGAAAAACTAGCTGGTCTAAAAAAAAGCCTGCTGTAATTAAAAATAAAAATGAAAGTATTACAGCAATCATTGCAGCAAAATGATGCCTTTTAAAAATTACATCTAAAAAATCTTCGCTGTAGTGGCCTACATTTCGGGATTTATGTAATCGTAATCTTACGCTAAAATAGTAACCCACTTTAATTCCAAATCCATCTTGCTGAGGGTTTTTAATAGGGTCGAAATTGGTTTTAAAACTCTTACTGTTAGCAATTACCGGTGCAATAGAACGCAATATTTGCCTATCAGCCCCAAAGAAAAAGGCAAAAGAAAAAGTGAGTATAAAAACGAGGCCTCCAATAAAGCCAACAATTAGCCAGAGTTCGTCGCCTGTGGTTAGCAGCTCCTTGTTAAAATTAAATACAAGTGATTTATATAGATAAAAAAGCAGGAATAGTAAGGGTAAAATAGCATTATTTATACAATATTTTAGAAAAGGCTTTGTGGCCGCTGCTAAAAATTTAAAACGCTTGGTATGTAAAATAAACGTGGTAATGTTCCAGCTCATAAAAAATATGCCCATGCTAATACCTACCAAGGCTGCACTTAAGGCATTTACTTTACCGAGGTATTCTGGTACAAAAAACAACGCATCTGCACCAAAGGATTTTAAAAACCCGCTATTGACTGTGCTAATTAGTAATGCCCAAAAAATAAGTAATACCTGGTATTTGCGAAAATGCAAAACAAGTAACTGTATGGGAAAAGAATAAAATATGTGACTGAGTATTTGCCGCATTAAAATCGTTTGAATGAATGTACAACGAAATAATACAGGAAAATAATATGAAGTATTACCTAATTAATGCAATATTAGATACTCGATTTTTTCTTACTACAAATAACAATGCTGTAACAACTACTACCAATAGCATGCCTGTAAACTGGTGACTAACCCCAAGCCAAACCAACCTGTTGGTATAAGTAGCATTTAGCACAGTTAAAATACCCAATACTACCTGAAAGCCAATAAGCAGCATTAACCAAAAGCGTAAACTGCCAAACAATTTACCTGTTGTTACGCTCCTTGTTTGCCACCACCAAGCCGCTACCAGTATAAACAACAGATAAGCAATACCCCGATGAATAAAGTGGATGGTAATTGGGTTGTACAGTATATTTTTTATAGCTGGCGACATTGAATAAACAGCAGCAGGAATAATTGAACCATTAATATCTGGCCAGGTAGGTGCTGTAATGGCAGCTTTAATACCAGCCATAAAACCACCATAAATCAATTGAAAAATTAACACAACAGCAATTAATATTATCCATTTTTTATAAGTTGTATTTACCACCATCTGTTGTGCAGGTACTTTTAGTTTAAGAGCAAACCATAAAGTATAACTCAAAACCAAAAGTGCCGCCATTAAATGCGTGGTAAGCTCTATATGACCTACAAAATATTTTTCGGGTACAAGGCCACTTTTTACCATCAGCCAGCCAATAGCACCCTGCATAGCACCAAGTAAAAAAAGAATTACCATGGGAGTAATCATATCCTTTTTAAACTTTTTTGTAGCAATAAAGTATATAAAACCTGCTAAAAATACCAGCCCTATTATTCTTGCCCATAACCGGTGAAACCATTCCCAAAAAAAGATGAATTTAAAATCGCTGAGAGAAAAGCTTTGGTGTACATACCGGAACTGATCTGTGCCTTTGTATTTATCAAACTCAATCTGCCACGCTATATCATTCATGGGGGGCAATGCACCTGTAATTGGTTTCCATTCTGTAATAGAAAGGCCAGATTCTGTAAGCCGGGTAATACCACCCAGTAAAACCTGCACTACAATCATGGCCACACCCAGCAACAACCAATTGGCAATCTGCTTTTTTGCTTTATCATTATATATATTATCCATAGCGGATGCAAAATTAATAAAGCTTTGGTTGCTGATGCAAAAATGAATTGTTTTCTGCCTTATTTGTTGATATTTGTTAAACGAACATGCTACTACCTTTCTTAAATGCTCATTTGTTAGAGGCCGGTCTCGATGAGGCAGGCCGTGGCTGCTATGCCGGTGCGGTGTATGCAGCGGCAGTTATTTTACCAAAAGATTTTTATCATCCTTTATTAAACGATAGTAAAAAATTAAATGAAAAGCAACGGGATTTACTACGGCCAATTATTGAAAAAGAATCTATTGCTTTTGCAGTGGCCGCTGTAGATAATTTAATGATTGACACAATTAATATTCTACAGGCTTCTATACTTGCTATGCATGATGCTTTAAATAAATTATCGGCGCAACCTGCGTTGTTGCTGATAGATGGAAACCGCTTTAAACCATATAAAGAAATACCTCATCAATGCATAGTTAAAGGCGATGGTAAATATGCCTCTATTGCAGCAGCAAGTATTTTGGCTAAAACCTATAGGGATGAATATATGCTGGAACTTCATCGTCAATTTCCTCATTATGGCTGGCACAAAAACAAGGGCTATGGAACGGCTACACATCGTACTGCTATTGTTACAAATGGCTTATGCAAATACCACCGCATTAGTTTTAACATATAGCCTTTACAGCAGGTAATAATTTTTTAGGAGTAAGTCCTTAGTTGGCAAAGCCTTGTCAGTATTAAAATAGACTCTATTTACTTTTTTTTCTCCCAATTTTTTCGGGATAGGTTGACGCAAAAAAGTAAATAAAATCAAGCCCGTCCGGCTGAAGCTAGTCGGACGGGGCTGCTGATAAAAAGGCTCCCGACTTTCGGGACACGTGAAAATTTCAACAGAATCCTACAATAAAGGAACTCGCCGCAAGTAGCAAGATACTTTATAAAGTTTCTGCCCGGCTCAAACAGCCCGGTCCGAATGGCTCAGGCCGGGAGGACTTGATTTTTTAAAGGCTGATGCTGAAATTTTCCAGCACTTTTTATTCGAGGCCGCAGCAGTATTCATTTGCGAAGTATGTGCCTGATCCTATAATTTTTTATTTTTTTTTAAACCATGTTGTATTTGCTTAGTCTGTATTAAAGCCGGTTAAGCAACAACATTTTAAAACAATAAAAATTTATCATCATGAAAATTTCAATCATAATAACTGCTATAATCGCCACCAGTATTTCAACGAGTACAGTATCTGCACAAGCAAACCGTGGTTTGCAAGATGAAAAAACCCGCATTCAGCAGGGCGTAAGTAGTGGTGAATTAACCAAGGCAGAAGCTTCCCGCCTAAGAGGACAAACAGCTAATTTTAAAGCCGAAGCATTCCGTTATAAAACAACCGATGGCAGAATTAGCCGCAGGGAAAGAGCAGATTTACGCAGAGATAACAGCCGTTTAAACAGAAATATTACTTGCCAAAAACACGACAGGCAAAAAAGATTTTAGCCTAAATTTTTCAGTTAAAAAACGATCGCAATTATGGGTTATATTTTGAACTTATATTAGCTCTCAATTTCTTTGATTAAAACGTAGTTTATTTTAAACAATTATTTTAACCATTAAATTTTTAAAACATGCAATTTAAATTTTTAGTAGCAGCCGCCTTTTTAATGGCCGTTGTAATAGGTAATACCAATGCTCAGGTTGTAAGAAATGGCAAAACACAGCACCAAAGAATTAAGCAAGGAGTAAAAAGCGGAGAACTTACAAGGGCAGAGGCAATTAACTTACGTAAAGGGCAAAAAGATGTTCGACAGGATGTAAAAGCGGCTAAAGCAGATGGTGAAGTTACAAGGGAAGAGAAAAATGAAATAAGGCAAGATAGAAAAGTGGAAAGTAGAAAAATTGCCATTAAAAAGCACAATAGCCGGGTTAAAGAGTAGGTATAAGCGGGATAAATAAAAAACCAGCCTGTTAATTCAGTAGCTGGTTTTTTTATTAATTATTAATTATTAATTATCAATTATCAATTATCAATTATTTTCCGTACTTATCTTTCCACATTTCGTTAAATGTTTTTTTACTAAATTCAATTTCGCTACGTTGTTCCTTCCAGCCTTTAAATAAAGTATTTACCACTGTAGTTTTTAATTTGCCATTACCAAGGTTCATCATACCTCTTCTTAGGCTCGCTATTTTCCATAATCTCCAGGCCATTTTTTCTGAAAAGTTTGCTGTACCCTGCTGTACTGATTGATACCTGTTTTCTAATAAAAGCTCATGTAGATTAATTTTTACAGCACAGGTATCAGTACAAGCGCCGCACAAAGAAGAAGCGTAGCTAAGGTGTTTGTTTTCTGCAAGGCCAGATAAGTTGGGGGTAATTACACTGCCAATGGGGCCACTGTATGTAGCGCCATAAGCATGGCCACCAATGTTTTTATAAATTGGGCAGGCGTTGAGGCATGCCCCGCAACGAATACAGTAAAGGCTTTCCCGTTGTTTAGGATCTTGTAAAATATTGGTGCGGCCATTATCTAACAATATTACAAACATTTCTACAGGCCCATCAGTTTCGCCTTGTTGCCTTGGCCCGGTTACTATACTATTGTAAACGGTTACTTGCTGCCCTGTACCATAGCTGGAAAGTAATGGCCAAAACAAACCTAAATCAGACAGGGATGGTATTACTTTTTCGATGCCTGCCACTACAATATGTGTTGCCGGAAAAGCACAGCTTAACCTTGCATTGCCTTCATTTTCTGTAATGGCAATACCGCCAATATTACTAATGATGAAATTGGCACCTGTAACACCTACTTCGGCTTCTACATATTTTTTTCTTAGTATATCCCTTGCTACTAAAGTAAGCTGTTGGGGCGTAAGCTGTGGCGATGTGCCTAGTTTTTCAGCAAATAATTTGGCTACATCTTCTTTGCTTTTGTGCATAGCAGGTGTTACAATATGGTAAGGTGCTTCGCCATCAAGCTGTTGAATATACTCACCCAAATCCGTTTCAATACTTTTAATACCATTGTTTTCAAGAGCTGCGTTCAGGTGTATTTCTTCTGTAACCATGCTCTTGCTTTTTACCAGGGTTTTACAATCTCTTTCTTTGCAAATAGTAAGTATAGCTTCAATGGCTTCTGCTGTATTTTCTGCCCAAATTACATGACCACCACGTTTGGTAAAATTAAGTTCAAATTCTTCAAGCTGCTGATCGAGGGTTTCTATTGCACGCCACTTTATATTTTTGGCTCGTTCTCTTGCAAGGCCGAGGTCGGCAAATTGCGCTTTGCCTTCCGGCGTTTTTTCGTTGTATTTACCAATATTGAAATTAATTTTTCGCCTATGCTCAAGATCAGCAGCTCTGATGGCGCTTTTGGCTATAAATGTTGATGCTGTTTCTGTCATGTTTTCAATTTTTTTTGTAAACCCTGCTGTTGTGCTGTTGGCAGCTTCGTTGGCAACGCTCCGTTCTACTTTTGTAATTTCTATCTTCTTTTATTCCAGTCTCTAAACAATATTTTTATTTTTTAGCACCTGTATAAAGATAGTTGAAATTGCTATAATCAAATTTTGTAATAAAAGTTCAATAATGATGTACTGTAAAAGAGTGGTTATTAAATTCTTTTATCAAAAGAATTTAATAACAGCATTATATTCGCCACCAAGGCCCCTATAGTTGGAGCTGCCTGGCTCAAAAAAAAGAAAAAAGCTGTTTGTATTTTTTAGATTTTAAATACAAACCAGCATGTTTAAACGTTGACACTTTTTAAAACACCTAGCTCTGCTCCAATTTTTGTAAAGGCGGCAATGGCTTTATCCAATTGTTGTACATCGTGTGCCGCACTCAATTGTACTCGTATTCTGGCTTGCCCTTTCGCCACCACGGGAAAGAAAAATCCAATTACATAAATGCCTTCATCTAGTAGTTTGGCAGCAAAATTTTGGGCAAGTTTGGCATCGTACAGCATGATGGGTACAATGGGGTGCTCGCCGGGTTTAATATCAAAGCCCGCGTTGGTCATTTTGCTTCTAAAGTATTGTGTGTTTTCTGCTAGTTTGTCTCTTAGCTCGGTGGTTTCGCTCAGCATATTTAATACTGCAATAGAAGCTCCTACTATACTTGGTGCCACGGTATTGCTAAAAAGGTAGGGCCTGCTTCGTTGGCGAAGCATTTCAATTATTTCTTTACGCCCGCTGGTAAATCCGCCACTTGCACCTCCTAAAGCTTTGCCTAAAGTGCCGGTGATAATATCTATGCGGCCCATTACGCCCTTAAGTTCGTGAGTGCCTCTGCCAGTTTTGCCCAAAAAGCCGGAAGAGTGGCACTCATCAATCATTACAATTGCATCATATTGATCTGCCAGGTCACAAATTTTATCTAATTGAGCAATGGTGCCATCCATACTAAAAGAGCCATCAGTTACAATAATGCGGTTGCGTAAATGGGCAGCTTCTTCAAGCTTCAGTTCCAAATCTGCCATATTATTATGCTCGTAGCGATAGCGCTTTGCCTTGCACAATCTTACCCCATCAATAATGCTTGCATGGTTGAGTGCATCGCTTATAATAGCATCTTCTTCATTAAACAATGGCTCAAACAAACCGCCATTGGCATCAAAAGCAGCGGCATATAAAATGGTATCTTCTGTACCTAAAAATTCTGATAGCTTTTTCTCTAACTCTTTATGAATATCCTGCGTACCGCAAATAAAGCGAACGCTGCTTAAGCCATAACCACGAATGTCGATGTATTTTTTAGCGGCTGCCACCACCTTGGGGTGTGCAGAAAGACCAAGATAATTGTTTGCACAAAAATTGATTACATTTTTGCCTCCTACTATAATTTCTGCACCCTGTTCGCTATTGATAATACGCTCTTTTTTTAAAAGGCCTGCAGCATCAATTTCGGCAACTTCAAGGGCAATTCGTTCTACAAATTTATTATTCATATATTTTATTTCAGTCTGCAAAAATAGGTAACCAACCGCTCATTTATCAGGTTATTGTTGGCGGGTTATTAATCAACTCGATATTATTTAAACTGGCTTTTGTAGTTAAAAATCTAATACGGCTTCTAACTGCCGCACAGTTGTGCATTTCTGAAATTTTTACCCTTAACCCAGTTTTTACAGTTTAAATGCTATTACAACAGTAAACCAGGTTAATACAATATTTTCAGCTATTTGTTGACTTCAAAATAGTGAACTATTCTACCAGCCAAAAAATAACCTAAAATACTTATCCGAATTATATTTTAAAACCCCCTCACTAATTCAACAGAATAATTTGGATTAAAATAGCTGCCTACCTTAGGTATGGTAAATTTTTTTAACAACAGTTTACAAATGCTGTAACTTTTTCAATTTACTTTCGTACCACCCAATACTAACACTTTATTTATTGAAAAGAAATTACAACACATGCAATTAAAGCTTCAACAAATGCTACATATACCAATTAAAAAAGCTACTTTTCTTTCAATAATGCTAGCCTTAGGTTCTTTTAGTAGCTTGCTATTTATATCCTTTAGCAGCAAGCAATCAGATAAAATGCCAGCTACTACTGCACCTGTAAAATGCAGCAGGCAATGCAATAACAATAAAATTCCTGCACAATGGAATATTGTAACGGGCAATATTTTTAAACTAGAGGGGTAATTTTTTTTTAAACAGGTGTAACTTTTTAAAACCAGCAGCGTACAACTACTACAACTAACCTTACTAACAAGCTGACCTATTATACTGTATGACGGAGAAAGAATATAATCAATGTGTAAATCTTTACTCAGATAATGTTTATCGGTTTATCCTTAAAAATTTGCGGCATGCAGAAGATGCGAAAGATGTAGTGCAAAGCGCATTTGAAAAACTGTGGATAAACAAAAACACGGTTGACAACAAAACATCTAAAAGTTTTTTATTTACGGTTGCTTACAATCAAATGATTGACCATATCAGAAAAAATAAAAGAATAGTGTTGCAAGAATCCTTTGCACCAGAAACAAGTTTTGGTAACCGACAACAACACGACTCAAAAAAAGTACTTAACCAGGCTTTAAACAGGTTAAATGAAACGCAAAAAAGTTTGGTAATGTTAAAAGATTACGAAGGCTATAATTACCAGGAAATAGGCCAAATAACAGGATTGAGCGAAAGCCAGGTGAAAGTGTATTTGCACAGGGCAAGATTGCAACTAAGAGAGTACATTGTAAAACCTGAAAATATTATTTAAGTACTGATATCACTGAAAGAAAACTGTTTAAGCTTTTAATTTAACTACGAAATGACTATTAACCGTTATAACTACGAAGAATATTTTTTATTGTACATAGACAATGAATTAACTGTGCAAGAAAGAAAGGCGGTGGAGATTTTTATACAGCAAAATATAGATTTACAGCAGGAGTTTGACTTATTGCATGATAGTATATTAACAGAAGATCCAATAATATTTATTGATAAAGAAAGCCTTTTAAAAAGTGAAAGTGTACCAAATTATTTACAGGAAAAATTATTACTGTTAATTGATGGAGAACTTGATAAAAATGAAAATGCAAAAATTGCAGAACAAATTTTAAATGATGCGGCTTTAAAAAATGAATTTGAGCTGCTGAAAAAAACAAAATTAACTACAGATAACCACATAGTTTTTGAACATAAAAATTTACTGTACAAAAATGAACATTCAAAATTGGTGGTTATGCGTTGGAGGAAAATAGCAGTTGCTGCTATGTTGATTGGCGCAGGTTTGTGGGGTACACTTGGTTATTTTCAAAGAGAAACTACATCTGCATTTACGGAAACTGCCAGCGGTACTCCTGTAAATAAAAGCGGTATTACCAATAAAAAATCAGGTGTAGATATAGGTAAGGTGAGTGAAAAAAATG
>Ga0105048_10011372_pt1 | contig 14044 bp, 11 predicted proteins | sample MAT05_FD_78382 | JGI IMG/M metagenome (GOLD analysis project Ga0105048, IMG submission 78382) | Freshwater microbial communities from Lake Fryxell liftoff mats and glacier meltwater in Antarctica - MAT-05 | ecosystem: Environmental > Aquatic > Freshwater > Ice > Liftoff microbial mat | place...
CTCTCGACCAAAGACGGCTCGTTGCTGCAGACCATCGAGTTTCACAAGAAGGGCGACTTCGAGGGCGTCGCGTTGGTCGGAGAACAGATCTTCGCCGGCCGCAGTGACGGCGAGGTCTTCGTCGTCGAGCCCAAAGACGGCAGCGCGACGCACTTCTCCACTCCGCTCGGAGTGACCTGCAACGTCGAGGGGCTCGCCCACCAGGCCGCTCCCAAGTCGAGGTTGCTGATGGCGTGCAAGACGCCCCTCGGAGACAAAGACACCCGCGCCTGGGTGATTCACGGCCTCAGCCTGCCTTCGAAAGAGATTGAGAAGGAGCCGGTGTTGACGGTGACCCGAAAGGCCATCGACGCGTACCTTCAGGAGCACGCCAAAGACCAGGAGCTGAGCGGCGTCGTCGCAGGCGAGGCCGACCCGTCAGGCATCGCGCTGCACCCGACCTCGGGCGCCATCTACCTGCTCTCGACCCGCGGCCGCCTGCTGATGGCCGTCGACACAACGGGCAAGGTGTTGCGAATCGACAAGCTCGACCGCAAGGTGCACCCGCAACCCGAAGGCATCGCCTTCGCGGCCGACGGCACGCTGTACATCAGCAACGAAGGTCGTGGAGCACGCGGCGTGCTCACCCGCTTCGCGCCTCAAAAACAACCGTAAACCCGAGCGCCAAAACGAGTACGGAGGAGTCGCAGATGAGCCAACGCTTCGCGACCCGCGCCGCCTGGAGCAGCCTCGTGCTGGCTGCGACGGCAGCGTTGGTCACCGCTCTCGCCACCAGCGGCTTCGCCTCCTGGCTCCTCCAGCGCGCCGAAGACCGTCGTTTGACCGAAGCAGGCCTGGTGCTCGCCGCTGAGCTCAAAGACCCCACCGCCTCCGCCGCTGAGCTCGAGGAGCTCGTTGAAGAAGAGCGCGCCGAGACCACCCACATGGGCCTCGCGTTCGCCGTCGTCAGCCTCCAAGGGCAGTGGTTGGCCGGCGACAAGCGCTTGCCGGCCCTCGAAGCGGGGCGCTGTCAGGCGGTCGGCGAAGAGGTGCGCGCGTGCGCGGTGGCGGTTGAGCACTTTCGAGTCATCAGCGGCGGGCCGCACCCGACCACCACCGCCTGGCTGCTCGCCGCCGCCTTGCTCTCGACCCTGTTGGGGGCGGGGGTGGCTTCGTTCGCCAGCCGGCCGTTGGCCGCCAAGCTGGTGGCTCCGCTCGCGCAACTCGAGGCGCGGTTGTCGACGCTCGACGCCAAGGCCATCACCCGCGTCGAGCTCGGCCCGCACTCCTCGGTGATGGAGGTCGATTCGCTGCGCCGCACCATCGACCTCCTGCTCGGCCGGGTGAACACCGCCCTGACCCAGGCCACCCGGTTCGCCTCTGATGCGGCTCACGAGCTGCGCACGCCTTTGAGCACCATTCGTGGAGAGCTCGAGCTGGTCGATGGCCCGATGTCTGCCGAGACGCTGAGCCGCCTGCGAAGCACCGTGGGGCGGCTGACCTCGTTGGTCGACCGGCTGCTGGTGCTCGCGACCCCCGGCATCGAGGGCGCGATGACCGAGCTGATCTCGTTTCGTGACGTGGTCGAAGACACCCTCGCCGCGCTCCCGCCCACCGACCGCGCCCGCGTCACCCTCGAGCTGCTGGAGGACTTCTCGTTACGGGGCGACGCAGCGCTGATCTCGACCATGGTGTCGAACGCGCTCTCGAACGCGCTCAAGTTCGGCTCGCAGGTCACCGTACGCCTGGCTGAGCGCACGCTCCGCTTCGACGACGACGGGCCGGGCGTGCCGGCAAGCGAGCGGCTGCAGGTCTTCGAGCCGCTCTTCCGCGGCGCTGCGGCCCGCGCAGGGAGGGTACCGGGTCATGGGCTCGGTCTGGCGCTCATCGCCCACGTGGCGCAGTGGCACGGTGGCTCCGCTTCGTTCGAAGAGGTCGCCCGCGGAGCGAGCCTGGTGCTCCGCTTCCCTGCTACTCAGTCGCCGGAGCACGCTTGAGCTCGGTGCCGTTGGCGTCGAGCACAATCTCCAACCGCGGCCCTGAAGCCGGTGAGGCGCTGATCTCGTAGTACGTCACCCCGGCCTCGGTCACCTGCTCGATGCCCTGCACCCTGAGCTGCTTCCACCCGGCGATGGTCTTCTGCACCGTCGCAGGCGTGGCCTTGAGGGCGATCTTCCGCTCCTCCGAGATGACGCCCCCGTCAGCAGCGAAGGTCACCTCGAACGCCCCCTGCAGTGAAGTGAAGGCGACCTCCAACTCCCCATTCGCCTCCGCCTCGACCTTCGCGACCGTCGCCTGCGGCCAGCGCTCGGCGATGGTGGCTCGAACTGCGGTGGGCAACGGTACGGCCATCAAGACGATCAGAGTGAGCTTGAGCATCCGTGCTTCTCTCACGACCACCTCAACCACGTCTGAACGGGGCGTTCAGCTGCCGTTCAGGTGCCTCTGGCAGAACCTCGAGCGTGAAACGTCCGGTGGGCCTGTTCTTGATGGGTGTCTGCGGCCTGCTCGCGTGCGCAGGCCCACCGCGGTCGCGAGCGTGGCTCGAAGAAGAGGTCAAGGCCCGCACCCACTTCGCGCTGGGCACGGGCCTCGCTGATGGCGGCATCGCCCCGGGCTTGAGCCTCGACGATGGGTTGTCGGCCGACGAAGCGGTCGCCGTCGCCTTGTGGCGCAGCCCCGCTTTGCACGCCGAGCTCACTCAGCTCGACGCAGCCCTGGCCTCGCTCGATGAAGCCAACCGGCCCGCCAACCCCCGCCTCAACAACTTCCTGTTCCCCCTCGATTTTCGGCAGCTGGCGGTGGTGCTGTTCATACCGCTCGAGTCGCTGTGGCAGATGCCCTCTCGCATCTCGGCGGCCACCTACGAGCTGCAGGCGACCGCCGAGTCGCTGGTGCAGCTGGTGCTCGACACCCAGCGAACGGTGCGCCTGGCCCACACCGAGGTCGTGCTGCTCGAAGCGCGGGTTGGCGTGCTTCAGCAAGCCGCCGAGGCGTGGAGCGATGCAGTCGCGCTGGCCGATGCGCGCGCCAGCGCCGGTGACATCGCCCCGGTCGACGCCGATCAGATTCGGGTCGAGCAGGCCCTGGCTGAAGACCTGTCGCAGCGCGCCCAGCACGACGTGGTGATGGCGCGGGAGCGACTCTCGACGCTGCTCGGCGCTCCGTGGGAGCGGATGCCGGCCGTCCTCTCCACGCACACCCCGGAGCCGGTGGGCCCTCTGACCTCGCTGCAACAGCAAGCCCTCGAACGACGGCCCGAGCTGGCCGCCGCGGCCTTCTCAGTGAACGCCGCCGCGGCGCGCGCCGACTGGGAGCGAAGCCGGGTGTTCAGCATCTTCTTGAGCATCGATGGCCAGGCTCCAGTCGGCAGCCTGGTGCCGAGCGTGGCTCCGGGGGTTCAGGCCGAGCTCCCCATCTTCTCGCAGAACCAGGGAGGCATTGGGCGCGCCGACGCCGCGGTGACGCGGGCCAGCCACCGGTACCTCGCCACCCGGTTGAACGTGCTTCAAGACGTCGCCCTGGCGCATGCGGTGCTGGAGCGCGCCTCGATCTCGCTGGTCGCCGCCCGCCGCATCGTAGGCCTGGTCGAGAGCACCCGGGCCGCCTCGGTGCGCGCCTTTGAGAGCGGCTCAGAGAGCTACCTGGTCGTCATCGACGCCGTTCGCCGCGCGACCGACGCGAAGCTGCGGGTGCTGGAGGTGGAAGCAGAACTGCGGCGCGCCGACGCCGAGCTGATCAGGGCCATTGGAGGCGTACCTCATGAGAAGTGATTCGCACTGGAGCAGCAGAGGCCTGTGGGTGCTCCTCGCGCTCGCCGCGTGCAGCCCGGGCGAGAAGCACGCCGCTCCGGCCCCCGCGGCCAAGCTCGAGCGCACCTCCCTCGAAGACCTCGCCACCATCACCTTGAGCGACGAGGCGTTTCGCGCGCTCGGGGTCGCAGTCAGCCCCGTCCAGCAGACCCGACGCGCCCAGCGAATCACCGTCGGCGGCGAAGTGATGGTGCCCGCCGGTCGCGAGATGGTGCTCGCCGCACCAGTCGGAGGCCGCATCTCTGGCCTCGTGCCCCAGCCGGGGGCGAGCGTGAAGGCAGGCCAGGTGCTCCTCACCCTGGTGCCGCTGGCCACCGTCGACCGTGACGTGCGTGCGCGCGCGCAACGGGAGCTCGAGGTGGCTCAGAGCGATCTCGAGCTCGCCCAGGCCCGCCTCAAGCGCTCCGAATCGATGATGAACGATCGCAGCGGCAGCGTGCGCGCCTTTGAAGACGCGCGCGCCCAGAAACAGGTCGCCGAGGCCTCGGTCACTTCATCCCGCTCCCGCTTGCAGACCCTCTCCAGCGGCGCCCTCGACGCCGATGTCACCCTCACCGTGAAGAGCCCCGCAGACGGCGTGCTGCGAGCGGTTCGGGTCGCGGTCGGCCAATCGGTGCCGGCAGGCGCGCCGCTGATCGAGATCGCCTCCTCTGGTCGCTGGGTGCGTACCGCGCTCAGCTCCGGCGACGCGGTGCGCTCGGCCGCTGGTCGCGGGTGGGCCACGCGCCTCGGCAGCACCGACCCCGTCGAGCTGACCGCTCTCACCGGGCCGCCCTCGTCAGACCCGACGCGCGGCACCATCGACCGCTTCTTCTCATTGCCTGCCACGGTCGATTGGGCCCCCGGCGAGCGGGTCGTGGTCGAGCTCGACGTCGGCTCCGAGCAAGACGAGCGCTCGGTGCCCTTCGAGAGCGTGGTTCGCGACGCCGAGGGCGGCGCCTGGGTCTATCTCCAGCTCAAGCCACTGCAGTTTCGACGGCAGCGGGTCGAGCTGCTGCGCCGTGACGGGCCGAGCATGGTGCTGGCCAGAGGCCCGCCGCCAGACGCCGGGGTGGTCGCCGCCGGCGCGGTCGAGCTCTGGGGCCACGAGCTCGGGGCCGACCGATGATTCGATGGCTCATCGAGGCCTGCCTCAAAGCCCGGGTGCTCGTGCTCCTCGCTGCGGCGCTCTTGTTTCTCGCGGGCCTCCAGGCGGGCAGCGACGCCCCCATTGACGCCTTCCCCGAGTTCGCGCCGCCGTTCGTCGAGGTGCAGACCGAAGCGCCCGGGCTCTCGAGCCTCGACGTCGAGCAGCTGGTGACCACCCCGTTGGAGAACGCCTTGGCGGGCGTGCCAGCAGTGAAGACCATTCGCTCGAAGTCCGTGCTCGGCATGTCATCGGTGGTGATGCTGTTCGCTCAAGGTACCGACCTGCTGGTGGCGCGGCAGCTGGTGCAAGAACGCATGGCGCGTGCTGCGGCCCTCCTGCCCACCCTGGCCAGACCTCCGGTGATGATGGCCCCGGTGTCGTCGACCAGCCGGGCGCTGAAGGTCGGCATCACCTCGAAGCGCGAGAGTCAGGTCGAGCTCACCGAACAGGTGCAGCTCACGCTCCGGCCACGGCTGCTGGCGATACCCGGCGTGGCCAACGTCGCGGTGTGGGGCGCGCGCGCCCGCGAGTACCACGTGGAGCTCGACGTCGCGAAGCTGCAAGCCAACGGCGTGACCACCGACGAGGTGCTGCGCGGTCTGCGCGGCGCGACCCAGCCGATGGCCGGCGGCTACGTCGATGGCCCGAACCAACGGCTCTCGCTGACCCACCTCTCGCAGGTGCACTCGCCTGCAGACCTCGAGTCGCTGCCCATCGCCACCCGGGGTGGCGCCGTGTTCAGAGTCAAAGACCTCGCGACCGTCGTCGACAGCTACGCACCGCCGATCGGTGACGCGGTGGTCAACGACGTGCCGGGCCTGCTGTTGATCATCGAGAAGCAGCCCTCTGGCAATACGCTGGAGATTTCCAGGCGCGTCGACGAGGTGATCGCCCTGGTCAAGCCCGCGATGCCCAACGCCGAGTTCGACACTCACATTTTTCGCCCGGCGGCGTTCATCGAGCGCTCGATCTCCAACCTCGAGCACGCGCTGCTGCTCGGCTGCCTGTTGGTGGTCGGCGTGCTCTGGCTGTTCTTGTGGAACTGGCGCACCGCGCTGATCAGCACGCTGGCCATACCGCTCTCCTTGTCGGCGACCCTGTTGGTGTTGCGACTGATGGGCGGCACCCTGAACACCATGATTCTCGCCGGGCTGGTGATCGCCCTGGGCGAGGTGGTCGACGACGCGATCATCGACGTCGAAAACATCTACCGGAGGCTCAAAGAGAATCAGGCCAATGGCCAACGGGAGTCGATTCTCACCGTGGTCCTCAACGCCTCGCTCGAGGTGCGCAGCGCGGTGGTCTACGCCACGGCGATCGTGGTGCTGGTGTTCTTGCCGGTGTGGTTCATCGGCGGCTTGTCGCAGGCCTTCTTCCGACCACTCGCGCTCGCCTACGGGCTGGGAGTGTTGGCCTCGCTGGTGGTCGCGCTGACAGTGACCCCGGCGCTCTCGATGATTCTGTTGCCTCGGGCCAGGGGCACCACCACCGAGTCGCCGGTGCTGCGCTGGTTCAGCCGACGCTACGAGCAGGTGCTGCCGACGGTGCTCCGAAACCCCCGGCGGGTGATGGCGGGAGGGCTTGCCGCGATGGTGCTGGCGTTCGGCGCCTCGGCTTTGCTGGGCAGCGCATTTCTGCCCGACTTCAAAGAGAACGATTTTCTGATGCACTGGGTCGCTCAGCCCGCCACCTCTCTGAGCGCGCTGCGTCGCACGACCTTGCGGGTCAGCCAGGAGTTGCGCGCCATCGACGGGGTCACCAGCTTCGGCTCGCACCTGGGCAGGGCTGAGTCGGCCGATGAGATCGTCGGCCCCAACTTCGGCGAGCTGTGGATTCATGTCGACGAGAACGTCTCGCACGAAGAGGTCTCGGCGCGAGTCGGTGAGGTGATCGCGAAGTACCCCGGCCTCCGTCGCGACCTCGAGACCTACCTCCGCGAGAAGATCGGCGAGGTGCTCACCGGCGCTCAGGGCGCCATCGTGGTTCGGGTCTTCGGGCCTGACCTGGTCGAGCTCCGCCGCAGCGCGCAGGCGCTCGCGGTGCAACTCAAGGGCGTGGCGGGCGTCAAGGCAGTGCGGGTCGAGCAGCAGGCACTGGTGCCAGAGATCCGCGCGGCTCCCCGCGCCGAGGCCGCCGCTCTGGGCTTTCTGCCGAGCGACGTGCGAGCGGCCATCGACCTCTTCGTGCGCGGCCAACGGGTGGGTGAGCTCGTCGAGAACGGTCGCACCATCCCCATCGTGGTGCAGGGGCCCGAGGCAGCCCGCGAAGACGTCACCACCCTCCGGAGCATGAGCGTCGACTCCGCTTCCGGAGCGCGCGCCAGACTCGGCGAGGTCGCGTCGCTGACCATCGAGCCGACTCCCAACATCGTGCCGCACGAAGGCAGCTCACGTCGCATCGACCTCTCGCTCGACATCTCGGGTGACCTCAGCTCAGTGTCGAAGGCCATCGAAGCGGTAGTGGCCCAGGTGCAGTGGCCCCGCGAGCATCATGCGGAAGTGCTCGGCGAGTGGCGCGAGCGCGAATCGGCCAGCCGCCGCTTGATGGGCTTCGGGGCCATCTCTCTGGTGCTGGTGCTCGCGGTGCTGTTTCTCGACCTGCAGTCGGTGCGTCAGACGCTGCTGGTGGCGGCCAGCCTGCCGTTCGCGCTGGTGGGCGGCGCCGCCGGGGCGTGGCTGGCAGGTGGGGTGCTCTCGCTGGGCTCGATGGTCGGCCTGGTGACGGTGCTCGGCATCGCGGCGCGCAACGGCATCTTGCTGGTCTCCCATTATCGCCAGCTCGAGAAAGAAGGCGTGCCGTTCGGCTCAGCCCTGGTGCATCGGGGCAGCCTCGAGCGACTGGGCCCGATTCTGATGACCGCCTGCGCCACCAGTCTGGCGCTGGTGCCCCTGGTCGTCGCTGGCAACACGCCGGGTCATGAGATTGAGCACCCGATGGCGGTCGTCGTCCTCGGGGGGCTGGTCAGCTCCACCGTGCTCAACCTGCTGGTGCTCCCGGCCGTCTACCTCCGCTATGGGAGGTCCGCGCAGCAGTAGCGCGAAGGCTTCAGGGTCTCTGGCCCAGCGCGTGCCCCTCGCCGCGCACGGTGCGAATCAGGTCGTTGCCCAGCTTCCGTCGCAGCCGCGCCACCAGCACGTCGAGGCTAGCCGATGTAGCGTCGGTCGCGTCGCCCCAGACTGACTCCAGCAACTCACCGCGCGCGACCATGCGCCCCTCGCGCCGGGCGAGCACCTCCAGAATGGCCCACTCCCGACTGGTGATCGGCACCTCCTGTGCTGCTTTGGCGGCGTGCCGGCCCGCGAAGTCCAGGCGCACCTCGCCCTGGCTCCAGGTCAGGCCGCGCACCAACGGCCCCCGACGCCCCAGCGCTCGCACCCGCGCGGTGAGCTCGGCGACCGCGAACGGCTTGGCGAGAAAATCATCCGCTCCAGCGTCGAGGGCTTCGACGCGCCGCACGACGTTTTGCTGCGCGGTCAGCACCAGAATCGGCAGCTGCGCGCCCTCTTCGCGAAGCTCGCGGCACAGCTCCAGGCCGAAGCCATCTGGCAGCGACAGGTCGAGCACGAGCAGATCGGGCAACGCGGTGAGCGCCTCGCGAGCCGTCGCCAGGTCTGGCGCGGTGGTCACCAGATGACCGTCTCTACTCAACGCGCGCGTGACGACGCTCTGCAGCTCGGCCTCGTCGTCGACCACCAGAATGCGCATCGGCTACTCGCCCATACGACGAAGCACCTTTGGCGGCAGCGACCAGATCAACCGAGCGCGTTCGACGCCCTCGACCGAGAGCAGCACGCACCCGGCCTTCTTCAGCTCGAGCACCGACTGCGCCTCGCCGGTGAGCAGAAACCCGGCCAGCTCGCTCAAGTCAGGCTCATGCCCCACCATCGCGACCACTCTCTCTGAAGGGCCCCAGGTCAGCAGCATCGACGCCTTGCCACCGGGAGCGAGCACCTCTTCGATGTCGACCTCGACCGCGTAGGCCTCGCCCAGCAGCGACGCGGTCTGTCGGGCCCGAAGCAGCGGTGAAGAGACCACCCGATGCACGATCGGGAGCACTTCTTTCAGGCCTCGAATCGCCTCGGCGGTGCGCTTCTCGCCTTCGCGGGTCAGCGCTCGGGTCTCGTCATCGACTCCCGGCATGCGTTCTTCAGCCAGGCCATGTCTCATCAGTAAGAGCTGCATGACCCGATGATCTACTGCGGAGCGGGGCGCTTGAGATCGTCTTTGTACTCAGGCTTCGGCCCCATGCCCGGAGGCGGGTGCTGAGGCGTGTGAATCGGCTCTTCGTCATCAATCAACTTCGAGGCTGGCTTGGCGGTGACCGGCTTGACTCTGGGCCGCGTGGCCTTCTTCGGAGGGCTGAGTCGCTTCTTCTCGGGCTGCGGCAAGCGCTGCAGCGTCGGCTTGAGCTGCACGTCGCCGTTCGCTTTGCCCGTCGCGCTCACGGTCAGCGGCTCGTACCCGGGCAGCTCCAGCTTCAGCTCGAGCGAGGCCGAGTCGCTCGTGGTGCCCACGTCGAGATTGAACGGGGTGACGTACGCCACGCCCGCGCGTTCGGTGCGAGCGCCGCGAGGGGTGCTGTCGATGTGAAAGTGAACGGGCGCCGGAGCCTGGTCCGCCTCGACGACCGGCTCGGGCTCCAGCACGGGCTCGGTGTTCGCAGACACCACCGCCTCGACCGGAACCGGCGCCACCACCACTGGCGCAGGCGCAACCTCAACAGGTCTTCGCTGCAGCACCAGCGCGGTGCCAGCGATGCCGATGACCAGCGCCGCCAGAAACCCGATCACCAGCAACCCGGTGCGGTGCCGCGGCGGCACATCGATGAAGTCCGACACCACCGGCAGCTCGTTGACGGTCGAGGGAGTCACCACCGGCGCGGTCAGCGTCTGGAGGCCGGCGATAAGCTCGTCCATCGACTGAAACCGATCCATCGGAGACTTGGCCAGGCACTTGTTCACCAGCGCAACCATCGCCTCGGGAATCGGCTCGACGCCCAGCGGTGCGCGCAGCGGCGGCACCGCCTGGTTCACGTGCTTGAGAATGATCTCCAGCGGCGCATTGCCGGTGAAGGGCGGCTTGCCGGTGAGGGCCTCGAACATCACGATACCGAGGGAGTAGACGTCGCTGCGCGGGTCAGCGCGGTTCTTGTCGCCTTGCTCTGGCGCCATGTACGGCGGCGAGCCCATCAACATGCCGTGCTGGGTAATCGCGCGCCCCTCGAGCTCGCGGCCCTCGACGAACGACTTCACCAACCCGAAGTCGAGCACCTTCACGTGGTCGGCGTCGTTGTCGGCGGTCAGCACCATGATGTTGGCCGGCTTGAGATCGCGGTGCACCACGCCCAGGTCATGGGCCTCGCGAAGCGCGCGAGCGATTTGCAGACCAATCGCCGACACCCGTCGCCACGAGAGCCCACCGTGGGCCAACACACGGTCGAGGGTCAGGCCGGCGAGGTACTCCATCGCCAGGTAGAAGAGGCCGTCTTTGGTGCAGCCGTAGTCGATGATTCGCACCGTGTTCGGGTGCGAGAGCTTCGCGGTCAGCGCGGCCTCGACCAGAAATCGCTGTCGAAAGGTCTCGTCGCGACCGGCGCCATAATTCGAGTCGAGCACTTTGAGTGCGACGGTACGATTCAGCGGCTCCTGCACGGCTTTGTAGACCGTGCCCATCGCGCCTTTGCCCACGGAGCCGACCACGCGAAAGCGCCCGTCGAGCGTGAGACCGATGACCGGGTCGAGGCCGTCAGCGACGAACTCGACCGTCATGGCCTCATCACTGGTTGGTTGGCTCACCGGCGCCATGCGCAAAATTCACCCTATCTGAATACAGAGCGGGGCGTTTACCCCGGCTTCCGGCCCATTGCCCAGCCTGGTCACCCAGTATTCTCAGCCCTTAGGACGTCGCAGCCCCGGCCAACAGCTCATTTGCGCGCCAGCCGAGTGTGCTTGGCCAGCGCCCGTAGCGCCCAACCGATGGCTTTGCGGAGGAAAACCGCCTTTTCCTCGATGGCAGGTTCAATCACCTCGAGGAGCAGCGCCACATCAGTCGCCTCACCTGCGTGCACCTGAGCCACGATCGCCGCCCGCCGAAGCCAGAGGTCGGCCGACCGGCTCCACCGCTTCAAAGTGCGCCGGGTCAGCGCCGGGTCTGAGGCGAGCAACGGGTGCAGCAACAACTCGAGCGCCGCGCTAGCGGGCTGATGCGAGCGGCCATCAAGCAAGCGAAGCGCCGCATACCGCTCCTCACGAAAGGTCGCGCCGTCACATCCCTCGAACCGCGCTCGCCCGAACTTCTTTCAAGAGCCCATTCATGGCGGCCGCCAATACCAGGAAGTGGGGCCGCCGGAGCCAGCGGCTACCGACCGTCTATTCTGATGGTCACCGAGACGCCCTTCGTTCGTGCGAATTCGATGAAGCGCGTGAGCTCTTCGGGCTGATTCACCAGCGGTTCATCGCCGTCGTGGAGGCCTCCTCCAATGATGAACGTGATGTTCGACTTCGGAGCGAGTGCGGCCGCGTGCGCTTTGAGCGATTCGACTGTCATGAATACCCGTGGCGAAGAACGAGCGTCAGCGAAGGTGAATCCCCATGCGCCTTCGATGCGCGATGGCGCGAGTTGGTACGTTCTACCCATCAGCAGAAGGCAACGAGGGTGTGAGAGGGGTGCGGCGCCGTGCAGGCTTCGTGGCAGCCCCTCGTGCCGTGGCGATGGTGCGCCCTCCGTGCAGGGGTCCCCATATTCGTAAACCGGCCCAAGGTGCTGGTGGTGCAGGCACCGCCCCCGGACCCTTCAGCCCCTTCGCACCCAAGGCATTCTCCTGCATCAGCCTTTCCCCGAACCGCTTCAGGGTTTCTGTCACCGCTTCCGGGTCAACTTCACCCCCATCACGCCTCTTCGCATGACTCTTCAGTGAATACGGTGGCCGCTTCGTCGTCTGCGCGTCTCCGGAGGTCACATGCGCACCAAAAAAGTCCCCTTGTCACTCGAGAGACCGACTGAAGCCTCACTCCTGGCCGAGGCTCGGTGGCTCGGGAACCGCGTTTTGCAATTCAATGCCCACGCTGGTGACCTCGTGGCCGAGGCAGGCGAGCAGTTGCGCGCCCGCGCCGACGCCCCGGAGCTTCAGGCGCGTGGCTACCTGGTGAGCGATGCACATTTCGAGCGCGTGAAGCTCTTGTCATCGATGCTGACGCCTCTCGGTTCGCGTCGCTCGCAGCTCCAGGTCGACCGGGATCACGTATTGGAGCAGGTGGAGCGGGCTCGAGTGCGTCTGCTCGCACTGCGTGCGCGGTTCGCGGGTATCGGAGCGGCGGTTGGTCACCCGCCGTCGATCTTCTCGCTCGGCAGCCGCTCAACGATGCGGGTGAACGTGGTGACATTGGGCATGGAGGAGGTGATCTCGAACATCGAGCGGCTGGGCGACCAGATGCCCGACCTCGCGACCGTCAGCGCCTTGCTCATCGAAGCCCGCGCGCTGGTCGCCGGCACCAGGGCGCTGTGTTTGCACTCCAGCGCGCTGCGGCTCGAGCTGGCGGCCAACATCAAGCTCACCTCGCAAGTCTCGCGCCTGCTCTACGAGGCCGTGATGCACCTCTCGGCGCAAGGCCTCGCGGCGTTCGGTGACGACCTGAAGCGTCGCGCGCCGTATTCACTGACGCACCTTCAGGCCAACCGACTGAATCAACGCTTCGAAAAATAAATCGCACGATGCGATGAATTTGAACCCGACCTCGTACGTGTAGAGCGCGCGCGTTCGAGAGCACGCGAGAAACAGATACCTCGCTCTCGAGAAGAGGAACGATCGTGTCGAAGCAAGTTGTCGACGATGTGTCTGAAAGCGTGATTCCACGAAGCAAGCCCACTGAAGAGTCGCTGACCCGAGAGGCGTTCGCGCTCGGCGACGACTTCCCACAGGTCACCGCGCGCACCGCTGATCTCCTCGCTGATGGCGACGAGATGGTGGCCTTCCGCAAAGACGCCAAAGACCTGGCGGCTCGCGGCTACGCAGTCACCGATGCGATGTACGAGCGCATCGGGCTGCTGGCCAAGATGCTGATCGCGCTGGCCGCTCGCCAGCTCCAGGCCACCGTCGACAGCGAAGCCAAGACGGCGTTGGCTGAAGAGTCGCGCCAGCGGCTGCTCGCGATTCGCGAGACCCTGGCACTCATCGGTGCAGCGGGAGGCCTCGATGCTCGGCTCTTCTCGCTCACCATCGGCAGCTCCACCAAACTCAGCGTGGTGTTGATGGCGATGGAGCAGGTGCTGGTCAACGTCTCGCGCAACCTGCATCTGATGCCTGATCAGAAGCGCGTCACCGAGTTGTGCGACGAAGCATCGACGTTGATTGCGGTGCACCGCGACTCACGCAGCGAGTCGAAGAGCGTTCGCAATGATCGCACCGCCGATGGCAACCTGGGCTCGCAGTTGGAGCGCTTGATGCTCGACGTGTTGCGGTACCTCTCGAAGCAAGGCCTGGCCGCGTACGAAGGCGATGTTCGTCGTCGCGCCGCGTACACCCTCGACCACGTCTACGCGAAGCGCACCAAGCGCGTGACCAAGCCCGAGGCCGAGGAGCCGACCGAGACGCCCGTCAGCAAAGACGAAGACGACCTGACGTAGCCTCGACGACAGTGCACAAGAAGAGGGCCCCGCGATGTACTGGCGGGGCCCTTTTTCGTGCCGGGTCACTCACTCACTCGGTAGGGTGCGGCGAATGAGAGCCGTGTTGCAGAGAGTTCGCGAAGCGTCAGTCACGGTCGACGGCAACGTGGTGGGAGCGATCGGGCCCGGGCTGCTGGTATTGTTGGGAGTCGGCAAGAACGACACCGAGCAAGACCTGGCCTTCATGGTCGACAAAATCCCCGCGCTGCGCATCTTTGAAGACGAGAACGGCAAGATGAACAAGTCGCTGCTCGACACCTCGAAGCAGCTGCTCGCGGTCAGCCAATTCACCCTGTATGCCGACACCAAGAAGGGCCGAAGGCCCAGCTTCATCGATGCGATGGCGCCCGACGAGGCGAAGCGGTTGTACGGTCTGTTCTGCAGCAGGTGCCGCGAGGCGGGGCTCACCGTGGCCGAGGGCATCTTCGCAGCCGACATGAAAGTGGCGTTGCTCAACGAC
>Ga0105048_10011373_pt1 | contig 14042 bp, 9 predicted proteins | sample MAT05_FD_78382 | JGI IMG/M metagenome (GOLD analysis project Ga0105048, IMG submission 78382) | Freshwater microbial communities from Lake Fryxell liftoff mats and glacier meltwater in Antarctica - MAT-05 | ecosystem: Environmental > Aquatic > Freshwater > Ice > Liftoff microbial mat | place...
GCGGACGCTTTAGCAAGAGCGATCTCGTCGTGTTGCAGCCGGAGTTTGCCAATGCGGGGAAGTCCTTCCGACCGACGTGGCGGGGGATCGAGGCGGTCGTGAGTCTGCAGCCGCCGTTCGAGACGCCGATGGAAATCGTCTTTGCTGCTGCGGCGCGCCAATCGCATTCCCGGCGGGCATGTCAGCGCAGTTTGCGATCGACGTCGAGGAGACTCCGGTTGAGTTCCTCGAGTTTGAAAGGCTTCGGAAGCACGGTAGCCTGAATTCGCCGGAAGAAATGATCGACCTTGGGATCGTTCTGGTAGCCGGTGATGAAGATGAAACGGAGCCGCGCTGCGGGCCGGACCCTGGTCACCGCCCAATAGAACATCTCGCCGCCCACTTTCGGCATCATCATGTCGCAAATGATGAGATCGAACGTATCCTGCATGATCGCGCGGAGGCCCTCGGCTCCGTTGCTCACCTCAGTCACTTTGTAAAAACGGGAAATGAGGTAGTCGCGAACGACATCGCGGAAATCCTCCTGATCGTCCAATAGGAGAACTTTGAGCGCAGGCAGGTCCTTTGAACGAGGCGGCGCTTCGGGCTGCGCCGGAACGTCAGCGGATAGGTGGTCGGGCGAGAGAGGATTGGGATGCATCAAGAAAGAAGGCAGGTGGACGGCGTGGACGGTAGCAACGCGAGTGCCAGACGAAATCGAGCCTTGGACAGTCCCGGCTCGAAACTCAGTGCAGTAAATTGTCGCCCGTGTCGGAGATTGCGTGCGCAATTCCGAGGTTTCGACCTCCGTCGCGAAACCCGCCGGAAAATCCGCGCAAATACTTCTAAGGATGTATTCGTCCCTCGGTCTCACCTACCGAAACAGCGCCTGAGCCAAAGCCGCGTGTTCGCCGAAAAGGATAAACACCTCCCCGGCGAGCAACGAGTTTGATTTCAGCCACCTGAACCGTAAAGTGCACGCGCCGCGGTCCCCCGTTAAAATCAACACCAGAACATTATGAGCGAAAATAAACCCGTTACTTGGTTCGACGATCCCTCGCATTTCCGCAAACCGTCGCGCCGCGAATTCCTTTACACAGGCCTCATTGGCGGTCTCGGTCTCACGTTGGGAGACTTTTTCAAACTGCGCGCCGCGCAGACTTCCACGCCGGGGATCGTCGCGCCGCCTGCAGTGGCGAAATCGATCATCCACATCTTCATGCCGGGTGGCTGGTCGGCGCAGGAGAGTTTCGATCCGAAGCCTTACGCGCCGATCGAATACCGCGGCCCGCTCGGTTCGATTGACACGAAGCTCGACGGCGTCCGGTTCTCGGAGCACCTCAAGGAAACGGCGAAGATTGCCGACAAGATCACGGTCGTCCGGTCGATGACCCACGGCGAAGCGGCGCACGAGCGCGGCACCCACAACATGTTCACCGGCTACCGCCCGTCGCCGGCTCTCCAGTTTCCATCGATGGGCTCGGTCGTCTCGCACGAGTTGGGGTCGCGCAACAACCTGCCGCCGTACGTTTGCGTGCCAAACATGCCGAACGAATTCGCCGGCAGCGGCTATCTCTCGACGGCGCACGGGCCGTTCAGTCTCGGCGGCGATCCGGCGAACAACGGCTTTGCCGTGCGCGATCTAAACATGCACTCCGGCATCACACCCGAGCGTTTCGAGCGCCGGCGCAACATTCTCTCCACCGTCGATGAGCATTTCCGCACCCTCGAGAAAAGCGATTCGCTCGACGCCATGGACAGCTTCTATCAGGCGGCCTACGCGCTCGTTTCCTCGTCTGACGCGCGCGAGGCTTTCAATCTCGCGGCCGAGCCCGACGCGATCCGCACCAAGTATGGCCGCAATGAAGCCGGCCAGCGCATGCTGATGGCGCGCCGCCTCGTGGAAGCGGGCGTGCGGTTCGTCTCAATGACCTACGGCGGGTGGGACATGCACGCGAAGATCCAGGAGGGCATCACGCGCTCGCTCCCGCCTTTCGATCAGGCCTACGCCGCGCTCATCCGCGATCTCGACGAACGCGGGCTGCTCGACTCGACTATCGTCATGGTCACCTCCGAGTTTGGCCGCACGCCGAAGATCAACAAGGACGCCGGCCGCGATCACTGGCCGCGCGTGTTCAACATTGTCTTCGCGGGAGGCGGATTCAAACGCGGGCAGGTCTATGGCACTTCCGATCCGACCGGTTCAGAGCCTGACCAGGATCCGCTCACGGTCGAGAACATGGCCGCAACCGTCTTTCACCAGCTCGGCATCGCGCCGGAGAAGAAACTAATCGCTCCGGGCAATCGTCCGATCGACATCGTCCGCAATGGCACTGTCGTTTCCGAGCTGCTGGCGTAATCGCCGCGCCCACGTGCGACGACCATTCGTTTCGGCGTGCGCTGCCGCGTTCGCCGGTAAAGCCCTGGCTTTTTCCGTGCAGGCCGGCTCGCCCACGCTGTCGCACTTCGTGCCGGCGGGCGGTCAGCGCGGGACAGAGGTCGAGGTCGTTTGCGAAGGCGGACGGCTCGACGACGCCAAGGGGCTGCTCTTCTTTGAGCGCGGTCTCGAAGTTACGGGCGTTTCGGAAGCGGCGGGCGGCAAGTTCAAGGCGAAGATCAAAATCGCTGCCGATGCGGCGCTCGGTGAGCATCGCGTCCGCGTGTGGACGGCGACCGGCGTCGGCGATATGCGCACGTTTTACGTGTCGCCGTTCCCGATGGTGAAGGAAGCGGACGAAGCCAAGGACGCAGCGAAAAAAGACGAACCGCAGCCGCTCGCGCTCGGCTCGACCGTGTGGGGCAACATTCAGGGAGAGGACGTCGATCGCTTCGTCGTCGAGGCGAAAAAAGGACAGCGCATCTCGGCGGAAGTCGTCGGCGTGCGCCTGCAACCGCGCGAAATTTTCGACTCGATGCTCGCGCTGACCAAAGCCGACGGGACCGTGTTGGCCGAGAACGACGACAGTTCCCTGCTCCAGCAGGATCCTGTGATCAGTTTCGTCGCACCCGAGGATGGCAAATACATCCTCGCGCTCAAGGACAGCACGAATGCGGCGCCCGGACAGGGCCGCTACCTCCTGCATGTCGGGTCCTTTCCGCGTCCCCTCACGATCTTTCCGGCAGGTGGACAGGTCGGTGAGCAATTGAAGGTGACGTACCTGGGCGACGCTGCCGGCCCTCTGCCCGCGACGATCAAATTGCCCGCGCAGCCCGACACCCGCCTCCCTGCTTTCCCCGAGCTAAACGGCCAGGTCGCGCCGTCCCCCAACTGGCTGCGCGTCTCGTCTTTCCCAAACGTCCTCGAAGCCGAGCCGAACAATGAAACCGCCAAAGCGACGCCGACCGACAAGCCGCTGCCGCTCGCTTTCAACGGTGTCATCGGCGAAAAAGGCGACATCGATTTCTTCAAGTTCACTGCGAAGAAAGGCGAGGAGTTTGATGTGAATGTCTTCGCGCGCCGGCTCCGATCACCGCTCGATGCCGTGCTCGAAATCTACGACGAAAAAGGCAACCGAACCGCGCAGAACGACGACAGCGGCGGGCCCGACAGCTACCTGCGCTGGAAGGTGCCAAACGACGGGAGCTACTGGATCGCGGTCAAAGACCAACTGGGACGCGGTGGGCCGACTTTCACCTATCGGATCGAGCTCGTGGCACCGAAGGGTGAAGTCGCTGTGTGGCTGCCCGAGATGCAGCAAAACAGCCAGGAGCGGCAGACGATCTCCGTGGCCAAAGGCAATCGCTACGCCTCGCTCGTCAAAATCAAACGCGACAACTTCGGCGGCGATCTGGCTCTCACGCCGAGCGCCCTCCCGGCTGGTGTCACGATGACCGCGGGCACGATCCTCGGCAGCGTGGATACCATCGCCGTGGTCTTCGAAGCCGCCGCGGATGCAACCGTTGCTACCCGCACTTTTGAGCTAACCGCGAAACCAACCGACGGAAAGCCGCTCGAAAGCCGCGTCGCGCATTCCGTCGACATTGTCGAAAACGGCAACAATGCGCCCTACTATCGCATCGTCGCGGACAAGCTCGCCGTCGCTGTCGGAGAGGAAGCGCCTTTCAAGATCAAACTCTTCGAACCCAAAGTGCCGATAGCGCAGAGCGGTTCGATGAATCTCAAGATCGTAGCGGAGCGCAAACCAGACTTTAAAGGAAAGATCAACCTCGCGCTCCTCTACACGCCGCCCGGCATCGGCACAGCGGGCTCCTCGGAAATCAAGGAAGGCGAAAGTGAAGGCCTTGTCCCCATCAGCGCCACTGGCGATGCGCAGACAAAGAAATGGAAAGTAACAGTCGTCGGCTCGGCGGACACCGGCAAAGGCGCGGTGTGGGTCTCCACGCAACTCGCCGATCTCGAAGTCGTCCCTCCTTTCCTCAGTGGGCAGATCGCGCGCACTTTCGTCGATCAGGGCGATAAGACGGTCGTCACCGTGAAGCTCCAACAGAAGGTGCCTTTCGAAGGAAAAGCGAAAATCCAACTCCTCGGGCTGCCGAACAAAGTCACCGCCCCCGACCGCGAGATCACCAAGGACGACACCGAGGTGAAATTTGATGTGCAGGCCGACAAGACCAGCCCGGTCGCCCGCCATAACGCGCTCTTTTGCCAGGTTTCCATCCCGCAAAATGGCGACCTCATTCTGCAGAGTTTGGCACAAGGCGGTATCCTGCGGATCGACCCCGCATCGGTCGCCAAAGCCGAAGTAAAAGAGGAGAAAAAATGAAACCAAAATCCCGCCCTTCAAAATCTTCATCCTCAGGCGCCGCGCAGGTGAAATGGGTGCTTGGCGCGTGCGTCGCCACTGCCCTCAGCGGTGCGGGCATCGTTAGCCTCCTCACCTCGGCTCCCAGCACCGCACGGGCCGAACTGACCGCCGATCCCGGCTCCGTGGACAGCGCGCCGCCGGTGCCGCCGACCGGTCCTTTCACGCTCGAAATTTTTCCCGCCGACGTAAATCTCAAGACGAAGCGCGCCCTGCAATCAGTCGTCGTCCGCATCACCGAGCAAAGCGGCGTCCAGCGCGACGTCACCGAACAGGCCGCGTTCACTTTCGCCGATCCCGCGAAGGCGAAGATCGAAAAAGGCGTCGTCGCTCCTCTCGCCGATGGCGACACGATGCTTAAAGTCGCGTACTCCGGCCAGTCCGTTGAGGTGCCCGTGAAAGTCGCCGACGTGCAGACCGATCCGGCGATTTCCTTCCGCCGCGATGTCATGCCTGTCTTCCTCCGCTCCGGCTGCAACTCCGGAGGCTGTCACGGCTCGGCTCGCGGCCAGGACGGCTTTGCGCTTTCGCTCTTTGGTTACGACCCCGACGGCGACCACTTCCGCGTCACCCGCCAAATGGCCGGACGCCGCATCAATCTCGCGCTGCCCGGCGATTCCATGGTCATCACGAAAAGCGTGGGCGAGGCGCCGCACACCGGCGGCAAACTTTTTGAAAAGGACAGCGAGTACTCCAAGACGCTGATCCGCTGGCTCGAAGCCGGCGCGCCGAACGACCCGCCAACCGAGCCGACCTGCACCAGCGTCGAGATTCTGCCCAAGCGCCTCGTCCTCGAAAGCCCCGGCCAGACGCACCGCGTCACCGTCCGCGCGCATTACTCCGACGGCACCCAGCGCGACGTCACCAGCCTCGCCCTTTTCCTCACGAGCAATGAAGGCTCGGCGAAAATCGACAAGGACGGAAAGATCACCACCGGCCAGCGCGGCGAGGCTTTCGTCATGGCGCGCTTCGCCACACACACCGTCGGCTCGCAGGTCATCGTCATTCCGAAGAACCTGAAATTCGACTTCCCGAAGGTCGAGGAGCGCAACTACATCGACACCCTCGTCGATCACAAACTGCGCGACCTCCGCATCACGCCCTCGGAAGTCTGCGACGACGCCACCTTCCTCCGCCGCGCGCACATCGACATCATCGGCATCCTCGCCCCGAGCGACCAGGTCGCGAAATTTGTCGCCGATGGCGCTGCGGACAAACGGGCCAGGAAAATCGACGAACTGCTCGCCAAACAGGAGTTCACCGATCTCTGGGCGTTGAAATGGAGCGAACTCCTGCAAATCCGCACCGAGCAAAACAACGGCGGCTACAAAGCCACGCTCAACTACTACAACTGGGTCCACGACCAGCTCTCGCAAAACGTCCCGATCAACAAGATCGCCGCCGAACTCATTGCCGCTACCGGCAGCAATCTCGAAAATCCCGCCGCCAATTACTACCAGCTTGAAACTGATCCGCTGAAGCTCGCCGAAGACACCGCACAGGCCTTCATGGGCACGCGCATCCAGTGCGCGCAGTGCCATAACCATCCCTTCGACCGCTGGACGATGGACGACTACCGCGGTTTCGTCGCCTTCTTCACCCAAGTCGGCCGCAAGCCCGGCGAAGACCCGCGCGAGAAAATCATCTTCGACCGCCGCGAAGGCGAGTCCAAGAATCCGGTGGGCGACCGTGTAGTCGCCCCGAAATTCCTCGGCGGCGACGCCCCGGAGACGAAAGGCAAGGACCGCCGCGCCTTCCTCGCCGAGTGGCTGGCCTCGCCGGAAAACCCGTATTTCTCACGGCACATGGCGAACCTGATCTGGGCGCAATTCGCCGGTCGCGGAATCGTCGAGCCAGTGGATGACGTCCGCATTTCCAACCCCGCCTCGAATCCCGAACTGCTCGACGCCCTCAGCAAAAAGCTCGTCGAGTACAACTACGACATGCGGAGATTCGTCCGCGACATCTGCAACTCGCGCACCTACCAGACGAGCACCCGGCAGAACGAGACGAACCTCACCGACCACCGCAATTTTGCCCACGGCACGATCCGCCGGATGCGCGCCGAAGTACTCCTCGACTGCATCTCGCAGGTCACCGAAACCAAGGACAAATACAAGGGCCTGCCCACCGGAGCGCACGCCGTCGGAATCGCGGATGGGCGCACGTCGAACTACTTCCTGACGACCTTCGGCCGCACCACCCGTGAGAACATCTGCTCCCGCGAGGAAGTCGGCCCCACGCTCTCCCAAGCGCTGCACATGATCAACGGTGAGACCGTCGAGAAAAAGATCACCGAGGGCGGCGTCATCAAGAAGCTCCAAAGCCAGAACAAGACGCCGCGAGAGATCACGCAAGAGCTTTACGTGCGCTGCTTTGGCCGCCAGCCGAGCGAGGACGAACTCCGCAAACTCGAGCCGATGTGGGGCGTCACCGAGCAGCAGCCCGCCGTTTTCAACGACGTCTTCTGGGCGCTGTTGAATGCGAAAGAGTTCATGTTCAACCACTGAGTGCGCCATGGGCGAAGCCTTCCAATCCGTCATCCAGAGCGAAGCGCAGCGCAGTCGAGCCGAGTTTTTGCGAGGCCACCGAGCGGGCGAAGGTAGGCGGAGCGGTGCAGGGTCGCTCAGGATGACAGGTGTTCTACTCGCTGCCCTCGCGGCGGCCGCGCCGAGCGCCAGCGCCCAAGTCCCCGTCAAGGTCACCTACAACGACCACGTCCTCCCCATTTTCCGCAACGCCTGCCTCAACTGTCACAACCCCGACAAGAAAAAGGCCGGCCTCGATCTCTCGACTTTCCAAAACGCGCTCCAAGGCAGCGAAAACGGCAAGGTCGTAAAATCCGGCGACGGCGCTGGCAGTCTGCTCCTCAAATGCGTGCTGCCCGATGGCGATCCCAAGATGCCCCCGAAGGGCGACCGGCTCACCGACAGCGAAATCGCGATCCTCAAGAAATGGATCGATGGTCAGCTCCTCGAAACCGCAGATGGCAAGGCCGTCGCTGCGGCCGCCAATAACGTCCAGGTCGCCGTCGTTTCCCTCACCCGCCCCGATGGCCCGCCGCCGATGCCGCGCGAACTGCCGCTCGATCCCGTCGTCCACACCGCGAAGGCCAACTCCCTCACCGCGCTCGGAGCGAGCCCGTGGGCGCCGCTCGTCGCTCTCGGCGGCCAAAAGCAGATCCTCCTCTACAACACCGAGACTCTCGAATCCCTCGGCGTACTCCCTTTTCCCGAGGGCTTCCCCACGATCATCCGTTTCAGCCGAAACGGGCAGCTCATCCTCACCGGCGGAGGGCGCGGTGGAAAGTCGGGCAAGGTGGTCATTTGGAAAGTCGAGACCGGCGAGCGCATCGCGTCCGTGGGCAATGAATTTGACCAGGTGCTCGCCGCGGACCTCAGCGCAGATCAGCAGTTCGTCGCTCTCGGCGGGCCGGCGAAGCTGGTGAAAGTTTACGCTACCAAAGACGGACGCCTCGTTCACTCGATCAAAAAGCACACCGACTGGGTGACCGCGATTTCGTACTCGCCCGACGGCAAACTCATTTCCAGCGGCGACCGCAACGGCGGCGTCCTCGTTTGGGAGGCCGACAAGGGCAAGGAATACAACGTCCTCGCCGGCCACAAAGGCGCGGTTACCGGGCTATCCTTTATGACCGGCGTCGTCGCCTCCGCGAGCGAGGACGCGACGATCAAGCTGTGGGACGTGAAGGAAGGTAAGGAGATCAAGAGCTGGTCAGCACATCCCGGCGGCGTGCAAAGCGTGAGCTTCACGCCGGACGGACGGCTCGTCTCGTGCGGACGCGACAAGTTCGCAAAAGTGTGGGACCAGACCGGCAAGCAACTTATGGTCAGCGAAGCATTTGGCGATATTGCCCTCCGCGCCGAAATGGCCGGCGAGCGAGTGATCGCCGGCGACTGGAGCGGGCAGGTGCGCGTTTGGTCGCTCGATGGAAAACGCGTCGGCGAGCTGAACCCGAATCCGCCAACCATCGCCGAGCGAATCGCTGCCGCCACGAAGCAGATCGCCGACGCGCAGACCGCGGTTCCCGCGTTGCAAAAACAAATCGCCGACGCCGAGGCGAAGATTCAAACTGAGCAGGCCGGCAATGAGGAGAAACGCAAAGCCGATATGGCTGCGGCTGAGGCGAAAAAGCTGGCTGATATCGCCGCCGCGGAAGCAAGGCGCAAGGAAGCGCTCGCCGCTGTCGAAGCTGCAAAGACCGCGCCGCAGCAGATGGAAAAGCGCATCGCCGACGGCAACGCCGCGCTGCCCGCGCTCCGCGCCGCGCGGGATTCCGCCGCGAGCGTCGCCGAGGCCGCAGGCAAAATCCTCGCTTTCAAGCAGACGCAGAACGCCGTCCCCGCCGAGCTCGAGCAGGCGAGAAAGGAAGTCGCCGTTCGGACTGCTGCCCGCGACGCCGCGCAAAAACTCCTCGATGCGAAAAAAACCGAGGTCACGCAGGCCGACGCCGCCATCGCCCTGGCCCGGACCGAGCAGCCCGCGAAGATCGCCGCGGCAGAGAAAGCCGTTCAGGATATCGCCGCGCAAATCACGGTGCTCCAGCAGGCTCCCGTCACGGTCGCCGCCCTCGCTGCGGATTCCCCCGCGGCGCAGGAAATCGCGAAGGCGAAAACCGCGATCGAGCAAAGCAGCACGCAGATCGCCGGCGCGCACGCCGAGCTGAACAAATGGCGCAGCGCGCAGGTGCTTCAAAACGTCCACAACGCGCGCCAGATGGTGGCCGACAAGCTGGCCCTTTACGAAAGCTCCATGCAGGCCGCGAAGGAAGCGCCCCTCACCGTCGAGCGCGCAAAAGGAGAATTGGCCGCCGCCGAGAAAACGACCACCGAGGCCCCGGCACGGCTCAAGGAAAGCGAAGCGCTTTTCGCGCAAGCGCAAAAGGCGGATGCTGCACAGAAGGCAATCGTCGATGCCGCGGCGACTGCGGTAGCGGAAAAGACCACGGCGCTGAAAGCCCTGACGGCCACCCCAAAACCGGGAGCCGCACCTAACACCGATGCGCTCGCGAAGAAACTCGCCGACCTCACCGCCCAGAACGTGAAACTCCGCGAAGCACGCGCGAGCGCGACCGCGGAAACGCCCGAGTACGTCGCCGCCAACGAGAAAGTCCAGGGCATCAAGCCTGCGCTCGCCGCCGCCCAAGCCGCGCTCGACGCAGCGAAGGGCGCTACTGCCACCCCGGGCACGCCGGACACAAAAGCGGCGCTCGCCGAAGTCGCCAAGGCGAAAGACGCCTTGAACGCTGTGCAGGCCGATGCCAAGCCGGTCGCCGTCAAACTGGCCGCCGCCGAAAAGGCGCTCGCCACCTTGCGCAAGGATGTGGACGCCGCCGCCCAACTCGTCGCCAAACTTCGCAAGGAACTCCCCGACATCGAGCGCAACGCCAAAGCCGCCAAGGCCCAGGCGGAGCAAACCGCCCAAGCCGCCGCCCGCGACGTGGAAGCCGCCAAAGCGGAGGCGGAAAAGCGTCGCGCCGCCTATGAGACTTTGAAAGCCAGCGCGCCGAAATCGGCGGCGCTGTAGTCGAGCAGGAAGTCCTGGGATTAATCCACGGGCGAAGGCCCAATTCTGTTAAATGTGGCCCTAGCAAGCGTGGGCTTTGGCATGGCGCGCGGAGCGACGCTATCCACCTTTCAGCCAAACAGCCGCGTCCACTCCTCCGGCTTAAACCCGACCGCGCCGCGATGCTCCCCCAGCGCAAACGGTCGCTTCACGAGATTGCCGTGCGCAGACAGGAGCGAGAGCGCTTCGTCCACACTCATCCGCGGCAGCCGCTCCTTCATGTTCATCGCTCGGTAGTCGCCGCCGCTGGTATTGAAGAGCCGGCTCAAGTCACCGCCAACATGCGCGAGCATCACGCGCAAATCCGAGATGCCCGGCGGCTTCTCGCGAATGGAGATCATTTGATACGCGACATTTCGCTCCGCGAGAAGCTTCAGCGCTTTCCGGCAGGTCCCGCAGTCCTGATACGCCCAGACGCGCAGGCTCACCGCGCGAGGCCGAGATTGCGCACGACCTGCGTGGTCGAGTGCGGCTTGTTCAGCGAGTAGAAGTGCAAGCCGGGGACGCCGAACTTCAGCAGTTCCTCGCATTGGCGGGTGGTGTATTCGATGCCGTACTCGGTGACCGCCGCGGCGTCGTCGCCCAGCTCATCCAGCCGCGCGACGAAGGGCGCGGGCAGGTGCGAGCCGCACATCTCGGTGAATGTTCTCGTCTGCCTGCCCGAAAGGACGGGTAGCAGGCCGGGGATGATCGTCACCGGGCGGCCGACCTTCTGCGTGATGTAATCGTGGAAACGGTAGAAATCCTCGTTGTCGAAAAAGAGCTGGGTGATGACGAAGTCCGCGCCCGCCTGGATTTTCTCCACGAGAAAATCCCAGTCCGCCAGCTTGCCCGCCTTCTGCGCGATGTGGCCTTCGGGGAATCCCGCGGTGCCGATGGAGAAGCCGCCCAGCTCGCGGATGAACGCCACAAGCTGGCTCGAATACTGAAATCCGCCCTCGGTTGCGATCCATTCACCGGTGCCTCCGGGCGGGTCGCCGCGCAGGGCGAGGATGTTCGTGATGCCACGTGTCCGCGCCTTCGCGAGGACCTCGCCGAGCTGCTCGCGCGTGGAGTTCACGCAGGTCAGATGCATCATCGCGGTGAGCCCGTGTTCGCGCTGGATGCGATCGACGATGCCGATCGTCTTGTCCCGCGTGCTCCCGCCGGCACCGTAGGTCACGGAGCAGTAATCCGGTTTCAGCGTGAGCAGGGCGGGGAGCGTTTTTTCCATCAGATTGACGTCGCCCTCGTCGGTCTTTGGCGGGAAGAACTCGAAGGAGACGGCGGGACGGCCAGCGGCGCGGCAGGACTCGTGAATGTCGCGGATAGATTGCATCGGCGCGCATACTGCATGCGAAATAGGTCCACGGGCAAGCCGGTCGGCAGGAAAAGCCCTCGCCCGTCATCCTAAGCCGGAACGATGCAGTGGAACGGAAGCTGCCACATGAAAACGCAGAGACGCAGAGGCGCGGAGGACAGAGAGGGATCAAACAAAACACGCACCGAAGGGTGCCTGATTTTTTGGTCCTCCCATTTTCCTCCGCGCTCTTTGCGTCTCTGCGCCTCTGCGTTTTCAAATAGGCCGCCACTGCATCGTTCCGGCTAAGAGGGATTGCTGGGCGCGAAGGTGGTGGGCGGGAGGCAGAATGAAACGCGGGAGGCTGCTGGCGAAAGGCGCACGCATCCGCCACCGCCACCGCCCACTTTTCAGTCAGCGATTCTTCGCTACGTTCCCGTCGCACAGCCTCCCGAAACTTCGCTCAGAATGAAGGCGTTTTTTGGTGGTGGCACTTTCCCTGATCTTCCCGCCTTCCCATGTCCCGTTTCCGTTACTTTCTCCTCACAGTTTTGCTCAGCATCCCACCCTCATTCGCCGAGGATTTCCAAGGCTCCAGTCACGCGATCGAATACTCCGCCCCGCCCATCCGCTACAGCGCCAGCGAACCGGATGATCCCGTCGCGCGGCTCGTCCGTCGCATCCAAGCCGGGGAGTTAAAGCTCGCGTGGGACGACACCTTTGGCTACCTGCCCGGCCTTCTCGACGCGCTCCGCGTGCCGCGCTCTTCGCAGACCCTCGTCTTTTCGAAAACCTCCCTCCAGCGCAGCTACATCACGCCGCAGAATCCACGCGCGCTCTATTTCAACGACGACATCTACATCGGCTACGTCCCTGGCGCGCCGGTCATGGAAGTGTCTGCCGTCGATCCGAAACTCGGCGGCATTTTCTACACGCTCGAGCAGGAAAAGCTGCGCAAGCCGAAGCTCGAGCGCTCCGCCGATTGCCTGCAATGCCACGGCGGCCCGCGCTCTCTCGGGGTGCCCGGGCACGTGTTGCGCTCCGTCCCCACGGACACGACCGGCGAGTTAAACACGCAGGAGGAAGTCGGCGGCATCGACCACTGCACGCCGCTCGCCCACCGCTGGGCGGGCTGGTACGTCACGGGAAAGCACGGTACGCAGACGCATCGGGGAAACTTAATCGGCGAAAAAGACTTCGCCCGCCACGCCGTCGAGCCTGGATGGCGCGGCAATCTCACCGACCTGCGAGGCTTTTTCGATCCGGCGAAACATATCGCATCCGGTAGCGACATTGCCGCGCTCATGGTCCTCCAGCATCAGGCGCATATGCACAATTACATCGCGCGGCTGAACTACGAGACGCAGCAGATGACCGTGATGTATGGCCACATCCGCTATCTCAAGCCGCAGACCGATGCTTTCCTCCGCCACCTCCTTTTCACCGAGGAAGCTCCGCTCACCGCGCCCATCGAGGGCAGCCCTGACTTCCTCCGCGACTTCACCGCGCCCGGCCCGCGCGACTCCCGCGGACGCTCCCTCCGCGACCTCGATCTCCGCACCCGCCTTTTTAAATATCCCTGCAGCTTCCTCATCCACTCCCCCGCATTCGAAGCGCTCCCGCCGCTCATGCGCGACAGCATCCTCTCGCGTCTCCTCGCGATTCTCACCGGCCAAGACAGCGAACCGCAGTTTGCAAAGATCGCCGAATCCGACCGCCGCGCGATCCTCGAAATCCTCCGCGAAACCAAGCCCAGCCTGCCCGAGTCCTGGCGCTCGGAAAAATAGGTGTGCGTCCCTCCAGAGGAACTCTTCCCGACTAGACTTACTGCGCCTTCTTCCGCGCTACACCGTCCTCGGCAATCACGCCACGGGCGCGCAGGATTGGTTCGGCGAGAGGATTCTCGCTCCCGGGCTAGAGACGGGTCAGCTCCTGGACGATTTCCTCGAGTTCGTTGACTTGCAGAGACAGCCGGTTGAAAGCCGCGCGCGGGAGGCACTCAGCCCAAAACGCGATGCCAACCACGGAGAGAAAAGAGAAACAAGCGCCGCCCGCTTTCATCGGGCGCTGGGGCGGAACCGGCCGCGACCGCGGGGCGAGAGTGGCGCCAGCCAGCGGCGCGAGTTTGCCCGAAATGTCGGAAGGATCACGCTCATGGGGCGGCCGGTGGTGTCTTCGGCTTTTTCTCTGGCTTGGGTGGTGGGACTGGTTCGGGCACGTTGGGCTGGATGACCAGGCGGTAGCCGAGGAAACGCTGCTCATCGCGAGAGCCGTAGGTAATGCGGTAGGCGCTGCGACAGTTGTCGCCGACGCTGGACCAGCTCCCGCCGAGGGCGAAGTGGTCGCGGCACCACTCGGCGACGTTGCCGTAAACGTCGTGCAGCCCCCAAGGATTCGGCAGATAGGAGCCCGCCGGAGCGAGTGAGGCGAACCCA
>Ga0105048_10011374_pt1 | contig 14042 bp, 10 predicted proteins | sample MAT05_FD_78382 | JGI IMG/M metagenome (GOLD analysis project Ga0105048, IMG submission 78382) | Freshwater microbial communities from Lake Fryxell liftoff mats and glacier meltwater in Antarctica - MAT-05 | ecosystem: Environmental > Aquatic > Freshwater > Ice > Liftoff microbial mat | place...
GCCGAGCCGTTAGCGGGCGTGGTCACCGAAATCACCCGTATGGGGTCGCCGTCGGGATCTTCGTCGTTTGAAAGAACCAGAATATCGGTGGTGCCGCCTTTGTACTGGCTGGCGGAATCGTCACGCGCAATCGGTGGACGGTTGACCGGGCCGATGATCACCTCAGCGATAACCGTAATGGTGACCGTCGCGCTCGCGCGGCCGCCGCGGGCGTCTTCAATGGTGTAGCTGAACGTATCGGTGCCGACAAAGCCCGCGCGTGCGGTGTAGGTGACCTGCCCAGCGGCGGTAAATGTAGCCGCTCCATTGTTCGGTGTGGTGACGCTGATCACACGGATTGCGTCGCCGTCGGGGTCGGAATCATTGCTCAACACCGCAACGCTGACCGGTGCCACACCGCGCGTGCTAGCGGCATCATTCTGCGCAACCGGTGGGCGATTGCCAAGCGCTTGATTCACCGTGATCGCGACGCTCGCCGTAGCCGTTAAACCGCCAGGATCGCGGGCGGTGTAGGTAAACGAATCCGGCCCGCTATAGCCTGCGCGCGGTTGATAAAGCACCGCGCTGCCGTTGTTGGTTACTGTGCCGTTGGCCGGCGGCGTAAAGCTGGCAACTGTAAGCCGATCGCCGTCTGGGTCGCTGTCATTGGCGAGCACATCAATGAGCGTAGCGGGCGCGTCGCGATTGACGCTGAGCGCGTCATTCTGTGCGTTCGGTGGGCGATTGGTGAACACCCGCGTGCCGTCAGTGACCACGGTTGTTGAGGTCGCGGTGCGGTAAGTATCCACTTGGCGCTTGTGATCAATGCTGCCGCGCAGCGCGCGTTCGATCCATGCGGGCGGCACTTTGACCGGCTCGCGGCGCCACGTCACCGGCGTTTCATCTGGCGTTGCGGGCGCTTCTTGCGCAACCTGCTCTTCGCTTAAGAACTCAACGTCGACACGGCGATTCTTGCGCCGATTTTCGATGCCGTCGTTCGGGTAGGTCGGGTCAATCTCGCCTTTGCCGGTGGTGATCAAGCGCGAAGCATCCACGCCTTTGTCGATCAAGTAATCAGTCACCACTTTGGCGCGACGTTCCGAGAGGCCCTGGTTATAGGGCGTGCTGCCAATGTCGCAGGTGTGGCCTGACACATTGATCGGGCCGACTGCTGCGGTGTTCGCCAGTTTCGACATAAACGCGTCGAGTTCGCTGACGCTTTCGGGTCTAAGCGTCGCGCGGTCAAATTCGAAAAACGTGTCGCAATCAATCTCGACGGTGTTTTTGACCATCGTCACGCTCGGCACCGAATCGCTCGCTGCGCGTGTGTTGCTTGCGTCGCCTTTGACTTCGACCATCTCAACTTCGTTTGAACGGTACAAGCTGCCAAAGTTGTAGCGCACGTAGGCCATCGCGCGGGTGTCGTTTTCATCGGCGACCAAATCGCCGCTTTTCTTAATCAGCGCAACGTCTGCACCCACACTAAAAGGCGTGTTGACGAAGAATTTCTCAGCGCCGACGGTTGCCGACAGCTGGTCATTATCAAGCTCGCCGCTTTCATAATCCAGGCCGCCTTGCAGCTGCACTAGCGGACTTTCAAGGAACTGACCCAGACGCAAGCCCACGCCCCGATCGTAGGGTTGTTCAAAGAAATTGATAATCGTCGTGGTGGTGCGGGTTTGCGTGAACGGGCGGCCGTTGTCGGAGCCGCTGAGCGTCTCGTTCAATACCGACGTTGTGCTACCCACAGCGCGCTCATCGGTGATCGCTTTGGAGACATACAGCCCGGCTGAAAAATTCTGCCGTTGAAATCCGCCGCCTAGAGTCACCTTGCGGTCTTCGAACTCGTTTTGATCGATCGCCAAAAAGACGCGGCTAACCGTCACCGCTTTGGAATTGTCGAGGGCGGCCAAAGGATCGACGCCGCCCCAAATCCAGTTGTAGTTCAGTTTTAAGCCGCCAGCGCCACCGTCGCCAAACCAGCCCTCACCAATCCACGCCGCGCGCGGGGTGTACTTAAACACCCAGGCTGCGTCCGCTGAGACGTCACCGTCATCGTCGATACCAAGGCCAATGCGCCCATCGCGGCCAAAGAAACTCACGCCACCAGAAGACGCGGGAGGTGCAACTGCGGCATCCTGTGCGAAGACAGACGCGCTGCAAATAAGCGCGATGGCGACAAAAAGGGGATTGCGACGCATGGTGTTCCTCATGAACAGAAGACTGAAAACGGATGAAGTCTAGCGAGTAACTTACTAATTTTACACATTTATTAAAAATACCCGCTTCGTTGCGAAAGCATCCGCAAGCGGAACGGTAACTAAATCTTCGCAATCCGGCGGATCTAATTTCACATTTACGCGCCGAATAGTGCCAAGCGCGTGACGTATCTCTCACTTAAATGCTCAAGGGCTTGTACCGATGTCTGACCTCCACCAGCGTATTTCCACTCTGATTCAATCGGATCGAGTGTTCCTATTTATGAAGGGCACCCCCGCGCAACCGCGCTGCGGGTTTTCCGCTCAAACCGTCGAGGCGCTGAATGCGCTGGTGCCTGCATTTGGCTCGTTTGATGTTTTGAGCGACGAGCAGATTCGCAATGGCATCAAGGAATACGCCAATTGGCCGACGGTTCCGCAGCTGTATATTGATGGCGAGTTTGTCGGCGGCTGCGACATTGTGCTGGAGATGTTTAATTCCGGCGAGCTGCACTCGACGTTAGGTCTGGCGACGCCTGAGCGGGTCCAGCCGAACATCACTGTCTCCGATAAAGCCGCCGCCGCGATTCGCTCGAGCATGGGCGATGCTGACGAGGCGCTGCATCTGCGCATCGACGGCAAGTTCAACCACCAGTTTATGCTCAAGGCGGCTGGCAGCAGTGACATCACCGCTGAATCAAACGGCATCGTCGTGCATTTCGATATGACCAGCGCCACGCGCGCAGACGGCTTGAGCATCGACTGGGTCGACGCGCTGCAAGGTTCGGGCCTCAAAATCGACAATCCCAACGCGCCCCGACCCATCCGCCAGCTGGCAGTTCATGAGCTCAAAGCTGCGCTCGGTTCAACGGACGCGCCTATCGTCATCGACGTGCGCGGCGCACTGGATCGGGCCAAAGCGCCCTTCTCAGGCGCGCGGATTTGGGAAGACGAGCGGCTTTTATTAGAAGGTTTGCCGAAAGATACGTCGCTTGCTTTCCTGTGCCATTTTGGCAATTCGAGTTTGCAAGCGGCCGAACATTTCCGCGAATTGGGATTCAGCAAGCTCGCCAATGTTCAAGGCGGGATTGATGCGTGGGCGCGCGCAGTAGATCGCTCGGTGGCGATCTACTGAGGAAATACGCAAAAATTCTTAAAGTGACATCGAGATTAGTTGCTTAAGTGTCTGATGAGAAACACGTTAACTGCACCGTAGCCATGGCGCAGGGATTTAACTTCTGTTAACGTGTCCTTGAACTCGCTATTCGCTCGCCTCTCAGGAGAGCGATAGCACCAAATTTTTAGGAGGAACCATGCCCCAAATCCATCGTGCTGCCCGTTCGAATCCCATTGCCGCGTGGTCGTTTGCGATTGCGGCATGCCTGCTTGCGCCGAGTGTTTTTGCACAGACCCTCAACGTCGCACCAGGCGGCAGTAACGCTGGCAACTGTCAGCCAGGGCCTTGTCAAACGATTGCGTACGCGCTGATCCAAGCGCCAGCGGGCGCGACAATCAATATCGCCGCAGGCACCTACAGCGAATCGCCGCGCATCACCCGGAGCGTGACGCTCAACGGGGCCGCTGCGGCAAGCACAATCGTCGCGCCGCTGCTGGCCAATCAGCTGCCCGCACCGGCACCGATCAACTCAGGTTCAGTGATCATCGATATCAACGGCGCTGGGATCAACGTGGTGGTGCGCAACCTCACCGTGCGCTTCCCGAGCAACAATTATCCGGGCGTGGCGAACGCGCCGGTGCGCGGCATTTGGGTTACCGGCGGCGCCAACGCGCGCATCGAAAACAATATCGTGACGGAAATCCACGATGCGACGATTTCAGGCGCGCAAACCGGCGATTGCATCCGCGCAGGCGATCCGACGCGCGGCGGCTCGGGCACCTTTGAGGTGCTCAATAACCAGCTCAGCCGCTGTCAGAAGACCGGCGTTACCGCCAATCAAACCGGCACGCTCGCAACGATCACCGGCAACACCATCATCGACGGCGGCACCGGCGAGCGCAACGGCACAACACCCCGTCCGCTCGGGCAAACCGTGTTGGCGTCCAACGGCATTCAAATGGCTTTTGGGGCGCGCGGTACTATTACTAACAACATCATTCGCAACATGCAGTGCAATCTGCCTTCACCGCAGTGCGGGGGCAACATCGACGTCGATATTTCCACAGCGACCGGTATCTTGGTCCTCGGCCAGGGCGTGAATACGGTGGTTTCGGGCAACACCATCACCGCCAGCGACGACGGCATGTCGGTCGGCCCCAATCTGTTCGGCGTTGGCGCGCCAAATCCGCTGGCTGTCACCGGCAACACGCTGACCGATAACCGCTTCCGCGGCTTCACGGTGTTCTCAGGCACCACCACTTTCCGCGGAAATACCGTCACCGGCGGCACAGTAGGCCTGCTTGCGGCTAACTTTGGCGAAACCATTTCGGCAACAGCGTTGCTCAATGACCCAAGCGCGACCGTGGTTGGGTCCAATATTCTGCGCGGCGCCTCGGTGAATGGCATTTGGGTGCGCACGTTCCCACCCGCTCCAATTGCTGAATTCGGTGGACCGCCGATCTCGCCATCAGTTGACGGACCTTTGCCGCGCGCGCCATTAAGCCCAGATGGATCTACTCGCCCACTGGTCCAAGGCAGCTCTAACCAGTTTGTTAATAACTTGGTAGCGGGTGCAGATAACGATCCGAACGAAGGCGTGGCCAATCTCACCTGTAACTGGTGGGGCTCCGTGACCGGCCCAGGGACCAACGGTGCCAATCCGGCCACGGCAAATGTCACGCGCACACCATGGGCGGTGAACAACATCGATTTCGCCTGCCCGCCGGGCGGCCCGGTCGGTAACTTCACCATCACCAAAGCAGGCCCGGCCACCGCGACTGCCGGTCAAGGCATCAACTACACGATTACGATCACCAACAATGGCCCAGCCGACGGCGCAGGCAGCGTGTTTACCGACACTGTGCCCGCGTCGATCAGCAATGTCACTTGGAATTGCACCGCCAGCAGTGGCGCTGCGTGCCCAAATGCCAACGGCACTGGCAACGTGATCAATCAGACCATCGCGCTGTTCCCGCCAGGCGGCCGCTTGAATTACGCCGTTAGCGGCACGATCGCGCTGGGTACCACGCAGATTCTCAACACCGCCACGATCACCCCGCTGACCGGCGTGGGCGGCTCGGCATCAAGCTCAACAGTCATCACTTTTGTGAACAACATCGTGGTTGCGGTTGATGCACTGGGCACGATCAGCACGTGGGTGCTGCTACTAGGCGCGCTACTGATTGGCTTTACGGTCCTGCGCCGTCGAACATAGGGGTCTGCCGAAAGAGCCGTCAGCTTGCTGCACACTAAGACCATCACGCCGCTTGACGATCAAGCTACCGATCAACGTAAAGCGGCGTGCCTCTCTCATCAAGCAATCAACCACTACCCACTAGCCATTAGCCACTAGCCACCAACGCAACGCCTAATCGGCCAACGGTAAAACCAGCGCAAATTCGGTAGCCCCGGGCTGCGATTTCACCTCCACGCGACCGCCGTGTTCTTGCGCCACCGCGCTCACAATGCTCAAGCCTAGGCCTAGTCCTTCGGCACGGCCGGTAACCAGCGGCTCGAAGATGCGCGGCATCAAAGCGGGCGGCACGCCGTGCCCGTTGTCGATCACGCTCAAACGCGCGTGCGCTCGGCCGCCGGGATCGTTCAACCGGGTGCGCAGCACAATGCGCGTGGCGTGCGCCTGATCGGCGTTGCGCAACAGGTTGATCAGCGCCTGAATCAGCCGATTCAAGTCGGCACGCACGCTCGCTAGGCTGACATCGTAATCGCGCTCGATCACCACTCGCCCGCGCAGCTCAGCGGCCATCAGGCGGTGCACATGTTCCATGGCTTCGTGCAAGTTGATCCGCCGAAAATGCGTGCGCGCCTCGGTTTCACCCCAGCGGTCGATCAGCGCGCTGAGGCGGTCCACTTCGCGCTCGATCAGCTCGGTCAGCTCAAGGCCGTCGGTGCTCAATTGCTCGCGCGCTAATAGCTGCGCGGCACCGCGCAAGCCGGCCAGCGGGTTTTTGACTTCATGCCCGACCGCGCGCAGTAAAGCGCGCTGATCGGCCGAATCGCCGCTGGGTGGGCTCGGCTGAGCGCGCCGAGTTACTGCGTTGATCTCAACCAGCCACGCAGCGGCGGCATCCGCCGGTAGCGGCAGTAAGCGCATATCGACCACCTGCTCGTGGCCCAAAGTCACCTCAAGCAGCTGTAAATGGCGGCGTTCGCGCAGTGCATCCAGTGCGCGTGCACGCCACTCACAAGTCAGCGGCAGCAGATCCTCGAAGCGCTGCGCCCGTGCTCGACGCGCGCTTAAGTGCAGCAGCGCCTCGGCTTCAGCGTTCATTTCGAGCACGCTTAAGTTTGCGTCCAAAGCGATCAGCCCCACATTGAGCTGTTGGAGCAGGCTTGCGAGCACCTTCATCGGCGAAAGGGCAGCGCGAGCAGGTCGCGAATGCGTGTTACGGGGCTTAAGCCTTGCAAGCCCGGTGAGCTGGCACGATCGGTCCCGTCGTCTTTGAGCGTGCCAAAAAGCTGATCCCAAATGCTCAGGAACGACCCGTATTGCGAATGTTGCCAGCTTTCGAGTTGCACGTGATGCCAGCGGTGCATGGCCGGCGTCACCAGCAGCCAGCGCAGGCCCCGCTCCAGCGTCGGGTGCACTCGAATGTTAGCGTGATTGAACAGCGCGCTTGAGTTTAAAATAATCTCGAAGATCAGCACCGCCTGCCAGGGTGTGCCTAACAGCACGATCAGCGCAGCTTTGTAGAGAACCGACAGCGCAATCTCAAAGGGATGAAAGCGCAGCGCGCTGGAGGCATCCAAGTGCTGGTCGGAATGATGCACGCGGTGCAAGCGCCACAGGAAATCTATGCGGTGAGACGCCAGATGCTGGGCCCAAATGGCCAGATCAAAAATCAGCACGCTCAAGACTATTTTCAGCGCGAGCGGCGCAGCGCTGAGCGCCAGCACGCCCCATTGCAACTGGTTGACATAGAGCGCAAAAGCGACCAATCCGCCGGGAATCACTAGCGCCACCAGCAGGTTTGAAATGACCATCATCGCGAGATGGCGCAGTTGCAGCACACCGCGCTGGACAGGAACGGCGCGTGCCGGCAGCTTGCGTTCGATCAACATCAGCGCAAGCGCCGAGCACGCGAAAAATACCAACCGAACAGTCACCGCGCTCAACATGCCTGCCAGTTTAGACTCAAGCCCATGAGCGAATGGTTTTTGTTGCTGATCTCCGCTGCACTGGTCAACAATTTTGTGTTGATGCGATTCTTAGGCCTGTGTCCTTTTCTCGGCGTTTCATCGCGCTTGGATTCAGCACTCGGCATGGCCGCTGCCACCGGCTTTGTGCTGACTTTAAGCGCTGGGCTTACGCAGCTGGTGCATTTCTACGTGCTCAAACCGTTTAACGCCGAGTACTTACGCACGCTCGCGTTTATCTTGGTGATTGCCGTTGCGGTGCAATTTATCGAAATTTTGATCAAAAAAACCCAGCCGCAGCTGTATCGCCTGATGGGCATTTATTTGCCGCTGATCACCACCAATTGTGCGGTGCTCGGTGTGGCGTTGATCAACCAAGGTGCCGAGCGCAGTTTTCTGCAATCGATTCTATTTGGCTTTGGCGCAGCGCTCGGGTTTGGTCTGGTGCTGCTGCTGATGGCGGCGATGCGCGAGCGCCTGGCGCTCTCACCGGTGCCCGCGATTTGGGCGGGTGCACCGATTGCCTTGGTCACCGCCGGATTGATGGCGCTGGCGTTTATGGGTTTTTCGGGCATGGATCGATGAGCCGCGAGCACGCCCAATTCAGTGCCTCGACTTACTCACGTGGGTGTTCATTGTGGTCACTAAAAGCTCACTGTGCGGCCTGCTGATGCAACCAACCCAACTCCGAGTTTCTGCCTGGTGTTTGATTCGAGCGACCGACCCATGAGCTTCTCTGCTGGCACGCGTAGCGCGTTTTACGTTTTGGCCTTGACTGCTACGCTGCCAATGACTGCCAGCACCGCGTTAGCTAGCGGGACGCGCTCTGACAAACTGGTTTTAACCGGCGGCGTCAACGCGATTGAAGGCGCGGGCGGCGGCGGCTTGGCCACTTGGGCGCTGATTGGCGGCTTGGGTACGGAAGACCAATTCGGCGGAAATGCATTTTATACGAACATTGCGATGGACGATTTTAGGCTGACCAGCAGCGGCGTGTTACTCGGCATTCGAGATCGCGTGGAGCTCTCGCTGGCCCGGCAGCGGCTTGATACCCAAGACGCAGGGTCCGCTCTCGGCATTGGGCGCGGATTTAAAATTTCTCAGGATATTTTCGGGATCAAAGTGCGGCTGCTGGGCGATGCGGTGCTCGAGCAGGATAGTTGGCTCCCGCAAGTTTCCGCTGGCTTACAGCACAAGCGCAACGATCAGGCAGCGCTGCTTCAAGCGCTGGGCGCGCGCGACGATTCCGGCACCGATTTTTATCTCGCGGCAAGCAAGCTTTATTTGAGCTCAGGCGTGCTGCTCAACGCCACGGTGCGCCTAACCAAGGCCAATCAGCTGGGTCTGCTCGGTTTCGGTGGTGATCGCAACGACAGCTATCGCCCGCAAATTGAGCTGTCCGCTGCGCTATTGCTGCGCCGCGACCTAGCGCTTGGGGCCGAATATCGCTCTAAACCCGATAACTTAAGTTTCGCCGACGAAGGCGACTGGGCTTCGGCATTTATCGCGTGGCAGCCAAATAAAAATATCGCGGTCACCATCGCCTACACGGCCCTCGGCGACATCGCCACTTTTTCTAAGCAGCGCGGCGCGTACATCTCGCTGCAGCTTGGTTTTTAACCGGACTATTCTTGCTTGAGATCGCGCGTATGAAACGCCTCATTCTGCTCCTGCTTTTGGCCGCCACTTGCGTCTCAGCCAGCGCAGATCAAGCCACCTTTAAAGCCTTCGGTGGCCGTCCGGGTTTGGTCAAAATCATGGACGATATGATGCTCGAACTGCTCAAAGATCCGCGCACCGAGCCGTTTTTCGCGCCCGTGGATCAAGACCACGTCAAAACAATGCTGGTGGATCAGCTGTGCGAGCTTCTGCAAGGCGATTGCGTCTATGCGGGCCTCGATATGCGCAGTGCCCACGCTGACATGGGCGTCAAGCGCGAGCACTTCAACGCGCTGATTGAAAGCTTGCAGCTGGCGATGGAGCGCAACAACGTGCCGTTTCGTGCACAAAATAAGCTGCTCGCCAAGCTGGCTCCAATGCACCGCGACATCGTCGAAAAAACCGATGCAGCGGATGAAACGCCGGTCGAAGAATTACCGAGCGAGCTTTAGCAAAAGCGCCGCTAAGTTAAATCCGCGCCACTCGCAATTTAAGCTTCTTGATGCGCGTTTTGCTCAAGCGTGCCAGCGCGCGTTCAGCGTGTTCACGGGCAATGGCCACATACGAGCGCGTCGCAAAAATATCGATTTTGCCGATCGCAGAGACCGGCACCTCCGCTTCACCGGTAAGTGCCCCTAAGATATCTCCGGGCCTGAGCTTGTCCTGGCGGCCGCCATCAATGCGCAGCGTGGTGTTGGCAGGAGCGGCGACCGTCACGCTGCGCGCGGGTTTAATCGCGTGCCAGCGCAGCGTACCCATCTCAGCTTCAAGTGCCCGTGCGCGCGGCATCTCTTTTGGCGTCACCAGCGTCCACGCCAGCCCCTTGCGGCCCGCACGCGCGGTGCGCCCGATCCGGTGAATGTGCGCGTCGCTATCGGTCGCCAGATCGTAGTTGATCACCACGTCGAGCGCGGCAATGTCCAGGCCGCGCGCGGCGATATCCGTCGCCACCAAAACGCTCGCACTGAAATTGGCAAAGCGCAGCAAAATCTCATCGCGCTCACGCTGGTCGAGTTCGCCATGCAACGCCAGCGCGCTGACTTTCAACTGGTTGAGGCGCTCGGCCACCTCGCGAGTGTCGTTGCGCTGCGTGCAAAAAACCACGACCAGCGGGGCGCGCTGCTGGTTCAAGACACCTAGTAAAACATCAAACTTATCATCCGGCTTGACTTCGACAAAGCGCTGTTCGATTTCCGTCTCGCTTAGCGTCGATTGCACGGTCACATGCTCGGGCTCGCGCTGAATCTCATGGCTGAGCTCGCGCACTTCCGCTGGAAAGGTGGCCGAGAACAGCAGCGTTTGGCGGCTAACAGGTGCATTGCTCAAAATCGCCCGCACGTCATCGGCAAAGCCCATATCCAGCAAGCGGTCGGCCTCATCGAGCACCACTACGCGCAGGGCGCTCAGCGACAGCGCTTCAGCCTCAATCAGCTCCAAAATCCGCCCCGGCGTGCCAACAATTACCTGCGGCGGGTGTTTGAGCGACGCCAAATGTGGGCGCAGCGACACGCCGCCACACAGCGTCAGCACTTTCACATTCGGCAAGGTGGAGGCCAGCTTGCGAAACTCATTGCTCACCTGTGTCGCCAGCTCGCGCGTCGGGCACAGCACCAGTGTCTGTACGCCAGTTAGGCTCAAATCCAGCGCGTTGAGCGCCGCTAGGGCAAACGCAGCGGTTTTGCCACTGCCGGTCTTGGCCTGCCCCAGCACATCGCGCCCATTCAGCAGCGCGGGCAAACTCGCCGCCTGGATCGGTGTCAGCGTGACATAGCCCGCAATTTCGCAAGCGCGTTTCAGTTCAGGAATTAGCGCAAGGGCGTCCAGCGTGACGCCCGGGGCCGCGGTGGGGTCGGTGGTAGGGTCGAGATTAGTCATTTCCTATTGTGCCACCTTCGGAAATTTCCTCGACCTACTATCCAACAACTGAAAGCTACCTGATCTGGCGCAACGTCATCTCGCGGCCGCGTTGGATCAGTTCAAGATCCTTGAGAAAGCTCATGCCCAACAGCACCTCCTCGCCGTCCATGCCCGGTGCGATCGTGGCTTGCACATCGCGCAAAACGATCTCGCCGAGCCGCACTTCGCGCAGCGTGGTGAGGTAGCCGCGTGACATGCCGTTGGCCGTCGACAGTTCGATCTCCATGCCGCGCGTGAGGTCCAATTGCTCGGCCAATTCCGCCGACACCGCAACAGTTGTGGCACCCGTATCGAGCATCAGCTTGACCTCGCGGCCATTAATTGAGCCGGTCGCCACGTAGTGCCCGCCGCGATTGCTCGCCAAGCGCACTTCGCTGACGCCTGAAGTGGTGCTCGTGCGTACTTCGCTATTCGGGTTTTCGCGACGCTCAACCGCGCCCGAAAACAGATAGGTGCCCGCCGCCAGCGCGCCAACCCACGCGATAACCAACATGCCGCGCCCGGTGCGCTGCGCTAAATCCTCGCTCACGATGTGTGCCCCTAATTGGTTGAAAAAACGTTGTACTCAACGAACGCTCTTTAGATGGGAGCCAAGTGCATCATTCTAAAGGCCCGATAACGCAAACTCAGGCGCAGCAATGCTTGAGGGCCTCCTTTTGCCCGATCGAATTCCCCGTGAGCTTGGGTACACTCAAGCAATACCTTGAGAATAAGACCGACTGCATGAGCTATCCGAATCTGTTGCGCCCGTTGGACCTCGGTTTTATCACGCTAAAAAATCGCGTGTTGATGGGCTCAATGCACACCGGTCTTGAAGATTCGGCCAAACACTTTGATCGATTGGCCGTGTACTTCGCCGAGCGCGCGCGCGGCGAAGTGGGCTTGATCGTCACCGGCGGAATCGCACCGAACATGGCCGGCTGGGTGGCGCCGTTTGCGGGCAAGCTGTCCTGGCGCTGGGAAGTGCCGCGTCACCGCAAAATTACCCAAGCGGTGCGCGACGAGGGCGGCGTGATTTGCATGCAAATTTTGCACGCCGGTCGCTATGGCTATCACCCGCTGGTGGTGAGTGCCTCGAAACACAAATCGCCGATTTCGCCGTTTAAGCCGCGCGCTTTGAGCAATTGGGGCGTCGAGCGACAGATCAGCGCGTTTGTTAACTGCGCCAGGCTCGCGCGCGATGCGGGCTATCACGGCGTCGAGGTGATGGGCTCAGAAGGTTATCTGATCAACCAATTTCTCGCCGCCAGAACCAACCATCGCGATGACGATTGGGGCGGCAGCTTTGAAAATCGCATGCGCTTTCCGGTAGAAATCGTGCGCCGCACGCGCCTCGCGCTGGGGCCGGATTTCATCATTATCTTTCGCCTGTCGATGCTTGATTTGGTCGAAGGCGGCTCGTCTTGGGCCGAAGTGGTGCAGCTCGCCAAAGCCATTGAGGCGGCTGGGGCCACGTTGATCAACACCGGCATCGGCTGGCACGAAGCGCGCATCCCAACGATTGTCACCAAAGTCCCGCGCGCGGCATTTACTTTTGTTACCCACAAATTGAAAGGCGAAGTGCAAATCCCGTTGATCGCCACCAATCGGATCAACATGCCTGACGTGGCCGAGCGCGTGCTCGCCGAAGGACACGCCGATATGGTGTCGATGGCGCGCCCGCTGCTTGCGGACGCCGAATGGGTCAAGAAAGCGCGCTTGAATTTAAGCGAGGAAATCAACACCTGCATCGCCTGCAATCAAGCCTGTCTCGACCACGCCTTTGTCGGCAAAGCGGTCAGCTGTTTGGTCAATCCGCGCGCCTGCAACGAGACCGAGCTGAACTACGCGCCGACCACCCAGCCCAAGCGCATCGCGGTTGTTGGCGCCGGGCCAGCAGGAATGGCGAGCGCCAGCGTGCTGGCCATGCGCGGGCATCTAGTCACCTTGTACGACGCGAGCGACGAGCTCGGTGGTCAGTTCAATTTGGCCAAGCGCGTGCCGGGCAAAGAAGAGTTCTACGAGACCATCCGCTACTTCGGGGTGATGCTCAGAAAACATCAAGTCACGCTGAAATTAAGCACACCGATCAGCGCACGCGAGCTCATCGAGCAGCGCTTCGATGAGGTGTTGCTGGCCACCGGCGTGGTGCCGCGCACGCCCGCGATTGCCGGCATCGATCATCCAAAAGTGCTGAGCTACAGTGACGTGCTGTTGAAAAAGCGCATTCCGGGCAAGCGCGTGGCGGTGATCGGGGCGGGCGGCATTGGTTTTGACGTGAGTGAGTTTCTAGTCCACGAAGGTACCCCGCCCAGCCTGGACGCGGAAAAGTTCTTTGCCGAATGGGGTGTAGACACGAGCTTGGCCGCGCGCGGCGCGGTTGAAGGCGTTCTCGCGCGTCCCGAGCCGCCCGCACGCGAGGTGTATTTATTGCAGCGCACCAACGAAAGCCTAGGCAAGCGTTTGGGAAAAACCTCCGGCTGGGTGCACCGCGCTGGGCTCAAAGCGCGCCGCGTTAAAATGATCGGCGGCGTCAGCTATGAGTTGATCGACGACCAAGGCCTGCACATCACCGTCAACGGCCAGCCACAGCTGCTCGAGGTAGACGACGTGATCTTATGCGCTGGCCAAGAACCGAGGCGCGATCTGCTAGATGAACTCAAAGCAGCCGGCGTCTCAACCCATCTGATCGGCGGTGCGGACGTAGCCGCCGAGCTCGACGCCAAACGCGCCATCGACCAAGCCTCGCGACTCGCCGCAAGGCTGTAGTTTGCTGCAACTTGAGCAAACACCCAGTGCGCGGCCTTTGGCCCAGCTGCAAAGTGGCTGGCGCGGTGTGGTGGTGCCGCCGTCACAGCAGCAACGGCCGATGTGCAGGTTAGGCAGGCAAGTGTTCGTACACACGCAAGACTGCTTCGCAAAGGCGACCATCATGATGCTGCGCGGCGGCCCTGTTCTGGACACCGGCCTGCGCCGGTGTGACGAAATCCGCGGTCAGGCGAGAGCCTAATTGTCATCACGCCAGTAAACGAGTGCCC
>Ga0105048_10011375_pt1 | contig 14041 bp, 8 predicted proteins | sample MAT05_FD_78382 | JGI IMG/M metagenome (GOLD analysis project Ga0105048, IMG submission 78382) | Freshwater microbial communities from Lake Fryxell liftoff mats and glacier meltwater in Antarctica - MAT-05 | ecosystem: Environmental > Aquatic > Freshwater > Ice > Liftoff microbial mat | place...
CGGCAAGGAGACTTACAAACATGCCGTGATCTCGATGCTCGATGCGGCGACCCGGGCGCTCGCGGATTCGAATCTCAAGCCGAGCGACCTCGCCTGCATCATCCCGCATCAGGCCAATCTCCGGATCATCGAAGCCATCGCCGGCCGGATGCATGTGCCGATGGAGCGCTTTATGATCAATCTCGACCGCTACGGCAACACCAGCGCCGCCGCCGTGGCCATCGCCCTCGATGAGGCCAACCGCACCGGGCGGATGAAGGTGGGCGACTATGTGCTGCTCGTCGTCTTCGGCGGCGGGTTGACGTGGGCGAGTTCCGTCATCCAGTGGTGACGGGTGGAGGCTGAGCTGATGGCAGGTTGAGTCTCTTCAGCGGTTGCGGTTCGCGGGACTCGCCGGCGGCGGGGCGTTCAGCTTTTTGGTTTGGCCTGAATCATTTCGAGCAGTGCCTTTGCGTCGGAGTTGCCGGGTTCTTTTTCGAGGATCGCGCGCAGGATGGTGGCGGCTTTCTTCACTTCACCGACGCCGATCAGGACGGCGGCGATATTGATGCGGGGCTGGATCCAGTCCGGGCGGTGGCGGAGCGCCTGGTCGAACTGGACGAGCGCCTTTCCGGACTGGCCATGGAGCGCGAGGAGGCAGCCGAGGCGGTGGTGCAGGTCGGCATCCCATGGGATGAGCATCTGGACGCGGGTGAGGCGGTGGATCGCCTCCGGCCAATCGCCGCGCGCCTCTGCAGCGTCCGCGGCGGAGAGCTGCATCCGCAGGAATGGCTCGCGGATCCGGCGGGCCTCCCGGAGATGCTCCGCCGCCTCGTCGCGACGGCCGGCATCGAGGAGCACCGCGCCGAGATTGTAGTGCGCGATGTAGTTACCCGAGGTGACCGCGAGCGCGTGGCGGAAGACGCTTTCGCTGGAGCGCCAGGTCTCCACCTGCCGGAAGCTCAGCAGGGAAAAGCCCACGAGCACCGCGGCGGGCACGGCGATGCGCAGGGCGGGGGCGCGCAGCCACTCCGCCACCTGCCAGACGACGGCGGTGAAGATCCCGATGAAGGCGACATAGGAATAGCGATCCGCCATCGCATGTTCGCCGATCTGGATGATACCCGAGACGGGTGCAAGCACGGCGAGGAACCAGAGCCAGCCGACCAGCAGCCACGGGCGCGCGCTCCGCTGCCACCAGGCGAGGAGCGTGACCGCGGCGATGCCCAGAGCTGCGAGCCCGGCGGGCAGGAGCGGCAGGCTGGTGCCGGGATGCGGGTAGAAGATCGCGAGATTCACCGGCACGAATGCCTTTCCCACATAGGTCGCGGTGGCGAGCGCGGCATTCCCGAGGCGGGACCAGAGCGGCAGGGAATCGCTACCGGCGAGCGCGCCGATCTCCTGCTGCACGAGGAAGGCGAGCGCGGCGACGCCGAAGGTGAGGACGAAGAGCGGGATCTTTTCCGCCACGAGCCGGCGGGCGTCGCGCCACGGGATGCCATTTTCAAAGGTGAGCCTCCGGAGAGGCCACACGTCCAGCAGCAGCAGGAGGAGCGGCAGCGAGACCGCCATCGGCTTCCCCATATTGGCCCCGAGCACGCAGGCGAAGACTACGAGGTAGCGTCGCCAGCCGGGGCGCGCCGCATACCACCCGTAGACGGCGAGGGTGAGCACGGAGAAAAGCGCGTTCACGAGATCCTTGCGCGCGGAGAGCCACAGCACCGGCTCGACATGCATCGGGTGCAGCAGGAAGAGCACGGCGACGATGCCGCTGCGGTTCACCGAGCCGGTGAGCCGCCGCAGGGCGCCGAAGAGCGCGAGCCCGGTGAGCACATGCAGCAGCACACTCGTGAGATGATGGCCGCGCGGGTCAAAGCGGAACATCTCGTAGTCTGCCAGGCGGCTGAGCGAGGTGAGCGGCTGCCAATACTCGGCGCTGGGGCTGAAGTGGGTGAGGTTCGTGGTGAAGGCCCATACAAGGCCGCGCAGGCTCAGCCCGGCCTCCAGCGCGGCGTTGCGATCCACGTAGAGATCGTCGTCAAAGCAGAGGAAGCCGCAGTCCCTGGCCCGATGGAAAACGAGTGCGGTGAGCAGTGCGAGTGCGGCGCACCAGGCGGGAGCGAGCCAGGGGGGACGGGCGCGTCGGACCGTCTGCTGGGTTGGGGGTGGGTCCGGTTTCAACATTGCGCGGTGCCGTGTCACTGCGGGCTGGGCCGACCCTTGGCAAGTTTCAACTGCCAGGAGTCCGCGGTTCACCGCGCCGCGCCGCTGGACGGCGGAGGCTTGCCGGTAGCGCACCCTGTTTTTAAGGCTACCGTCCGCCCGTCATGCTGATCGACACGCACGCCCATCTGGATTTTCCCGACTTTGCCGCTGAAACGGAGGCGGTGCTGGCGCGGGCGTCGGCGGCGGACGTGACGGAGATCATCACCATCGGCACCACCGTCGCGGGCAGCGGTCGCGCCATCGGGCTGGCGGAGAAGTTTCCCAATGTTCATGCGACGGTCGGCGTGCATCCGTCGAACGCGGAGGAGGTGGAGAATGATTTCATCGGGCCGCTGCGCGTCCTGGCGGCGCACCCGCGGGTCGTGGCGCTGGGGGAGATCGGGCTGGATTACCACCGGCTGCCGAGCCGCCGCGTGCTGGAGCCCCAGCCCGCGTGGTTGGCCGAGACGCCGTTTAACGATCCGCGCGAAATCGAGGGCGCGATCCGCGACGGAGCCTACAAGGCGCGGCAGGCGGAAGTCTTTCTGGCGCAGCTCGACCTCGCGGTGGAACTGGGGCTGAACGTCGTGATCCACGAGCGGGATGCCTGGGACGACACGCTCGCGCTGCTCGAACCCTACACGGGCAAGCTCCGCGCGGTCTTCCACTGCTTCGGCAAGTCGATCGACCACGCGCGGGCGCTGCTGGAGCTCGGGCACCTCGTTTCCTTTACCGGCATCGTCACTTTTAAGAATGGGCAGATCATCGCTGAGACTGCGGCGCAGCTTTCCCCGGGAAGTTTCATGGTCGAGACGGATTGCCCCTTCCTCGCTCCGGTGCCGCACCGCGGGAAGCGTTGCGAGCCAGCCCACACGCGGCTGGTGGCCGAAAAAATCGCCACCCTGCGCGGACAACCGATCGAGGCAATCGCGCGCGAAACGACGGAAACCGCGCGGCAGTTCTTCGCCTTCCAGCGCGCGGGCTGAAGCGGCTCGGCGCGCGAAGATTATTCGGTCGGCCACGGTTTCCCGATCAGCTTGCGCGACCAGTGGTCGAGCCGTGGGCGCATATGCAGCCGGTCGACGTATTCCGCGTCGTAGTCCCGCACGCCGACGACCCCGTAGGAATCCAGCGCGGTTGCCATGTGGACGGCGGTCAGCGGGGTGAAGCTCCGGTCTTCGGAGTGTGAAGGCTGGGCGTAGAAGCCGACCGCATTCAGGATCGGGAAGGGGATGCTCCAGGCGGAGAAGATGTAGCCAGCCAGTTCGGCGTGCGTCACGCCGTAGGTCTGGCGCTCCATCCGGGCGATGCTGATCTTTTGTTCGCTCGCGATCCGGAGCACCTGATCGTAGCCCTCCGGCAGATTCGCCGCGAGCAGCAGCACGCCGAACTGATGCAGCAGCCCCGCCGTGAAGGCCATCTCCGCGAGGTCGCCGTCGGCCGTTTCCCCCAGGGTGATCTGTCCGGCCCAGGTCGCGATCTGCAGGCTGTGACTTTCGAAGGATTCGGCGGAAAATGCAGCGCACTTCGATGCGTCGCACTGGCCGAACAGACTCGTGGCCAGGACCAGCGCGCGGACGCGCATGAAGCCGAGGAAATTCGTCGCATCGCGAATGGAGGTAACCCGCTGCGCACGGGCAAAGACCGGCGAATTCACCACCTGGAGTATCTTGGCGGTGACGGTGGGCTCGCGGACGATCAGATCCGCGAGCGTCTCGAGCGAGGTGTTTTCGCTCTTCAAGGCTTCGCTGATTTGCAGATAGAGCGAAGGCAGAGCGGGGTAAACCTTGATGTGTTCTTTCAGCGAGGCAAACGCCGGATCGGCGCTCCAAAAGGCGGTGGCGAACATCGTCCGGACCTGGTCGTCCATGACCTGCAGCGACTCGGTGGGCGCGATGATCGGGTGGGAGATCGCGAGTTTCCCGACCTTGGCCAGGTCCGCCCGGAGGCCGCAGGCCAGCGTGGGGTGGTTGGACGTTGCGGAATTGAGCAGCGCGAGATTTTTGCCCGTCTCGCGCAAGCCCGCGATGAGTCCATCAAACGGCTCGGCGGCGAGCAGATTCAGCGCCTCTTCCTTGGTGTTCACCTGGACCACGCGCCGGTCTCCGAGCGTCGAGCCGCCCGGGATCCAGGCGAAGTCTTCTCCGACGAGGAGCAGGCGGGGTTCGGGGCGCGCGACGTTGTCGGCTTCTTGGGTCTCTTGATGGAAAAAGGTGCGAAGCAAATTCATAGGTGAGTGGCGCTTGGCACCGGGGTAATCCCTGAGCTGGCGTCGGGGTAAACCCGGAGCAGGAAGAGGGCCTCGCCCGGTGTGGAAATGGAGATGTCTTGTTTCGACGCGAAAATGAGCGGCGTGAAGTGCGCCGCGGGGCGATTCGCCCTTTCCAAGCGAATCAATCCGGCGCATGGATCTCGAGCGCGTTATGCCCCGTCGCACCTCCCCCCTCGCTGTCGCGCTGGCTGCGCTCTGCACATTTGCCGGTGCGGAGGAAAAGCCAGCCGCTCCCCCGCAGTCTCAACTCACCCTCGTCCGCTACGATCTGCCCCGCGGTCGGAGCGATGGCTATGCGCCGACCCGGCAGTCCGCGCAGCGCAAGGAGGGCGCGGATGCGGTGGATTGGCCGGGCTTCTCGCTCGGCGGGCAACCGCTCTGGGGCGATCGCAGCGAGGCCTCCGTGTCGCTCCGGATCCGGGCGGGTGCGGAAGCCAACTCCCCCTTTCGCCTGCCGACGGATGACGTGATCGAGCCCGGCGGGCATTGGCTTCGCGCTCTGGAGTGGCCGCGCGGCCGCAGCCAGCTCTATACCGCAGACCGCACCGCCCGCACTTCCCTCAGCGCGGGGTCGGGTCCCGTTCGCTACGAGCTGTGGGCCTTTCCCATCGTGCTGAAAGGTGAGGGCGGACCCGTGATCAAGAATGTGGAGCTGAAGCTCGGCGGCAAGTCGCTCTACCACAAAACCGGCCCGTGGCGTTCGCTCACGCTCCTGCTTCCGGCCAACGAACGCGGCAAGCCCTATGAACTCACCGTCGATGGGCGCGGACCGGTGAAATTCGACGCCGGCCTCGTCCCGGTGAAGCTGGGCGATCCCCATGAGCGCGTCATCCCGCTCAAGGTATCGTTTCCCGGCGATGGGCCGAAGATCACGGTGCAGAATCTGGCGCGTCCGGAAGAGTTCCCAAATCCCCGGGAATGGGCCGCCGATCTCGCCGCGCTGATCCAGCCGCCGCCCGCCGCGGCGGCCATTTCCCGCGGCAGCGGGCTCGCCCGCTATCTCGGTGCGGAGGTCTCAATATCCCCGCTCACGATCTACGCGGCGGGATTGCCGCGTGGGCAGAGCGGCGGCTTTTTCAAAAAAGGCGACCAGCCCGAGAGCTACGCAAAGCAGATCGCGGCGGGCGGATACGACACGGTCTTCGAGCCCGTGACGGCGGTGCCCGGTTCGACCGACCCCGAGGGCCTGGAGGCCCGCGCCGCCGCGTTTGCCCGGCACGGCGTGCGCCTCGGATTGCAGTACGATAACAATGCGAACCGCCCGTCCTTTCAGCACCTGAACCTCGCGCTGTTTTCCCACACGCTGCCGGAGTGGCACGCGCCGCTTTACCGCAGCATTTCGCTCGCGGCTCAGCGCTTCAATCGCTGGCCGAATTTCGCCGGCTTCAACGTCGGCGCCGATCATGCCGGCTACGCGTCCGCTCCCCTCGCGGCTCCGCCCCTCGCGGATCGCCCGTGGGGCGAGGCGATGATCGAGCTGACGGGCAGCGCGCAGCCGCGCATCCCGCGCGCCCCCAGCCTGGGCGCAGTCGAGCAGCCCTTCGAGCAGGCCGTGCCGACGCAGGAGGAATTCATGAAGTATGCGCAGCGCTACGACACATCGTTTCGGCAATACGGCTACTTCGCCGAGGCGGTGCGCGAGGTCAGCCCGCGCCTCGTTTTCACCACCGCTTCCTTTTGCAATGCGGCCGGCGCGGGTGCGCGTGGCGGCTGGCCTGCCGGGAGCGTGTCCGGTCGTGAGATGTTCGAAGGCGTGGCCACCCAGCAGGCCTACGATCTTGACGAGACCCGCGCCGCGCGTCCGCTCCTCAATGTCGCCCTGCTCGATCGCCTCATCAGCTACCGCCCGCGCACGAAGACGTGGGCGCTGCTCGACAACAATCGCTTCCTCTACGGTCGCGAAGGCTGGCAGCGCGCCTGCGCCCTCGCCCTCACCCGCGGTATCCAGGCGCTCGGCACGAATTTCATCGCCGCAACGGATGCCGGTCTCAGCCCGCCCGGAGTTGCCGACTGGCAGGGCGAGATGAATGCGTGGATGCGGAAATATGGCGGCGTTTACGCACGCACCGAGCCTGCGCCGGTGATCGGTATTTTCTACAGCCACCTCCAGGCCCTGCAGCGGCGGGTCCTACCGGAGAATGCGTCGTCTGAGCAGCAACTGCTCGGCTCTCACGCGGGCAAGGTGACCGAGGCCCTCTTCCTCTGCCATGCGGCAGGCTGGCCAGCGCGGGTCATCACTTTTCAGGAGCTGCTGGGGGGTTCCTTGCCGGGATCGATGAAGGCGATCCTGCTCGTGGGGCTCGATCAGCCCGATGCCACCTGGAGCTGGGCGACCGGGCTCGAGCCCTCGTTGCAGAAGTTTCTCGCTGGCGGCAGGCGGATCCTCGCGGATGCAGAGTCGGTGTGCCCCGCACCTACCACGCCCACCGGGATGAAGATCGCCGCCTATGTGGGCAGCAGCGCGCTCGACGCCACCCCGCTCCTCTTCTCCCGCAACACCGTGAACATGGTGAAACTCAACGAGGCGATGGACGGCCTGCCCGAGCCGATTGCCGTCTCCGAGGAGCCCACGGTCTGGGCGATCCCGGCGGCTTCCGGCGACACGCAATATGTCACCGTGGTGAACCAGGCTTCCGCCGATAGCGGCGACTCCAGCGAAATGCTGCGGCCCGCCGATCCGCGGGCCACCCGGCCTGAGGTGTGGAAGACCAAAGCCAACGCGAGCCTCTACGTGAAACCGCAACGCGCCGATCTGCGCTGGAACACCGGGCGGCCGATCTACGACGTGCGCCTCGGCCGCAAGTTGACCAAAGCGGAAGCCTCGGTGGTCGATCTGAGGCGCGACGCCTTTCAGTGGTACGCGCTGCCACCGGCGGAAGTTGTCGCGCCGCTGCTCAGCGTCGCCGCGGGCGTCAGTGGATTTTACGAGGCCCGAGTGACCATGGAGAACGGCGTGCGCATGGAGGGCATCCCCGTGGAGATCGTCGTCGCAGGCGCGGGTGAAACCGTCGCGGTCTTCGGCGCGACCGGGCAATCCATCCGCCTGCCGCTGAACCAACGCTCCGAGCGTGGCGCCTTCACTATCACCGCCCGCGAACTCCTCACCGGCCTGAGCATCGCGACGAAACTAATGCTCGAACCCGGCCCTGCGGCGACGTCCGCGGCCGGCCCCGTGACGGTGCGCGAGCCCGCGGCGCTGGCGCGTTTTGCCCAGCGTAAGCAGGTGCCGCTCGTCATCGCGCTCACCGCCACGCAGCAGCAGGACGCCACGATCGTCGGCCAGGCGCAGGCGCTGGCCGAGTATTTCCGGCGGCAGGGCAGGGCGGCGACTCGCGTGGGTTTTGCCGGGCCCGGCGGTGTGGTCGAGAGCCTCCAGGTGCTGCGCTCGCCGCAGCGTTTCCCGCAGTGGCAGACCGCGCCCACGGACCTCGTGCTCTTTGGATCAGCCGCGGATAACGTGCTGCTCCTCGATCAATTGCGCGCTGAGATTTTCCCCGCAGGCCTCGCGAAGCCCGGTCCCGGCCAGGCAACGGTCATCTATACGCGTTCGCCTTTCTGTGGGGAATGTGACGCGCTCAATGTGATCGCGAGCGACGCCGCCGGGATCACCGCTGCGGTGCAGGCGATCGTCTCCACCGCCCGCACCGCCGGACGCTGAACGGCGCAAGACCGCACCGCACATTCCGCTATCGCAAAAGCACAAACGCTTTGCAGCGGTGCCGCGCGTCGCTTGAGTGGGCGTTCACTTTTACCCCTTACGACACTCGACCCATGCCCAATCTCTGGACCGGAAAAGGAAACCCCTACACCCGCCAAGAAGTCCGCGACCGCCTGCAAGCCACGCTCGACAAAGGTGAACCGATCATCGCTGGCGGCGCCGGCACGGGGATCAGCGCCAAGTTCATCGAACGCGGTGGCGCCGATCTCATCATCATCTATAACTCCGGGCGCTTCCGCATGGCGGGTCACGGCTCCACCTGCGGACTCATGGCCTATGGCGATGCAAACCAAGTGGCGATGGACATCGGCGAGTATGAAGTGCTGCCGATCGTCGAGGAAGTGCCCGTGATCTGCGGCGTCCACGCCACCGATCCTCGACGCCGCATGTGGCACTGGCTCGGGCGCGTGAAGGAAATGGGCTTCTCCGGAGTGAACAATTTCCCCACCCACACCATCATCGACGGCCACTTCCGGCAGGTGCTCGAAGAGACCGGCATGGGCGTGCAGAAAGAATTCGAGATGGTCGCACTCGCGCGGAAGATGGATCTCTTCACCGTCGTTTACGTCGCCACGCCCGATGAGGCGAAGGCCATGGCCGAAGCCGGCGCCGACGCCATCATCGCCCATGTCGGTACTACCGTCGGTGGCTCCATCGGCGTCACCGGCGCGGTCGTCTCCATGGACGACGCCGTGCGCCGCACTCAGGCCATTATCGACGCCGCGAATGCCGTGCGGAAGGACATCTTCTTCCTCAGCCACGGCGGCCCCATCGCCACCCCCGAGGATGCCGCGCATGTCAATACGCACACCGACTGCGTCGGCTTCGTCGGCGCCAGTTCGCTCGAGCGCATGGGCGTCGAAGCCTCGCTCGTCGAGATCACCCAGCGCTTCAAAAAAATCCCTGTGCTCCGCACGATCCGTTAGGAGAATCGCAGTCTCAGGAGTGTGCGTACGTCTATTTCAGTTCAACGTCACTCAGAGCGGTCTGATAGGCCGCGAAGCTCGCTGGTGGAACGGGTGTGCCGTCCAATGGATGTAAGTAGTTAGTTGGTTAGTGGGAATGAAAGCCATGTTTGTCGGTGGAGATGTAGGGCAAGCGCTTCGCTGGCCGTGGAGCGGGTGGCCTCCCGTCCGCGCTTCAGGCAAGAGTCAGCGGCGGCGCGGCCGCAGGGGCGCCAGAGTAGCCAAAACGAGGGCGACGAGGCCGAGCGAGGAGGGTTCCGGGACCGTGATTCCCTGGACCGAGAATCCCGCCCGGAGGGCACCAGCGTTGGTCGGGGGGTCCCAATTAATTCCAAATCCGTCGTTGGAAATAGCGGCGGGCGATGAGATATCGCCGAACCGGTTCAACAATACCATGATGCGGGTGTTTTGGTAGGATGGGATGTTGGGGATGGACAGGCTGAACCAGTAGGCCTGGCCGACGTTGAGCGTGGGGTTTGCGAGGGAAAGTGGCGTGACGAGCACGTCCACGCCTGTCGGCAGATTGTTGAGGGGAAAGCTATCGTCAGGGCTCCCGGCTTGCTACTGGTCTCGGTGTAGATGGAGACGATGCCTCCGTTGGTCCCAAGCTGCGCAGAGTCGTAATTCAGCAGGTAGGCGCCAAAAGTAACACTCTCCAAACGAGCGGTTTGGGTCGGCACGAAGCGGAACCCCCAACGGTAGTTTGCTGCTGGGCCGAAACCACTGCCCGCCGCTTCCCACTGGAAGTTGTTCACGTAGGGCGGATTGAAGTTGTAGTCGAGCGAACTGAAAAGGAGGACGGAGGCTGCCCCCATCGCGGGGCAGCGCTAGCAGGAGCAAGGAAAGGATACCCGACGCCAATGCGACATGAGAGGCGCAGCCTCGTGAATTGCGCGCCATCGGACGGAGAAACCGCGTTTGCGCGGGATACCGCCACTTCGGTAAGCACAAAGAATGAAGTGGATTTTACTTTTGGAGGCTTTCCTCTGCGCAGGTTGAGCAACCTCGACCCCGATTCAGCGTTACTCAGCGAGTCATTCCAAATTTCGATCCGAGCCGCCGCTCATGTCTCATTCGTATTCTGCCGGTTCGTTGTATCGAGTGTTTCAGCAAGGCGCGACGGGCTTCGTTTCGATTGAAACTCGCGCTCGGCGTTTAGCTACTCCGCCGACGTCCGGTCCATGATCGCGAGGCGCGAGCGGGGAAGTGGGGTAAGGCGTGAATGGTACTGAATTGCGGGGTGTCTTCAGTGGAAACGACTCGCGCCGCCCACCACTTGGACCTTGCAACACAGAAAGCGGCTTCGAGCGCCTTCGGCGAGCTTCCCCGGTCAAAGCCAATAGCGTGCTTCGGCCTTGCCAATGGTCTGCCGTGGATCGCCTCGCGTCGCGAGCCCTGTCCTTCATCCGAAGTTCGGAGTTTTTCGAGGGGTTTGCGGATGTCTTTCTGGAGACCTGCGAAAGGAGCGCCCCGAAGGATCGCTACCGCCGGGCGCTCGCGCTTCCGTTTTCTGGCTCCGTCGTTCCGGCCGGGCGTGGGCCGGCGGCGGCGAGGTCCGCGAGGATTTCTGGGGCGCGCCTGATAGGGAGTGAGTAGTGGCCTTCATCCGGCAGGATGCGCAGCTCGACGCCGGGGATGCGCTGGGCGTAGCCCACGAGGAGGTGGGAGAAATTGCGATCCTCCATACCATGCCAGACGCGCACCGGGATGCGGATGTCTTCCAGCGCCAGGCCCCAGGGTTGCGCGTAGATTTCCGCATCTTCGAAGACGCCGTCGCGATACTCGCCCCACGCGGTGCGGAAGCCCTCGGAGCACAGCCGCGCGATCTCCGGGTCCGCCAAGGTCTCGCGATCCGGCGCGACGAGCGAGCCGCGGAGCATCGTCATGAGCCACTGCGGGGGATCGCGGCGGGCGAGGGGATGGAGCAGGCGAAAGAGCCAGCGCGCGGCCCCGCGGTGCTGCCGGTAAAAGGCGAGCAGGCTGCGGTAAGCGGGATTGAAGCCGGCGGAAGATCCCAGCTCGATCAGCGGCGGCGCCCCGCAGACCACGGCCACGGCTTCGACCAGGTCCGCCAACTCCGCCGCGGCTGCGAGCGCGTAGGGTCCGCCGCCGGAGACGCCGAGGATGAGGAGGCGCTCGAGGCCGAGGGCCGCGGCGGTCTCGCGCACGAGCTGCGGCCAGTGGTGCAGGGTCCGCCCGGCCTGCGGGTGAGAACTTGCAAGCCCCGGCCGGCTGGGGGCGATGACCCGCAGGCCGAGATCGCGTGCGGCATGGTGGAGCAGCGCGCCCTGCACCGCGGCGCTGGGCCAGCCGTGGATGAAGAGCAGGGGCCGTCCATCCGGCGCGCCGTATTCGTCCACGGCGAGCGCGCGGCCATCCGGGAGGGTGATGCGGTGGCTGGCGGTGGGGCGGGTAGTTGTCGGGCTTGCGGGCATGCGATTGCGGGAAGGGATGCGCGCACGGCCCGCTCGTGGACGGGTCAGGTCCGATTCGCGTGAGCCACCAGTGCCACGCGCATCTCGGCGAGCGGGGCTTCGCGATTGAACCAAATCTCGAAGGCGAGCGCGCCCTGGTGGAGCAGCATGGAGAGGCCGTTGGCGCTGCGGGCGCCGGCTTCATCCGCGGCGAGCATGAGGCGGGTGCGGCGCGCGGTGTAGATCGTGTCGTAGATCAAAAGGTGCGGCTGCAGGATGGAGGAGGAGAGGGGGGAAGGGTCGCTGGCTTTCATCCCCACGGAGGTGCAGTTGATGATGAGGTCGGTGTGCTCGATTTGCCGCTGCACGGCGTCTTCTTCCCAAGGCACCACTTCGAGCCGGGCGTTCGGCCCGTAAACGCGCGGACCGGCGAAATACGGCGCCAGCTCGGCAGCCAGTTCGCGCGCCTTCTCCGGGGTGCGATTGACCAGCGCGAGCCGCTCGCAACCTTCGATGCCGCACTGCATGGCGATGGCGCGACCGGCCCCGCCGCCGGCGCCGAGCACCAGCACGCGCATATCGCGCAGATCCACGCCGAACACCGTCCGCACCGCGCGCACCAGTCCCGGGCCGTCGGTGTTGAAGCCGATTAGTTGCCCACCATCGAGGGCGATCGTATTCACCACGCCGATGCGCCGCGCGTGGTCGTCCACGCGGTCCATGAGCGGCAGCGCGGCGGCCTTGTGCGGGATGGTGCAGTTCACGCCGATGAACTGCTGCGGCGCGAGCAGGCGCACCGCTTCGGCGAGTTCCTCCGGGCGAATGTGCAGCCGGCAATAAAGCGCGGCGAGGCCGGTGGCGGCGAGCGCCGCATTATGCATCGGCGGCGAGGCGGAATGCGCGACAGGATCCCCGAAGACCGCAAGGCGCAGCGGCGGCTCCTCGTCTGCGGTGGCAGCGGGCCAGTCCCGGAGATCGGCGAGCGTATAGACGTCTTTCACGGGGTGAAGGTGGCGATCGTTCGGGCGATCCGCGCGAGTACGCGGTCGCGGCCGAGCACTTCCAGCATGTGGTAGAGGCTCGGGCCTATGGAGCGGCCGCTCACGGCCACGCGGGCCGGGTGAATAAATTCCGCCGGCTTGCACGGGATCGCGGCGGCGGTCGCCTTCAGGGTGGCTTCGAGCGTCGGCGCGTCGAAAAGTTCGACGGCGCGATACGCTTCCGCGAGCTGCGCGAGGCGTTCCAGCGCGCCGGGTTTGCGCAGCGCTTTCTCCACCGCCTCGGGATCGTAGTCATACTCCTCGGTAAAGAAAAACGACACCCGTGCCGGGATCTCGCTCAGGTGCGTAACCTTCATTTTTTCCAATGCGAGCACCGGATCGAGCACCGCGGCGTCGGCGATGATGCCCGCCTTTTCCAGCCACGGCATGGCGAGCTCGCGGTAACGCTCGGCGGACATCTGCTGGAGGTACTGCGCGTTCAGCCAGTCGCATTTCGCGAGGTCGAACTGCGCGCTCTTGCGGTTCACATTCGCGAGGTCGAAGCGCTGCACCACTTCGGCGAGCGGGAGGATTTCCGTGTCATCCTTCGGCGACCAGCCGAGCAGGCAGAGGTAGTTCCGCACGGCCTCCGGCGAGTATCCGCCCTCGAGGTAGCTGGTGATGCTCGCGCCCTGGTCGCGCTTGCTCATCTTCGAGCCGTCCTTGTTCAGGATCAGCGGGATGTGGCCAAAGCGCGGCGGCGTGGCGCCGAGCGCGGCGTAGAGCTGGAGGTGCTTCGGCGTATTCGAGAGATGGTCTTCGCCGCGGATCACGTGGGTGATCTGCATTTCGATGTCATCGACCACGTTTACAAAGTGGAAAATCCACGAGCCATCCGGCCGGCGAATCGTCAGGTCCGGAAAAATCTCCGTCTGCGCGAAGTCGAACTTCACGGGCCCGCAGATCAGGTCGTCCACCGTCACCACCTCGCGGCGGAAACGAAACCGCCAGGCTCCGCCGTCGTCGTAGAGGTGTCCGTCCGCCTTGAGGCGCTGGAAGTAGCGGTCGTAAATGGCCTCGCGCTGGCTCTGAAAATACGGCCCGTGATCGCCGCCGCCCAGCCGCGCATCGGTTTCCACCTGCGGCCCCTCGTCCCAATCCAGCCCCAGCCAGCGCATGGCATCGTAGATCACCTGCACGGCTTCTTCCGTGTTGCGCTCCTTGTCCGTGTCTTCGATCCGGAGGACGAACTTGCCGCCATGATGGCGGGCGTAGAGCCAGTTGAAGAGCGCAGTGCGGGCTCCTCCGACGTGCAGGTAGCCAGTGGGCGAGGGGGCGAAACGAACGCGAACGGCGGAACTCATAAGGGGCGGAGAACGTGGCGCAGGCCCCCGGGCTTTGGAAGGGAAAAGCAGCCCGAGCTGTGCCGGGAGAATGATGTCGCGTTGCGAGCAAACGTGAACACTCCGCATTGGGGCGGCGCGTCCGTGGCTCGGAGCGTAGCGACG
>Ga0105048_10011377_pt1 | contig 14040 bp, 13 predicted proteins | sample MAT05_FD_78382 | JGI IMG/M metagenome (GOLD analysis project Ga0105048, IMG submission 78382) | Freshwater microbial communities from Lake Fryxell liftoff mats and glacier meltwater in Antarctica - MAT-05 | ecosystem: Environmental > Aquatic > Freshwater > Ice > Liftoff microbial mat | place...
CTTCTGTTTAGTTTGTTGGGCATTCGACCTTCGTAAACCAACGAGGACCTTCATCAGGGACAGCGGCAGTGCCCTCGCGGTAGGTAGCGAAGAAAGCGTTGGCGGTTGAAGACGTAGAAACAGGCCCCACATTGCCCTTGGGAGCAGGCAGTTTAAGGGGATCACCTATCAGCGCTCCGAATGCATTAAACAGCCACACTTGTGGGCCGCTTTTCACTCGAAAGGTAACGGAGGTGTCCAACCCCATCGCTGTAAGGCCGGCGATTGGCGGTTGATCCGCTTGGTTGCCAAAACGCACAGCGCCCGCAACAAAATTCGGGTTAACAGCGCCAGCGGCGATGTTGTAATCGCTAACCCACGTTCCCAATAACGTCTGCCAAGCTATCAAGTAACCTCGATCTGAAGTCACAACGGAAGGACAACCAACTTCTACGGGCTTGGAGAGACTTACGTTGAAACGAGCCAGCGAGAAATTGCTATCGCGGCCTTCTTCAACCACAAACCAAGGGTTACCTGTTGCAGGCAAACGCACCCAAGACAAGCCCCAGTCAGATCGGCTGGGCACGAACTGCAAACACTTCCATGAATCCGGAGCATCAAAGGAGATGGGCGTTCCTGCGAGGGCACCGTTGGCGCCCAGCAAGATCGTTTCTATCTTCGTGCCGGGTTGCTCTGCCAACCCCCACGCTAAAAGCGCTCGTTGTCCAGTGCGGGAACTACCTACGGTTACGCGAACGTCTGTTAATGCCAATCCTGCAGGCAACACTTTTACACTTACGGGTGCCGCAGCGGGTTCACCACCGAACTGAGTTACGGCGCGCAATTCAATTTGCATTTGCGCGTTCATGATTCCGTAAACCACCACCAGTTGATCACCCGGTGTCGCCCTTGAGGTGATTGCAACCTGCGGAGGTATCACTGGCGTTTCTGCCAACGTAAACGTCGAGGCCGCACCAACAACACCTGCCGCCGTCAGCGACGCCCAGCTGGCTGTCATGCCATCCATGCCCGCAACAACGAAGTTGTTACCAACCGGAATCAACTTCGCGTCCAACATTTTGGTGGCAGCATTTTCGGCTAAGGCTTTTGCGTCGCGGTAAACGCACTTTGGTGGTTTGTCCGAACCGCAGCTCAATGCTCCCGAACCCAGACCCATCAAACCAACAAGTGCGAACAGGGATCGTCGTTTCATTTTGTTTCCCAAGAACTCAAGCAAGGTAAGCGAAGTGTATCCGAGGTCGCGCCATTTCCGCCATGTTGGAATGCGATTGCCTCTGAACGGGTGTATGTGCACGTGCGACGCAGCCACCATCATGATTTGAAGGCACAGTTTCAAGATTTACACGGAGTCTTTATCGTTCATGTCGCCTAAAACCGCGTCCATCACGGCCGGGCGAAGTTTTCTGAAACGCAGATCGTCCTTAACCGCAGGATGGATCCGGTTTGAAAGCATCACGACTTGGGTCTGGGTTAAAGGGTCAACCCAAATTGAACACCCCGTAAACGCCAAGTGCCCCAATGCCTGACGGTCGATCAAATTTCCGGCCAGAGAGCCTGAAAGACTAGGCCTGTCCCACCCCAACGCCCAAGTGCTTTGGTTCACGTTTTTGTAGGACCAGAAGTGGCGCAGAACATTTGGGTCCACGGGATCGTTCGGTAGCGGATTCCCCGCGTAGGTTCGCAGGAGGCTTTGAACCAGCGTCGCAACGTCCTTCGCCGTACCAAACAATCCCGCATGCCCTGCAACGCCACCCATGACCCAAGCGTTTTGATCATGCACTTCCCCAAGGATCAAGCGGTTGCGCCATGAACAGTGTTCCGTAGGGGCCACCACACCACGTTGTTCCGGAACTGTGCCAAAACGCAGTGATGGAAGGGCCAAAGGCGCTGCGATTTGCTGCTCAAACGCCTCGTCCAATGAGGTGTTAAAAACGCACTCCAATACATAACCCAACGCAATGAAGCCCAAGTCCGAATAGACAGTTTCCTCACCGGGGTTGGTTTTTGTGGGTGTTTCGGCAACCATCGCAAGCAGCTGTTTGCGTAACTCTTGGGGGGGAGCTGCCACGCCCGAGGCGACCGGCAAAAGCGTTTCGTAGAACTTAACGTGGGCAGGCCAACCACTGCTGTGGCTTAGAAGTTGTGAAATCGTCACGCCGGACGGCGCCCTGGGCAACCAACGGCGAACTTCGTCCTGCAACCTCAAACCGCCACCGGCCACAGCTGTCATGGCCAGCAGGCTCGTGCACAACGCCTTTGTCAACGAGGCCAGGTCGTAGACACTGTTTTCATCAACCCCGGTGAGGGGAAAACCAACCCCGGTGAGGGTTCCGAAGCTGAAGATGCGCAGCTTTGGCCCTTGTCCGACGGCAACTGTCAGCCCAGGCACAACCCCATTTCCCACGGCACTTTCGGCAACTTGCGTGAGTCTCTCAAAGCGTCCATCTAGCTCTAGCTGGGCCATGCCGCTCCAAGACAGTGATGACGTGCAAATTTTGCACACGGATGACTGCCAGGATTGTGGTGACGAGTCCTGGGATATGTGGCCTTTTGTAGGTACACTGCCTTACCAACTTTGTTGCCAGGCAAAGGCCGACGCGTGAATGTAAATTTGAAACCCTCCACCAAATTGGGTGCCTACGAACTCCTTGAGCGTATCGCTGTTGGCGGTATGGCGGAAGTTTATCGTGGACGTGCTGTAGGCGAAGGGGGTTTCGAAAAGTTGGTGGCGATAAAACGCATTGTCCCCCAAATGGCGCGGGACGAGCGTTTCGTCAGCATGATGGTGCAAGAGGCGCGCATCCAAGCGGGCCTTTCTCATCGTAACATTGTGCAGATCCACGATTTGGGGATCTCCGACGAAGGCGAGTACTTCATTGTGCTTGAATACGTCGACGGTCGTGATCTCGGCGCACTGATGGCGACGATGGCCAAAGCGGCTGCACCAGGAAACCGCATGGGCGACGCGGTTGCTTTGCACTTAGCTATCGAAGTGGCTGAAGGACTTCAGTGCGCTCACGAATCATTGGGCAACGACGGCCAGTTTGCAGGACTCGTCCACCGTGACATTTCTCCCTCGAACGTTCTGATTTCGTACGCCGGTGAAGTGAAGCTTTCTGACTTCGGTTTAGCCAAGCGCCAAAACGATGAATCTGTGGTTGGTTCGCTTAAAGGCAAGCTGGCTTATATGTCGCCAGAGCAAGCACGCCGATGGCCGCTTGATCAACGTACAGATATCTTCGCCCTAGGTGCCGTTTTGTTCGAGTTGCTCACGGGTCGGCGGCTTCGCGATATCGAAGATGAATCTGAAGGCTGGCGTTTGGTGGCTTCAGGAGTGATGCTTTCACCACGCAAAGCGCGCCCAGACATTCCCGTTGTGCTTGAACGCTTGCTTGAACGAGCGCTCGCTCCCGATGCGAAGGATCGCTTTGCCGACGTTGCATCGTTTGTCACGGCGGCGCGCCAAGCGTTAGAACTATTGCCACGCGCCCGAAACGGCGAGGCGGCTGAACTGCAGATGGTGTTGCGCAACTTCCTGCCCCCGGGCGCGCCTCGCACAATCGGCCCAGCGAGCCGCGTAATTCGCCTGCATTCCGAATTTCTAGATCCAAGCGATCGCATAATAGATATGGGGGCGACACGCCCTGCGGTGCTTTCGATGCGCAAGCGTCCTGCGACGCCACCGCCGCCGCCACCACAAGCGGCCATGGATGAAAGTCCTTCGCGCAAATCACGCCCAACACTTCAAGGAACCCCACCCGTTCCGTTCGTCCCTGCCCCTTCGGCACCAGCGCCTGCAGCCATGTCGGCGTTTCCCTTGGGCAGCGTTGCCGCGGCCAATGGTAACAGTGGCGCACGACTCACTCCCAAAAGCGCCGCACTGGCGCAACCGCGAAGAACTCCTGCTGGCGATATGCGTGTTCCAGCTGATGATCTCGTTCCCGTGGCAGGCGAGCTGGCCTCGCCCACGCGACAAGATCGCCCTGTGATGGCGGCACCCTTGGCGGTCGCGTTGACTTCAGAGTCGCTACAGTCGTCACCAAGGAACACCCCGCGCGCGCCACGAGTGCCTGGCTTAACCGCCCCATTGGCAATGGTAGAACAAGTCTCCAATGCCGCGCTCATGCGAGCAGGGCATGTCAACGGGATGGATGCAGCCTCGGCCACGCCACGATTAGAACCAGCGTCATTCACGTATCCAGGTGCAACACAGCCCCCAATACTGATCAAGCCAGCACGGCACCGCTGGGCCGGTTTGTTTGGCATTGCCTGCGCGCTGACCTTGGCAGTTCACTTTCTGTTGATCCCATTGCCAGTATTGTTTCGCTGGGGACAAGCCGCGAAGCTTGTGGTGCAATCAACGCCTCAAGGCGTGCACGTTACGCTTGATGGTCAGCAACTACCGCAAACCACGCCAACATTTATCAACGTTCATCGAGATCGTAAGCGCCACGTGCTTGAGTTTTCGAAAGACGGCTATGAAGTGGTTTCACACGTCGTTCATTTCGATCGCACGGTACGGTTGATGGTTAAGGCAACCTTGCCGCCTATAGCTGGCCCAAGCTTTAAGCAACTACCAAACGCGGTTCCGGTGGCAGGGCAAAAAGCCCCAGCGCCTGATGCCAAAGCTGTTTCTCCGAACGACATCGTTCCCGCTGACACGTTGGTGCCTGCCGCGGCTGTGGCGGCTGTGGAAAAGCCCACCTCCACTTCAGCGCGAAAGGCCGCGGCGTTGCGTAAGCATCGTATGTCCAAAGCGAAGGCAAAGCTTGCCCGCAGCGCCGCTCGTCACGCACACTAGCTCCCCGACCTTCACCTCTTCGCGCCGGGTGTTGATTTAACAACAGAGGGCAAAGCAACCGCCTGAGCTGAAGACTTGTTGGAATCACACGCACACGCGCAGGTGCCAGCAGAGGTCGCTGTTGCCCCCACGGTGGTGGGGGCCGTGGTTGTTAGAAACGGCCGCAATCGGGACATCGTTTTCGCGCCGAAGCCTTTAACGCGCACGAGTTCCGCTACTGTTCGAAACGGTTTGTGAGTGCGGTGATCAACGATGCGCTTGGCCTTTGAAGGCCCCACCCCAGGCAGGTGCTGCAACTCTTCCGGCGTAGCCGTGTTCAAATTCACGACGCCCGTAAACGATTCAGCTGCACGGACCTGCCGTTGAGTCGCGACTGTTAAGAAAAGTGCGGCCACTGCCGCCGGGAAGAGCCATTGGGAAAGTCTGCGCAGTCCTTTGGCCAAAATGATTGATGTGAAAGCTTTAGATGGTTTTGCAATTTGTGTCGTCATGATCCCTTATCGGGAGCACGTTCATAAAGTTGCTAAGAATCTATGTGGGGCTGGCGGATTTTGCAGCCTTATCGGCCCGAAGCACTGCCGCAATGGCTGGTTTCGCGTCGCCTTTGGGCACGAATTCAAGCCCTATGGGCCCCGTGTACCCGGTTGAAGCAATAACCTGCAACACGTGTCCAAAATTGATCTCACCCGTTTGCGGCTCATGGCGGCCTGGGTGATCAGCTATCTGAAAGTAACCAATCAGATCTCTGTACTTCGGTATGTTCAGCGAAAGGTTTCCTTCACTAATCTGCTGGTGGTACACATCGAACAGGATCTTGATGTTGGGTGAGTTCACAGCTGTGATGATCTCGGCAGCGTGATCCGAACGGTAAAGAAACGAACCCACGTGATCAACGATCGGGTTCAGCGGCTCAAGGATCAAAGTGATGTTCTCCTTCGCTACAACTTCCGCTGCCGCTTTCAGTGTTGTGATCACTTCGGCGGTTTGTTGCTCTCGCGAAACACCCTTGCGTTCCATCCCAGCCACAACGGTCATCATGTTGACGCCTAAGTCCTTGGCCTTTGAGATTCCCGCTGGCAAACCCTTTAAGAACTTCGTGCGTTCGTCAGGACCGTTAAGGCCCCAACCTGCGATAAACTGCACGGGCTTCAATTGACGTTCGGAACAGACTTTTGCGATTCCCGCGATGTCTTTCCCGTCGTGTCCCCAAAACTCAAAATGCGACAAGCCGTTGTCTGCCACAGCACGCAGGCGATCCAAAAACGGTTTGTCTCGCCAGAACATTTCCACGTTGACAGCATACGTTAGGTATGTGGAAACGCGTTTGCTTGAAGCCGCGTGACCGGCGCTCTTCTGGGCCATCAACGCAGCGGCTACTGAAGTGGAAGCAATGAAGGTTCGTCGATTCATTTGATAATCTTTCTCTGCGGCAAGTCGTTACGCCAGTGCGGTTAGGCAGTTCTTGAAGCCTTCGGTAAGATCTGCTTGATCTAGGCCGAACCCAATGATCACAATTCGTGAGGTTCTCTGGTCGTTGTTCCAGGATTCACCTGGCGAGGCTTGCATCCGACTGGCCACGCCTTGCAAGATGATGCGTTCGTCTACACCAGCAATTGCCACGATGCCTTTGACGCGCAGCAATCGCGCCTCGAACCTTCCCAATCCCGTTTCCATCCAGTCGCCGAAGCGATCCTCATCCAGCTCGCCTTGAGCTGTCAGCACGAGCGTTTCAATGCCTCTGTGTGCGCTCGCAGCCGGAATCGAATGCAGTAGGTATTCTTTGCGACTGGCCAGCAACAGATGAAAACTGTTGTACTCACGAAGCACGCCATTGTCGGCACGTGCGATGACAGCGGTGGGGTTGGCGCTAGACGTTGCATTCTGTATTTCCTCTAGCGAGTGAAGATCCAATTGATCGGCATTCGAAAGCACCACCACATCGGCATAGCCCAACTGCTCGGCCGCGAGATCCGCGAAGGGAACATCATTGCCTCTTTGCGCGGCAGCGTTCACCACCGTAACGATTCCATCGAGAAACACCTGCTCCGAGCCGTGAACGGCGCGCACAACACCTGCAGGGGAAGCAGCGCCAGAAGTCTCAACGAAGATGCGCTTCGGCTGTGTGGTCGCCAGCGTACGCAGTGCACTCACAAGTTCTTGGTACGTGGTGCAGCAGATGCATCCACCTGTGATCTCGATTAGTGCACTGGCACGCGCCCGCAGCAACTCGCCGTCAATCCCAACTGCCCCAACTTCATTGACAATGACCGCCGCTTCTCCCGGCGTACAGGCGCGCAGCCATTGGTCAAGCAAAGTGGTTTTACCTGCGCCCAAGAAGCCGGTAATAACCGTGACCGGTATTGCGTCCATTTTTAAGCTGCAGTTTGCGATTGGTTCAGTTCGGTCTACCCGCGCTTGACAGCGTGAGTTTGAAATCTGCGGCGTTGTTGTTTGTATCAACACCGTCGGGCACGCGGGCTATCGATGAACCCGACGAAGGAGCGCCAGCGGCGGCACTTTCCACCAACGCATTGGTGGCGCTACCATATCCAACTGAATCCAACACCACACTGCCAAACTGCAACCCCACCGAACCTCCTGTGGCAGCCAGTCCAGCGACCAATGACATTGAACTTGGCACTATGCCGCTGTAAGCAGAGCCGCCAAATACAAGGAAGCCTCTGGGTGAGATCGTTAGACCGGAAAAGGCCACAAGCTGCACGTCTGCAGTTCCTGTTGCCGATCGATACAACAATCGGTGGTTGTTCAAACTATAGGATGCATCGCAAGGGTTATAGAGTTCTACAAACTCATCAGCCGAGCCCGCTGGGCCGACGACCGAAACTTCATTGACAACGGGCGAACATGAAACAACCGAGTCAGTCATTCCAGCGGCGTCCGACGAAGGATTGCTATCAAATGTTGCTGCTTCCACTGAAGCGGCATCAACAACAGCCACGCCGCCATCAACATCATCTTCAAATGAAACGCCGATCTTTGCGCGTCCATTCCGCTTCAACACAAGCGACACCTCGGCAACCACACCGGCCACGATGTTCGCAGTAACTGGATCGCTTACCCATCCGGGAACAGTTGCTGTGGAAACCAAACCACATGTTTCACCAAACGCTTCGCTTGTGAACACTGTCTGTCCAAGCGGCAGGCCGTTGAGCAACAACGACGGACTGGATCCAGGCACGACTCCAAAGTTGCGTGTGACGCTGCGTGCGCCCGCAACGTTGATACGTACGCAATTGACGTCAACAGGCACCTGCGAAATTGCCATGGCTGCGACGCCGACAAGAGAACTGTCACTGCCCTCCTGCCAAGAACAGGCGGCAAGTGCCATTGCCAACGCGTAAAAACTGAAGCGGAACTTTCTCATGATCGTCGTCTTTTTCAATGCCGTTTCCTACGTCTTTAAGGCGCCTGGGCCACGTTGGCCTCAACAATATTCTCTACTGCGTCTGGTATCGAACGAAGAAGGTCGTACCCACTTTGTGCCTCAACGTCATCAACAGAAACGAGGTACTGTGCCCAAGGTCGCGGCACATTGTTCGCGTTGGGCACCACGATTGAATAGATCAAAGTTGAAGCAGTAATGTCCGAAGGTCCCTGCCCTGGCTCCAACACCACAACCACCTTGAAACTGGCGGCTGGCACAGCGACAAGTGGCCCAATCACCACAGTGGTTTCTGAGAACACGCCCCCTGCAATCACCTGAACTTCTTTTCCTTGTTTCACAAGCGATCGCGTGAAGTCCTCGAACAGAGCCCACACACCCTGGTTCAAAGAAGGTGTTTGTGGATTCATGTTGCTCATCAAGAACGTGGCGGCGTTCGCTTCCACCGACGACGTGCGATCTGCCGACGGACACAAATGGCCGCGATCGTAACCGCTATTACGGTAGTCCGTCGCTGTCACTTTGTAAAAGACGTCTGGTAAAAGAGCGTCGGGGCGAAAGCTATCCTTCCGGGGAGTGCTTCCTAAATCAGCTAAGATCACCCGCCAAGCAACCCAATTCGGCACGCGCCGGTGGTTGTTATACGAAGCCACCCAATAAACGCGATCAAGCAGATAGTCATCCGAAAGATCTGAATCTAACGGCAATCCCAAACGCAGCTGCACGCTGCTGGAAAGATCGTCGCCCGCAACCTTAGGGGCGTCGCTGTCGAAGGAAATGCCCACGTTGGCACGACCGTTTCTTCGTAACACAAGCGCGACCTCTGCGCGGATTGCCTTTTTGATGTCCGCCAATGCCACAGCCGACAACCAGGTGGGAAAATCGTTGGGTCGGATACCGACGCACGCTTCCCCAAACGCCTCTCCAGTGAGGGCCACAGGGCCAAGCGGCAGTCCATGTAAGAGGAATTCATTGCTTCGGCTGGGATCGACCTCGAACAGATTTGTCACAGACCGGCTGCCCGAAGCGGTGATCCGCAAGCAATGCACGTCGTTAGGCACCACAGGAAGCGATACCAACGCCTGCCCGTCATCCGCCGTAGGCGTGCCAGGAGCATGTCCACACCCCAAAGCCAACAACGCTAACCCACCGAACGCCAATAGCCGCAACATCAGGCGACACTATCACAAAGAGACGATAAGCAAGCGGTTCTCATGCCCCGTTTGCATCTGGAATGTTCTGGGCCTAGGCTGTGCTTTCCCACGTGGCAGAACGGAGCAAAGCAGTGGTGCGAACACTAGTCATCGGTTGGCGCGAACTTGTCACGTTGCCCGCCTTGAGACTGCACGCACTCAAAGCTAAAGTAGACACGGGCGCCCGCAGTTCCTCGCTTGATGCAGACGACGTTGCGATTCGAAAAGTCGGTCGCACCAAACACGTTTCCTTCACCGTGCATTTCGAGACCGACGGAGCCCCACACAGCGTGCGTTGCGAAGCCCCCTTGGTTGATGAACGTTGGGTGACAAGTTCCGATGGACGTCGCGAGTTTCGCCCCGTCATTCAAACAGAACTGCAGCTTTGCGGTGAAACTTGGCCTATTGAGATCACGTTGACCTCCCGAACCGACATGAGCTTCGCAATGCTGTTGGGGCGGCAAGCCATCCGCAAACGATTCGTTGTCGATCCTGGTCGCTCCTTTTTGGCACCAAAGTCGAAAAAGGTAGGCCGCACCAAAGCCGCACCAAAGCGCCTTTTGAAGAAGTCAGTTAGCCCTACGCATTCGACTGTGAAAGCACCCTCTGAATGAAAATTGGTATCCTGTCTCGCAAAGCCTCCTTGTATTCCACGCGGCGCTTGGTGGCCGCCGCCCAAGAACGCGGCCACGACGTACGTGTGATCGATTATTCGCGCTGTTATATGAACATCACTTCCCACAACCCGCAGGTGCTGCTGGGCGGGCACCCACTTTCATTTGATTGCATCATTCCGCGCATTGGGGCGTCGATGACGTTTTACGGAACCGCCGTGGTTCGACAATTCGAAATGATGGGGGTGTTTGCGGCCAATGAATCACAGGCTATATCCCGTTCGCGCGACAAGTTACGCGCTTTGCAATTGTTGGCGCGTGCAGGCGTGGGTTTGCCCGTCACGAGTTTTGCGCGCTCAACGAAAGACATCGCGGGATTGATTGATATCGTTGGCGGCGCACCGCTGGTAATCAAGTTGCTTGAAGGCACACAGGGAAAAGGCGTGGTGTTGGCCGAAACACGCAAGGCCGCTGAATCGGTTGTGTCTGCGTTTCGCGAGATGGATGCGAACATTCTGATTCAAGAATTCATCAAGGAAGCTGGAGGCTCAGACATCCGCGCGCTTGTGGTGGATGGCAAAGTGGTGGCCGCTATGAAAAGGCAAGGACCAGAAGGCGATTTCCGTTCCAATCTGCACCGTGGCGGCACCGCCACAGCAGTGAAGCTCTCGCCAGAAGAACGATCAACGGCACTGCGCGCAGCAAAGGTGCTTGGGCTTGGGGTCAGCGGTGTGGATATGTTGAGATCCAAGCACGGCCCTTTGGTTATGGAAGTCAATTCCTCGCCTGGATTGGAAGGCATTGAACGCGCCAGCGGAAAAGATGTGGCGGCCTCGATCATAAATTTTCTGGAGAAGAATGCACATTTGGGTGCGACCAAAGATCGAATCAAAGGCTAAGCTCAAGTTGTGTTTGCACTGATTCCGCTTTTTGCTGTGGCGGTAACCGTTTCTGGAACGAGCGATTGCCCGTTGCCCCAAACTGTACAAGCCGCCATCGAAGGCATGTCTCAAGCGAACGCACGTGCAAGCCAAACGATCTTCATACAAGTGGATGGCGCTCGGATGACGGTCACCCTGCGTGGTGAGGGCGACGTTGTGTTGTCCTCAAAATCGTTTCCGCAAGCATACTCTTGCGCGGAGCGTGCGCAGATAGCGGCGGTGTTTGCCTCCACTTGGGATCTGGCAAACACACTTGATTCACCTATGGCGGATGTCGTAGCGCCGGTTGCGAATTCAAGCGCTGTGCCGCCTTCATCACCAACGTCGCCGTCTTCGCAAAACAGCGCCGCGTCAATCTCAAGTCAAGTCCCAGTGCGCGCAAGCGTGGTGTCGGCAACGGCGCCCACCACACCAAGAGTGTTTCGATTGGGGTTAGGCGTAGGTGGCCTGTCAGGCGCCGCGTTTCAAGAACAAAGTGCTGGGTTGGGTGTATCAGCTGAAGGCGTTTTCCGTCCAAAGCCAACATGGGGAATCAAAGCCGAACTGATTGCGATGCCCGAGCGCATTTTCACTGTGGGCCCAGGGTCGGCATCACTGGCAAGGTGGGGCGCGGGCGCGGGGTATCTGCGACGCATGCCCTTTGCTTGGGGCTCTGCCTTTGCCGATATCAGCGCTCTGGTGGCCTATAGCGTTGCGACGGGCCAAGACGTTGAGGCGGCCAAGCAACAAACTGCGTGGGTTCCTGCGGCGCGGCTGGGCGCTGGCTTCGATCTTGTTGCAACGGCCCACTTGCGGTTGGGGCTCGATCTGTCCGTTTTTGCGTGGGCACGGTCCGAGACGCTGGCAGTACAATCACCTACCGCTGCTACCTTAGCCTTGCCCCAAGCTGATTTTTTGCTCAGGCTTAGCGCTGCTTGGGAGTCCCAAAAATAATTCGCGATCCTTTGTAAGGCTTTCGCGGTTTGGGGCAATTGCTACCTAGGCCCTTCATGCTCATGAGTCTTCAAAGTCGCCCCGCAAACTACGGAATCGAGGTCACCGCGCCCGATCCTGGCGATTTCTCTGAGGTTTTTCGTATTTTCGCGCCACGCGTGTCGCGCTGGGCCAAGCGATTGGGCGGCCGCGATATCGACGCTGAAGACGTAACCCAGGACGTATTTGGCGTTGTCTTGCGGCGGCTTAAGGACTTCGACCCCGAACGCGCCGAAATGGGAGCCTGGCTTTACGGAATTACAGTGCGCGTTGTCCAAGGCGCGCGGCGTCGCCGTCAGGTACGCAACTTCTTGGGCAAGGTCTTCGGAGCCGCCGGTGAGACCGACGAACCTGTTTCGCCGTTGCCCAACGCAGAAACACAACTGGCCTCAGTTCAAGCACGAACGATGTTGTACAAGCTCTTGGAAGGCCTACCTGAAACGCATCGGACAGCCTTCTTATTGTACGAAGTGGAAGAGCTTGACGGCCCGACCATAGCGAAAATCACAGGAACTTCTGTCGCGAATGTTTGGGTGCGCGTGCACCGGGCGCGCCGAATGTTGGAAACCGCAGCACAAGCTGTTGCGAAGGATGACAAGCCATGAGCTTTAAGCAAAACACTGAAGGCCCCACGCGGTTGCGCGATGCAAAAACAGAAGCGACGGCCTTGTCTAAGCTCGTTCAAAGCCTTCCAGACGAAAGCGAACTAGGCGAATTTCAGTTGGCGCGAATTCACCGCAACTTACTTGCAGAAACACGCGCATCACGTCGGCGTGGGCTCTTTGGGTTGCGGCTTACTGCCACCGCCACGATCTTGATTGTTGGGGCCAGCGTGGGCGTGGCGGCCGCGATGGTTTCAATTAAGTGGATTGGTCCATTAATTCAAGCTGGGGTTCCCAAGAGCGCACCGACGATGAACGCACAGCATCGATTTCATGTTCTCGGCCAATCGCAAATTCCTGCCGTGGTCGCTCCCGTCGAGGTTGCGCCGCCAACTCCAGCGGAGGCACCACCCGCTGTTGCGGAACAAGTTCAAGCAGAAACCCCGCCGCACCCCGCGGCGCCCGTTGTCCCATCGCGGCCAATGGTTGCACCCTCTGCAAAACTACCTGGTTTTGTCATCGCTCACGAACCAGACGTCACAGGGAGAGAGCTGGCACTTGCACGTCGCATAGGCGATTTCGCTTTGTCTCGATCAACTTCCAATGGCATCGAAGCTTCGGGTTTGTCGCCTGCTGCACGCTCAACAACTCCGGTCGAGGAAGAAGCCTCCATCGTGTCTGGAGCCTTGCGGTTGTTGCGATCTGGAAACCGTCCGGAAGCGGTGGGGCAATTCCGTCAATACTTGCAGCGATTTCCCAAAGGCGCCTTTGCCGAAGAAGCTCAGGTTGCTTTGATCAGCGCGTTGGTTGAAAGCGGGGCAAACGATGAAGCCCAACTTGCTCTTGACCATGTTACTGGCGCGGCCTTTGCCTCGCCTGCCATGCGTTTGCTGCGTGCGGAGCTTGGCTTCGCTTCACATTGTGCCGCACCACTAAAGCTATTTGAAGAGGTGCTAAGTACGGCCAAGGTGCCCTCTTTTCGCGAACGAGCGCTTTATGGCGCTGCTGTGAGCAACGCACGCTGCGGCGACCGAGACAAGGCGAAAACACTGATGCAGCAATTTCAAACCGAATTCCCTCACTCAAGTCGGTTGCAGAACATTCGTGAACATTTGGACGCTGTAAGCAAAAGCTCTCGGAACCTATAGACCTATGCAAAGCAAACACAGTGATTGGTTCGTTGCAGGTGCCGTTCTTCTCCTAGGCGGAGCATGCCACGTGACCTACGAAGTGGCTCCGGCCGTAGACGCGGGCGCCGAGCCCGACGCCAGAGGAAGTGATACAGCGTCGCCGTCCAAAGCGCCCTTGCCCACGGTTATGACAACGCGCCTCAACTTTCCCTGTGAAAAGTGGGGGAAGGGCAGTCCGCTGCAAGGCGGGCCAACTTCAGGGAAAGCGGCTTTGGCAACAATGGTCTCGCGACTGTGGACTGACGACAACGCTTTGCAAGAAGCAGCGCAGATCTATTTGCCAGAGCTGGACTCAGGCACAACGGGCGACGTCTATTGCGTGGC
>Ga0105048_10011380_pt1 | contig 14039 bp, 11 predicted proteins | sample MAT05_FD_78382 | JGI IMG/M metagenome (GOLD analysis project Ga0105048, IMG submission 78382) | Freshwater microbial communities from Lake Fryxell liftoff mats and glacier meltwater in Antarctica - MAT-05 | ecosystem: Environmental > Aquatic > Freshwater > Ice > Liftoff microbial mat | place...
GATGAAGAGGTCGGCACTGGCGTCGTCCAGTGGGCGGTAGATGACTCCAAATTCGCCTATTTCGGTCGGACTCAACAATCCGAGCCAGGTTTGCGTTTCCCAGTAGGCGAGGTGAAGGGAGGCGAGAACGATGGGACGAGGTTGGTGAAGGCGCTCGGTGAACGTCGCTTCGGCACCGGGACCCAACCGGGCAATCTGACGCAGCTGTGCGTCCGAGAGGTAGGGGGAGGCGAGCGACAGCAGGCCGGTTTCCGCCAAGCGACGGCAGCTTTTGCGGGCGAGCGCGCGGATCCGAGGGCCGTCGCGTCGCGGGAACGCGTGGATAAGATTCGAGAGAAGAAGTCTCCGCCGCCGGGGAATGCCGTAAAAGATCAGCGCCCCGACCGCTTGCGATAGCCCTCGGAGAAGCGCTCGCGGCAAATGCGCGAGGCTCCAGCCGGTGAGTTGGAGAAGGAGAGTAGGCACTCGTGGGTTCGGAGCGGTTAGCGTTTGCGTTCAATTCGGAAAGTCCATGAAACGATGAGCTTCACCGGGCGAAAGTGCAGATTAACTTACCCGTCGCCAGCACTCCATGATTCAGCTCCTCATCATCAAACCCTCGTCCTTGGGAGACATTGTCCACGGTTTGCAGGTCGCTACGTCGCTCAAGGAGCAGGTTCGCGATTTGAAGATCTCGTGGATCGTGCGCGATATCTTTGCGCCGATCGTGCGGTCATGCGACGCAGTCGATCAGGTTTTCGTCTTTAAACGACTCTCGGGTGCGAGTGGTTTTTTCGAATTGATGCGGGAGGTGCGGAAAACCCGTTTCGACTACGTTTTCGATTTTCAAGGCCTTTTGCGCACAGGGCTCATGACGTGGCGATCCTTGGCGGAAAAAAAGGTGGGACGCACCGACTCGCGCGAAGGTTCGGGAATTTTTTATCAACAGCGCGTACCGCTTCCGGCAACGGGGTCGCGCGCGCATGCGATCGAAATCCTTCTTCAGTTCGCTCCCGTTCTGGGTGCGGCCCCCGAATTGCGCGGGGCACTACGGTTTCGAGAGGTCGACGGGTTGAACCTGAGTTTCGTTGGTGGACCTTCCGGTGGAGCGCCAATTGTAATGTTTCCAGACAGCCGCCGAGAGGAGAAGCGGTGGAACGGATTCAAGCAACTGACCGAAATGCTCCTCCGCGATGACCGCTCGCGACGGGTCGTCTGGGCTGGAAACAACTATATTCCCGACAAGGAAGGCTTTAATAAAGAGCAGTATATGAATCTGACTGGCAACACCAGTCTGCTCTCCTTGCCTGCGTTGATTTCGCGGGCCAGCTGGGTGATCTCGAATGACAGCGGACCGATGCATTTGGCAGCGGCGCTGGGGGTAAGGACCCTCGGTATCTTCGGACCGACGGACCCGCGGCTCTTTGGGCCCTATCCATTGAACGCGCCGACGAACCATGTCATCCAGGCTCCGGTAGGGGCGTTGGCGATGCTTTCGGCCAAAGAGGTTTTTGCCCGCTTCCAACGACTGGACGGTCCCTTGAAGCCGCCCCTGGGTGTGGCTCGCTGAGACGTCTGCCGAGGTTGGCTAAAGAAAAAGGTGTTCAACCACGCCAATTCGTGGTTTCGCCTAGATCCCATGCTCGATCCCAAACTCCTCCGTGAATCGCCCGAACTTGTGCGTGCGGCGATTGCCAAGAAACACTTGGACGTCGACATCGATGCCGTCCTCGCACTCGACGCGGCGTGGCGTGCGCAGCTCCAGGAAGTCGAGTTGCTGCGGTCCAAGCAAAAGAACGCCAATGGCGAGATGGTGGCACTGAAAAAGGGATCGCCCGAGTTTCTCGCGAAAGTGACGGAGATGAAGACGGTTTCGGCGCAGGCGAAAGAGAAGGAGTCGGAGTTGACTGCGACCGAGGCGGCGTGGCGGCATGCCATGCTGGCGATTCCGAACCTTCCGCATTCCAGCGTTCCGGAAGGGCGCACGCCCGAGGAGAATCAGATTTTTGCGACTCACGGCAACCCGGAGAGCGTCTCCAGTTCGGCGAGGGCACACTGGGAAATCGACGGTTTCGAACGTCTTTTCGATTTCGCTCGCGGCTCCAAAGTGACTGGGGCCGGGTTTCCATTTTACGTGGGCGACGGCGCGCGAATCGTGCGTGCGCTCCTGCATTTCTTTTTGGATGAAGCGGGCAAGGCCGGTTATATCGAGGTCGCTCCGCCTATTTTCGTCAATGCCGCAAGCGCCACGGCAACGGGTCAGCTGCCCGATAAAGAAGGCCAGATGTACGAGACCGCCGGGGATCACCTCTACGCGGTGCCTACGGCGGAGGTACCGCTGACGAACTTTTTCCGCGACGAAATCATTCCCGAGGAGAGTCTGCCGGTTTTTCGCTGCGCCTACACGCCGTGTTTTCGACGCGAAGCGGGAAGCTACGGGAAGGATGTGCGTGGACTCAATCGGTTGCACCAGTTCGACAAAGTCGAGTTGCTCAAATGGGTCCACCCTGCGACCAGTTATGACGAACTCGATCGACTTCGGACGGATGCGGAGAACCTCCTGAAGAAGCTCGAGTTGCCGTATCGCGTTCTCCTGATGTGTGGAGGCGATGTCGGTTTCGCACAGGCTAAAAAATACGATTTGGAAGTGTGGAGTGCGGGGCAGAAGCGCTGGTTGGAGGTTTCGAGCTGCTCCAATTTCGAAAGCTTCCAAGCGCGGCGTGCGCAGATTCGTTATCGAGCCAAGGACACCGGAAAGAACGAGTTGGTGCATACCATCAATGGCTCCGGACTGGCGGTGCCCCGCGTGCTTGCCGCGCTCCTGGAAAACAACCTGCAGGCCGACGGGCGAGTGAAGCTCCCTGCTGTTCTGGTCCCCTATTTTGGCCGGGAGTTTTTAACCTTCGCCTGAGCGATCCAAGATCGATCATGCCTTTCGGTCGATCGAAGCGTTTCGACTGGCAGGGTGCCGCCCTCGCATTGGCCGGGGAGATCCCGCTGAAGCGTCTTCACCCGCGGGTGGTGGCATGGGCTTCGATGAAAGCACGTGCGCCGCGGGCCGCGTGGGGGGTCGGCTTCTCCGGGGGCGCAGATTCGCTGGCGCTTCTTTTGTTGCTGTGGGCGCATTGGCCCACGCGTCGTTCGCGCTTGGTGGCCCTTCATTTCAACCACCGGCTTCGCGGGCCCGCTTCGGGCGGCGATTTGCGCTTCTGTCGTGCGGTTTGTGCGGGATTGGGCGTTTCGTTACTTTCGGGGAGCTGGGTTCGGAGGGAGCGTACCGCTCCCGTCGGCGAAGCGGCCGCAAGAACCGCTCGATTCGCGTTCTTCGAAGGCGCTCTCGCCGAGGCGGGAGCTCGGTCGCTTTGGTTGGGGCATCAGAAAGACGATATCGCGGAATCGATCATGATGCGGCTCGCGCGCGGGAGCGGTACTGCGGGCCTCGCAGCACCCCGTCCTTTGCAAACCATGACTCGAGGTCGCGTGCATGTGCGCTGTCTTTTGACGCTGACGAAAAGCGAACTCGCCGCGGCTCTCCAGGAATGTGAGATCCCCTGGCGCGAGGATGAGAGCAACCGACGGGGAGAACATTTTAGAAATCGCATCAGGCAACGGGTGCTTCCCGCCTGGAGGCGGGCCGCTCGGGATCGTGACGCACTCGGTGGGGCGGCGCTCTCTCGCGAGATGCTCGAAGAAGATGCCGACGCGCTGGAATTGTGGGTGGAACGCGCGAATCCGCTGAGAGGAAAAGTACTGCATTTGGATACGCTTTCGGGTGTTCCGCGCGCAGTAACGCGACGCGCATTGCAGCGTTGGCTGCTGGTCTTAGGCGGTGCCGCCGGAGATCTCTCTCGACAAGGGTTCGAAATCCTCCTCCGCGCTGTCGAAGCGGGTTCACCTCTAAGGCTGAGCCTCGGGAAGGATGGATTTGCGATCATTGAGGACTTGCGGCTCAAATATCGTCAAAAAGTGACGAAAAAAGTGTAACCTCGCGGCCCGTCGTTGGGTAGAATCTTCAATTGAATATTCCATAAACGAAACCGACTCGCACCAATTGACTTGCAGTCCGGGAACCACTATCCTCTTTCCCTAGTCCCAAAAGGAAAATGTCCGAAAACGAACTCAAAAACAAACGTAGGCCCCTCAAGAATTTACCACCGGAACGTTTTCAGCCGAAAGTCCTGCTGATCTGGTTGGCGATCGTTGCCGCGGTTCTTGCGTTGTTCCTCCTAAACCCGGCCAAGGTTAAGTCTCCTGCGGTTCTCAACCTCCAGAAAGTGGTGGAGCTTGCCGAATCCGGTCAAATTCGCGAAGGGCTGATTCAGCCCGACGGTGCGGGCGGCAGAGATTGGGTGATTGTTCGCGGGGAAACGCTGGAACCGGTGCTGACGACCGAGTCTGGAAAAACTCAGCATTTTCGCGCCTCGGGCCGCCTGACCGACACGAATCTGGAAAAACTCCAAAAGTCGCAGAAGTTCATCGAACAACCTGCAACTACGTTGCTGACGCAGATCGCATCGCAGATCATCCCTTTCATTATTATCATCGGTTTGCTGTACTTCCTCTTCGTGAGGCAGTTGCGAAACGCGGGCCGTGGTGCCCTCAATTTCGGCAAAAGCCGGGCAAAGCTTCTCAACCGAGATCGCGACAAGATCACCTTCTCGGAAGTGGCGGGCTGCGATGAAGCCAAGGAAGAGGTCGCCGAAATTGTTGAATTTCTTAAAGATCCCAAGAAATTTACGAAGATGGGTGGAAAAATCCCCAAGGGTATTTTGATGGTGGGTCCTCCCGGCACGGGTAAGACGCTCCTGGCCAAGGCAGTGGCGGGCGAAGCCGAGGTCCCGTTTTTCAGTATCTCGGGTTCGGATTTCGTCGAAATGTTCGTGGGTGTCGGTGCGAGTCGCGTTCGCGATATGTTCGAGCAAGGCCGCAAGAATGCGCCTTGCCTGATCTTCATCGACGAAATCGATGCTGTCGGCCGCCAGCGCGGAGCCGGTCTTGGCGGCGGCAACGACGAGCGCGAACAGACGTTGAATTCGATGCTGGTGGAAATGGACGGCTTCGATACCAACGAAGGCGTTATCATTATCGCGGCGACGAATCGTCCCGATGTGCTGGACGCCGCACTCCTGCGTCCAGGTCGGTTCGACCGACAGATTTACGTCGACTTGCCCGATCTCGTCGGGCGCGAGCAGATTCTACGTGTTCATGCCCGCAAGATTACCTTGGCGGAGGACGTCGATCTTTCGGTGATCGCCCGGGGGACGCCCGGTCTTTCCGGTGCCGAACTGGCTAATTTGCTCAATGAGTCCGCCCTGCTCGCGGCTCGCCGTAACAAGAAGAAAGTGGAAATGCAGGACGTCGATGACGCACGGAACAAGGTTCTTTTTGGCCGCGAGCGGCGCAAGGTAATGGACGACGAGGACAAGAAGGTTGTCGCTTATCACGAGGCGGGCCATGCACTTGTGAGCGTCGTGATTGACGACGAGTCGCTCCCTGTCCACAAGGTTACGATTATCCCCCGTGGACGGTCCTTGGGCAGCACGATGTATATTCCGACCAAGGACACTTATAACTACGCGAGGCGTAAAATGCTGAATCGCTTGGCGGCGTTGTATGGAGGTCGAATTGCGGAGGAGGTCGCTCTCGACGATATTACCAGCGGCGCATCCGGCGATATCGAACAGGCAACGAAGCTTGCCCGGCATATGGTATGTAATTGGGGCATGAGTCCCCTCGGACCCATTTCCTATGGCGAGAACCAAGACACGGTTTTCCTCGGGCGTGAGATTACCCGCTCACACAACGTCTCGGAAGAGACCGCCCATCTGATCGATCTCGAGGTCAAAAAACTCGTGGACGAGTCTTACGCACGCTCGCAGAAGATCATTCTGGGTCACCGCGTGGCTTTGGACAAAATTGCCCAGGCACTCCTCGAACATGAGACGATCGAAGGCAAGCATGTGAAGGAATTGGTTCAATTTGGCGAGCTGCGCTCACCTGTGACCCGTGAGGCGATCACTCCTCAGTTGAAATCCGACGATCGCGGAAACAAAAAAGCGCACGAGAAAGTCTCGCCCGATCCGTTAGGCGGGGCCGCTCCTTCGCCTCATCCGGCCTGAGCGGTTTTTTAAAAGATTGCTAAGCTTAGCGGGCCCGAATTTTGGCCCGCTTTTTTGTGGCTGCGGAGAAACGGTCGGTTATCAAATGAAACCGGGGCCCTCTCTCGGTCACCAGATCTCACACTCATGAATATTTGCTGTATCGGCGCCGGTTACGTGGGCGGTCCAACCATGGCGATGATCGCTCTCAAAGCCCCTGACATCACCGTCACGGTCGTCGATATGAACGCCGGAAGGATTGCGGCCTGGAATTCGGACACGCTCCCGATCTACGAGCCCGGACTCGATGACGTCGTCAAAAAATGTCGGGGACGAAACCTCTTCTTTTCCACGGCCGTCAAAGAAACGATCAAGGCTGCCGATCTCATTTTTGTCGCGGTGAACACCCCGACGAAAACGTATGGAGTTGGAGCGGGACGCGCGGCCGACCTGCGTTTTATCGAGTCCGTCGCTCGGACGATCGCAGAAGTCGCCGACACGCCGAAGATTATCGTCGAAAAATCGACGATCCCGGTGAAAACCGCGGAAACGATCAAAGACATCCTTTCTGCCAACGGGAACGGGCAGGGACTGACACACCAAGTCCTCTCGAATCCCGAGTTCCTTGCGGAAGGCACCGCCATTGCCGATTTGCTTTCTCCCGATCGGGTTCTCATTGGGGGAGAGAAAACGCCCGGTGGAGATCTTGCGGTGAAGACGTTGGTCGATGTGTACGCCCGCTGGGTGCCTCGCGAGCGCATCATCACGACCAACCTCTGGTCGTCCGAGCTTTCGAAACTGGTCGCCAATGCGTTTCTCGCCCAGCGGATCTCGTCGATCAATTCGATCTCTGCCCTTTGCGAAGCGACCGGAGCCGACGTCGACGAGGTCGCCAATGCGATCGGCAAGGACTCGCGTATCGGAGCGAAGTTTCTGAAGGCCAGCGTGGGATTTGGCGGATCTTGCTTCCAGAAGGACATTCTCAACCTCGTGTATCTTTCCCAGCACTTTGGGCTTCCGGAGGTGGCCGACTATTGGGAGCACGTCGTGCGGATGAACGACTGGCAGAAAAAGCGGTTCTCCGTTAAGATCGTCCGAAATTTATTCAATTCGGTCGCCGAAAAGCGGATCGCCGTTTTAGGTTTCGCTTTCAAAAAGGATACCAACGACACGCGCGAATCCGCAGCCATCACCGTGGTTCGAGACCTCTTGTCGGAGCAGGCGCGAGTCGTCGTTTACGATCCAAAAGTGGCCGCCGACGAAATCGAGAAAGACGTTTTAGGTCAGGGCGTCGACGACCCGCGTTTATCCGTCGCCTCATCCGCGTACGACGCGTGCGTCGGCGCGCATGCGATCGTCGTGGTGACCGAGTGGGACGAATTCAAAACGCTCGACTTCAAAAAAATCTACTCGTCGATGCCCAAACCCGCGTTTGTCTTCGACGGGCGAAACATCCTGCCATTGGCAGAGTTGAAAGAAATCGGATTTAGAGTCTACGCGATCGGCAAGTAACGGACCTCCGGAGGTCCGATCTAATCGAGTGGAATCGAAGGCGTGGAGAGCACGCACACGGGGTCGTAGTCCATCGAGCGATTGACCACGGTTGCCTAGATCTGCCGGGAATCCGTGCCAAAGGGTCCATCCCGATTCTTCTCGAATCCCGGCGGGATTTCGTTCACCCAACAACTCAATGCCTGTGACGCTGTGCCATGGGCGAAGTTTCCTCCGATCGAACCCGAAGGGCTGCAATCGGTTGCAATTCGCGGCGTCTACCCTTCAAAGCCCCAGTGTTGTGCGATAGAGCCGGGGGACGCGTTTCGTGATCGATGTGAGGGTCTCCCAAGGAATCGTGTCTGCCCAACCGCTGAATTCGGCGAGCGTGATTTCCGCCGACAACTGTCGTCCGACCAGGACGACTTCGTCGGCGGTGGCGACGTCCTTCACATCGGTCACATCCACAATCGTTTGATCCATCGTTACCCGGCCAAGGATGGGGCAGCGTTGACCACCGATCAGCACGTGGCCGCGATTGCTCGCGGAGCGAGGAAGGCCGTCCGCATAGCCCGCGCAAAGAATCGCGACCGTGGAGTCTCGCTGGAGGGTATGCGTTCGTCCGTAGCTGACGGTCGTCCCCTTCGGAAGCCGTTTCACTAGTCCGACACGTGTCCTGAAACTGAATACAGGTTCCGTCTGTACGGAAGCCAGCAGAGATCCCGGACGCGGTAGCACGCCGAATTGGAGCAAGCCGACGCGTACGGCATTGAACGGGCCAGCGGTCTCGATGCTTTCGAGACCGGCACTGTTGTCCGCGTGAACGAACAGCGATTGGAGATCGATCCCTTCGCAGCGATCGAGCGCCGCGAGGAAACGGCTGCGCTGCTCGGCCGTGAAAGCCGGATCGTCGTCGGACGCGGCAAAATGCGTAAAGACTCCCGCCAGACGAAGACCGGGCTCGGCGACAATTTTCGCATACAATTCGGCCGCCTGCGGGTGCCAAACCCCCAGCCGCCCCATTCCGGTGTCGATTTTGAGGTGAACATCGACGGGCCGCCCGGCTCTTTTTCCGGCGACGGCGAGGCGGGTCGCCTCTTCTTCGCTGGAAATCGTTGCGGTGAGCCCATATTCCGCGACGTAGCGGTCCTCGTCGGGCAAAAGCGGGCTCAGGAGCAGGATAGGCCAACCCGAGCCGAGTTCGCGTAACGAGGCCGCTTCATTCAGCGTGGCGACCGCAAACAAGTCGGCACCGGCGTGCATCAAGCGTCCCGCGGCCTGGTGCAGCCCGTGACCATACGCGTCGGCTTTCACCACCGCGACGTAGCGCATATGGGGCGGAAGGGTGGCGCGGATCGAGCGGAGGTTTCGTTCCAGGACGGCCAAGTCGATTTCGGCCCAGCAACGCAGGGGTAAGCGAGAGGAATCGGTTGAGTTCATCGAGGAGCGCGGTGAATCAAAGGTGTCCACGTAACGTACGCGGGCGGATCGTGCGTGAAGGCATCGGGAGAGTTCGTCTCGCGAAAGAGAAGCCTTGTCTCGATCTGGGGAAAGAGGCGATCGAGCGCGTAAGAGGTCGTTTGCACGCCCGGCGGGGGAGTGGACCAGGTGCGAAAACGCTCGGGTGTGAAGAGGCGACCGGCGAGTTGCGTCGTTTCCACGCGCTTGAGTTCGTCCCTTTCGCCTGTGGGGCCGAACGCGACAGCATGCCAGGTATCGCGACGCGCGTCGGCGATGACCGTCGCCTCGATTCCTCGGACGGTCTCGGCGACCAGTTCCAGGCTGCGATAGGCGTAGACCGGACGATCGAACGATTCCCGCCACACTCGGATGGAAATGGCCGCAGTGCGAATCCCAAGCAACGAGCCTGGCCCCTCGCAAAAGATAAACGCGTCCGATGAAGCGACCTTAACTCGGAGGAGCTGGAGGCAGCGGAATACGCCTTGCCCGGCTTCTTCGTCCGAGCATTCCCAACGATCTTCCTGACCGTCGTGGAGTACGCCCACCTGGATTCGGGTCGATGCGGTATCGAGGACCAGGAGGGAACGATACAAACGACGAAGTTCGAGGAGGGCGTGCATGGAACCGGCAAGCCACGAAAGGTGTCACGCGGTTGCCTCGCAAGCGCGCAGAATCGGGCATTGACCGCGTCAGCCCGGCTTAGCAAGGTCGACAATTCAACAAGTCAACTTCCCTTACGTCCGCCCACTGTGAACACTGCTGTCCAAGACCAATCCGCTACCCGCAAAAGCCTTGTCGTAACGCTCGATGCGACCGAAGTCGCCGCTGAGCACTCCGCAACGGTCGCGGAATTTTCCCGCCAAGCGCGTATTCCTGGATTCCGTCCAGGCAAGGCACCCCTTTCCGTGATCGCCAAGCGCTTCGAGAAGGACATCGCGGACGAATTCAAGCAGAAGGTGGTTTCCTCGGCTTATCGGGTCGGCTTGGAGAAGACCAAACTCGACGTGATCAATCTCGTGAACGCAGTTCCGGGGACGATCGAAAACGGCAAACCTGCAGAGATCACGTTCTCGATCGACGTTCGCCCGGATTTCCCGCTTCCCGATTATTCCAGCCTGTCGACGGAAATTGGCGCGACCGATGTAACCGAAGCGGAGATCGCCACGGTGATTGAGCAGATGCGCGCGGAACGGGCCGACTTCAAGGTGGCGGAACGGGCCGCGCAAAAGGGCGACTACGTGAAGCTTTCTTACGAAGGCAAACTCGGCGACAAAGCCATCCTCGAACTCGTCCCTGACAAACTAATTTACGGCAAAGTGCCTCAGACCTGGGAGGAAGTGGAGGGAACCCAGGAAGGTTTGATTCCAGGGCTGGGCCTGCAATTGTCCGGTTTGAAAGCCGGCGACAAGAAAGAGGTGACGATCTTGTTCCCAGCGGAGTTCGCCGGAGCGCCCCCGCTCGCCGGTCAGACCGCCGTTTACTCGGTCGAGGTGCAGGAAGTGCGCGAACGCGTGTTCCCCGCGATGGATGCCGAGTTCTTCAAGGCGCATCAAGCGGACAGTCTCGAACAGTTGACCGGCAATGTGCGTAACAATTTGAAGCTACAGAAGGAATATCAAAACAAGTCCGCTCAGCGCCGCCAGGTGATCGACGCTCTCGTCTCGAAGACGGATTTTGAGGTCCCTTCCTCGCTGGTCGAGATGGAGACGCAAAACGTGCTCCGCCAATTCATCGAAGAAAACATGCGCCGTGGCGTACCGCAGGAGCAGTTCGAGAAGGATAAAAAAGAGCTCTACGAGAATGCCAAAAAGTCTGCGGTCGCGCGCGTCAAGAGTCAGATGATCTTGGGCAGGGTTGCAGAGAAGGAGGGCCTCCGTGTTTCCGAAAACGACATCAATGCGTTTATCATTCGGGAATCCTCCCGCACGGGCACTCCCGCAGACAAGCTGGTGAAGCAACTTTCCAAGGATCGCAACCAGCTCCGTTCGGTTCAGCAGAGCATCATTTTCGACAAGTCAGTTGAATTCCTGGTTTCCAAGGCTACGTTTACGACTAAAGCCTAAAGAATCCCTGAATCCCTGCCTGTGAGCTCTTACTATATTCCATACGTCATCGAAAACACCGGCCGCGGCGAGCGGTCGATGGATATTTACAGCCGCCTCCTCAAGGACCGCATCATCTTTATCGGCACGCCGATCGATGACGGTGTGGCGAACAGCGTGATAGCTCAGCTGCTGTTTTTGCAGATGGAGGATTCGAAAAAGGATATCCACATCTATATCAACTCGCCTGGCGGCATCGTGACGGGCGGGATGGCAATCTACGATACGATGAACTTTCTGCAGTGCGACATCGTTACTTACTGCATCGGAATGGCGGCTAGCATGAGTACGGTTCTCCTTGCCGCTGGCACCAAAGGTAAACGCTTCGCTCTCCCCAATAGCCGGGTGATGATTCATCAACCGAGTGGCGGCGCGGGCGGCCAGACCTCGGATATCGCGATCGCGGCTCGGGAGATCCTTCGGTGGAAGAAGACACTTAACGAGGTGCTCTCCAAACACACCGGTAAGTCGACCGAGCAGATCGAAAAGGATTCGGACCGTGATTATTACATGACCGCAGAAGAGGCCAAGGCCTACGGATTGGTCGACCATGTCGAGGCATCGCTACGAGATGTGACCAAGCTCGCGTCGGCTGGTCCTGCAGTCGCATAAGGTCTTCTTTTCGGCAATGCATTTCTGCTGCATTGTCTTTTAGCGCGAGCGGCTTTTTTCGATTCGTTCGAGTTTGCACCGCGGTCAACTGCAGCCTAGGTGTGTCGATGTAACTGGGGATGTCAGAGTGAACCCTCCTTTTTCATTTCTCTAATTTTGCAAGATCATGGCTAAATCATCGCGCATGACTCTGTGTTCGTTCTGCGGTAAATCGCAGGCGGAAGTGAAGAAGATCATTGCTGGACCAGGCGTTTATATCTGCGATTCGTGCGTCAACGTTTGCAAAACCATCATCGACCGCGAGGTGAAACAACCGACGGCCGACCCGAAACCTTCATTCCGGCTGGTAAAGCCGTCGGATATCAAACGCACGCTCGACGATTTTGTTATTGGACAGGATCACGCGAAGAAAGTCCTCTCGGTTGCGGTTTACAATCACTACAAGCGTTTGATGTTCGATTCCGGTCAGTCCTCAAAGGAATCGACTGCCCTCTCCCCTGAGTTTGACGGAGTGGAAGTGGAGAAGAGCAACATCCTGCTTGTCGGTCCGACCGGCTCCGGGAAAACGCTCTTGGCGCGCTCATTGGCAAAAATTCTGGATGTGCCCTTTGCGATTTCCGATGCGACGACCCTGACTGAAGCGGGCTACGTCGGAGAGGACGTGGAGAATGTCGTCCTGCGCTTGCTGCAAGCGGCCAACTACGATGTCAAGCGCGCGGAGTGCGGCATCGTTTACATCGACGAAATCGATAAGATCGGTCGCAAAACGGAGAACGTTTCCATCACGCGCGATGTCTCCGGAGAAGGCGTCCAACAGGCGCTCCTGAAGATTTTGGAAGGGACGGTGTGCAATGTTCCTCCGCAGGGCGGGCGGAAGCACCCGAATCAGGAATATGTTCAGGTCAACACCCAGAATATTCTCTTCGTTTGTGGCGGTGCGTTCGTCGGAATCGAAGGCATTGTGCAGCGTCGCAGCGGTCAACGCGGCCTGGGTTTCAATTCGATTTCCAAGCAACAGGAGGCGACGCTCAAGCCCGAGGATCTGATGCGTGAGTTGGCTCCCGAGGACTTGATCCGTTTCGGCATGATCCCCGAGTTCATTGGGCGTTTGCCGATCGTTTCGGTCCTCGAACAGCTCAGCGAGGAGGATTTGGTGCGCATTCTTCTGAAGACGAAGAATGCGATCGTGAAACAGTACTCCAAGTTGTTCGCCATGGACGGGGTCCGACTTCGTTTCACTTCGGACGCGGTCAAAGCGATCGCGCGGAAGGCAATCAATCTGAAGACCGGGGCGCGTGCTTTGCGCTCGATCATGGAGTCGCTGATGCTGGAAGTAATGTTCGAACTGCCGCAGCGCGACGACGTCTCCGAAGTCCTGATCGACGCCTCCGTGGTCGCCGGCAAGCGCCGGCCGACGTTGCGGCGCAGCCCGAAAACGGAAGCGAAGCAGGACGCCGCTTAGGCGTCTCGGAGTCGCTCCCACCGATGACAAGCGCGTCCGGCGCTTAAAGGTCGGGACAGAAGCCGTAGAGCAAATCGTCGCGGCCTTTTCCGGGCCACTGAATCTGGTTGATGTGCAGGCGGCGCATCACCGGAAAAACCAGGCGATTGAGCGCTGCCTCAAAGCCGAAGATGGAAAAGAGCGGCGGCGCATCGACGGAAATCACATATGCACCCAATCCCACCTGCCGGAGCATGCATACGCTCCGCTGGACCATCTCCGTTTCCATGGGTTCGTTGCCCTGGAGAATAATGACCGGCTTGGGATGCGCGTTCATTTGCTGGAACGGACCATGGGCAAATTGGAGGAAGTCGGAAATCGGCGGGCAGGGCCAATAGAGGCCTTCCATGAATTTACAGGCGAGGTTCTGAGCGAAGTCGGAAATCGGCGCCGCTGTCACGAGATTGAATCCCTGAGAGAAAGCGCTGGGAAGATTGAGCATCGCTTCCTGGAGGTCCAAGGGCGCCTGCGCCGCGAGAAGCGGAAGGATTTGTTCGTCGGCGGGCATTGGAAAGCGGCAGGACGCCAATTGGGCTGCGAACTGTAACGCCGCGAGGTAGCCCGCAAGCGGACCGACAAAACGAATGAGCGTGGTGTATTCCTCCGCGAGGGGGAATTCGATCAGCTCGCCGCCTTCGTCGAGCAGGGTCTGCAGCAGGGCGGCGCGGTCCAATTTTCCCGCGAGCCGGGCCGCTTCCGGAGTGGTCGCGGTGAAAAGGACCGTATGGGAAAAATGACTACGCCGATTGATCGCGATCTGCGCATTCGGGGAGACGCCCTGCGAAAAGACCACCA
>Ga0105048_10011381_pt1 | contig 14037 bp, 9 predicted proteins | sample MAT05_FD_78382 | JGI IMG/M metagenome (GOLD analysis project Ga0105048, IMG submission 78382) | Freshwater microbial communities from Lake Fryxell liftoff mats and glacier meltwater in Antarctica - MAT-05 | ecosystem: Environmental > Aquatic > Freshwater > Ice > Liftoff microbial mat | place...
AAAAGTAGAACCCGTCGATGCGTGCGCCGTGGCGAGCGAGCTCGGCGCGCATCCATTCGCAGAGCGCATGGAACGCCGCCTCGTCGTAGAACCCGCGCGCGATCCCGGACTGATTGGTGACCACCAGGACCAGCACGCCGGCGTCGTTGGCGTACTTCACCGCGTCGATTGCGCCCTCGACCCAGGTGAACTGGGCGGGCGTGTGGACGTAGCCGTGGTCGACGTTGAGGGTGCCGTCGCGATCCAGGAGCAAGGCTCGGACAACCAGGCCTCGCTTCACAGGGCGTTCTCGACCAGCTCGCACAGCGTGTGGCCGACGACGGCGTGCAGCTCCTGGATGCGCGGCGTGTCCGTCGACGGAACGCACAAGCAGACGTCGGCCAGCATTTGCATGGAAGAGCCACCGTTGGCGCCGGTCAGCGCGATCACCGCCATCCCCTGCGCGCGCGCCGCTTCCATCGCGAGGAGCACGTTCTTGCTTCGCCCGCTGGTCGAGATCGCGAGGAGCACGTCACCGGAGCGCCCGTGCGCCTGCACCTCGCGCGCGAAGACGTGATCGTAGCCGTAGTCGTTGCTCACCGCCGTCAGCGAGGAGCCGTTGGCATGGAGCGCGAGCGCGGAGAGCGGCCGGCGATCGCGCAAGAAGCGCCCGGTGAGCTCGGCCGCGATGTGCTGCGCATCGGCCGCCGAGCCGCCATTTCCGCAGGCGAGGAGCCGCGCACCGGCGAGCAGGCGATCGATGAGGATCTTGGCCGCCGCATCGACCTCGGGCGCGATCAGCTCCAGCAGGGCGGCGACGCGGAGGTGCTCCCTCCAGATGGCGAGGATTGTGGGCTGGTGGCTCACGCGCGGCCTGCTAGGTTCACGTGGACGTTCACGCCGACTTCCGGTGCTTGGCCACCGCGCGCTCCATGATCCGGTCCAGCTCGGCGAACGTGACTTCCCAGTCGTAGTTGTCCTCGACGTACTTGCGGGCAGCGAGGCCGAGCGCGCGCCCGAGCTCGGGCTCGTCGAGCAGGCGGTTGATCGCCTCGACCTGCGCGTCGGCGCCGTCGGCTACGATGTAGTGCTGCCCGGCGATGCCGCCGATGCCCTGGGTGGACGACGTGGTGCCCACCACCGGGAGGCCCATCGCCATCCCCTCGAGCGCCTTGTTCTGGATGCCGCGCGCGATGCGCAGCGGCGCGACGCAGATCGCCGCCTTGTTCAGATAGTCGCGCGTATCCTTCACGAAGCCGGTCACGGTGACGCCGGGGAGCTTCGCGAGCTCGAGCACCTCGGGCGTGGGCTGCGAGCCGACGATGACGAGCTCCGCTTTGGGGTGCTTCTGGCGGATGCGCGGCAGCACTTCCTTCGAGAACCACACGCAGCCGTCGACGTTCGGGTAGTAGTTCATCACCCCGGTGAAGACGAGCATGCCCGGCTGCGGGGGCGTCGTCGCCGGCTTGTAATACTGGAGATCGACGCCGTTTCGCAGCACGGAAGAGGGCGCGCCGGGGATCAGATCCTGGAAGATCTTCTGTTCGAGCGGCGTGACGAACACGTTGTCGTCGACCGCGTGCGCCAGCTTCTTCTCGAACTCGAACAGCGTCTTGTGCTCGCGCGCGTAGATCAGGTTCTTCGGGAAGGTGGCCTTTGCCGCGTACTGTTTCCACTTGTCCGAGTCGAGCTCGCACATGTGCATGACCTGCGGACCCTTGTGCGGCAGCATGAAGGCGCCCATCGACGACGAGAACGCGTAGACCAGATCGACGCCGGCGATCACGCGATCGACCTCGCGCTGGATGCGCCGCGATCCATAGACGCCGAGCGTCAGCGGGCCGCCGGTCACGAGCTGCGGGATCGAGCGGATGAGCTGGCGCTTGTGGTGATAGGGCACCGCGACGGTCGGGATGCCCTTCTTGTCGAGCTCCTTCGCCGCGTCGATGTCGTCCTTGCCGTGCGCGAACGCGATGACCCGCACGTCGTGGTTGCGCTTCATCCGCTCGATCAGCCGCCACGAGAGGATCTTGTCGCCGCGGTTCGGCGGGTAAGGGACGCGCTGCGCGAGAAAGAGGATCTTCATCGTAGCCACTCGAACGTCTTGCCGATGCCCTGCCAGGCCCAGCTGTGGCGCGACCAGCGGGTCCGCGCGTGCGTGTACACGTCGATCTCTTTGCCGATGATCGTGCGCCACTGGCGGTTGGCGATCACCCATTCGCGCCCTGTTTTGCCGAGGCGCGCGCGGAGGACCGGGTCGTCGATGAGCTGGACGATCTTGGCCACGAGGTCGTCGACGTCCTCCGCCTTGTGGATGAGGCCGGTGACGTTGTCCTGGATCAGCTCGAGCAGGCCGCCGACGTTCGAGGCCACCACGCCCTTCTCCATCGCCAGCGCCTCGAGCGGCTTCAGCGGCGTGACGAGCTCGGTGATGCGCTGCGAGTCGCGCGGGTACGCGAGCACGTCGATGATCGAGTACAGGCCGTTCACGTCGGCGTGCGGGACCTTGCCGGGATGCAGGATCTTGTCCTCCATACCGGCGTCCTTCGCGAGCTGTTTGCACGCCTCGTAGGTCTCACCCTCGCCGACGATCAGGCCACGGATGTCGTCGCGGCCGCTCTTGATCAGCTTGATCAGCGCCTGCACCAGGTAGCGCACGCCTTCGAACGCCGCGAACGTCCCGATGTATGCGACGACCTTCTTGCCCTGCAGGCCGTACTTCTCGCGCACCGCCTCGTTGGGGGGCAGGGGTACGAACTTGTCGGTGTCGACGCCGTTCGGGACGACGAAGATGTCCTCGGCCGGGATGTCGCGGGCGACGAGATCGTCCTTGATGCCCTTGCAGATGCCGATCAAAGCGTCGGCGCCCTTGGCCAGGCGGGTCTCGGCGAAGCGGATCGACTCGTACTTCGCTGAGCCGGGGCCGCTGTTGGTGCGGGCGTCGACCGCGGCGTCCTCCCAGAACGCGCGGATCTCGTAGACCATCGGCAGGCCCAGCTGGCGCGCGGCGGCATACGCAGGGATCCCGCAGAGGATCGAGCTGTGGGCGTGGATGATGTCGGGCTTCTCTTCGCGGGCCACCTCGACCACCCGCTGGCGGAGGATGTTCAGCTCGACCGGGATGGGCGTGCCCGGCTTGTGCGGACTGCGGTGGTGGTGGATCCCGTCCAGTACCTCGACGGCGCGGTGATCTGGGCTCTCGTGGCGCGGCGAGGTGAGCACGATCGGATCGAGCCCCAGCGCCTTCTGCGTGCCCACGATGTATCGCGTGCGCGAGGTATAGCCGATCGTCGTCGGGATGGAGATGTCCGCGACATGGAGCACCTTCACGGCGGCGAATCCTGCGGGATGTTCGAGTTACTGGCAATCGCGTCCCGCCCAGGCCAGAATCCGGGGCAGGAACGGGAGGGTAGGCCGATCGAGATGCAAGCCAGGACGAAGGTCGGAGCACGGGTCGTCGCCGCGGTCGACCCCGGGATGCTGGGGATGGAGCGGCTCGCCGCCGACTGGGGCGCGCCTCGGATCAAGCCGGACGCGCGATCGTTCCGCCGGGCCCTGAAGGAAGCGGCGGGCGACGGGCCGGTGGTCGCGCTGGTCTCGACATCCCGGCCCGAGCTGGTGGCGGTGGCGGCTCGGGCCGGCGTCGATCGCATCGCGATGTATCACGTCGGGAAGCTCACCCCGACCCGCCTCGGCGCAGTGGCCCTGCGGGCCGCGTTTTCCTGGGTCGATCTGACGCTCGTGCCCGATCAAACCTCGCTGACCGAGGTGGTGCGGGCGGGCGCGGATCCGCACCGCGTGTCGAAGGAGGCCGACCTCTTCCTCGAGCGCCTGGTGAACGAGCCGCGGGGGCTCGGGCGCTGGGGCGCCGTGCAGGAGTCCGCGGTGAGCGTCGCGCTCGACGTCGCCGAGCTCACCGGCATGGTCCGGCTCGCCGAAAAGATCGCCCCCAACGACGGGATCAACGTCCTCAGCTATCACCGCATCCTCCCGCCCGACGAGCTGCGGACCTACGGGCGCCCGCAGATGGCGCTGGCCGCTTCGCTCTTCGAGGTCCAGCTCGACGCGCTGTCGGCGACCCGCGGCTTCGCGCCGATCGCGTCGATCGACGACCGCACAGCAGCGGGGAAGGTCTCGATCACCTTCGACGACGGCTACGAAGACACCTTCCGCGTCGCGCTGCCGATGCTCCAGCGGGTCAGCGCGCAGGCCTGTATCTTCGTGGTCACCGGGCTCATCGGACGGACCGAGGCGCTATGGTGGGATCGCGTCGGGTACTCGCTGTTCGCGTTCTGGCGCGCCGGAGCCCAGGAGGCGATCGGCCCCGATCTGCCGGATCTGGCTCGAACGCTGCCGGACATCACCACATTCTCCGACGCGCGTCGGACCATCTCCGAGGTGCTCTCGATCCTGAACGACGTCACTGACGAGGCCCGTGCTCGCGCGGTCGCGGCCGCCGAGGCGCTCGTGCCGGAGCTGGAAGAGAAGCGCACCATGCTCAACTGGGAGGAGATCCAGACCATGAAGGCGCTCGGTGTGTTCGAGATCGGATCGCACACGCGCAATCACATCTGCCTCGACTCCGTGCCGCCCGACGTCGCGCGGAGCGAGCTGATCGGCGGCGCCGAAGATCTCGAGCGCCACGTCGCGTTTGCGCCGGGCGCGCCCCGCTATTTCGCGCTCCCGCGCGGGCAGCCCGGGCCGTTCACCGAGGCAGATCTGCGAAACCACGGCATCGTGAGCGTGATGACTTCGGAGACCGGCATCCACCAGCCCGGCAACGGCTCGCTGTACGTGCGCCGCCGCGACGGGTACCAGCTCACGCTGCACGGCCGGCACCACCCGGCGAAAATGCGGCTCGAGCTCACCGGGATCCTCGACACGGTCCGAAAGCGCCGCGGTCACGGCGACTATTGATGATCGCGATCGGCCTGCTGCTCATCGGCGCGACGGTGGCGCTGCCCGTCGAGTCGGTCGGTGCGATCTCGCCCGAAGCGCGACGCGCGGCGGTGCTCGAGCTCACCCAGGCGATCGAGTCGGAGAGCGGGCATCGCGTGATCCTCGACGACGACGACGCGAGCTGTGGCGCGGGCGAGCCATGCGTGTCGGCGATCCGATCGCGGACCAGCACCTTCGACGTCGTGCTGGTGCAGATGGTGCTCGGGCCGCTCCGCCTCCGCGTACTGGCGCAGCGCATCGGGCCCACGGCGGCCGATGAGCGGCGATCGGCCGCCGACGTGAAGGCCGGTGCGCCGCTCGGCGAGACCGCGGCGGCGATCGCGCGCGAGCTCTTCCCGAAGGGGCCAGCGAAGCCGGCCGACGTGGTCGCCGCGCCACCTCCGATCGTCGAGCCTTCGCGCACGCCGGCGTGGATCGCGTTCGGGACCGCCGCTGCGCTGACCGGCGTAGGGGTCGCGCTCGGCGTGAGCAGCCACTCGGCCATCGACACGCTCCGCCAGACCGGAGGAGGCAGCGCGAGCGGCATCGAGGATCTCGCCGGTCAGGCCAGCGGCCAGGCGGTGGTGGCGAACATCCTGTTCCTGGCGGCCGCAGGCGCGATGATCACCGGAGTGGGGCTGTGGATCGCACCCTGATCACCGTCGCACTGCTCGTCGCCGGCTGCGCCCCTCCCCAGGATCTGTCGCTGATCGATGCTCTGTCGCCCGACGTCGCGTGGGTCGCCGCGCTGGCGATCGACGCCGACGACGTCATCGTGGCCTCCACCGGGGTCGCGCGCCGCGCCGCACCATCGAAGCTGTTTCTCGATATCCCGGGCGAAGCGGTGGCGATCGAGGTGCTCGGCTTCGACGACGCCGCGATCGCTTTCGCGCTCACCCAGGCGAGCGAGGCCGATCTGCGCGGGGGGCTCCTCACCGCGGCGACCGCGCTCGATCCGCGCCTGGCGGAGCCGATCTTCGCGGGACGGCATGAGACTGCGGGCCCAGTGATCGGCGCCGCGACGAAGCGCCTGCTCACCGCGCCGTGGCTGCCGCGCTGCCCGCAGATCGTCCATGCGACGGATCTCGCCGACGTGAGCTGCGCGCTCCTGTCGTGTCGTCCGCGCGTCACGCAGGCCCTCTGCCGGCTGGAGATCGACGCGACGGGCTGCGGGCTCGGCGTGCTGAGCGGCGACATCGACACGAGGGGCGTCGTCCGCGCCCCGGTGAGCGGCGTCTTCGGTGATTGCGCCAGCGTGGAATCGCGGGCGGGGAGCGGGCTCTCGATCGACTGCACTTTGCCGGCCCCCAGCGGCTGCACGGTCGATCTGCGGCAGGTGACCCCGCCGGCCACGCTGAGCGTCGATGTCCTCACCGGCACGATCACCGCGGCGCCACGCGTGACGCAGGACTTCTTCCCGCGCGGCGGGTTCGGCTACCTCGCGGGGATGGTCGCGCTCCGCAGCCAGCTCGCGGTGCTCACCAACGCGGGCGGCGCGTATTTCGCGTTCCAGTGCCCCCCGGAGCGACACTCCGCGCTGGTGTACGTGGATCCCGCGACGCTGCAGATCACGAGGACCGCCACGCTGCCGGACTGCACGGTGCGCGTGGCGGCGGATCCCACGGTGGAGGGCGGCCTGATCATCGGCCACGGCGGCGGCGCGCACCTGATCTCGCAGGTCGATCCCCAGGGAAACGTCGTGAAGACCGTGACGGTGGAGGGGCCCGCGGCCGATCAGAGCCTGGTGCAGCTGCAGTCGCGCGGTCTGCCCCCGCAGATCGTCGGCGCGTACTCGAACATGGTGCGCCCGTACGCGTCGTACCTGTTCTCGCTGACCAGCTCGCTCGCGAAGCGCGCCGGCGAGCCGGTCCCGCTGACGCAGATCGAGGTGATGACCATCTTCGGTGACGACGAGGTGGCGTTCACCAGCGAGTCGGTCGACGACCTCTTCATCTTCGGGCCTGATCTCAAGCAGCGGCACACCGTCGCGCTCTGGGATCTGTGCAGCCGTGGGCGGCGCATCCACCCGATGGCGATCGTCCCGCTCTCGCCGACCACCACGGTGTTCCCGGCGGCGAGCCGCGACGCTCAGGCGGCGTTCGTGCTCGATCGCGGCGGCGAGGCGGCCTGCGCGCCGGCGGTGTCGTGGGTGCTCGACGAGTCGGAGGCGGTGGCGGCGATCGCGTGGCCCCGGGATCCGAAGCTGGTTCTGGTCGCGCTCGGCGTGGTGGGCGGCGACGCGGCGCTCACGCTCCTCGACGTCGACACCCCGCGTTTTCTCCCCGATCGGGTGGTGGTGGGGCAGGGCCAGCTCACCGACCCGGTCATCGACGAGCGGGGCCGCATCTTCTTCTTGCTGCCGAACACCGGACAGATCGTCCGCGTGACGCCGCGCCGCTGATAGACTCCGCGCCGTGGTGGACCGGGAGGCAGGCGCGCGGCTCATCCGCGCCACCGCGCGCTACGAGGTGTGGTCGGCGCCCGAAGAAGGCGGCAGATCGCGCGTTCTGAAGGGCCTGTCGAGCACCGTCGCGACCGATGACACCTGGGTGCGCCGCTTCGCCGACGAGGCGCGGGCCGTACGGCGGCTCAATCACCCCGGGATCCTCGCGATCAAGGAGCTGCGCCGCGTCGCCAAGCAGCCGGTGCAGGTGCTCGAGGACTTCGACGCGATCGATCTGTTCACCATCAAGGAGCGCCTCACCGCTGCGCAGGCCGCGCTGTCGAAGGACGTGGTGCTGGCGATCGGCGCCGAGCTCGGTCGCGCGCTGGATCACGCCCATCGATCGGACGTCTGCCATGGGTACCTGGGGCCGCAAAGCGTGCTCCTGGCCGAGGACGGCACGCTCAAGCTGACCGACTTCATGCTCGGGGCGGGTGGGCCGCTCGAGTCGCGCATCGCGGAGCCCGGCGATCCGAGCGTGCGCGGCGACGTGGCGGCGGTGGGCCGGCTGCTGGCGTGGCTGATCGGCGGCGCCGAGGTGGTCGATCGCTCGGCGATCCGGCGGCGCATCGCGGAGGGTGACTTCGCGCTCGATGGTCGGATCGTCGACACCCAGCTGGAGGAGGTCGTCGGGCGCTGCAGCGGAGCCGCAGCCTACCCGTCGGCCGCGGCGCTGGTGGAGGCGTGCCTGGGCGCGGCGCTGCTTTCGCCGAAGGACACGCTCGCGACCTGGCGTGCAGAGATGCCGCCCGACGTGTCGACGGCGCTCGATCTGCGCGCGCTCACCGACGACGAGCCGGAGCCGCGCACGATGCCGGATCAGTCGGCGATCGAGGTCGACGTCGAGACCCGCTACCAGATCCTCGAGCCGATCGGGTTCGGCGGAATGGGGGCGATCCACCGCGCGATCCAGGTCGCGGTGGGCCGCGAGGTGGCGATCAAGACGCTGCACGACGAGGACGATCCGGATCGCGTCCAGCGCTTCCACAACGAGGCCAAGCTGGTCTCGCAGCTGCGCCACCCCAACACCGTTCGGGTGTTCGACTTCGGCCAGCGGGAGGGCGGCGCGCTGTTCCTGGTGACCGAGCTCTTGCGCGGCGAGTCCCTGGAGGCGCGGATCGAGTCGCGCGGCCGGCTCGATGCGAAGACCACCGTGCGCATCTTGATCGACGTCGCGGAGGCGCTCAGCGAGGCGCACGGCCTCGGCATCATCCACCGCGACATCAACTCGCGGAACCTCTTCCTCGACAAGGTCGGCGATCGCGAGCGCATCAAGGTGCTCGACTTCGGACTGGCGAAGGACGCCGAGTCCTCGCCCCTGACGCAGGCGGGGATGATCGTCGGCACGCCGTCGTACATGTCTCCGGAGCAAGCGCAGGCGATTCCGATCACGCCGGCGAGCGATATCTACAGCCTCGGCGTGACCGCGTATCAGTGTCTGGCCGGCGTCCTGCCGTTCACCGGCGGCTCGGTTCCGGCGATCTTGCGGCAGCACTTGCACGATGCGCCGAAGCCGTTCGCGGCGCTCGATCCGCCGGTCGAGGTGCCGCACGCGCTGGAGGCGCTGGTGATGTGGATGCTCGCCAAGTCACCGGAGAAGCGGCCGGCGAGCGCCACCGTGCTCGGCGCGAAGCTGCGCGAGGTTGACGCGACGCTGCCCGAGCCGAAGTCGAAGAACGAGCCGCAGTCGTGGGTCGGACGCGAGCTGCACTCGTACCGGCTCACCGACGAGATCGGCCGCGGCGTCGGCTCGCGCGTCTACAAGGCGGTGCACACCGTGCTCGGGCGCACGGCGGCGATCAAGGTGCTGAACGATCTCGGGCTCGATCACCCGTCGATGCACCAGCGGCTCAAGCGCGAGGCGCAGGTGCTGGCGAGCCTGGACCACCCCGCGATCCTCAAGGTGCAGGACTTCGGCGTCTCACCGGAGGGCGTGCCGTATCTGGTGAGCGAGCTGATCTCCGGCCTCACGCTGCGCCAGGTGCTCACCGCCGAGGGCGCGCTCCCGCCGTCGCGCGTGGCGCGGATCGCGCGGCAGATCACCTCGGCGCTGGCGCTGGCGCACGACAAGGGCGTGGTGCACCGCGATCTCAAACCGGGCAACGTGATGTTGCTTTCTGAGCGGAACGAGGACGGGTCCCACGGCCGGCGGAGCCGGACCGTACCCGTCCATCCGCGCCACGAGGACGCGGCTGAGGACGGTGACGCGCGCGACGCGGTGAAGGTGCTCGACTTCGGGCTCGCGCGCATCGAAGGGCCCGACGATCGAACGCACCTCACCAAGAACGAGTCGCTGATCGGCAGCCCCGGCTACATGTCCCCGGAGCAGATCGAGACCCCGAGCGCGGCGGGACCGGCGTCGGATCTGTACGCGCTGGGATGCGTGATCTACGCGCTCCTCACCGGTGGGCCGCCGTTTCGCGGCAAGATCACCGAGGTCCTCGAGCAGCAGCGACACGCGGCGCCGCCACCGCTGCCGCCGTCGGGTGGCCTCGAGCGGCTGGTGATGCACCTCCTCCAGAAGCGCCCGCAAGATCGGCCGACGAGCGCGGCGGAGGTGCTGGCCGAGCTCGAGCGCCTCGAGCGCGAGGTGCCGCCGCGCTCCGGCACGGTGACCCAGCCGCTGGCTCCGTCGCCGCGCGCCGCGGCCCGATCACGCACGAGGGTGGTGATGGTCGCGCTGGCCGCGATCCTCGCCGGGATCGGGGGCGCGGTGCTCGTCACGATCTTGAAGCGCTAGCGCCGCAGGCTCGCGGCCAGCGCGCCGGCCTTCAGCGTGCCGGTGGGGGCGCGTGCCCCGAACATGGGCGCGCGCTTCGGAGCGCTGGTGCCCGCCTCGATCCCGTCGATCCCGAGCGCCGCCACCGCGCTCGCGCGCCGCTCGATCGCCCGGTACAGCACCCCCGCCGCGTCCGGGCTCTTCCGCCCGATCACCAGCGCCACCTCGGACAGCGCCTGCAGCGCCTCCGCGAGCCCCTCCGCCACCAGCCCGCGGGCCAGCGCCCGCTCCAGCGCCACCTCATCGAACGCGAACGGCGCCACCGAGACGACACAGTCGAGGACCCGATCCAGCCAGCTCATGCTCCAACACTGCTGCCGCACGGGACCGGAAGCTCTTACCGGCGCTGTAACCCGTGCCGGACCACCCCAGGGCGGCCGGGGAGATCGCCTCGTCCTCGAGGCGGGGGCGGGTGGCTCGCGAAGCGAGACGGGTCCCGCCTGAGGACGATCAATCGTTCGTGACGCGTACAGCGCTTCGAATCACCAAGCACCTGTTGCGAGCACACCCGCCCGAGGTTCTGCCGAGGGCGGGGCTCGAACCCGCACACCCTTTCGAGTCAGGGCTTTTAAGGCCCCTGCGTCTACCATTTCGCCACCCCGGCTCGGGGCGATCTCTCTAGCGCGCGTGGATCGTGCTGTCACCGGTCCCGTCGAGGCCGGTGCCGCGCTCGGTCGCGGCGATCTCCGGCTCGGCGCTCTGCGCGCGGGTCCAGGCGTGATCGTCGGCCGCGTCCACCAGTGGCATCGTCATCGCGCGGTAATCGTCGCGACCGCCTGCGTCGATGAACACGCCGATCGTGTCGACCTTGCGCCGTGAGCTCCCGGCGACGCGCAGGTCCATGTCGAGCAGGCCCGCCGCGCCGAGCGCGTAGGTCGGGCTGTTCGCGTCGTAGTGATCGTCACCGCCGTTGTCGATGAGCCAGCCGATGCCGTTGGCGTTGCCGCTGCCCAGCGTGATGCGCGAGCCGCGGTAGTCGTCGTTGCCCGACTCGTCGACCAGGAAAGCCGATGACCAGTCGTGGCCGCCGCCCAGCGTGACGTTGATCGGGGTGATGTCGCGCCCGTACACGTCGTCGCCGCCGCCCTCCAGCAAGACGCCGATCGCGTAGTGCGCGCCCGCGCCCGTCACGTACCAGAGGCCGTCGTAACGATCGGCGCCGCCGCGATCGGCGAGGATCCCGGTGCCGAACCAGAACCCGCCGCCCTGCGCGAACACGCTGGCGCGGTACACGTCATCGCCCGCGCCGTCGATCAAGACGCCGATGCCGCCTGACATGAACGCGCGATCGGAGAAGTCGGCGCGCCGTCCGAACGCGAACCCTTGTCCGAGCGAGGCGTTGGAGGTCAGGGGCCGCTGCGCCGACGGGTACATCGGGTCGCCGCCGAGGGCCGGATCGCCGACGTCCATCTCCCAGCGATCGTCGCCCGCGACGTCGATCGCCACGCCGATGCCGCGCGCGAACGCGAACCCCTGCGCGAACTCGTACGCGCTGCGGACGTCGCGCCCGCCGAGATCGAGCTGCAAAGCAAAGCCGAACGCGGCCGCGCCCTGGGCCATGATCTCGGCGCGATACTCGTCGTCCCCGCCATCGTCGACCAGGACGCCCGCGCCGAACGCGGCCGCGCCTTGCGAGAGGCGGAGCGAAAGATATCGATCGTCATCGCCGCCGAGATCGACCACCGTCGCGACGCCCGCGCGCGCGCCGCCTTGCCGCGGCACCTCCGACAGGCTGACCGGCCCGCCGTCCATCGCGTCGACGGGCTCGTAGCGGCCGCCGGCATCGGAGACCAAACGCGGGCCATCGAGCGGGGAGGGCACCTCGACGTAGCCGTAGCGATCGCGCCCGCCGAGATCGACCAGCACCGACACCGGGTTGGTCACCGCGACGTTGCCGCCCGCGGCGATGCGATAGGTGTCGCTGCCGCCGAGATCGACCAGCACCGCCCACGCGCCGCCGAAGCCGGGCACGCGCTCGTCGTAGATGCCGCTCTCGGGGCCGCCGATCGCGATGCGCCCGGCCGGCGTGTCGACCGCGAACAGGAACGTCGCGGTGGAGGTGGCGACCGTCGCGGTGGCGGTTCGATCGGCGAACGCGGCGATCCCCGAAGCGTCGATCGACTCGAGCACGGTCACCGCGCCACGGGCGAATTCACCATATTTTATGGTCTGCGAGAGCAGCGTCCGCACCGAAGCCTGGGCCGGAGAGAGGCCGAATCCATCCGCGCGGCGCGTGACGAAGGCGGGGCCGTAGTCGTAGATCGAGCGGATATCGCCGGCCCGAAGCCCGGCGAACGCCGCCGCGCGGGCCTTCAGCCCCTGCCGCGCGCCCTCGACGATCGTCGCCATCGCGAGCTGCAGGGCGGGCGGGACATCGGCGGCGTCGAGCGCGATCGCGGCGCGATCGGGTCGCCCGCCGGCCTCGGTGGCGAAGCGCACGACCGCGTCGGTCAGCGGATCCATCGGATCGACCGGCTCGAGCGGGCGCGCCGTGGCCTCGGCGTCTCCGAGCGGCGCCATCGCGGCCATGATCGACGCTGCGCGGCCCGCGGCGCTGCGGGTGACGCCCACGCCGTCGAGCTTCTTCGCCTCGCCGTTGGCCCATCCGGGGATGCGCCAGGGCTCGCCGAGGAGCGGCGTGACCGCGCTGAATCGGTACGGATCGCCGAGCACGTCGGGCGTGGTGTTCACCAGCTCGGCGACGCGCTGGATCGCGGTGCAGCGATCGAGGCCCACGCCGTCGAGCGCCTCGCCGAGCAGATCGCGGGTCCCCGCGGGCAGCGGGATCGCGCCGCGGCAGGCGCAGCGGCTCGGCACGCAGCGCTGGGTCCCGTCCTCGTCGACGCGGATCGTCTGATCGGCGCCGCAGGTGTCGGGGAGGAGCACGTCTACGCCGCAGACGCCGGTGCGCCCCGGCGCAGCGCCGACGCACCACCAGTTCTCGGTGCAGTCGCCGTCCCAGCTGCAAGCGGTCTCGCCGGGAAGGCTCTCCTGGCCGCAGCGCTCGGCGCCGGTGCCCCAGCGCGGGATGCAGACAGGGTTCCCGTCGTCGCCGGGGAGGCACGAATAGCCCTCGGGGCAGTCGAGGTCGGCGAAGCAGCCGTCGGTGCAGGTGCCGGTTCCGAGGCCGAGCCGATCGCCCTGGCAGTTGGTCCGCCCGGTCATGCAGAGGCTCGTATCGCCGAAGCAGTCGGTGCCGAAGCCGACGCCGAGCTGGCTGCACACCGCGGCGGGTGGGACGCACACGCTGACGGTCTGCATCATCGACGTGATGTCGACGCACGAAAAGCCGGCCAGGCAGCCGTCGCGGTCGGTGTCGCAGCGATCCACACAGAACTCGACGTTGTTGGCGCGGACGCAAAGGCCGGCGCCGCAGGAGTCGGGGCAGCCGCTGGTGCAGCTCGCTTCGTGGAAGGTGCTGCCGGCGTCGAGGACACCGAGATCGGGCGGGCCGGTGTCGATCGGGTCGGCGTCGGGCGCGGCGGCGTCGGCCGCAGCAGCGTCGGGCGCCGCGGCGTCGACAGCGCGCGCGTCGTCCGCGGTGAGCGCGGCGTCGGCCGGGCCGGGGAGGGGCTCGCTGCCACACGCGGCGAAGAGCACGGCGATCGACAGAGGGAGCGCTCGGCGCATCGGTGGAGCTTAGTCAGCTATGTCAGAGGTTTCTAGCGAATCTCGCTCGGTCTCGCGGTCGCTGGCGGCGTTGGGCCGCCTTCAAATACGCAGAGTATTCGCGCGGCGGCCCGCCTTGCCATCGATCACGATCCCGTCGCGATATTCACTAGTAGCTCTGCACAGTGAAGTTGATGGGTTGCGGGTGTCGAGGCGCTCGTCTGGCAAGGCGCGCCGTCCGACGGCATACTCTGCGTCTGTCGAGGCGGCGCAACGCAGCCAGGCGAGA
>Ga0105048_10011382_pt1 | contig 14036 bp, 10 predicted proteins | sample MAT05_FD_78382 | JGI IMG/M metagenome (GOLD analysis project Ga0105048, IMG submission 78382) | Freshwater microbial communities from Lake Fryxell liftoff mats and glacier meltwater in Antarctica - MAT-05 | ecosystem: Environmental > Aquatic > Freshwater > Ice > Liftoff microbial mat | place...
AGTTGGCTTCGGTTTTGTTTCTCATTGCGATGGTCGGTGCCGTGATGCTTGGCCGACGTGAGGCTGGCGATCGCCATTTTTAGGCTTCTAAAATGAATCCCAATATAACCCAACTGGTAGAAATTGCCCAAAAGCCAATTCGTCGTATCATTGGATTGATGTCAGGCACCTCATTAGATGGGTTGGACGTGGCTCTATGTCAAATTGTCGGAAGTGGCTTACAAACGCAATTGACCTTAGAGAGATTTGAGACAGTATCTTTCAAAGAAGAAATTAAGGAGGAAATTCGACGAGTTTTTGCCAAAAAAGAAATTGATTTTCAGCAACTCTGTTTGCTCAACCCTTGGATTGGACGATTGCACGGCCAAATAGTGCTGGATTGCTTACAAAAATGGGGGATACAGCCCCATGAAATTGATTTAGTGGCTAGTCATGGGCAAACCGTTTTTCACGCGCCTAAAATATTACATCAAAATCCTAAATTTCCTAATGCTACCTTGCAAATTGGTGATGGCGACCATATAGCAGTTACCACGGGTATTATTACCATCAGTGATTTTCGTCAAAAACACTGTGCTGCTGGGGGAGAAGGAGCACCCCTCGCTGTCTATGGCGACTATTTTATATTCTCCCAAAAAGGTGAAAATCGCATTATGCTTAACATGGGGGGGATTGCCAATTTCACCTATCTTCCGGGCAATCTACATAGAGATGAGGTTTTTGTCACAGACACAGGCCCAGGAAATACGCTTTTAGATGCCTTCATGCGTAAGTTTTATAACTTTCCTTATGATGAAGGTGGCAAAATTTCTGCTTCGGGTAGGATACATGATGAATTGCTTCATTGCCTCAAAAAAGAGTCTTTTTTTAATGGCCCATTTCCAAAAACAACTGGCCCTGAGTTATTTAATTTGGAATATGTAAGATTAGCACAGCAACGTAGCCGCACCACCTCTCTTGCGCCTGAGGACATGATGGCGACATTGGCACGATTTTCTGCCGAAACAATCGCAGAAGCTATTTTGAAGGTTTGTAAAAAAGGGGAAAGTTATTGCATGTATCTGAGCGGGGGGGGGATGCATAACCCTGTATTAATTGGTCATTTACAGGCACTGTTACCCGATTTTTCGATAGCTGAGACCGACACACTCGGTATATCAGGCGATGCTAAAGAGGCTGTATTGTTTGCCATACTAGCCAATGAGACAATTTGTGGAAACTCCTTTAGTTTTGGCAGTAGAGAAGGGGTTCCAAGTGTCACTATGGGAAAAATATCTTTCCCGTGTTAGATTAAATCATGCGCTTTAATTGAAATTTTGCCAATTGAATTGTCCCATTTCTTCGCACAAGTAAAACAATTTCTTTCCCCTCTTTTTTTTGAAGTAATTTATATACTTCGCTGATTATCATATCTTTGGCTGATTGGTTGTTGACATATAATATTTCATCTCCCTCTTGTAGCCCAGCCTCCCATGCGGGCGAATCTTCGATGACTCGATCAATGACATAGACTTCCAAATTTTCGCCCTTTGCGCGAATTTCTATGCCACTCATATCGTGTTCAAAGGTTTCTTTCATGCGACTCTTGATGGGCTTGAGCACCATATAACGTTCAGCATAATTGAATGTGACATGAAAACGACGCAGCAATTCACAGCCAATATTACCTTGTCTGTCGTTACGATTGGCAAATTTCATTCCAAAACTCAGGCTATCAGGAAAGGAGGCCAAGACGTTATCCAATTCATATTTGCCAAATCGTACTTTGTCAATTCGCCCCAAACTGCCGTTAATAATACCGTTGAGTCCGCGCCCCAACTGCGCTCTCAACACTTTCTCAGGAAGCTGTACTTTGCTATCGTAGCTTTTGTCTATCAGCAAGGCGTGGCCAGCCCCTGTGTCTATAACCACCCGAATTGGGAGTTCTTGGCCATCCTCTATTAGGGCTATGACATCGGCATAGGGTTTAGAATCTTCAATAATGATTGGATACTTATCACCATATCGTGTACGATACTTGTATTTTTCAGGCTTAGTCAATAACAGCTCTCTACTGACAAAATCAATTGAAACGACAAAGTTATTGAACACTTCATAACCAAAAATACCATCAATGGGTATGCCAACATATTCAGAAAGCTTCAATACATCTTCTTCAAGTACCACAATATTTTGAAAGGTAGCTTTCATTTTTCCCATGCCTATGATGTTGCCAATGGCGACAGAGGCCATCAACGAAGCGCCCTCTCCAGCACCCGTCAATTGAACACGGCGGGTAAAATTTAGTCGTTGATTTTTAATAGCATTGGGGTTCGTGATGATGACTGAGCTTACACCCGTATCCAAAATAAAGTAAAGTGTGTCTGATTCGTTGACGTGCACGGGCACAACAATCAGATTAGCGTGCATTTCGAAGGGAATTCGGGTAAAGCTATTGTTCCCTGTCAAGAAGAAGCCAAATTTTTCATCTTTCTTGATTTTCTTCTGTGCCACTAAGAATAGGGGCAGACAGCACAATAAAATCAGTTTTGAATAGAACCGTATCATAGCTGCGCCAAAAAATTGTTTTGCTGTTAGTAAAGATATTGTTATTTCTTAGAAAAACAAAAGCTATACTATAAAAAGTGCCGTTTTGAATTACTTTTTTCTTACTACCTTCGCATCGTTTAATAGACTTTTGGTTAGATAGTATCTTCTAATTCTGTAGATGTTATATAAACAGTTAAATTGAACGGTGAAATCCTCTAATTCAGAATAAAGTTAACTTCAAATATTTTTAAAATTTACGATTCAATGAGAAAAAAGATTGTAGCAGGTAACTGGAAAATGAACAAAACTATGGAAGAAGCCATAATTCTTACTTCTGAAGTGGCCAACATGGTACGCGACGAAGTGCGCGGCGAGGTTGAAGTAATTCTTTGTACCCCTTATATTTATTTGCCCCTATTGCAAAAGTATATCGAAGGAGTAGATCGGATTTCATTAGGTGCGCAAAATTGCCACCAAAAGGCTTCGGGTGCCTACACGGGTGAAATTTCAGCACCCATGTTGGCAGCCATGAACATACCCTACACCTTGGTAGGCCACAGCGAACGTCGCCAATATTTTGGTGAAACCGACGAATCGTTGGCTGAGAAGGTGAAAATCGCACTCGCCAATGGCTTGAAGCCGATTTTTTGCTGTGGAGAACTACTCGAACAACGTCAGAATGAAGATTTTATGGGTATTGTAAGAGCCCAAATCACTGCCGCTTTGTTTGACTTGTCTGCGGAAGATTTTGGCAAGGTAGTGATTGCTTACGAGCCCGTTTGGGCGATTGGTACGGGTCTTACGGCTTCTTCGGCCCAAGCGCAAGAAATGCACGCAGCCCTCCGCGCTCATATTGCATCGCAATATGGCGAACAAGTAGCAGGAGATACGACGATTTTGTATGGTGGTAGTTGCAACGAAAAAAATGCAGATGAACTTTTTGCCTGCCCTGATGTGGACGGTGGGTTGATTGGTGGTGCCTCGCTCAAATCGCGCGAGTTTACCAATATTTTAAAAGCAAGAATGTAATATTTTTAGTTACAGCGAAACAACGTTGTTTCGCTGTAACTTATCTAAAAAACAACAGACAATAATGAAAATATCCTCTAACACTTTGGCTTTTCTTTTATTGTTGGTAGGTTGCCAACGTCCAGCATTACGGCTAAAGAAAGGTGCAATCATCGAGAAAGAAGCATTTTTGGATTGTTTTCAGGCTGGCTTGCAAGCCAACGGTCGTGAGTTGTGGTGCGAAGCATCGGCTGTATTGTACGATGGCAAAAACTTGTTGCTCGCCAACGATAAAGACATGCCCAATGCTGCTGCATCTGTCTTTTATTGGCCTTACTCGGAGGAGAGTAACTTTGATAGCCCACCCACCTATCTGATGCAGATTCCATTCAAAACAAGTCAAAAATTTGAAGAGTTTGCATTTACTCCTGATCGCAAATATGGCTTCTTGACTACAGCCTTCGACCGAGTAAAAGAGGGTACTAATGAATGGGATAGTTATAATGCCTTGTTATACTGGCCCATGACAGCGTATCCACAGAAAATTCAACCCAAATTTGTTCATCTAAAGACGAAGGAGTCATTTTCGATGGGTTTGCGGGAGGCTATATCAAAAGCATTGAGTTCGCCAGAATTCCCCAAAGGTATGCCCTATTTCAAGATAGAGGGCTTGACAGCTACCAACAATAAACTCTATTTTGGAATCAGAGAGGAGGGGAAAAAATACGATGAATTCAAATATAAAACGAAGATTCTGACAGCTTCGTATCACTTTTTGGGTGACTCGCTTGTGTTGGATAACGATTTTCAAACCTTATCTGATATTTATCCCGCCGTACTTGAACCTACTTTGCCCAAACAGCTAGGGCTTTCAAGCATCGAATACGACCCTCAGCGTAAGCTATTTTGGATTTTAACCTCTTTGGAGGCCGAAAACCAACTCAGTTGTGCTTATTTGTGGTGGGCAACAGAAGCAGATTTAAAAAAAGACAGACTTCATTTGGTAAAAAATCGTACAACGGGACTTCCGTTGAAATTTACCCACAAAGCCGAAGATATTACCCCCATCGGCAACAATCGTCTGTTTGTGATACACGATGACGATCGCAACCGTACAACAATTAGCGGTAAAACGCGACAACCTCATCAAGCAGCCTACTCGATTATTAGCTTTTGATAATAATCAGTGAATTATTGCAAACCCTTTTGATATTTCATTGGAATTTAAGCCGTTCTGATGCGATTTAGAATATTTTTAACGACTTTCATTTCTCCCAAATGCTCGGTTTCGTGGTTATAGAAAAACCATAGAAGGGCTTCATTGCTGCGTGGGTCTGGGCCGATTTTTATAGAAGATTCGGCTTGTAAATGTTCTTCTGAGACTGTTTCCAAGAGTTCGTTTACGAGTGTACCACGTTTGACAAAATGATCGAGCAAATCATGGATGGCAGGATAATCTTCGTTGGGCTTGATGCTTGCACCCATGCCAAAAAGCTCTTTTTCTCCCTCATAAATAGCCAATTTTGCCGTTGGGTTCAAGATTTTTATAAGGGTATTTCGCACCATAGCAATATGTCCCAAATTCCAAAGGAAGCTATTCACTTTGTCATAAGGACGGAAAAGAACCTCCTCTTGTGAAAGCCCCTCTGTAAATTTTGTTATTTTTCTGGTATTTAAACCAAAGCCTTTTTGTAGTTCAACTAGTGACATAGGTCGGTTGTTAAAGAGTTTATTGATTACTTATTAGTTGGTTTCTATTGCTTTCTCAACCACATAGGCTTGCGTACCGAGCCATTTTGCCTCCTGGCCTAGCTGTGAGATAACAATACTGAGGTTGCTTCTAAAATCTGTTAGACAATATTTATTGATTGCTTGTTCAATCGGATTGGTGATAAAGGCACCCGCTTTTGCGACGATTCCATCCACAATAACAATTTCGGGATTGAAAAGATGAATGGCAATAGATAGCCCTTTGCCTAGCTCCATGCCAATGTCGTGCAGGATATCAATGGCAAACGAATCGCCCTGCCATGCGGCATCTATGATGGTTTCGGCATCTATTTTATCTATTTCTATGGCCGAAAGTCTTGAAATACGCCCTTCTCCCAGCCCTTTTTTGATTCGGCGTATTAAGGATGCCGCTGATGTAATCGTATCCAAACAACCAACCTTACCGCAGTGGCAAAGTTCACCGTTGGGGACCACTTGAATGTGACCTAATTCGCCAGCAAAACCTGATGCCCCTTGAAATACTTCTCCATTTAGAATGATACCTAAACCTACGCCCCAGTCAATATAAATGGCCAATACGTGGTCTTTACCTTGGGCCAAGCCAAAACGATGTTCGCCCAACGTAGTAGCTTTGGTATCGTTTATGATATGAACGGGTATTTTAAAATGCTCCTCAAGTATAAGGCCGAAAGAGTGCTGATTGCTATTTAGATTCTTATAGGTAAAATTATATCCTTTGCTTGTGTCTATTAGACCGGCTATCGACACTCCCAAAGCGATAAAATTACTGTAAGGAATGGAAGACTCTTCAAATGTTTGTTCCGTAATTTCGATTAGCTCATTTAGAAAACGAGAAGAGTCCTCTAAACGAAGGTTGAAATCGCGTCTTAGTACAATTTCATTTTTTAAGTTCATGATCAGCACCTTTGTGTCGTGCGTACTGACATCCAATACAAGGGTGTAAAAGTGATCGGAAGATAAACTAAACAGTACTGGCTTTCGTCCCTGCTTTGTAATACCTGTTCCTACAGGCACAATCCATTTCTCCTCTACCAGTTCCTCAACAATACTCGTCACAGACGGAACACTACTGTGGATAATTCGGGCTAATTCGGCAATGGATGCAGTACCAGACCGGTACAACTCGGACAAAATAAGACGGCGATGTTGATTTTTCTTATAGTCAACGACCGAAGTTCTAGTTAAAACTTCGGTTTCAGAGGTAGTTGTGGGGTTAAACATAGATGATTTTATAATTGCCACTAAAGTACGGTATTTTGTAGATATTTGCACTAATATTAATTTATTTTATAAATACTTTGAATTTAAATCAAATTTTTAATTTAAAGTATTGTTTTACATCATATTTTTTTATTTATTTGTGCAGTACAAGTAAATTATTATTAATTCTATCTCCAAGTTCACTCTAATTGATATTATTTTTTAATAACTACTTGAAATACCATTTCTTAATTATTTACTTAAATCTTTATTTTCAATGAAACAAAAACTACTTAACCTTATTGTTGTTTTGGCAATGGTAAGTTCTGCTGTAGTTGCGCAAACAATTACAGGTAAGGTGTCAAACGGTGCTGATGATACGCCACTCCCAGGTGTTTCAGTAATCGTAAAAGGTACAAGCGTGGGTACAACCACAGGCGAAGATGGTAAATTTAGTATCGCTGCCTCCCCCAAAAGTACGTTGGTTTTTTCGTCTATTGGGTTTCAGAAGCAAGAAATCGTTGCCAATGGAACAGTCCTCAATGTGGTAATGGCTGAAGATGCTTCTCTATTGAACGAAGTTGTGGTAACGGCCTTAGGTGTTTCGAGAGAGTCCAAAGCGCTGGGCTATGCGACCACCACCATTAAGTCACAGGAATTGGTAAGAGTAGCATCCCCAAATGTTGCAAATGCACTTTATGGAAAGGCTCCTGGGGTTAGAATAGCCGCCGCTCCTGGAGGTGCTACGAGTGCTACAAATATTACCATCAGGGGGGTCAATTCAATTACTGGTAGAAGTCAGCCTCTGATTATTATGGATGGTGTACCTATTAGAGATGGGGAAGTTAGTAATAACAACTATTGGGGTGACCAACGCCAAAGAGGAAATGCTTTTAACGAAATCAACCCAGAAGACATCGAGACGATATCTATTTTAAAAGGGGCTTCTGCTGCCGCACTTTATGGGTCTGAGGCTGTAAATGGTGTTATATTGATTACGACCAAATCAGGTAAAAATTCCAAAAAAGGCATGACCGTGGATTTTAATGCCAGTACTACCATGGATAGGGTTGCATATACGCCAAGATATCAAAATGTAAGAGGTAATGGTACACCTATACATGTGAATAATTTTGGCCAAGATGCCGAAGGCTTTATTTATTATGATACAAATGGTGACGGGGTGAGAGAAACCCGTGGTGTAGTATCCACAAACCTTAACTACGGCCCCAAATTTGATGGCAAGCCAACCATGACTTTTGATGGAAAAATTAGACCTTACGAAGCTCAGATTGGCAATTGGAATGGCCTTTTTCAGGATGCGATGAATTCGCACGTAAACGTTGCGGTTGCACAAGCAGGTGAAAAATCAAATATCCGTTTTTCATTGACCAGACAAGACAATGAAGGTGTAAGCTTAAACTCTAAGTCAAACAGAAACATAGCTAATTTGAGTACTTCTTATGTATTTTCTAAGAAGTTTCGCACCGATTTGAAGGTCAATTATATCAATCAGAATGTGATGAATAGACCTTATTCTATCGATCGTTTGATAAATAACTTCACGGGTATGATGACTCGTTTTGAAAATAGCGAATGGTATTTGGATAAGTATCAGACCAGCAGAGGGTATCGTTTTGTGAATGGAGCAAGTGGGCAAAGCCTAACACCTCAAGAGAATATCATCTATAATGGATTTAAAGGAGATGTGGCAGACTATGTGTGGCGTGTGAATAGACACAATAGCCGTGAGCAAAGTAACAGGGTAATGGGAAGTTTGACAAACTATTTTCAAGTTACTCCAGAATTTGACATTAGAGCCCGTATCTCTACGGACTTTACTTCTTTAAATACAGAAACTAAAATAGCAACTGAGAGACCCCTTGCTTTTGGAAATTCAGGATTTTTCGGGCTATCAAATGAATTGTTTTCAATAGTTTATGGAGATATCTTAGCCACCTATAGAAAAAAGGTGAATAAAGATTTAACAGTAAGTGCGATGGCAGGCTACACAGCCAACCGCGAAACCTCTAATCTTACGGGCTTAGGAACAAACGGTGGCTTGAGTACTGAAAATCTATTTGATATTGCAGCTTCCGTAAACAATCCAAACGTTAGTTATAATAGGAGAGCTCGCGTGATTGATGCTGTCCTTGGAACCGTAAATGTAGATTATAAAGGATTCTTGTATTTAGAAGGTACTGTTCGCAGAGACCGCACATCAACGATGAATCCCAAAAATAATGCTTTCGTTTATCCATCTGTAAATTCAAGTTTTGTGTTTTCACAAGCGATGGACATGCCTACCTTCATTTCTTACGGAAAGCTTCGGGCTTCATGGGGTATTGTGGGTAACTATCCAGATATTTACAGAGCAAATATCGCTTACAACCAAGGTACATTGGGCACTCAGCAGACAGGCGGACAGTCGGTTATATTCACTTCTATCCCCAATGCTTTTGGAAATGACGGTATCAGACCTGAACAAAAGCACGAATTTGAGGTCGGTTTAGAAATGAAGTTTTTCAAAAACAAAATTGGCTTGGATATTTCTTACTACAACGCACAAACCAGAGATCAGATACTCCCGTTGTCGTTGCCAACCACCTCTGGTGCAAGCTCGGTTTTGACCAACGTAGGTACACTCAGAAACCGTGGAATAGAGGTCGGAATAACTGCAACGCCATTGACCAGAGGCTCATTTAAGTGGGAAACTACATTGAACTATGCTTGGAATAGAAATACCGTTGAAAAACTTGCCAACAATGCAACCGAGCTATTACATGCCGATTTTGATGGAAATGCAGCGCAATTAAGATCAGTTGTAGGCCAGCCAATGGGTGATTTCTATGCGCACCCTGTTGAAAAGAACGCCAATGGACAGCAAATCGTGCAGCCAAACGGATTGTATAAACTTGATCCTTTAAATTGGATAAAAGTAGGTAACACCCAACCAAAAGGTATTGGAGGTTTTATCAACAACTTCTCTTATAAAGGCTTCAATTTAGATGTCGTAGTTGATTACAGAATTGGGGGCGTTGTAATGCCAACAGGTGTTAATTGGATGTTGGGACGAGGTCTTTTGGAAGAAAGTACCCAATTTATGGATAAAGAAAGTGGTGGATTGTCTTATTATGTTGCAAACGGTAAAGGAGTTCAAACCACTGCCACGCAAGGACCTAATGGCGAAAAAGTGTTCAACGATGGTATGTTGTTGGCAGGAGCTACGACCGACGGTTCACCAAACGCAAACGTGATATCTCAAGCTTTTTACTTTTGGCAGTCTTACAACTGGGGAGGTCCTCAATATAGTGCTTCTCGTTATGATTTATACATCCAAGATGCGTCTTATGTAAAAATGAGAGAACTGGCACTCGGGTATTCGCTTCCTGCCAAATTGGCCGCTAAGATTGGAGCAACTCGAGTTAATATTTCTATTTACGGTCGGAACCTATTTTTCATCCACAGAGTACTCAAGCACATAGATCCAGAAGTACTAACAGCAGGATCAAGATGGGATCAAACTGTGTCGAATGCAGGGACTAATCCAGCCACACGTTCTTTTGGAGTAATGTTAAGAACAAGTTTTTAAGTTAGAAAGTCTATCATTTTAAATTAAGAAAAAAATGAAAATCAAATATTTAATGTTAATAGCATGTCTGGCATTTACATTTGAGTCGTGTAAAATTGAGGATTTTGAAGCACCATACACCGACCCATCAAAAATTGCCAACTCCACCGTTGAAAAACAATTTAGTGGTTTTTTACAAACAAATCGCGACTTTGTTTTGCCTGCATATCGCAACTACTTTGTAGTTTTACGAATCACCCTAAACAGATTTACGCAGGCTATTGGCTGGGTAAATGCTGAAAATCAATATGTGCCAGGTTCGTCTGCCATAGAAAATAAATGGAAAGACTATTATCAACTCCTGACTCAGTATAGAGAATTAGAAAAAATCTATGCTGGCCTTGGCGAAGCTGATAAAGCCGACAGAAAAGTGTATATGTTGGCGGCAACTACTTATTTATATGACCATACTCAGGTAATGGTGGACTTGCACGGTGATATTCCCTTTTCAGAGGCTTCAAGATTGAGCCAAAATGGTGGTGACTATTCGGCTTCTTATGCAAAGTATGATAAGGCTGAGGATATATATAAAAAAATGTTGGATGATTTAAAGCAGTATGCAGATGAACTGAGTGCCATCACGGTATCAAATGGTATTCAGGCAGGCTTTAGAACCCAAGATTTCCTACTCAAAGGTGACTTGACGGCTTGGAGGAGATACGTGAATTCACTTAGAATTCGTATGCTCTCAAGAGTAAGTGGCACCTCCTCTTTTGGAGCAAGGGCTAAGACTGAAATGGCAGAAATTGTGGCTAATCCGACCAAGTTTCCGATTGTTACGACCAATGCTCAGAATATTCAAATGACTGTTTTTGATCTAAATAGCCCCATAAATTCTAAAAGCTTTCAGTCTGGTTTGGAAGACTGGAATGGCAATGTAGCTTCAAATGTGATTATTAATCACATGAAGACTAACAGAGATCCAAGGCTAAGATTTGTGTTTGAGCCAGGTTCGGCAGCTGCAGGCGAATACAATGGATTAGACAATACCCTCAATGCTGCAGTTCAAACAGAGCAGATTGCAAGCAATAGATTGGCTATTTATAACCGATCTACGCTTAGTAGGAATCAGTTTTTTCCAGGTGTGCTCATCAATGCCAGTGAAGTAAGTTTATACTTGGCAGAGTACTATCTATCTGCTGGAAACGATGCCTTGGCAAAGACAAACTATGAAAATTCAATTAGACAATCCATTGGATTTTATACAGCAGCACGTGATGGCAGCAATGATAATACTACACCAAAAGGTGCCGCTGTTCTACCCGCCGAAATTGATACATACTTGGCTTCTGAAGGTGTAAATTGGACAAATGCAAAAGATAAATCACTGATGATTGCAAGCCAAAAATGGTTGCACTTCAACGTGGTTCAGCCTTATCAAAACTGGGCAGAAATAAGAAGACATGATGCGCCAACTTTCAAGTTTTGGGAGGACACTTCCAACCCACAGCGCACACCGCCTGTTAGATGGTTTTATGCAGATGAGGAGAAAAACTTCAATGCACCAAACTACGAGTTAGTGAGAGCAAAAGATAAACTAACCGAGCGAGTGTTTTGGGATGCTAAATAATGCTCAACGATATGCTTTTTGCTGACATCGTTTAAAAACAGTTCAATAATAATTACTTCACAATTAGTTAAATACTCAAAAACCGGGATAGCTTTATCTCGGTTTTTTTCTTTGGATGAATTGCTTATTTCAAGTTATTTTTAAGCACTAACAACTGCGGAAAAGTATCTATCCCTTTGAAAATCAGCTGTGTAAACTCTCCTACGGTCTGGAAATAAGACCCCAGTACAATGTCAACATCACCATCTTGGTCAAAATCGGCAGCCTCCATGGTCAGCCATTTGCCAGTGGCTGCTTCCGGTGTCGTATGTGGTTTGAAATTCAATCCACCTTCATTTGATAAATAAACGAATCCTTGCTCAGGTTGGCCTAAATCAACATAAAATGAAATGGCGGCAATGTCCATATCACCGTCGTTGTCAAAATCGCGCGCCACGGCCTTGCTTGTGCCATAAAGTGGATAAAACCACGCTTCTTTAAAATTGTCGCGGCCATCATTGAGATATAACCGAATACCATGGTAGTTTTTTTTGATAGAAGAATAATCCCAATTGTCGCCCGTCGTCAACAGCATATCTAAAAAACCATCTTTATTAAAGTCCACCAATTCAAAGTAGCTTACACCATACACAGGCGGAAATTGTAATACCTTTTTTTCTTTAAAATTATCCTTCCCTTGGTTGTAATAAATCGTCACTTCCTCATAGGCTTGCGCCATCAGTACCATTATATCGGGCTTTTTATCGTGGTTAAAATCCCTAATTTCCACTTTTCGTGCGCCAGGCAATGCTTTCAGAATATGCTCTTTGGAAGGGTCGAAATCATCGTACCAAGCCAATTTTCCCGCATTGTTGCCGAATCCACAAATCACGACATCTTCTTTTCCATCCAAATTGAGGTCAGCAACTGCAAACTGAATCGGTCTTGGCAAAGATGCAATATGAAGCGGATGAGGAATCGTATCTAAAACAAACAATTCACCGAGTTTTTGCTCCGAAGGATTAAACTCTCCAATGGTAAGTAAACGAGGACTTTCATTTTTGGGGAAATCTATATCCGTAGCCGCACTTTCGATGTTCCAAAGTGCTTTCACCTTAAATGTACTGTCCACGACAAACAGCTCTTTTTGCGCATCGCCCACATAAAGCAGTGACGAAGCGGGGTTAAATTTCAATAAAGTCGTTTTAGGAATGGGTTTATCACTTAATGTAATGGGAGTGGCTCTAAATTGTGGCAGCTGATTGACAATTGGGAGTAGGTTTTGTTGCGCCATTGGTTCAAAAGGGGCTTCTTTTTCATAAAAAGCCACAATAGCCTTCCATTCTTTTTCAGTGAGCAAGGCTATTTCGGGATAAACGTTCAATGCTTTCATGGCCTTTGCCTCTTCCAAAGGGAAATCTTTATATGGATCTTTGCCTGTTTCCCGTATGCCAAGTCGTAAAGCCATGTTGGGGAGCACACTATTTACCCATGTTTTTTTATCCAATAGCACAGGTTCGGGATACAAATGGCAGCTTTGACAATATTTCAAAGACAACTGTTTGCCCAACAAGGTAGAGTCTAAAAGTAAAGCCTCTTTTCGAACCCTTCCCTGCTCATTTGCAAAAGAAACAACAGACAGCCATGTAGAAATAAGGACTATGATTCCAATTTTAAGAGATAGAGTAGGACTGTTGTACATCGTATTTGCAATAGAAAAAATCAGGATATAATCGAAAAAGTGTAAAGGTAAAACTTTTAAAATGTGGAATAGTAACAGTTGCCATTAAAGTTATATCTAACAGATAATGAAGTCATTACAACTATTAATTTAGGGTTTGAGTTTTTTATAACTTATTTTACAATAATATAACTGTAAAGTAAGTTATAAAACTACAATAACAGTTGTATTTCAAATAATGGAACTATTAACAAAAGCAGAGGAGAAAGTAATGCAAATCCTGTGGGACTTAAAAAAGGGGGTTATACATGACATCATCGAACAAATGCCTGAGCCAAAACCACCTTACAATACTGTTTCATCACTTGTTAGGATTTTGGAGAAAAAGGAGTTCGTAGGTTATAAAGCTTATGGAAAAACACATGAGTATTATCCACTCATCTCCAAGTTGGCTTATCGAAAATTTGTTTTCACCAATTTCTTGGCCAATTATTTTGACGGCTCACCAGAACGGGTGCTTTCCTTTATGGTCAAAGAAGAAAATCTAAACCTTGACGATTTATTGAAAATAAAAGTCTTATTAGAAAACGAAAGCACCAATTCTGAGCGAGATGACACCCTCTAATATCTTCTTTTATCTCTTTGAATCTTCGGTTTGTTTAATCTTACTGATGTTGGTGTATAAG
>Ga0105048_10011383_pt1 | contig 14036 bp, 16 predicted proteins | sample MAT05_FD_78382 | JGI IMG/M metagenome (GOLD analysis project Ga0105048, IMG submission 78382) | Freshwater microbial communities from Lake Fryxell liftoff mats and glacier meltwater in Antarctica - MAT-05 | ecosystem: Environmental > Aquatic > Freshwater > Ice > Liftoff microbial mat | place...
ACCAATGGTATTCGATACCATTATTTATCTAGGAAACCACACTGTTTTTAAAAATAAATTAGGATATTGTGTTTTGAATATATTTCAGTTGCCGTTTCACAATTCCGATTATTATGATTCTTTCATCTTACAGAATATGTAGACCTTTTACTTACCAGGGGGATATATAAATTTATGGTAAATGCAAATGGCGATGATATTTTAAAAGATGGCTCTAATAGCATTGTTCCTGATTATGGTAGAGAGGGCGCGTATGCATACAAAGTCAATCAGTTTTATGGGATAATATGGTCTGACGGAACAAAGACGCCAGCTCTTTTGGAAGCCTATAAATGCGGAGAAAACCAAATAATTTGAGCCAAATACAACGGGAAATGGGGAATATTGAATTAAGCGCATTCATTCCCGCACAACCAATTCCAGAGCTTCTTCTTTTTTTCTGCTGCGGTAATTTAAAAATGTTTGAATAAATACCGTCAATAAAATAAGGGAAGCTCCCAAATAAAACCAAATATTTAATTGTTGGTTTTCGTGAAATATAATTGCACCCAAAACAATTCCATAAATGGGTTCTAAATTCACCGTTAAGTTCGCAGTAAATGCAGACAATTCACGCAGTGCATGAGCCCCCAAATAGAAAGTTAAATTGGTGCAAACGACCACCAAAAGAACAATCCAAACCAAATCATAATTGCCAATGGCGGGGTCGAATTTGGGCCACAATGCGGTATTTGAATCTACAATAAACGGCACTAAAATGGTTAAAACAATGGCACCAGAAAGCATTTCCAAAGCAGACAGGGTCAAGGTTTCCGTTTTGTGAATATTTTTTTTATTGAGTACCGTAAATAAGGCGGCAAGAAATGCACTTACCACGCCAGAGAGAATTGCCATAGAATAATTTACACCTTCTGTTGATTGGGTGGGAGTGGCATAATAAATTAACAAAATGCCACCCAAAACAAGCATGCCTAAAAAGATTTCAATGGGTCTAAAAGGTGCTTTGTTTAACAGCGGTTCTAGAATTGCAGAAAAGAAAGAAGCGGAGCCCAAACAAGCTAGGGTAATTGATGCACTATTTCCCAATTTTATACTGCCGTAAAACGTGAGCCAATGTGCGCAAACCAACAAACCAATTCCCAAAAAAATAGATATTTGTTTGAAACTCATTTTAAATAAACTTTTCCAAACAAAAGGAATACAAAAATATACCAAGGCAGTTAGTGCCATACGATGCCAAACAAGAAGAAATGAGCTATATGAAATGGCTTTGCCTAGAATTGCGGTAAAGCCCCAAAGGAAGACGGCAATGTGCAAGTATAGCAAGGCTTTTAGGCGTAAATTCACAAGGCAAAGTTAAGTATATTTGGATTAAAGAAATAGGAAATGGTTTTTTAAAATTATTTCACTGCTTTACTACATAGACAAACAATTATCTTGACCCACAGTCAAAATTGGTTATTTCATTTTATATGATTTATATTGATGTATAAAAATGTTTTTTTTATACCTTCTTCCCTGCCTTCCTCCTTAGGCAGGTAGGTTAAAAAAAAGGTATAACCAAAATTCAATCTGATTTGATGCTTCCTGGGTCCTTATAATTTTTTTAACGCTTAAACAGAGCATCCGCCCTCGCACCTAAATTTCTAAAATGTAATTTTATTAAATTGATTCATTTTTTTCGTTTATGTTAAAACTGAGCTTAATTATAATTAGTAATTTTAATCTTTAGCAATAATTCACAATTTTACGGATTCAGATTTTTTAGCAGCACAATAATTTTTTCTTTTTGTTCCATGGTATGCTGATAACCCAAATCTGCCAATTCTTGGAGTTTGCTTTTTCCAAAAGCGCCAAAATGCCCAACCGGAGGATCGATAAAAACATGGCATTTTTCTTTTTTTTGCGGCAAATAATTTGTCATGGTGAGGTGAAAACATCTTTGAATAATAGAAACACGACTCCAATTTTTATGCGCTTCAGGCCAGGTACTTACATTACTTCCAATAACAATATCACAATCTTGAACAGGTTCTATGGGAAAATTATTGATTACACCTCCATCTAACCATGGCTTGCCTTCCATCAATATAGGTGCAAACAATACAGGCACAGCAGAAGAAGCAATCATGGGCATAATCATGTCTCCACTATGGAATGTTTTGGCAATTCCATCTTCAATATTGGTGGCGGTTGCAAAAAAACGAATGGGCAATTCTTCAAAAATTTGAATCGGCATATTTTTTTCCAACATTTCTTTCAAAGGCGACAACGAAAAAAAACCATTGTCTCTGAAATTAAAACTGCGTGTGGTTAAAAATTTTTTGGCTTGCACAATGCGCAAAATTTCAGATGGCGCAATGCCAGAAGCATACATTCCACCCACCAATGCACCGGCACTTGTACCGCTTATATGTGTAGGTTTTACACCTAACTCATCGAGTGCCATCAATACACCCACATGGGTAATCCCGCGAGCCCCACCCCCAGACAATGTCAATCCTATGGTGTGTGTTTGGCTCATCTTATTTTATGGATTTAGGTGTATTTTCCTTTGTATTCATCGCGCATAATGTTTACAACTTTGCGCAACTCTTGTTCGTCGTCTTTGTTCATAATCAACAATACATCGTCACTATCTACAACCACCAAATTCTCAACGCCTGTGGTAATTACGATGCGTTTTGTGGAACTAAAAACCAATGAATCATTTGTATGCATCATCCTAATATTCTTACCCACTTCGGCATTCCCATTTGGGTCTTTTTCATGCACATCCCATAAACTTTTCCAAGTCCCCAAATCATTCCAACCAAAGGTGGCAGGTATAACATATACATCTGGATCTTTTTCTAAAACACCATAATCAATAGAAATAGAAGGGCAAAAACCATACGCTTTTTCTAGATAACTTGAATAATCGGGTTGTGTAAAATCGATTTCTGAAAACAATTGTGAAACCTCTGGAAGCATGGCTTCCAATCGATTTATAATGGTATCTACATGCCACACAAAGATGCCCGCGTTCCATAAAAATTCTCCACTTTCAATAAATGTTTTGGCAATTTCTAAAGTTGGTTTTTCTGTAAATGTTTTCACGGCGTGAAATTGTTTACTGGTGGGAATAATATTAAATTGGATATAGCCGTAGCCAGTATCAGGCCTAGTAGGTTTTATTCCGATTGTAACCAAATTTGCGTATTCCTTTGCAAAAGTATACCCTTCATTGATAATTCTTTTAAACTCAGATTCCTTGGTTATTAAATGGTCGCTAGGAGCAACAACACAAACAGCATCTGGATTTATAGCCTTTATTCTATGACTGGCAAAGGCAATACAAGGGGCGGTATTTCTGGTTTGGGGTTCTGCTAAAATTCTGTCTGAGGCTATCGAGGGAATATGTTCTTTTACCAAATCGACATACTCAGCATTGGTAACAACAAATATATTGTCTGCAGGAACTATTTCGGCAAAGCGATTGAAAGTTTGGGTAATGAGAGAATCGCCGGTTCCCATGATATCGATAAATTGTTTGGGTAAACTTTTGCGGCTAATGGGCCAAAATCGGCTTCCAATGCCCCCTGCCATAATCAATACATAATGATTTTTACTATCCATTTAATATATACCTTCTTTATTTAAATCGTGAATATGCACTAAACCGGCGAATTTGCCATTTTCAGTAACTACAATTTGGGAGATTTTCTTATCGGTCATAATTGTGGCCGCTTCATTGGCCATAGCTTCTGCATCAATGCAGGTAGGGTTTAAACTCATAACATCCGAGGCCAAAACACCTGCAAAGACATCAAACTTCTCTAGCATGCGCCGCACATCGCCATCGGTTATAATGCCTAAAACCAATCCATTATCATCGCAAACCACAGCAGCGCCGAGTCTTTTTTGGGTTATAACAACGATTGCATCTTTAACTGAAGTGTTGGGTGAAACAATGGGCTTTTCATTTCTACTGGCCAGTTCGCCGCAGCGCAAGAATAGTTGTTTGCCCAAAGCACCCCCAGGGTGAAATCTAGAAAAATCGGCACCGGTAAAATTTCGTATCTGTAGCAGTGCAACTGCAATTGCATCTCCCATCAACAATTGGGCAGTGGTGCTTGTTGTGGGCGCCAAATTGTTTGGGCACGCCTCTTTGTCAATGGTGGTATTGATCACATAATCGGCAATTTTTGCCAATTCGCTATCGATATTTCCCACCATAGCTATTAATTTATTGCCAAAACTGCGAAGTAAGGGTGCCAAAACTTTAATTTCTGGCGTATTTCCACTTTTGGAAATGGCTATTACGGTATCATCTCGCTGAATAATACCCAAATCGCCGTGGATGGCATCTGCCGCATGCATAAAAACAGCAGGTTGACCTGTACTATTTAAGGTAGCCACAATTTTCTGGGCAATGATGGCACTTTTGCCTATACCTGTAATTACCACTCGCCCTTTGCTGTCTAAAATATGTTGAATTGCATCGGCAAAAGTGTTGTCTACGTAGAACTCTAGGCTTTTTAAGCTATTTAATTCACTTTGAATAGCTTGAATGGCATATTTTTTGATTATATTCGCGCTTTGTAAGGTCAAGTTGAAGTTTAAAGGCGCAAAATAAAGCTTATTTTGCAGTTACCGATACACACAGCGAAAAGCATTTGCAATCTGAATAAAAAAAATATACTATTTTTTGAAAAAACACAATGCCTATGCTATAACTTTACTACCGTAAATCAATTAAAAAAAATGAGTGAAGTAGCAGAAATATTGAATGCACGCAAGACCCTTAAGGATTTCTTTGGATTCGATGATTTTAAAGGCAGTCAAGAAGCCGTTGTAAATAGTGTGTTGCAAGGCAAAGACTGTTTCGTAATAATGCCAACAGGTGCAGGAAAATCATTAACCTATCAATTGCCGGCAATGATGTTGCCGGGAACCGCAATAGTAATTTCCCCGCTGATTGCGCTTATGAAGAACCAAGTAGATAATATTCGTGGTTTTGCATCCAGCACATCGTTTGCACATTTTCTAAATAGTTCTTTAAGCAAGACGGATTTGGCAAAAGTGATGGAAGATATGTTGGCCGAGAATACGAAATTGTTGTACTTAGCGCCAGAAACCCTTAAAAAGGAAGAAACCCTGGAGCTTTTAAGCAAAATTAAAATATCCTTCGTTGCTGTAGATGAAGCACATTGTATTTCAGAATGGGGGCATGACTTTAGACCTGAGTATCGCAAAATACGCCAAATGGTAAAAGAGATAGGCGATGTGCCTATTATGGCGCTTACTGCAACTGCAACACCTAAAGTACAATACGATATTCAGAAAAACTTAGGCATGTTGGATGCTGAAGTTTTTAAAACTTCGTTTAACCGCCCCAATCTTTATTATGAAGTAAAAGGAAAAGGCAGAAAAGACCAAGTGCATAAAGATATCATTTCTTTTATAAATAAAAGACATGGAAAATCTGGAATCATTTATTGTTTAAGCCGCAAGCGAGTAGAGGAAATAGCAGAAATGCTAACTGTAAATGGCATCAAAGCCAAACCATACCATGCAGGATTAGATGCCAAAACGAGGGCCAAAACCCAAGATGCATTTTTGATGGAAAACTGCGATGTAATTGTGGCTACAATTGCCTTCGGAATGGGAATTGACAAGCCAGATGTTCGATTTGTGATCCATTATGATGTTCCCAAAAGTTTGGAAGGTTACTACCAAGAAACTGGGCGTGGTGGCAGAGATGGAATGCAAGGCGATTGTTTGTTGTTCTACAACCCCAACGACATAGAGAAATTGGAGAAGTTTATGAAAGACAAGCCTGTAGCCGAGCAAGAAATAGGTGGTCTTTTAATAGCTGAAACAGCTGCATTTGCAGAAAGTAGCCAATGCCGTCGTAAATTGCTATTGCATTATTTTGGTGAAGCTTTTGATGAGAAAAATTGCAACAATTTGTGCGACAATTGCGCACATCCAAAACCCAAACATGATGTAACTGCGGATATGAAATTGGCCCTAGAGGGACTGAAAAGTTTGAATGGCGAATTTAGTGTTACGCATATTGTAGATTTTATTGGTGGCAAAGCTGCAGACAGTATCAAAGATTATAACCACAACAAACTTCCACTTTTTGCCGCTGGCAAGGAAAAAGACAAGGTTTTTTGGAAATCATTGTTGCGGTTGGCTTTGGTAAGTGGGTACTTAAACAAAAACATTGAAAAATACGGATTGCTAAGCCTTTCCGAAGAAGGTGCAGCCTATATTAAGAAACCAATTAAGCACGAATTGGCGGTTGATACCGTTTTCCCAAGTGTATCTGAAGATGATTTTGAAAATTTTAGATTGGAAAGCATTTGCGATGAGGAATTGTTTGCTCATTTGAAAGATTTGCGCAAAAAAGTTGCCAAAGAAAAAGGATTGCCGCCCTATGTTATTTTCCAAGATCCAAGTTTGGAAGATATGGCAACCAAATTCCCAATCACTTTAACCGAATTGGCCAATATTAATGGTGTTGGCAAAAACAAAGCACAGAAATTTGGCGAACCCTTTATTGCATACATCGAAAAATTTGTTAAAGAAAATCAGATTGAACGCCCTGAGGATATTGTACTTAAAGGCAACGCTGAAAAATCTGTAAAGAAGAAAAATCTTATCATTAATATCGACAAAAAAGTAGATTTAATTGAAGTTGCCAAGCAACTAGGGATTGACTTTGATACTTTGGTTGAAGAGCTAGAACAAATTGCAAACAGCGGCACAAAACTAAATATCAGATATTTTTTAAATCAGTTTTTAGAAGAAGAATTGCAAAATGAAATTTTTGATTACTTCAAAAAAACCGACTTAGATGATATGGAAGTTGCTTTCCAATATTTTGAAGGCGAGTTTACGCATGAAGAGTTAAAATTAATGCGTATTCAGTTTTTGAGTGACATGGGTAATTGATAGCTTCTTTGATTTAAACCTTATTTTTGCGCCAATTCGGTGGTAAAGAATACACAAGCTGACTTTGAATTGTTGTTTAGGCGTTTTAGGCCAGGATTGGTCTATTTCGCTATGGGCATAGTAAACAACCGGTCGGATGCGGAGGAGATTGTGCAGGATATGTTCGTTGCCATTTGGGACCGCAAAGACCAACTCGCATTTGATGATTCTTTAAAAAACTATTTATTTACCGGGGTTAAAAACAAATGTCTGAACCACATCAAAAAGGCAAAATTGCAGTTTTCTGAAATGCCTGATGAATTTCCCATTGCCAGTCAGGATGCCCTGATTTCCGATCATTTGCAAAGCCGGGAAACGGAAAATAGGATTCATTTTCTTATAGATCAACTGCCAACCAAATGCAGAATGGTGTTTTTGCTGAGCAGAATGCAGGAACTCAGTTACAAAGAAATTGCAGTAGTGATGGACATATCTCCCAAAACGGTGGAAAACCAGATAGGAATAGCCCTTAAATTTTTGAAAGAAAATTTGCAAGCCAAAAACCCAAGATAAAGTGGGTTGGGAAGGGGTTGTTGGACCTTGTCAACAGTCCATTTTGAAATTGCTTTTTTGTTTAACTTTTTTCTGGGTGTTTGTCACCATTTTTGCAAAACTGCAAAAAATGCCGCCAAACTCATTGTTGTTGACGTGTTTTTTTATTAATATTTGAATGGAGTCATCAAATGCATAAAAAAGGTTTTGAAAAAGCAAAGTTCTCTGTCAGAAATGTTATTCGTTTATGGTCGGAACCATATAGTTTTGGGTTCCGTACCTAAACTTATTGGCTCGAAGATTTTAGGCGAACCCGTTCATAAATTGCCAAATAATCATTGATTATTTCATCCAAATCAAACTTTTTAGCTTGCTCCAGTGCATTTTTCTTAAACTGCAACAAAGTTTCTTCCGATTCTAAAATTTTCAAGGCATTTGCAGCCATATCGTCTACATCGCCCACATTGCTCATAAAACCTGTTACACCGTGAATGTTTACTTCGGGTATTCCACCTGCATTGGTGCTAATTACAGGCACCTCGCAAGCCATGGCTTCCAAGGCTGCCAAACCAAAACTTTCTGACTCGGAGGGTAGAATAAACAAGTCACAAACCGACAAAATTTCTTCAACTGCTTCCTGTTTGCCTAAAAAGGTAACCTTGTCGCCGCAAGCCATTTCGCGGCTCATTTTTTCAATGTGGCTTCTTTCAGGACCATCGCCAATCATCAATAATTTCACTGGCATTTTTGCGCTTACCCTGCAAAAAACCTCTATCACATCTTCTACCCTTTTTACTTTTCTAAAATTGGAAGTATGCACCAATATTCTTTCACCGTTAGGCGCAATAGCCTTTTTAAAATGTTCTTTGGGCTTTTTATTGAATCGGGTAAAGTCAATAAAATTGGGAATCACATCTATTTCACGGCGAATTTGAAAATGTTCCAAGGTATCGCGTTTCAAACTTTCTGAAACGGCCGTAACTGCATCTGAATTGTTAATACTCCAGCTTACCACAGGCTCATAGGTGGCTTCTCTGCCAACCAATGTTATATCTGTGCCATGCAATGTGGTGATGATGGGAATGTGCAATCCATCCTCTTTTAAAATCATTTTTGCCAAAAGTGCAGCAGAAGCATGCGGAATGGCATAGTGCACATGCAACACATCCAGGTGCTTGGTTTTCACAATATCCACAATTTTACCTGCAAGTGCTGTTTCATAAGGCGCATATTCAAAAAGTGGGTATTTTAAAATGCTTACCTCGTGGTAGAACACGTTTTCGGTAAAGAAATCAAGCCTTGCAGGTTGGTTATAACTGATAAAATGTACTTCATGCCCTTTGGTTGCCAAAGCTTTGCCAAGCTCAGTTGCCAAAACACCACTTCCACCGAAGGTTGGGTAACATACAATTCCAATTTTCATTTGTTGATTCTCCTTGTACAATTATCGGGCAGATTCGGCAATTGTGCCAGAATGTCGCAGAATTTGCGGCATATTTGTACCGTGGAATTGTTTACCGACGAGTACTGGATGAAAAAAGCCCTAGACGAGGCGATGGCGGCTTATGAAGAGGACGAAGTACCCATAGGCGCAGTGGTGGTGGTAGAAAATAGAATTGTAGGGCGTGGACACAACCAAACGGAAAGGTTGACAGACATTACGGCCCACGCAGAGATGCTTGCAATCACCGCTGCTTCCAGCTCGCTAAACTCAAAATATCTGGATGAATGCACACTATATGTAACCATAGAACCTTGTCTTATGTGTGCAGGTGCAATAAAATGGGCTCGATTTCACCGTGTGGTTTTTGGAGCATCTGAACCCAAATTCGGCTTTGCGAAAACCGACCCTGCCCTTTTGGGTAAAAAAACTGAAATCGTGAAAGGCCTCATGGAAACAGACTGCGCCTCATTGATGAAATCCTTTTTTGAAAACAAAAGATAAATATTATTTGTTTAAACAAATATTCAGATTATGTTTAATGCAGAAACATTAAACAAAACATGAGAAATTTCATTCCACCCAACGTTGCGCGTGTCGTATTCGCAATCACCATGGCCTTCTTTGGCTTAGGACATTTAATGAGTGCATCCCAAATGGCGGGCATGCTTGCAGGCTGGCTTATGGCCGAGGCTCTTATTTACATTAGCGGTATTTGCTCAATAATTGCAGGTATATCTTTTGTAACCACAAAAAAGTAAACTTGGCAGGCTAACTTTTGGCGCTTTTGCTTATTATCATTGTTGTAGGTATTCATATCATAGGCATGATGCACGCAACAGAAGCCATGGCGAAAATGATGGAAACTTCTATGATAGTGAAAGATACTGCTATTGCTATGGGAGCTATTGTGATTGCTAACGAGGCAACCCAGCAATTAATTTAAAAAAATATATTTAAAGGAAAAGGGCTGCGGCCCTTTTTTTATTGCCTTTCAAAACAACCCAAATCTGGCAACCCACTTCGGGTCTTCCCTTTTATATCTATAGTAATCGCTGGTGACAAAACCATACCTGCATCGATAGCAGGCGACAGGGTATCCAACCCAAAATTGCGTTTGGTGTCTAAAAACAAGGGATCTAAATTCCAGGTATTGCCTGCAAAGGATTTGGTTTTCGATTTGATTAAATTGGATTTGATGTCCGTAACAAACGCCGCACTGCCTTTATCATCGATAAACAACTCTTCTGCTTGAGATCCGTAAATAATGGAATTGTACATATTGCAACTTAGGGGTTGGGTTCTAATGATTCTTCCATTGTCATCGCGCAAAGTGTTTGTAATGGCAAAATGCCCGTTTTGGCGGGTACCGTAATTTACAAAACTTGCAAAAGTGCAATGGCGAAAATCGTAGTTGCCACCCAAAAATCCTAAAAAGGAATAGGAGCCCGTTTGCGAAAACAAACAATTCATGGCGCGAATATTTGCAGTAATTCCAATGACACAAGCTTGGCCACAAAACATAATCTCCGTATTTTCAATTTCCACGTTCCACGGATTGCCTACCGGAATAGAATCTGCGCGCATGCCAATGGTGGCATTGTGAATTTTTGCATATTTTACAGTACTGCCCGAACTTCCGACAGTAAAATAAATACTCCCCCATTGGTTGGGCAGTTCCTCTGTGTCAAATCCAGGTTTATCCCCTCTAAAAGATACTGGTGCCGCAGCGGTTCCTTCAATCTTTAAAGTGCCTGCAACAAACAAAGTGGTGCGGGCAGAACAAAAAATGTTTACGCCCTCTTTTATGGTAAAAGTGCAGCCTTTTTGAACCAAAATATCATTTATGAGTACGAAAGGTTTGGTTTTATCGGTCCAAGTTTCGTTGCAATCTAAGGCCACCGAATGAAAATAATGCGCATCCCAGCCGTAAGCAGCCAAATAGGTTTTCTGCTCTTTGCCATTAACGGTTGACATCAAACTATCCATAATTAACAATGGATTCAGTTGGTTGTTGGCATCCAAACTGCACTGCACAAAAACAAAAACGCTGTCTTTTGCTGGTATTTCCAAGTCCTTTATTTCTGGGCCAGCCAAACCATCTACGTTAATGCGGTATTTTGAGTTTTTGCCACCACCGAGGCGAAAACTCACATTTACGGGTGCATTTTCGGTATTGCGCACACTGTACATTTTGGTTACAGAAATGGGGTACTTGCTGCCTGGCTCGCGCGTAAAAATGGTATCAAACCACACGGTGTCTTCAGAAATTTTTAGCGAAGTATTGCCCGTAAACAGTTTGTCTTTTTTGCAAGAAACAAAAAACAAAACAAAAACTGCAAGCAGCAATATGGGTCGAATGATGCGCATTGGCTCCTAAGGAACTGCGAAAGTACAATTTTGATTGTGTACGGTGTGTAAAATTTGGGGGAGCATAATTTCCCGGCCTAGAATTTAGCCCACAAAGTGCACTGAGAGAGAACTCAAAGTTCACAACCGAAAACCACCAAGCTGCGCAAAAATTAACTTTGTTGCCTGCGTGGTTGGCTTTGTGGGCTTGGTGTGCTGGCTTCGACCTAAAAACTTAATCTTTCCATTTACCTTTTTTATGCAAGCCGTATATAATAGGGCAAGGATGCAGAAAACCCTGGAGCAAAAGGTCTCTGTATCCTTCTAAGTAAGCTTTTTTTCATAGTTCAGGTTAACGGGTTCCAACAGAGATGTTGGAATTCGTTTTTTAGTTTTACCCGTGTTGCTTAGACATTTTCATTCATAAAAATAACATCCTATTTCAAAAATGCCAATAACGGCTATTTTGCGATGTCTGAAAATCGCAAAGTTAAAAAAGTAAAAGCAAGGGATATTCATGTTTTACGGCAGCAAGTTGATCTCCCTCAACTTTCCAAACCCCTATAAACCTGCTCCACTTTTGCAAACTGTGAGTCCCAAGTATAACTAGGCGCGGCTTGCATTCCGTTTTCTGCCATTTTTTCTGCCAATTGGCGATCACTGAATAGGTTATAGATGGCATCCGCTATTTGTTGCGTATTCATCGGGTCTACACAGATTCCGCAGGAATGGGTCTCTACCACAGATTTGTACAAAGGAAAATTTGAAATAACCTGCGGCAAACCGATGGCCATATATTCAAACATTTTGGTGGGATAACTGCCCACACTGTTTTTCATGGGGTGTATAATGCACATGCCCACAGCAGCTTGGCGACTAATTTCATAGCCTTTTTCTAGGGGTAAACGGCCATGGAAATGCATTTGATTTCTAATTGCTTCATAAAACGGCAAAGCATCCAATTTGGCCGCCAAATCGGTGTACAGTTCGCCTACAACATCAAAATCAACAACAACATTCTTCTGTTTTAACAAATAAAGAGCTTCTGCTATTTGCAACAATCCGCGAGATTCCAATAAAATACCGATATAAAATATGCGGTTTGAATTGCGTTTTTTTTCTACATAATTTGTAAAAAAAGGGGCATTGTAATAATTTAAAATAATGGAATATTTTGCATTCCGTTTTTTATATCTTTCGGCATAAGAATTCTCAGCCAAAAAAATATAGAAACTTTTTACGGCCAGTTTTTCAAACAATTGAAAAAACCAAAACAGGATTTTCTTCCTTTTAATCCAAGGTTTATCAAAAATATCTTCGGCTACATTTTCATGAATATCAAAAATTACTTTTTTGCCAAAAAGCCTAAGTAAAAGTCCGCAAGGAATTAATTCCGGATCGTGAAACTGGTAAATTTTTGCATTCACTTTTATGGCTTTAAAAAACATAAAAAGCCAAGTAAAAGAAACACGGAGCAATTTGTTTTTAAACCTGCGAAACGGTATGATTTGGATGCCATTGCGCAGTTCGTTTTGCGAATGCACTCCAATGAGTGTAACATCGTATTCGCCAGAAAGGGAAAGACAAAACCTATAGAATATGCGGGTATCCAATGCAAAATGCACAGAAGTGAGGTGGCATATTTTGGTTTTAGGGGTCAAAATGGGTGCAAGAATAAGTCGAAAATGGCAAAAGTCCGACCTAAATTGTTCAAAAAATACAATTCTAATGGGAGTTTGACATCATTTTTTGCGAAAAAGACAAAAAATACTGCCAAACGTAAAACACATTCTATGATTTAACCATACTTCGTTTTTTCATAGCAGGTGTTTTGCATTTACAAAGTCATTCAACTACAAAATGTCTATTGATTTATAACTCGTAAAATATACTCTTCCTATATTCGTACACCCTTTTGTTATTAGACCGCTATCAAATTCAAGTAGCTCGATATGAAAATCAACTGGTAAAACGGGTATATTTGTTGTATCATATTCAACAAATAGTTGAATATGCAATGTATCTTCAGGCAACAAGCTTAAACCAATAATGTATGCATGCCCTTGTAATTTACCGGAAGAGTTGATTTTAATGGAATCGGTAAATACTATTGTATCAAAGGCACGAATACATAAATTTAAAATTGAGTAGCCAACAATTGCTGTGTCCTCGTAACTCAAAAGCTTGATAGCTAAACTGTTAGAATCTCCTTCGGCTATATAAGTTTGTGAAAAGGCTATGTTTGCAACAACAAATGCCATAATTATACTAAAGACATATTTCATGATTTAGCTGTTATTTTTCAACGTGACATTGTGTGAGTTCCCAATTATACCCTTCTTAGATATAAAACTTTACTATCCCAATATCGCGGCCCCACCCAATATCCGACAATATTTTTTCAAGGGGAAGTGTTGCGGAATCGACAGGATGTCTGGTATGCAAAAGACCACTTTTTACAGATCCTATTGCGTTTATTGGTGTAGTATTTTCTAATTTCCATTCGACGTTTTGAGATTTTTGGTAATTTATTCTCCAATGCATTGTATACCCAAGGGAGGAATTCGCATAATTCAATAACCAAGGTTTTCCCACGTACTGTGCTATCCATTGTTCCGTAAAATCTGCTTATGGTTGATACTTTCGAAAATATTTATGATTAGAATGTAGTAATTTTATAAAGTACCCCTTGGTGCATAAATCCATACCTTCAACTTCGGCAGGATTACATAGTCCGTTTTATTTAACTTGCCAGGTTACAACTTTCCAA
>Ga0105048_10011384_pt1 | contig 14034 bp, 10 predicted proteins | sample MAT05_FD_78382 | JGI IMG/M metagenome (GOLD analysis project Ga0105048, IMG submission 78382) | Freshwater microbial communities from Lake Fryxell liftoff mats and glacier meltwater in Antarctica - MAT-05 | ecosystem: Environmental > Aquatic > Freshwater > Ice > Liftoff microbial mat | place...
CACCCCGCGCCTCGACGAGATGCGGGAGCGCAACGCGGCCCCGCGCAGCGACGAGGGCCGTGATCGCGGCGGCCCGCCCCGCGGAGACGAGGTCCGTGAGCGCAGCGCCACGCCGCGCCCCGACGAGAGCCGGGATCGCGGTCGTCGCCGCGAGCCTCGCCGCAATGAAGACCACGTCCCCGTGTCGGCCGCGGCCGGGACGCTCGAGGGCGTCGCGCGCAACTCCACGCCGCAGCGGCACGCCGAGTTCATCACCTGGCAGCCGGCGGAAGAAGAGGGCGACGACGAGCCGATCCTCGGCGACGAGGCGCGCGAGCGTCCGCGGCGCGACGGCCCGGCAGCGTATGGAGTAAGTCCGCACGCGGCGTCGAACCCCGGGAGCTCGGCCGCCCCGAGCGCGGCCCCGACGCGGCCGGAAATGCCGCGACCCGACGTCGCGAGGAGCGCCGAAGGCGACGCCGGAAACGACGCCGATTTCGGCGAGATCTACGTCAACATCGGCCGCCGCGAAGGCGCGCGCGCCGCGGACTTCCAGCGCCTGCTCACCGAGCGCGCCGGCATCGACAAGCAGAGCATCCGGCGCATCCGAGTGCGCGAGCGCAACGCCTTCGTCAGCGTCCGCAAAGAGGATGTGGCCAAGGCCGTCGCCGCCCTCACCGGCGCCACGATCGCGGGCAAGATCGTCGCGGCCGAGCCCGCCCGCGAGCGGGGCGACGACGAGGCGGCGTCGCTCGACACGCCGGCTTCGCCGATGCGCGCCCTGAGCGCCGCCCCGGTCGCGACGGATGCCGAGGCGACGACACCCGCGGCGATCGTCGACCGCGAGCCCACGCCCCGCCCGAGCGAAAACGACGCGGGCTCCGCGCCGAAGCCCGACTGACGTCGGACACCGCGACAAAGCCCCGTCTCGCTTCACCGCGAGGCGGGGCTTTGTTGCGTTGGCGATCGATCGATCGCCGCGCTCAGCGGGGGCAACACACTAGCCAATGTCGCCGCCAGGTCGTATCACGGGAGCTATGGCCCGAGCCGAGGAGGTGGAGCGGATCCGTCGCGACGTCGACCAGGCGCTCCGTGATCACGCCGAGCCGGAGGACGTGCTCCCGCTGCTCGCCCGCCTCGCGCGCGCGGCCGATCCCGAGAGCGACGCGTGGCTCTTCGCGCACCGCCACCTCGCCGAGCTCGGCGTCGAGCATGATCCGTGGCGCGCCGCCCTCTTCGCGCGCCGCGTGCTCGCGCAGCGCCCCGACGACGACGGCGCCTGGGCGGTGCTCGGCCTCGCGCAGTCGCTCCTCGGCCACTACCGCTACGCGGCGCGAGCCTACGAGCGCGCGCTGGCGATCGTCCCCGAGAACCCGTGGTACGCGCACAACCTCGGGCACCTCTACGACGTCGCGCTCGACCGCCCCGAGGACGCGCTCCCGCTGCTCTCACGCGCCACCTTCGCCGAGACGGGCGAGGCCGACATCGCCGCCAGCTACGCCCACGCGCTCGCGCGCTGCGGCAAGCTCGCCGTCGCCAAGCGCGTGCTCAAGCGCGCCATCCGTCGCGGCGCCACCGCCGACCAGATGGCGCTCTCGCGCTGGCTCGACGCCGGCGCGCCCACCGAGCCTGCGCCCGCTGTCGCCGCCGACGGCGCGTCGACGCGCAAGAAGCCAAAGCGTCGCAAGCTACGCGAGAGCCATAGCCTCGAGGACTGACGACACACCGAGTGTTGGCGGCTTGTTAACGGTCTCTTAACAATCGTTGCGAAAGCATCGATTCCGATCGAGATCGGAACGTCCTCGCGGTTTTGTTCTTGTCAACCGCGCCACGCCAGCGCATCGAACCGGCATGCGCTCGTCGCCGATTGCGGGACTGGTCCTCGCCCCGCTCTTCCTCGTCGCCGCCGGCACCGCGTCGGCCCAACCGCAACTGAAGCCCCGCCCGCAGCCGCCCGCCGCCGCTGCGCCGCCTGTCGCTGCGCCGCCTGTCGCGCCGCCGCCTCCGACCGAGCTGCCCAAGGTCCAGGTCGATGATCCGCTCCTCGCGCCGATCCCGCCCGCGCCGCACCTGCTCGGGAGCTTCCACGACGCGCTCCAGGTCATCTCCGCTCGCTCACCCGATCTGGCGATCGCCGAGCAAGAGATCGAGCGGGCCGAGGGCGCCTCGCGGCAGGCGCTCGCCGCCGCTCTCACGACGGTGAATGGACAGGCCTCGATCACCCAGAACCTCCTCCCCAAGGTGCCCGTTTTCAGCACCTTCAGCTTTCCTACCGGCGAGCCCATCGTCCTCGGCGACCGCGCCCCCAACGGGCCGACGGGGCAGCTGTCGATCACCGCGTCGCAGCCGATCCTCGCGCCGCGCGCCTGGTACGCGATCAAGACCTCGAAGCTCAACATCAGGGTCACGCAGCAGAGCACCGACGACAAGCGCCGCACCCTGCTCGCCCAGCTCGCGAGCTCGATCGTCGGCGTCTACACCGCGGAGCGCGTCGCCGAGATCAACCGTGTCGCGCTCAGGAGCGCGCTGCAGCGGCTCAACCTCGCCGAGCGCAAGGCCAAGCTCGGCGACGGCACGCGCCTCGACGTGCTCCGCGCCCAGCAAGACGTCGCCGTCTCGCGCGGGCAGCTCATCGCCGGGGACGAGGCGCTCCGCAAGACGCGCGAGGCGCTCGGCCTGGCCCTCGGATCGAACGAGCCGTGGAGCGTGCCGCCGACGATCTCTCTCGACGAAATGCAGACGTCGATGAGCAGCTCCTGCACCCCTGGCACCGTCGACGATCGCCCCGACGTCGCCTCCGCGCGCACCAGCCTCGAGGTCGCCAACCGCGGCATCACCGACTCCAAGCTCGCGTTCTCGCCCACCGCCTCGATCCAGTCCACGGCCTCGGCCTCGGCCGGCTCGGGCAACAACCTGGACAACGCCTTGTTCAAAAACCCCTTGAGCACCAGCACGCTGAACAACGGCAACCAGACCGCGTGGACGATCTCCGCCGTGCTCAACGTCCCGATCTGGGAGGGCGGCGCCCGCTACGGCGCGATGCGGATCGCCCGCGCCAACGCCGAGCAGGCCCGGCTCCGCCTCGACGCCATCCGGCGCGGCGCCACGATCGAGTCCAACCAGGCGCTGCGCTCGGTCTCCGTCGCCGAGCAGGCCCGCGTCGTCTCCGAGCAGAACCGCGATCTCGCCCGCGAGGCCGCGCGCCTCGCCGAGCGCGCCTTCGCCGCGGGCGCGGGGACGAGCTTCGATCTCGTCGACGCCGGCAAGAACGAGCGCAATGCCGAGCTCGACCTCGCCGTCAAGGAGTTCGACGTGATCAAGTCCCGCATCGCCGCGCTCCTGGCGACGGCGAACTGCACGTATTGAGCGCTTCTCTCGCCTGACTCTCGCCTGAACGGGGCGAAGCACACCGCTTCCTATATTTTTCCGGATGATCCGGACCGGGGACCCGTATCATCCGCCCGTGGCGGGAGGCGGACCCACAGCTGCGTCCTCCGCGGTGGCTTTCCCCTTTTCGGTTTGTTGAGGAGACTTTTCGATGGCCAATAATCCTCCCGGGGGCGGTTATCCCCCTGGTGGCGGGTATCCGCCCGGCGGCGGGCCTCCCGGCCCCTATGGACAGCAGCCCGGTCAGCCGATGGGCGGACCCCCCGGCCAGTATGGGCCGCCTCCCGGTCAGCCTCCGCCTGGCCAGTATGGGCCACCGCCGGGTCAACCGATGGGCGGGCCCCCGCCTGGCCAGTACGGGCCGCCGCCCGGCCAGCCCATGGGTGGCCCCCCTCCTGGCCAGTACGGGCCGCCGCCCGGCCAGCCGATGGGCGGCCCTCCTGGCCAGTACGGTCAACCGCCGATGGGCGGCCCGCCGATGGGCGGTATGCCCGGCCAGCCCCCGATGGGCGGCCCGCCGATGGGCGGTATGCCTGGCCAGCCCCCGATGGGCGGCCCGCCGATGGGCGGTATGCCTGGCCAGCCGATGGGCATGCCTGGCCAGCCGATGGGCATGCCTGGCCAGCCGATGGGCGGCATGCCCATCCACGCCTTTGGCGGCAACACCAGCAGCAGCGGCGGCGGCTTCAACAAGCTCAAGGTGATCGGCGGCGCCATCCTCGGCGTCATCGTCGTCATCGTCGTCGCGGTGGTGGGCATCTACTCCTACACCCACCCGACGATGTACCTGATCAACACCACGGGCCGCGACGGCGTCTCGGTCTTCATCGACGGCGTGGCGGTGGCGACGAACCTCAAGAACACGGTGAGCGAGTCGTCGTACACAGCGGAGCACTCGGGCATCTCCTCCGGCTCGCACAAGGTCGAGGCGAAGGACTCGACCGGCAAGGTGCTCGAGAGCCTCACCGTGGACTTCAAGTCCGGCTCCAGCGGCTACCTCTACGCGCCGATGCACAGCAAGGACGCCTGCTTCGTGATCCAGACGGACGTCTACGGTCGCGTGATCGGCAACGGTCCGAAGGATGTGACCCTCGATCGGAACAGGAACTTCTGGGAGATGACGAGCTCGATCGACCGGTGGTTCCAGGACACGCCGGATCAGGTCAAGCTCGGCAAAGGCCAGAGCTCGACGACCAAGCGCGCTGTCCGCCTGGTGCCCTGCCGCGATCTGTAGCTTCGCCCTCCCCGCGACGATCCGCCCTCGACCTGGGGGCGGATCGCGATCCCTACCCAGACGCGCGGCTTGCGGCTAGTCTGCGCCCCCCATGGAAACGCTAGAGAGCTACGTCGCCGGAGCCTGGATCAAGGGCTCTGGCAAGATGTCGATCCTCGTCAACCCCACGACGGAGGAGGCGCTCGCGCAGACGAGCACCGAGGGCATCGACTTCGGCAAGGCCGTCGCCTACGCGCGCACCGAGGGCGGCCCCGCGCTCCGCGCCCTCACGTTCGCCCAGCGCGGCGAGCTGCTCCGCGCCATGGCGCGCCTGATCCATGCGAACCGCGACGCGCTGATCGAGGCGGGGATCCAGAACGCCGGCAACACCCGCAGCGACGCCAAGTTCGACATCGACGGCGCCTCGGGCACGCTCGCCCACTACGCCGATCTCGCCAAGGAGCTCGGCGACCAGCGCTTCCTGCTCGACGGCGACGCCGTACAGCTCGGCCGCACCGCGCGCTTCGTCGGCCAGCACGTGAGCCTCCCGCGGAGCGGCGTCGCCGTGCATGTGAACGCCTTCAATTTCCCGGCCTGGGGCCTCGCCGAGAAGGCCGCGTGCGCCATCCTCGCCGGCATGCCGGTGATCTCCAAGCCGGCCACGAGCACCGCGCTGCTCGCCTTCCGGATCGTCAAGCTCTTCACCGACGCCAAGGCCCTACCCGAAGGCGTGCTCTCGCTCGTCACGGGCGCGCCCGGTGATCTGCTCACGCACCTCGGCGGAGAAGACGTGCTCGCCTTCACTGGATCGAGCGACACGGGGCTGACGCTGCGGCTGATGCCCAACATCGCGAAGAGCTCGGTGCGCGTCAACGTCGAGGCCGACAGCTTGAACGGCGCCATCCTCGGCCCCGACGCGCTTCCGGGCTCGGACACGTACGCCATGTTCCTGCGCGACGTCTCGCGCGATATCACCCAGAAGGCCGGCCAGAAATGCACGGCGATCCGCCGCATCTTCGCGCCCGCCTCGGTGCTCGATCAGGTCCGCGACGACCTCGTCGATCGCCTCCGTGACGCCAAGGTCGGCGATCCCGCGCTCGACGGCGTCAACGTCGGGCCCCTCGCCACCGCGGCCCAGCTCCGCGATATCCGCGCCGGCATCGATCGCCTCGCGACGGAGTCGACGATCGTGATCGGCGGCAACGGCCCGTTCGAGAAGGTCGGCGTCGCCGGCGACAAGGGCTACTTCGTCCCGCCCACGCTCCTCGTCAACGACGCGCCGGACGCCGCCCGCCACGTCCACGAGCACGAGGTCTTCGGCCCGGTAGCGACGCTGCTCCCCTACTCCGGCAAGGCCGATCACGTCATCGCCCAGGTCCGCAAAGGCCAGGGCGGCCTCGTCTGCTCGACCTACACCGACGACCGCGCCTTCACCGCCGAGATGATCAACGGCCTCGCGCCCTATCACGGCCGGTTGATGTTCGGGAGCGAGAAGATCGCCGATCAGGCCCCCGGCCCGGGCACCGTGCTGCCGCAGATGATCCACGGCGGCCCCGGCCGCGCCGGCGGCGGCGAAGAGCTCGGCGGCCTCCGCGGCCTCGCGTTCTACTCGCAGCGCGTCGCCATCCAGGGCGCTCGCCCGATCCTCGAAGCGATCCTCAGCCCGAAGAAGGCCTAGAGCATCGAACGGGTTGAAAGCCCAGATTTCAACGCAAAGGCGCGGAGACGCAAAGGCGCAAAAAATCGGATTTCTTTTTTTGCGTCCCTGCGTCTTTGCGCCTTTGCGTTAAAATCCGGCTCTTTTCGGGCCATTTCAACCCGTTCGGCGCTCTAGTGACAGCTGGCGTCGTCCTTCGACGCCAGATCCATCGCCCACACCGGCACGTCGCCCTGAACTGCGCGCCCGATCCCGATCACCGACAGCGACGGGTTCAGGAGGAGCGACTTCGTCATGTCTTCCTTTTCCCACTGCGGCAGCGTGTCGGTGCCGCTGAGCAGACCCGAGGCCACGACCTCGGCCATCGGCGTCGACGTGTCGTCGCAGGCGGGCTTGTAGCCGGCCGCGCAGCCGCGCGAGCGGGGCGTCGAGCCATCCTGACCGTTGTCGTCGAGGTAAGCGTTGTCCCGCATGTCGTCGGCGTGGGCGGCGGCCGAGGCGTTGAGCGACACGCAGACCTGCACCGGCGCCGTGATCCCGGCGCCCGCGCGGAGCTTGTTGAGGGCGGCGATCAGCGCGCTCTCCTCGGGATCGAGCGGGTTGGCCTCGCTCGGGCCCGGGTTCGACTGAACGTCGCCGCAGCCGGCCGCAAAGAGGCCGATCAGGAGGGCAAGAGGGGCGAGGAAGGAGCGCCGATCGAAGGGTCGCGATGCCATGAGTCGGATGCTATCCGACGGCGCCGCGCTTGGGCAGGCGAAGGATAGGCGACGAACGGCCGCGCTTCGATTAGGCTCGCCCGAGCAATGGGCTCGGCCTCGCTCATCGGTCGGACGCTCGCGGGGCGATTCCGTATCACCGGCTTCATCGGCGAAGGCGCGATGGCCTCGGTGTATCGCGCCGTTCAGGTGCAGGAGCCGCGCGACGTCGCCGTCAAGGTGATGCACCCGCACCTCACCGGGGACTCGACGTTCGTCGGCCGCTTCCGCCGTGAAGCCAAGGCCGCCTCGCAGATCCAGCACCTCAACACCGTGCAGATCCTCGACTTCGGCGTCGACGAGCGGGTGCTCTACATCGCGATGGAGCTCCTCGCCGGGCAAGACCTCTTCGAGACGCTGGTCGTCGAGCGCCGCCTCGGCGAGCGCCGGGCCGTGCGCATCCTGATCCAGGTCTGCGACGCGCTGATCGCGGCGCACGAGAAGGGCATCGTTCACCGCGATCTCAAGCCCGAGAACATCATGCTCCTCCCCCCGGATCCGTCGGATCCGACGGCGGAGCGGGTCAAGGTGCTCGACTTCGGCATCGCCAAGATCCTCGAGCGCGACAAGGCGCCGGTGTCCGAGGGCGGCGCGCCCAACAGCATGGCCAACAGCGTCCTCACGACGGTGGGGATGGTCGTGGGCACCCCCGCGTACATGTCGCCCGAGCAGTGCCGCGGGGAGACCATCGACGCCCGGAGCGACATCTACGCCTGCGGGATCCTGCTCTACCAGCTCATCGCCGGGCGCCTCCCCTTCGCGGGCGACAACGCCATGGAGCTCGCCGTCAAGCACGTGCGCGCCGAGCCGCCGCCGATCCATACCTTGCTCCCCAGCGTCAACCTCGCGCTCGAGCAGGTGATCCTCACCGCGCTCGGCAAGTGGCCCGCGCAGCGCCAGGAGAGCGCCCTCGCGCTCAAGCAGCAGCTCGAGGAGGTCTTGCCGCAGCTCACCGACGCGGTGCTCACCGCCGCGCCGGCGCTGCCCCCCGAGCTGGATCTCGGCCGTCGCCCCGCGCCCGAGCTGATCGACACCGACGCGAACAGCACCCTGCGCAGCTCGACGGCCCCGGCGTCGGACCCCGACATCGCGGCGACGCTCACGAGCGGGAGGTCCCCGCCCGAGCCCGACGCGACCCGGACCCCGCCTCTCTGGAAGCCGGAAGAGCCGCCCGCCCGACCTTTCCGCAACTCGCCGAGCTCGCGGCCGAGCTTCACGACCAACCCGCACCCGGTCGTGCTCGCGAACCCCGAGCTCGCCGGGCCAGCGCGCACGCTGGTGTCGATAGCCCACGCGCCGCCGCCCCCGATCGCCTCGTTCCCCGCGGCGCGCGTGGCGGCGCCTCCGCCCGCCGCTGCCAGCGCCGTCGGCGCGTGGGTCCTGATCCCCCTCGCGATGATCGTCGGGGTCGCGGTCGGCGTCCTCGCGTACCTGCTCGCGCGGTAGCGCGAAGGCCGGCGCGCGCGATCGCTCAACCGCGCGTCGCGGCGGCTCGCAGCGCGACGTCGAGCGCCTCGGCGCGGAGCTCGAGCGCGGCGGACGCGGCCTCGTGCACCGGCTCCTCCGACGCGGCCAGGAGCGCCGCCGCGAACGCCTCCACCACGGCCTCGAGGATCCGATCGAGCGGCCGCTCCGCCAGCTCCGCCGGCGCCGCGTGCGCCGCCGCGGCGCCCATCAGCACCGCGCGCACCGCCGCCGCCGCGCGCCCCGGCAGCGGCTCGATCGGGATCAGCGCGGCGCCCGACGCCGCCCGCGAAAGCTCGCCCACCACCGGCTCGGCGAGCCGCGCCACGAAGCGCTCGCGCAGGTACTCACGCAGGCCCGCGTCGTCGCGCTGCCGCTCCTCGGGCAGCTCGCCGAGCGGGCGCAGATCGGCCGCCAGGAGCCTCCGCGCCGGCTCGATCGCTCGATCCGTCGCCGCGGCCACCATCGCCTTCTCCCGCCGCAGACGCGCCGCCGCCATGCGCAGCGCCTCGCTCCGATCGCGCGCCGCCCGGTGGATCTCGCGATCCGTGGTCGCGCGCGCGTGCGCCGCCGCGGCGAGCTCCACCGCCACCCGTGCCGCCTTGCGCCGCAGAGCCGTCTCGCGCAGCGCCTCGCTGCGGTCGACGATCTCGCCCGCGATCAAGGCCTCCACCTCGGGCCACCCCGAGGCCGCGAGCGCCGCCGCGTCCCCCATCCGCCCCTTGAGCGAGAGCTTCGCCGAGAACGAAAGCGGCGCCGCGTGCGAGACCAGCCCCACCTGCGCGAGGCTCGCGCGGATGTGCTCCAGCACCGCCGCGCGCTCGTCCGGCTTGAGGCGATCCGCCTTGTTGGCGAGGATCTGCACCGGCACGCCCAGGCCCTGGATCTCGGCCAGCACCTTGCGCTCCGTCTCCTTCATCGGGTGCGTCGCGTCGAGCAACCAGATCGCCACGTGGGCCTCGTCGAAGGCCTGCCGTGCCGCCGCGAGGTGCTCGGGATCCGGCGCGTTGAAGCCTGGCGTGTCCAGCACCTCGATCCGCTTCAGCCGCTCGATCGGCGCGTAGATGTAGACGCGATCCACCTTCGCATCGGCGTCGCGTAGCTCCGTCAATGTGCCCTTGAGCTCGGCGTGCGGCACCACGCGATCCGACGCTCCGCGCACCAGGATCCGCGCGAACGGATCCGGCGCCCAGGCCACCCAGTGCAGGGTCGCCGTCGTCGGGAGCACGCCCGTCGGCGCCACGTCCTCGCCGAGCAGCGCGTTGAGGAACGTACTCTTGCCCGCGTTGAACTCGCCGACGACGGCGACGCGGAGCGGGCGCTCCCGCTCGACCGAGAGCGCCGCGAGCGCGCCCACCAGATCGACGCGATCGAGCGCCCCGGCGAGGCCGCGGAGCTGGTGGATCAGCTCCGGCCACGCGGCGCCCGGCGACGGCGATCCCGGGGGTGGCAGCCAACCGCCGATCACCTTTTGCCGGAGCTCCGCGGCCCACCCGGCGACGTCGCCGCCCACGAAATCAAGGCGATCGAGCGCGGCGCGCCCCTGCCCTTCCGCGGCGAGCAGCGACGCGTCACGCAGCGCGCGCAGCGGCGCTGGCAAGAGCGCCGGATCCCGCTCGGCCAGCGCGTGGAGCGCGTCGAGATCCCGCGACTCGATCGCCAGCGAGAGCAGCGCCGACGCCGCGCCGCGCGAGCCGCGACCGAGCCCGCGCTGGAGCGCACGCCGCGCGTCGTCGCGCCGCCCCTCGGCGAACGCGAACGCCGCGGCCCAGGTCGGATCGTCGAGCGACGCCGCCTCGGCCACCACCCGCCGCACGCGGTCGACAACGACCACGTCGCGCGACGCCGCCACCAGCGCCGCCACCAGATCCGCCGCGCCCTCGGTGTCGAGCACGAAGGCGCGCAGCGCCAGATCGAGCGCGACCTCGGCCTCGCCGCGCCCGAGGGCGAGCCGCGCCTGCACCAGCGACGCGCGCCCGTCGAGCGCGTCGTCGCCGGTCACCTTCTCCACCTCGTGGGCCGCCTGCGCCGCGTCGCCCAAGGCCAGCGCGAACTCGGCCCGCCGCACCGCGACCTCGCGATCGACGCCGATGAGCGGCGCCGCGATCCGATCGAGCCAGCGCTGGGCCCGCGCCGCGTCGCCCGCCGCGAGATCGCGATCGGCGAGATCGAGCAGCGCCAGCCGCGCCGAGTCGCGCTCGTCCGGCGCCACCGCCGCGCGCTCCAGCGCCTCGCGCGCGCCCGGCCACTCGATCCGCGCCCCGGCGCGCCCGAGGCGCAGCCACACGTCGGCGCGCCACGGCACCTTCTCCGAGAGCTTGGAGAGCGCCGCCACGACCTCGTGATCGAGCCAGGCGTCCTCGGCCGCGTCGGCCCACAGCGCGAGCCCGAGCGGCGACTCGGGCAGCGCCGCGAGGATCGTCCGCGCGTGCTCTCGGGCCTCTAACGGCTGCCCTTTGGTCAACGCCGCCTCGGCGGCCTGACGCTCGCGCTCGAGGCCGAGCGCGAAGATCTCGACGCGCCCGAAGAAGCGAGAAAGTCCCTCGACGAGCCTCGGCATGCGCGCATCAAAGAGCCAACCCGGGCGCGGATCAAGGGGCGCGCTGGGCTTGGAGCTTGTACCAGGTGCCCGCTTGACGCTTGGTGCCCCCTTTACCCCAATCGTCCTGCTTTCCGTTTCATCCTCTTGCTGTCCCCAGTGGAAATGTGCATCCTACCTCGGGGGCCATCACCCTTTTCATGTCCGCTGGAAGGAGCCCCATGCCGAAGCCGAAGCCGCTCGCGAAGACCACGCTCTCCGACGCCGAGCAAACCGAGCTGCTCACTCTCGCCCTGCGCACGTCGAAAGAAATTCAAAGCTACCTCAAGCCTGGAGAAGGCTTTGAGCGCATCGCCCCTATCGCGCTTTCCCTCCTCGCGGCGCACCCCGAGATTGCTGTCGCGCTCAAGCTCGATCCCACCGCCCTGGAGGCCGAGCATGCAAGGGGCCTCGTCCTCGCCGATCGCGCCGCCATCGCCCAGAACCTCATGCGCCGCGCCGATCAAAACCGCCTTCAGGCCGAGAGTGACGTGTACCGAGCGCTCCTCAAGCTCAATCGCTTTGTGCAGAACGCCGAAGACGAGGGCCTGGCGCAAGAGTTCCTGAAGCTCTCGGACTGGATCGCGAGCACCCACGGCGGGACGAGCCCGGCAGCGCCGCCGCCCGCGCCCGCGCCCGTCGACGAGAAGAAAACCACGTAAGTCCTCGTAAAGACGATAAAAGTTTTACTTCCAGATCTGGCCTGAGCACTCTCCCCCGAGGCCCCGCCACGTGGCGCGCTGGCCGCGCCGGTTCGCGAAGTGGCCACCCCGCTCCGGACACTGCGTCCTCCCACCCCTGGACCTGCCACGCCCAGCTCCGAAAGCGGCCTCTCGGCTTCCCGAGCCGGGCGCGGCGCTTGCGGGAGAGGCGGCTCCCTCTTCGCGCAGTAGCGGCTCCGGTTGCTCCACTGTCGCCGAAGCGGGACTTCTCCGCCTACGAGGTGACCGTTGGGGAGCTGCCTGCGGAGGTGGTACGGGTGGCGACGGCGCCGTGACCACGGGGCCGGATGCAGCGCGGGCGCTCTTCAATCCTATCCCGTCGCGAGGTTCCTTAGCGGGGCTCGACGGCGCGCTCCCTCGTGTACGGGCGCGCTCTGGCGCCAGTGCAAACCAGAGCGCGCATGCGCGGCTGCGAGGCCCGATCGCATCGGCGCTGATGCGGCCGGATGCAGCGCGGGCGCCCTTAAATCCTACCCGGCGCGAGGTCTCCCGACCGGCGCTCCGATCGGGCGCACGTCCGTGCCTCGGCTCTCGTTCCTGTTTCACAATTCCCCTGATGCACCGGTCGGAGGCGAGCCGCGCACGGTTCGCCGCGATGCGCGTCCACGTTCGCCGCTCATTCTCGCCTTGAAATTCTCCGGACAGCGCAGCGCTGCGCCAGACGTCCTCGGCCGCGTCGGCCCACAGGGCGAGCCCGAGCGGCGACTCGGGCAGGGCCGCGAGGATCGTGCGCGCGTGCTCGCGGGCCTCCAACGGCTGCCCCTTGGTCAGTGCGGCCAAGGCGGCCTGACGCTCGCGTTCGAGGCCGAGCGCGAAGATCTCGACGCGCCCGAAGCTTGACCCGCGGAAGGCGCTGGCTTTTCCTACCCGCCCGAGCGCGTTGCCGACGAGGATTCGACGCTGGAATTCGCGCAGCGCGGGTGGATTCGGCCGCGGGAACTGGCCGGATCTGGCCGTTTACATTGGTCCGTCGAATCCGGGCGGGCGGGACGCGCGCGGCGGGAGGAGACCGCGGCCGGCGGCGAAGGAAGCGCCGGGATTTTCGCGCAAATTCGGTGGACAAGCGCGGCTGGCCGCGGGTAGCGTCAGGAACATGGGCCGGGATAGATTGACCGGTGGAAGCAATTTCGGGGTGACCGGCCGAATCCAGTTCGCGGAGATCGGTCCGAAGGCCTTATTCCTGGTCGATAGACGACTGGTTCGACCTACAGAAAGAGCACCGCGCGAGATCGCGCAGGTTCACTGCGGGACACGAAGCCAATGAGCTACAAAAATGAGGTTTACTCCACGCAAGCCAGGGCGAGACACCGCGCAGCCATGCTGGGCGTGCTCGTGCTGGTGATGGGCTTGGACGCGGCGGGGATGGCAGGGGCTTGCGTATCGAGCGCTCCCGGGACGTCGGCTTCTGCTTCAAGCGGAGGTCCATCCAATCCGGCGACCGAATGCCCGGCGACCAATGAAGTGCCGTGCATGCGGTATTCACATCCCGCTTGTGGGAAATCCGAGCACGGACGTTGCGCTGCGGACCAAGTACATCGCCGCGTTCGGCTCCGCTTGCTACATGTCCGAATTCGATACCTTCGACTGCTTCTACCGGAAGTGGCAGGACGCGTGTGCCGATGCCGTGAAGATCGGCGAGGTGTCGGGGAACGCACCGTACGACAAGGGTTACATGTGCCAGCCCGTCGCCGGCACGGAGGACTACACGCTCCAGATCGGCTCGGATGTCGCGAACCTCATCACGATCAACTACCAGGCCGCGCCGCGGCAGACGCCGCTCACGGACGTCAACGGCGTGCCGACGGAGGTGAACGGCCCGTACCGGAATTTGACCGATCCGGCAGACGTCGGACCGGGGGAACCGTTCTCCGACACCAACAGCGGCATCCCTGACGGCGATGGCGGTGTCCTCAACCAGAAGGAGTATGTCCTCCAGGTCAACCGCAAGCAGAACGGCGGCAAGATTCGCTCTGACCTCGCGGGCTTTACGTGGACCTGCAAGGGGGCGGACGGCGGCGATACGACGTGCGAGGAGCCGGAGTTCCTCGAAGATCCGGACAGCCAACCGAAGTCAATGTTTTATGCTGACACGGGCGCGCAGGTTCACCACGTCGTTCCCATGAGTGACAAGCGCTGCTGCCCTTGGGGCACGAACTCGTCAGATGTCGGGACATGGAATCGCGTCTCTGCGGAAAATCAGTATGGTACCAATGTAGGTGCGCACGGAAGTAAATGATGCCCTCCAAGACATTCGCGACGCGTTTTCCGGCAGATAGTCG
>Ga0105048_10011387_pt1 | contig 14033 bp, 4 predicted proteins | sample MAT05_FD_78382 | JGI IMG/M metagenome (GOLD analysis project Ga0105048, IMG submission 78382) | Freshwater microbial communities from Lake Fryxell liftoff mats and glacier meltwater in Antarctica - MAT-05 | ecosystem: Environmental > Aquatic > Freshwater > Ice > Liftoff microbial mat | place...
CGCGGCCACGCACGCGCAGTCGATACGTACCGCCGACGAGCGGCAGCATCGCGCCACCGCCGCTGATCAGCGCGTGCACCACGTGCGTGCCGTCCGCCGACGCAGCGTTGCCGGCGAGGGTCAATTGCGCGCCGCGCGCATCGACGATTGTCGTCGCGTCGGGCGCGATCCACTCCGTCGTCGTGCCATCGGGCGCCACGAGCGCGAGTGCGACGTCACTGCTTGGGATGTCACTGCCTGGGACGTCACTGCCCGAGGCGTCACGGCGCGCTCCATCAAACGCGGTCACGCGGATCGCGAGCGCGACGTATTGCTCTGCGGTCACCGCCCTTCCGGGGCTCGGCACGCGCACGGAGATCTCTGACTCGGTGTCATCGAGCAGCACGCTCGCGTGCACTGCGGCGGCTCCATCGTTGCCCGCAGCGACGACGACGAGCCCTGCGAACGCGGCGAGCGCGCGCTCGAGCGGCTCTGTCCCGTCGTGCGCGCCATCGTGTCCACCGAGCGCGACGAGCACGACGGTGCGCGTCGCGTCGCGGCTAGCGCGCGCGCAGAACTGCGCACCGAGCGCCACGTCCTCGTCGCGAAAGCCGGGCACCGCGTCGCGTAGCGCGCGCACGACGACGAGCTCTGCGCCCTGTGCGACACCGACGCCGCGCCCGATCGCGAGCGCAGCGACGGCGGTGCCGTGTCCGTAGCGATCGCTCGGCAACGCGTCTGTTTCGCCGCCGAACAGCGCTGCGTCGATCGCCGCGCGGTCCCATACGGCAGCGCCGAACTCTGCCTCGAGCGCAGTGACCTCGGCGCTCGACGATCCGCGCGGCGCCGCATCGAGATCGAGCAGCGCGCGCACCCGCGTGTGGCCGTCGAGCTCGCGGAGCGCGGCGTGTGTGAGATCGGCGCCGGTGTCGATCACGCACACCGTCGCACCGCGGCCCGCGTCGTTGGTGAGCGGCGGCATTTGCAACAGCTGCGCAGCGACGTCATCGGCGAGCGTCGTCAGCGGACCGCCGAGCGGCGCGCGTGGCCAGCGCGTCGGCGGCGCTGCGCGGTTCGCCGGCGTCGTTGTGCGGGTACTTGGCAGCGGGCCGAGCGCGGCGCGCATCAGCCGCGGCAGCGTCGGCTGCTGGGCTCGCGCGACCGGTGCGAGCATCGCCGCGAGCAGCAGGCACGTCGCGATCACAGCGCAGCGGGACAGCGACGCACGGGACACGTCCGCACGGTAGCAGCCGCGAGCGCGCTGGGCGCACGCTGACGCAGCGCGGCTTTGCCCCGTGAAGACGCGGGCATACCTGCGCGCCATGGCGCACCTCGACGAGCTCTCGGCCACCGACCGCGCGTTTCTCGATCTCGAGGGGAACTTCCACGGGATGCACGTCGGCGCGCTGCTGGTGCTCGCCGCGAGCGACTTGGTGGGCGCCGATGGCGCGCTCGACACGGAGCGGCTCGCGGCGCTGGTCGGCGGCGGGCTCGCGGCGACGCCGCGCTTTCGGCAGAAGGTCGCCAGCGTGCCAGGGCTCGGCGCAGCCTGGGTCGACGACGCCGGCTTTCGCATCGAGCATCACATTCATCGCGCCGCGGTCGTGCAGCCTGGCGGCGATGCGGAGCTGTTCGAGCTCGCGGGAAACATCTTTTCGCGGCCGCTCGAGTCCGATCGGCCGCTGTGGGAACTGTGGCTCGTCGAGGGCCTCTCTGGCGGGCGGCTCGCGATCATCGCGAAGGCGCATCACGCGATGGTCGATGGCGTCGGTGGGGTCGGAGTGCTCGCGTCGCTCGTCCGTCTCGCGCCGGAGGACACGCGCGCGGCGCCGATCGAGTGGCACCCCGATCCGCCGACGCGCCTCGCCCTCGTGCGCGCGCTCGCCGAGGCGCGCGTGCGTCATCTCGGCGAGTTCGCCCGCGAGCTGCGCAGCGGCGTCGGCGACGGCGCGCTCGCGAAGGTGCGCGATCTCGCGACGGGCCTCGCCGGCACGCTGCGTACGGGGCTCGCACCAGCGACGATGACCGCGCTCAATCCGTCGACGGTCAGCGCACATCGGCGCTTCGTCGGCACGCGCCTCGAGCTCGACCGCGTGCGCGCGGTACGCACTGCGCTTGGCGGAACGGTGAACGACGTCGCGCTCGCCGTCGTCACCGCGGGGCTGCGCCGCACGCTGCTGCGCCTCGGCGACGACGTCGACGCGATTCGCTCCTTTCGCGCGCTGGTGCCGGTGAACATGCGCGGCCGCACCGGTGAGTCGGGCGTCGGCAATCACATCTCGCTGGTCCTCGCCGAACTGCCGATCGCCGAGCCTGATGTGCTCGCGCGCTATGCGCAGGTGAAGTCGCAAATCGAGCACCTCAAGCACAGCTCTCACGAGATCGAGGGAGCCGCGTTCTTCGAGAAGGTCGCCGATCTCGGCGGCCCCAACCTCGTCAGCCTCACTTTCTCGATCGCGATGCGGCTGCGCGCCTTCAACGTCGTCATCACCAACATCGCCGGGCCCAAGGTGCCCGTCTATCTCGCGCGCTCGCGCCTCGAGGCGGTGTATCCGCTGGTGCCACTGTTCTCGCACCAAGGCATCGGCGTCGCGATCATCGGCTACGACGGCGCGCTCCACGTCGGCCTCTTTGCCGACGAAGCCGTCATCAGCGATCTCGACGCCGTCGCGACGGACGTCCGCGCAGCGTTCGAAGAGCTGTGCGAGGCCGCGCAGACGAGCGGCGCCGCGCAGAGCTGAGACGCGAGGCGAGCTGTGCCCGACGCTCCGAGTCGACGGCCGGTTGTAGAGCGACGCCACAGCCGTGGCCTCACGCAGCGCCGCGCCGGCGAACGTTTCGCGCCCTTCTTCGACGTTTTCCGTCCCCAGCGAGCAACGGTATGACGGCACACAGGTTGCTCACTCTTCATGACATCGAAGGCACGCCGCATCGGCGCCGCCAGGCACGAGGAGAACGACCATGAGCAATCAGAGCAAGCGCGCAGAGGGCAAGGCGGAAGAGCTCGGCGGCAAGATCAAGGGCGCCGTCGGCAAGCTGATCGGCAACGAGCAGATGCAGGCCGAGGGCAAGGCGAAGGAGCTCAAGGGCGACGCGAGGCAGGCGGCCGCGAAGGGCGCCGAGCGCGTCAAGGGCAAGGTCGAGCAGGTCGTCGGAGCCGTGAAGAATCGCGTCGGCGCGGTCATCGACAATGAGCAGATGCAGCTCGAGGGCAAGGCGAAGGAGCTCAAGGGCGAGGCGCGTCAGAAGGCCAATAGCTGAACCTTCCCCTGCGCGTCGTTAGCTGCGTCGGCGTCGGCGCGGCTTGCGGCGTGTGTCCTCGCTGCTCGCGCCGTCGGCGCCGTCGCTGCTCGCAGCGCCGCCGGTCGCCCGATCGCCCGCTGGCGCGCTCGATGGGTCGCTCGCGTCGCGGCGTGCGCCGGTGACTTCGCTGCGCACCGCGTGCGCGACGGAGCGCGGGCGGCTGCTGGGGCGGCGCGCGGGTGCGCTTGGCTCGCTTGCGGCGAAGGCATCGCTGATCGGTGCGTCGCCGAATGCGCCGAGGTCGCCGAGCGGCGCACGCGCCGCGCGCTCGATGCGCTCGATGCGCTCGATGCGTGGCGCCTGACGACGCTCGTCGCGCGCGTCTTGCGAAGGACTGCGCGCGATGGCTGCGTCGCGCGTTTCGCGCCGTGGCCCAAGCACGCTCACTGCCCAATCGGGGACGTTCTCGCCGCGACCGATGCGATCGCACGCGTAGAGCAGCGCAGCCTCGGGGAAGAAGTCGCGACGCATCACCGAGACGTGCCGCCCGGTGCGAAGACGACGCTGCGCGAGCAGCACCAGGCGCATGCGGTCGCGCATCTTGCGCGGGATGGCGAGCCGCTCTGCAGGTGCCGCGATGAAGTCGTCGTAGGCGCTGACCAGATCGTCCTCGCCGTCCATCGCCTCTTCGGTCGGCTCGAGCAAGAGCGCGGCGAGCAGCACCGCGTCGCTCGGTACGCCGAACTCGCGGGTGCGTGCGTCGATGGCGCGCAGGCGGCCGAACAGCGCCTCGGTGCCGGCGCCCTGATCGTCGAGGTAGGCCGCGAGCTCCGGTAGCACGACGTGCAACATGCCGGTGTCCCAAGCGAGCCAGATCGAGCGGTGCGCCGCGCCTCCGCGGAGCAAGCGCAATATCTCCTCGAGCACGCGCGGCGGAGCGCTCTTCTCGAGCTCTTGGCGGTTGTCGACGATGGCGTCGTAGACCTCCGGCGAGAGGCCGAGATCACAGCGCGCGCTGAACTTGATCGCGCGCAGCATGCGGATCGGATCTTCGCGGAAGCGCACATCGGGCTCGCCGATCGTGCGCACCACATGGCGCTCGAGGTCGGCCATGCCACCGACGTAGTCGATGACCTCTTCGCGCTCGATGTCGTAGAACAGGCCGTTGATGGTGAAGTCGCGGCGGATCGCGTCTTCGTGTGGCTCGCCGAAGACGTTGTCGTGGCGGATCAGCAGATCGGCGTCGTCGTCGCGCTTCTTGCGGCGTGGGACGAGCGCGGTTCCGTCGAGCGGATTGTCGGCGTCGTCGCCGCCGTCGAACGCGGCGATCTCCTCCTGCGCTTCGTTCTCGGCGAGGTCGAGCGCCTCGGTCGGGTCCTTGCGGAAGGTCGCCGTCTCGATGACCTTGCTGCCGCCGAACAGGATGTGAGCGAGCCGGAAACGGCGTCCGATGATCCGGCAATTCCTGAATAGATTCCGGACCTCGTTGGGCCTCGCGCTGGTCGCGATGTCGAAGTCTTTGGGGCTCAGATCGAGCAGCAGATCGCGCACGCCGCCGCCGACCAGATACGCCGTATAGCCGGCGCGCGTGAGGCGGCGCAGGACCTTGACGGCGTCCGGGTCGATGCGGTCGATGTCGATCGGGTGGGCGTGAACCGCAGGGCGCGGCGCGCCGTTGCGCGTCGTGCGCGTTGGCTCGGCGCTGCGCGAATGGGCAGGTGGGGGCGGGGGTGCAGCGGCGTTTGCGGGCCGCTCCACACGTGGCGGGCGTTCGTCCGCAGCGCGTGGCTGCGTCGCCTCGTCCAGATCGGGGATGGCTGACTCCATGGAAGAAAGCCACGCGCTCGGTGCGGTGGCGGACGTGGACGTGTAGCAACCCGGGAAGGAGGGGGCAACCCACCGGGCGGCCACGGGTGCCCGGGCCACGTCGCGCGCTGGTGCTTCGCGGTCGACAGCCGACGCTGCCGTAGACGATGCTCGCGCGCATGAGCGGGAACCTCGAGCGAAGCGTGGTGTCGAGCCGCGCCATGTCCAGTGTCGGCACGTGTCCCCGTTCTTCGCGCGCTGCTGCGCTCTCGGCGCGCCGCGCCGCGCCGTCGACGGCCGCGCTGTCGATCGCCGCGCTCGGTGCCGCGCTATGGATCGCCGCGCTCGGCGCTGCGCTGTTCACCGCTCCGCCCGCAGCCGCACAGGTAGGGCCAGCGCTCGCCGGCGCGGTGCGGGTGCAGACGGCCGCAGCGCGTAACTCGGCCCGGCGCACTGGGCTCGAGCTGATGCTCTCGGGTCCGCAGGAGGCGCTGCTCGGTCGCACGGCGCGGTTCCGCGGGACGGCGTACGAGGTGCGCGGACTAGCGACGCTGGTCGCGCTGCCGGGCGCGAAGGTGAGCGCGCGCTACGCGACCGACGCCGCTGACGTCGCGGCGCAGGCGCCCACGGAAGTGATCGTCGGTGCGGATGGACGCTTCGTCGTAGAAGTGCCGATTCCGATCAGCGCGCACGGCGGCTCGCGCATCGAGTTCGAGGTCTCGCACGGCACCGACGCGCGCTCGTTCTCCCAGGCGATCGCGCTGCGCTCGCCGATCTTGCTCGATGTCTTCGCCGACCGCGTGCTCTACGAGCCGGGCGAGACCGTGCGCGTTTGGACGCGCGTGCTCGATGCAACGTCGCGCGCTCCGCTCGTCGGCGCGCGTACGCACGTGACGATCGCGGAGCTCGACGGGGCGACGCGCGATGTCGTCACGGCGGCCTCGGGCGTCGTCGTCACGACGTTCGAGATCCCAGAATCGTCGCCCGAGGGAGATCGCTTCGGCTCGGTGAGCGTTGCTTTCGGCGGCGCTTCGCAGCAGGCGCGCAACTTCCAGTTTCGCGTCGGTCGGCGCTCGGTCGAGCGGCTGCTCGCCGACATCACGATCGCGCCCGACGCGCCGGCGCCCGAGGCCCCGGTGATGATCACCGTGCGCGTGCGTACGGCGAGCGGCGCACCGGTGCGCGGCGCCGCGGTGACGCTCGACGTCGCGGGCGCTGGCCGGGTGCGCGGCACGACCGACGCCGACGGAATCGCGCGCATCGGCACGCGCGCGCCGGCGTTCTTGCCGGACATGACCGGCTGGGTCTCGGTGGTCGGCAACGTCGTGCATCCGGGGCACGGAGCGCGCGCGCTGAGCAGTGGCTTCGCGATCGCGCAGCCGCAGACGCTCGAGATCGGCGCGACCGTGCCGGCGGGCGGCATCGTGCCAGAGGTCGATCAGGAGCTGTGGATCTCGCTGCTCGATGCCGCGGGAAATCCGCCGACGACGCCGGAGCCAGTGACCGTCGCCGGGCCTGCGGTGCGCGGCGGATCTTTCCGCGGCACCACCGACGCGTTCGGCCTGGTCGCGGTGCCGATCCGCCTGCCAGCGGGCGCTGCGTCGATGCACGAGGGCGCGACCGCGTGCAGCGGATCGGTCGCGACGAGCCTCGACGTGACGGTCGAAGGCGAGGTGCCGCGGGTCGCGCGGCTGTGTCTCGCGGTGTCGCGCGCGTCGCTGCTCGGCGTGCGCGTGGTGCGCCCCGCGGTGTCGCCGGGCGAGCGCCTCGAAGTGGTGATCGCGCGTCGGCCGAGCGTCGCGCAGCGGCCCGTCGTGGTGGAGCTGACGTCGTGGCTCGGCGGTCTGCCGGAGGTGCTCGTCTCGCGCGTGATCGGCGCGCGCGAAGTGCGCGTGACGCTCGACGTGCCCGCGCAGCGACTCGGGCCGATGCAGGTGCGCGCGCGGCCGCTCGGCGTGCCTGGAGCAGCCGAAGGCGCGGGCGGCGTCGACTGGGTGATGGTGCGTCCGGCAAAGCCCTCGTTCGTCACGCTCGCGCTCGATCGCGACGTCTACCCTGTGCGCGGCGTCGCGCGCCTGACGGTGACTACGACAGCGGGCACGCCGCGCGGCTGGGTCGCCGTGCTCGCGCGTGACCTCGCTGCGCATGCGGGCGAGTCGCCGTTTCGGCGCACGTTTCTCGATGCGGCGTTCGATCGCGCGCTGCTCGATCCGGCGCAGCCAGGCGCCGAGCGACTGATCCGCGCTGCGCTCGCCGCGGGCGCCGATGCGGACCCGGCGCCGAACACCGCCGGACCGCTGCTCGATGCGCTCGGCCAGCGCGCCGAGAGCGGCGGCGTCGAGCCTGCGCAAGAGCGCGGCGATCTGCGCGACCCAGAGGCGAAGGCGGTGGAGCTCACGCGGCGCGGCATCGGAGTGCTGATGAACGCCGTCGAGGTCGCGCTCGAAGAGGCGCTGGCGAGCGGCGGAAGCTCGAGCGAAGAAGGCGATGAAAGCGGCGAACGCGAAGAAGGCGATGAAAGCGGTGAAGGCGGTGAAGGCGACGAGCGCCGCGCGGCGGGCGATGCGAGCGGACTCGACGCGGTGGTAATCGGTCGCGGACGCGCGCGGCGCTTTCGCGAAGAGCTGCTCGAGGATGCGCTCGGCGAAGACGCAGTGACGCTCGGCGGCGCCGTGGCGAAGACCTCGATGCTGACCGAGGTCGATGAGAGCTTCACCTTCGAGAGCGTCGCGCGGCGCGTGGCGCGGCGGCGGCTGGTGCGACTGCTCGCGTCGGTCGCTGCGTATCTCGATCCCGGCGAGGATCGCGAGAGCGCGGTGCACGCGGCGCCCGGCGAGCCGGCCGATCGCTGGCTCTCGCGGATGGTGCAGCGCGGCTTGATCGAGGCCTCGCAGCTGCGCGATCCGTGGGGCGGACACTTCGCGATGCGGCGCGCGGCGCGGCCTGCGGTCGCGCTCGGCGTGGCGGCCGCGAGCTGGGAGCTGGCGTCGCCGGGCCCCGATGGCGCGCTCGGCAACGCCGACGATGTGCGCGATCCATTCGCCCGCGCGGTGACCGCTGGGACGCCGTACTCCGTCGCGTCCGGCGAAGACTCGCTGATGGCCGCGCTCGCGGCGCTGGCTCCTGGCGCGGAGGTGCTCGCGGCGATCGCGATCGCGTACACGCGGCTCGGTGAGGCGGCGCGCGAAGAGGCGCGCGGCGATGCGGCAGCGGCGGGCGCGAGCGAGTTCTTCGGCACTGGACGCGGCGGCGGAGGCAGCGGCGAAGGCACGATTGGGCTCGGCCACATCGGCCTCATCGGGCACGGCTCGGGCAGCGGCTCGGGCAGCGGCTACGGCTCTGGAGCTGGCTTCGGCTCCCGCAGCGCACGCACATCAAGCTCGCGCATCGGCTCCGCCAGCGTGAACGCGGGCGGCGGACGCGGGCGGCTGTCGAGCCTGGTGCGGCGTCGCTTTCCGGCGACGCTCGCGTTCCTCGGCGACGTACCGCTCGACGCGTCGGGTACGACCATCGTGCCGCTCACGCTCGCCGACGCAGTGACCAGCTACCGCGTGGAGGCGGTGGTCTGGGACGAGGCCGGCTGGGCGTGGTCGGAGTCGATCGATCTGCGCGTCGATCAAGACATCGTCGTCGACGCGCCGGTGCCGCAGTTCGGCGTCGTCGGCGATCGCGTGCGGCTGCCGGTGCGCGTCGGCAACCGCACGCGCGCGCCGATTCGCGGCGTGGCATCGGCCGCGGTGAGCGGTGGGCTCGGCGCGAGCGTGCACGAGAGCGGGATGGTCGAGGTGCCGGCAGGAGATGCGATCGAGACGCCGGTGGAACTCGCGCTCGACCGCGCCGGCGAGGGCGTCGTGACGGTGAGCGTGCGCCGCGAGAACGGCGAGGCGGTCGATGCGGTGGAGCGGCCGCTGACGGTGCTGAGCGACACGCGCCGACTGCGCGACTCGAGCGAAGCCCTCGGCCGCGGCACGACGACGACGACGCTCGAGATCCCGGCGCGCGCGACGCCGCGTGGCACGCCGACGGTGCACATCTCGACCGGCGATGCGGTGTTCGCGACGGTGTCGGTCGAAGATCCGGATTGGACCGCGTGGGCCGTCGCGACCGCGGGCGCAGACGCCGAGGCGCACCCGATCAATCGCGACGTCGCCTTGGCGCTGCTGAACGGCGGCATCGCGCTGCGCGGCGCGGTCGACGCCGTGGCGCGCGCGCTCGGCGCACTGTGGCGCTCGCGTGCGCTAACGGACGCACTCGCCGCCGAGGGCCTCGCCGCGCTCACCGCGGCTGCGCTGCGCACCGACGCGCAGACGCCTCGTGGCGCCGATCGGGTGAGCGTCGCCACGCTCGCGTCGGTGCTGCTCGGGCTCGCACCGGCGGCGCGCGCGCTCGACGCGCGACCGGCGCTGCGCGGTGACCTCGCGCGGCTCGTGACCGAGCTGCGCACGCGCCTCGAGAGCCGCGCCACTGCCGAGGGCGAGGCGCCGGAGCTGTGGGCGGCCGCCGCGGCGGCGCTGGCGCTGGCGCGTCCCGACGACATGCCGCGCTCACGCCGCGTCGACGAGCTGCTGCGTCGTTGCCGTCGCAGCGTCGTGCACGTCGGGCCGGATGCGTGGCTGCATGCGACTGGAGACTTCGGCTACCGCCGCGGCGGCGCGATGACGAGCGCGCTGCTCGCCGTCGCCGAGGCGCGCGCCGGGGACCGCGACCTCGCGTTCGCGCTCGTCCGCACGCTGCGCGCTGCGGCGATCGATGACGCCGAGAACGGCTACGGCGCGCGACGGCTCGGCGCGGATGAGCGCGCGCTCGCTGGGCTCGCTGCGGCGCTGATCGCCGCCGGTGGGCGACCGGGGCGCGTGCGCCCAGCGCGCGAAGCGACGGTGAACATCGACGGACGCGAGCAGCGCGTGACGCTCGCCGCTGGCGTCGGCACCATCGACGCGCCGGAGCTCGCGCGGCCCGGAGCGCATCGTGTCGTCGTGACGACGAGCCGCGACGTCATCGTGCTCGCGCGCGCCGACATCGAAGTGGGCGTGCCGTGGGATGTGCCGCCGCGTGCGCGTGGCCCAGTGACGCTCACGCTCGACGGTGCGCTCGGCGCGCGAGACACGCGCGCGGAGCTGCTGCTCGAGATCCGCAGCCGCGTGCCGCGCCTCGTCGCGCAGCCGATCATCGAGCTCGATCTGCCGGCGGGCGCCGAGCTCGACGAAGCCGCGCGCGCCGCGCTGGCGATGTTCACCGTGCGCTCGCCGATCGTCGCCGGGCGCACGCTCACGCTGCGCCTCCGACCGCTGCGCCCAGGCGGCGTCGTGAAGCTGCCGATCGGTCTGCGCTGGAGCGTCGCTGGCGCGCTGCGCGGCCTCGGCGTGTCTGCCTACGCCAGCGACTCGCCGCACGCGGCGACGGTGCTGCGCTCGCGCGCCGTCGTCATTCGCGAAGGAGGTGCCCAGTGAGCCGCTCGACGTCTACGCGGCGCGATCCGATCCGCGCGCCGCACCACTGCGTCCGCACGCTGTTTCTGATCGCCGCGGTCGTCGCGCTTCACACAGCGGCGCTCGATTCCGTCATGGGTAATGCCCACGCGCAACAGGCGACGCGTCGCAGCGTTCCGACTGGCGAGGTCACTGGGCTCGAGCTCGGCCTCGAAGGCTCGCTCGAGGCCGTTCCCGGCGGTCGCATGCGCTTCTTGATTGCGCTGCACGAGGTCGTGCGCCAACGCGATCTCCGGCCGGCGCCCGGCGCGCAGGTGCGCGTGGTGACCTCGTTTCGACGCGATCGCCCGGTCGCAGAGGTGGTCACCGACGCGGACGGACGCGCCGAGGTCGTCTTCGATGTGCCGGCGGAGATCGACTCCAACGGCTTTCACGTCACCTTCGACGCGCGCTCGCCGCGGCGTATCCGGCGCCGCTTCGACATCGACGTTCAGTCGGTCGGCGACGCGCAAATCGAGCTCGTCATCGACCGCGCGCGGGTCGCGCCAAACGGACCGGTTCGCGCGTTCGGTCGTGTGCTCTCGCGCATCACCGGACGGCCGGTCGTCGACGCCGAGGTCTCCGTCAGCATGGAGAGTGGCCGCGGACCGGTCGGCGCCGCACACGTCGTGCGCACCGGCGCGACCGGCGCGTTCGGCACCACGTTCACCGCGCCGCGCGAGCCGATGCGGCTCGAGATCGTCGCGACGCACGCAGGCGCGCTGGCGGTGACCGCGCGGCGCGCCTTCGAGGTCGCCATCGACGCCGAGCCGCCGCTCGTCGTGCGTGCGGCGCCGCAGGTCAGCACGCTCGAGGGCGCGGGCGACGTTCGCGTCGACGTCGTCGTGCGCACCGCGAGCGGGCGGCCGGTCGCTGGCGCGCAGGTCGTCGTCGGCGCGATCCCGCGCACCGAGACAGGCCAGCCTGCGCCGGTGCTGCCGGTGACGGGCGCCGACGGACACGTCGTCGTGCCGTGGAAGATCTTGCCGAGCGCCGTGCCGCCCGGCCCGATCGTCGACATCGAAGCGCCGGTCAGCGTCGTGCGCACCGGCGTCGCGGCGGCGACCGGCGTCGTGCGCATCCGCATCGCGCGCGTTCAGACCGTGGCGCGCGTCGCCGTCGAAGGTGGCGCGCTCGCGCCTGGACTCCCCGGCAAGCTCTTCATCCGCGTCGCGCGCGCGGATGGCGCTCCCGCTGCCGGAATCGACGTGCGCGTCGAGAGCGAGCGCTTCGGCGACGCGCCGCTCACTGCGCGCACGGACGCCGCCGGCTTCGCGATGGTCGAAGCGACGCTCGCCGCCGAGCGCCCCGACGCCGCGCCAGACGCATGCGGTGGTGCGACGGCGCTCGCAGCGACGGTCACCGTGCTCGGCGCGCGACAGACCACCGACGATCTCTGCCTACCGGTCGACCCCGACGCGACGCTGCGCGTTCGCGCGCTGCGCAACCGCGTCAGCGCCGGCGCCGAGCTCGAGGTCGACGTGCTGCGCGGCCCCACAGTTTTGCGCTCGGCCGTCATCGTGACGCTGCTCGGCACCACCGAGAGCGGCGCGCTGCTGCCGCTCGCGTTCCGCGTCCTCCCGGCCGGCACGAATCGCGTCGCGCTGCCGGTGCCCGCCGACGCCATCGGTGCGCTGGTGCTGCGTGCGCGCGCCCTCGTCGCGCTGCCAGGCGCAGGCGCCGCCGGTGCACGCGAAGAAGTGCGCGGCGGCAGCGCGACGGTGCTCGCGACGCGCGGCGCGGCCTTCGGCGCGCAGCTCAGTCGCAACGCCGATGGCACGCTGCGCGTCGCGGCCGACGGCCCGGCGGCAGCGCGCAGCGTCGTCGCCATCGCGCTCCCCGCGCACGAAGCGCAGGCGCTCGCCGAGACCTTGCGCGGGCTCGACGGACCGCTCGCCGCGGCCGTCACTGCAGAGCCGGCGTCGGAGCTGCGCCTCGCCGCCGCGCTCGCCGAGCACACGCCGCACGACGCTGCAGCGCCCGCGGTGCTGCGCGCCGGTGCAGTGCTGCCGGTGCCCGCGCCAGAGCAGCCGGTGATGCTCGGCGTGTTGCGCGATCCGTCGCGCTCGCGCGCCCGCTTCGTCGCCGGTCGCCTCGCGCTCGTGCTGCGTGCGCTCGAGACGTACGTCGCCGCGCACGTGCCCGACGCGATGGACGACATCTCCTCGCGATCGCCGCGCGGCTGGGCGTTCAACCGCGAGATCCTCGACGCGGTGACGGGCTCCGAAGACTTCGGCCCCGAAGGCGCGCGTGGGCTCGACGGGCTGCCGCTCACCATCGACGCGCTCGCCGCGCTCGACCCCGCGCTCACCTACGATCGCATGGCGCGCAGGATCACCCGACGTCGGCTGTTCGATGTCTTGGTCGCGCTGCGCACGCTCGCGCGCTCGCGCGATCTCGATCTCGCGTGGGCGTGGCGCGGCGATCCGCAAACCTGGCTGCCGCGCCTGCTCGAGGAGACCGACGACGAGACCGGGGAGTTGTTGCTGGAGCGCGCCGATCTGTTCGACGGCTGGGGCCATCCGTTCGTCGTTCGGCCTGCGCCGGGCGGCCGCGCGCGCTTCGGCATGATCGCGCCGGTGACCGGCTACGAAGTGCTGAGCCCCGGGCCCGATGGCCGGCCCGGTACCGCCGATGACGTCTGGGATCCGCTCGCCCGCGTATTGCCTTCGGGCGGCGCGTACGCGACCGCAGTCGACGAGGACGCGTTCATCGCGCGCGCGACCGGCGTCGAGCTCGGACGCGCGACGATCACCTCGCTCGCCGCGCTGTTCGAGGCGAGCGTCGAGTCCGTTTACGAGAACGGCATCGCCGCAGGCGAGCCGCCGAGCGCTCTCGACTCGCTTCCGTCGCGCCTTGTCGTCGTCGATGCGCGCGCGTTCGAGCCGCTCGGCACGTCGCGCGGCGCTGGCATCGGACCACGACCGCTCGTCGACGGCGCGCTGCAGCTCGCGCTCACCGCGCCCGACGAGCCGCGCCGCTTCGTCGTCGTCGCGCAGACGCTCGCCGCCGATGGTGCGCGCGCGATCGCGACGCTCGCCGTACCACCAGGCACGCCGGTGCTCGTCGACGCCGCGCTCCCCGCGCGCTTGCGCAGCGGCGAGACGCTCACCGTGCCGATCACCGTCTCCGCGCTCACCGACACGGTTCGCGGCGTTCACGTCGCCGTCGAGACGACCGGACCGGTGACGGCCGAGCTCGAAGGGCTCCGCGACGGACAGCTCGCGTTCGATGGCGCCGGCGACACGGAGACGCTCTCGCTGCGCCTCACCGCGCGGGCCTCCGCGGCGGGCGAAGCGACCGTTCGCATCACCACCAGCGCCGCTGCGATGCCCTCGCGTACGGTGTCGCGCACGCTGCAGGTCGACGATGGCGCCGTGCTCCGCCGCCTGGTCCACGCCGCGCTCGTAGAAGGGCCGACCGAGCTCGTCGTCGAGCTACCCGACGACGCGATGAACGCGGAGGCCGCACTCGTCGTGACGCCGTCCGACGCGCTCGCGCTCGACCCAATCGCGCGCGGCCTGCTGCGCACCGATC
>Ga0105048_10011388_pt1 | contig 14032 bp, 14 predicted proteins | sample MAT05_FD_78382 | JGI IMG/M metagenome (GOLD analysis project Ga0105048, IMG submission 78382) | Freshwater microbial communities from Lake Fryxell liftoff mats and glacier meltwater in Antarctica - MAT-05 | ecosystem: Environmental > Aquatic > Freshwater > Ice > Liftoff microbial mat | place...
GGCGTGGCGCTGGCGGCTTTGCCGGCCATGGTGAAGGGGGCGACGGCGTCGAGGATTTGCAGGCCGGGCTTTTGGCGCGGGGTTTGGCGGGCGAGTTTGTCGTAGATCTCGGTGAGCTTCGTGCCGAGGCCGCCGATGTAGATGGGGCACCCGCCGAGCAGGCCGCGCCGGCGGAAATCGTGGAACATGGCGAGGATTTCCTGGGTTTTCCCGAGGGCGAAAAGCGGGATGAGCACGCCGGCCTGGCGGTCAAATTGCGCGCGGATGGCGTCGGCGAAGCGCTGCTCCTCGCCGGCGCGGGTGAAGCCGTCGGGCGTGGCGCGGTCGCCGCGGGTGGTCTCGATGATGAGCACGTCCAGCTCGTGCTCGGGGAAGCGCGCGCCTTGCATGATGGTCTGGTCGTCGAACTGGATGTCGCCGGTGTAAAATATCGTCCTCCCTTCGGCGCGGATGAGGGTGCCGACGGAGCCGAGGATGTGGCCGGCGTCGAAGAACTCGAGGGAGACGTCCGCGGTTTCATCCACGCGGAGCCGCTCGCCGGTCGTGTCAAAGCGCGTGTGGAGCGGTACGGGGTGCCAGGCGCGCACGGCTTTTTCCACGTCGCGGTGGGTGAAAAGCGGGTAGCTGGTGATGCCTTCGTCGCGCTTTTTCGTCATCACGTTGACGGAATTGTGGAGCATCACGTCGCTGAGCTGGCGGGTGGCTTCCGTCATGAAAACGGGGGCGCCGGGGTGGCGGCGCATGAGGACGGGGAGGGAGCCGACGTGATCCTGATGGGCGTGCGAGAGGACGATCGCATCGACGGAGGTGTCTTCGAGCAGGCGGTGATTGGGGAGGGCGGGCTCGCCGTCGAAGCGCGGGTGGAGGCCGGAGTCGAGGACGAGGCGTTTGCCGGCGAGGTCGAGGCAGTAGCAGTTGGCGCCGATTTCGACCTGCCGGGTGAGATTGGTAAAGGTGATGCCGCCCATGCGCTGGGGGCGGAAGATGGGGACGGGGTGGGGGGATGGCAACCGATTTCAACCGTCCGCTGAGCGAGGCGACGTGGAGTTTTGAAAACGCAGAGGCGCGGAGACGCAGAGGTCGCAGAGGAAGGAGCCAAAAATCTCTCGCCGCTTTTTCTCCGCGTCCTCTGCGCCTCTGCGTCTCTGCGTTTAGAAAATGACGGGACGTTTGGGCCGGCCGGCCGCGTCAGGCGTGACGAGGCGGAGGAGGACGAAGACGAGCACCGCACCGAGCGGGACGGTGGCGGGGAGCCAGACGAGCCATTGATTGAAGACGACCATCGCGGCCATGACGTAGGCGACGAGCGAGACGAGGCCGATGATGGGCGCCCACCATTTTTTCAGGCGTGGAATGCGGTAGCCGATGAGCATGAAGGCCGCGATGACGAGGCCTTCCGCCCACAGCGGGGAGCGCCGGATGAAGGACTGGTTTTGAATGGTGGCGATGGCGGCGGCGAAGAGTTCGCCGGGCGAGCCTTTGCGGCGGGCGGCGAGCGGGACGGTGCGGCTGGCCGCATCGGTGCGCGAGAGGAGGACGATGCCGCCTTTCAAGCGGTGGAGGGGCAGTTGGGCTGATTTGCCCGCGGTGGGATCGGTGGCGAGGATGAGATCGTCGAAACTGAACTCGGCACGCGGCGAGCCAAAGTCCACGCGCATGCGGCCGGCGGAGTCGATGGGGATGCGAAGGTTTTTTCCCAACAGGATGTGCGAGCCGAGTTCGACCGCCACGTCGTCGGGTGTGAGCTGGCTCCAGAGCATGACGGCCTGCAGGGCGAAAGCGGGCACAACCTGGCCGCGGTAGCGCAGGACGAGCGGGACGGAATTGTAGCGCTCATAAACGGGTGGGAGGTTGATGAAACCGATGGAGGCGGCGCGGCGGAAATTTTCCGTGGGCTGGCGCTCGATCAGCGTAAACTCGGGGACGCCACCTGTGACTCCCTTGACGTGGCGCAGCGTCGGGACCTCCTGGAGAGGCGGGATGACAGATGGATCCTCGGGAAAGCCGAGCTGGGAGCCGAGCAGGGTTTTCGGGGCGCTGAGAATCTGATCGCGCAGCATTTTCTCGTAGCCGGGCAGACGTCGCTGCTGCTCATCGGTCAGGCCAAAGCGATTCCAGTCCAGGACGTCATCCATGGCGAAAACCTCCGGCTTGAGCGGGAGGACGGCTTGGAAAAAAAGGGAAAACTCCAGCGGCGTCCACGGCCACGGATGGAGGGCGAGGCTGCTGTCGTCGATGGCCACGAGCGCGACGGGTGCGGGCGGCGCGCCCCGCCGGCTGTTCATCGCGAGGAAGTCCGCGAAGGCATTGTCCCACGCCGCGAGCGGCTCCTGACGGGAGCCGTGCATGAGGGCAAGACCGGCGAGGAGCACGACGAACATAAACTGTGCTCCGGTGCGAAACATGGCGCGCAATGAGCGGGATTTTGCGCGCGACTCCAAGCACAAAACGCCGGGCGGATTGGATGGTTGGATTTCTGGCTGAATGGATGGGAAAGCCGCCTCGAAACTGCCGGGCGGCATTCGTGCGAACCCACTCGATTTATCCAGTAAAGCCAATCCTCCACGCGCTGCGTCGCGGCACAAAAAAGCCGCCAGAGAGCTACGACAAAGCAAGTCGGACGACCGTTGCTGCCTTCCGGCCCTGGCGGGGTTGGTCTGCCTGCGATCCGTAGTCCCTGACGGGACGGGCACTATGGGAGGCGGGGCGCGCCTGACAAATCATTTCTCGCGAACGTGCAAGGATACTGCCTTTTTTCAGGAAACCGCTTGCGTCCAAGAAAATTCCCGGCTTTAAGGTGCGCCGTCAATTTCGTGGTGTTAGTTTTCCTCCGCGAGATTCCCCCGCACTCTCAGACCCCACACACTTCCGTTTTCTTATGGCAAAAATCCTCCTTGGCATCGCCCTCGTCATCATGCTCGCCACCGCCGGCCTTGGTTTCGTCACAAAAGGCAAGATCGACGAGATTAAGACAAATCTGACGAGCACGAAAAGCTCTCTGGTGAGAACCGAGGGGACGCTGACCGCGACGAAGGGCGAACTGAAAAAGACGCAGGAAGATTTGACCGCGGCGAATGGAAAGATCGAGGAGAAGGAGAAGGAGATCGCCACGCAAAAGGGGCAGATGGATGACTTGAACAAGAAGATCGCGGAGGCGACGACGTCCATGGAGGCAAAGACGACGGAGCTGGCGGCTAAGATCAAGGAGTTTGAGGATTACAAAACTGCGAACGGTGGTAAGCCGATGGTCGAGGGCGCGAATCCGGCGATGGATTTGCTCAAAGCCGAAGTGGCGAAAGCGCAGGCGGAACTCGCGGAGTCAAAGTCGCTCGTCGATGCGCTGGGTCAGCAGAAGAAGAAGGTCGAGGAAGAGGTCGCGGTTCTCGCCACCTACAAAAAGTCGCGCGAGGCCAGCCAGATGCGCTTGGGAACCCAAGGCCGTATCCTTGCGGTCAATGGCGGCTGGAATTTCGTGGTGCTCAGCATTGGCGACAAGCAGGGCGCGGTCATGAATGCGACGATGCTCGTGGTGCGTGGCGGAGAGCCGATCGCCAAGGTGCGCATCTCCTCCGTCGAGCCCTCCACTTCGATTGCCGACATCATCCCCGGCAGCGTGCGGCGGGGTGTGACCGTGCAGCCCGGTGATAATGTGGTCTATGAGGGACGCGCAGCTGCGACCACGATGCCGCCCTCCGCCTCGGCTCCTGGAGGTGGCGCGCCCGCACTGCCGGTGCGCTAAAGGTTTTTCCAGTCCGATGATTCGCCTACTGGGTCCTCTCGCTCTCGCGGCGCTGGTCGTGCTGCTTCCGTCGTGTGCCTCGGATGAGCCCAAGGACCCCAACCAGGTCAGCACTATCCCGTGGAATCGGCCGGAGAAGTGGGAAGGTCAGGGACCGATGGGCGGTTTCGCGCCCAATAGCCAGTAGGCCGGGCGCGGTGTGGATGGTCTGCTGAGTCGCTGGTGGGATTGACGGGGAAAAGTGCGACGCCATCCAGCCATCACCTGCCCTTGAAGCCCCGCATTCTCGTCATCCGCGGCGGGGCCATTGGCGATTTCATCCTCACGCTTCCCGCAATCAAACTGCTGCGCGAGAACTTCCCCGCGGCGCACCTCGAAATCCTCGGCTACCGCCACATCATCGCGCTCGCCGAAGGCCGCGCCTACGCCGACGCCACGCGCTCGATCGAGTATGGGCCGATGGCCGGCTTCTTTGTCCCGCGCTCCGACCTCGCGCCGGACCTCGCTGCCTACTTCGCCAGCTTTCAGCAGGTCGTCAGCTATCTGTTCGATCCCGACGGGTTTTTCGAAGCCAACCTGCGCCGCGCCGGCGTGAAGAACTTTCTCCCCGCCTACGCGAAGATCGACGACTCGGAACACGCCGCCCGCCAGCTGGCGCGCCCGCTGCAAAGCCTCGCGCTCTATCTCGAAGACCACGCTGCGACCGTGCATCCGCACTCCGCCGATCACGCGTTCGCGGCTGAGTTTCTCGAAACGCACCGCGCTGCACCGCTCATCGCCCTCCACCCCGGCAGCGGCAGTCCGCGGAAAAACTGGCCGGTGGAAAACTGGGCGTCACTTGGCGCGTCCCTGCTGGAGCGTGAACCGCAACTGCGTCTGCTCCTCATCGGAGGCGAAGCCGACCACGCTCAGATCGGGGCTCTGACCTCCGCGTGGGGCGGCGCCCGCGTGCTCGTCGCACGCGACTTTCCGCTGCCGCACCTCGCCGCACTGCTCGCGCGATGCAGCCTTTTTCTCGGCCACGATACCGGCATCTCCCACCTGGCTGCCGCCGTCGGCGCACCGTGCCTGCTGCTCTTTGGTCCGACAGACCCGGCGATCTGGGCTCCCGCGAATCCGCAGGTCACCATCCTCTCCGCGCCCGGCGGAGATCTCGCCGGGATCTCCGTCCCCGCCCTCCACGCCGCGGCCGCGGGCATTTTGGGCACGGGGTGACAACGGGCTTGTCGCGCTCCGCACGCCTCTCCATAACGAGCGCCCGCTTTTCAAATGAGCAATCTCCAGCACACCCTCGCCACCTCCGCCAGTGTCAGCGGCTCGTCCCTGCATACGGGGGAAAAGGTCACGCTCACGCTGCACCCTGCGCCGCCGGGGCATGGGCGAAAATTCAAGCGCAGCGATCTCGGCGACGAGCCGACCATCGACGCGAAGGTCGAAAACGTGAAGACGGTCGAGCGCTCCACCACCCTCGCTGAGGGCAACGTGAAGGTGCATACCGTCGAGCACGTCCTCTCCGCGCTCGCGGGCATGGGGGTGGACAATGCACTCATCGAAATGGATGCGAACGAGCCGCCCATCGGCGACGGCAGTGCGCAGCCGTATCTCGAGTTGATCAAGAAAGCCGGCATTGCCGAACAGCCCGTGCCGCGCGCGGAATACGCCGTAACCGAGCCCATTTTCATCGAGACGAAAAGCGGCTCGCTCATGACCATCGTGCCAGATCCGGCGTTCCGCGTGTCCTGCACCCAGGTCGGTCCCGACGGGCGCTTCACGCAGTACTATTCCACGGAGATCACCCCCGCGATTTATGAAAGGGAGATCGCCCCGGCGCGGACGTTCGTTTTCTACGAAGACGTGAAACCGCTGATGGACAAAGGGCTGATCAAGGGCGGCAGTCTTGAGAACGCGGTCGTCGTGCGCGGAGAATCCGTGCTCAGCAAAGAGCCGCTGCGCTTCCGCGAGGAATTCGCGAGGCACAAGATCCTCGATGTTATCGGCGATCTCTCACTCTTTGGCCGGCCGATCCGGGGCCACGTCATCGCCATCAAACCGGGCCATGGGCCGAACACCGAACTCGCGCGCGCGGTTGCGAAACAGTTTGCGAAAACCATGGCGCTGGTTCCGCCGAGCGTGACGCCGAAGGGCGGCGATGTGCTCGACGTGAACGACGTGATGAAACTGCTCCCGCACCGCTACCCGTTTCTGATGGTCGATCGCATCGTCGCGCTGGAAGGCGAAACGAAGTGCATCGGGATGAAATCCGTGACCATGAACGAGTGGTATTTTCAAGGCCACTTCCCCGGCCACCCGGTCATGCCCGGAGTCTTGCAGGTCGAGGCGATGGCGCAGGTCGGCAGCATCATGCTGCTGCGGCTGCCGGGTTACGCGGGAAAGATCGGCTACTTCATGAGCGCGGATGCCGTAAAATTCCGCAAGCCAGTCGTTCCCGGCGACACTGTCTTCATCGAGGTCGAGATGACGCAGCGGAAAAAGGCGATCATGAAAGCGCGCGGTCGTTGCCTCGTGAACGGCGAGGTCGTCAGCGAGGCGGAAATGATGTTTGGAGTGGTGGATTCGTGAGCGCGAAAATTCATCTCACGGCGGTCGTCGACCCCGCGGCGCAGATCGGCGACGGCTGCGAGATCGGGCCGTATTGCGTGATCGGCGCGGATGTGGAACTCGGCGCGGGGTGCTGGCTGCAGCATCATGTGAGCTTGAATGGTCCGAGCAAGTTTGGGCGGGGGAATCAGTTTTATGCGTTCAGTTCCGTAGGCCAGAAGTCGCAGGATTTGAAATACGCGGGCGAGCCGACTTACCTTTCGGTCGGCGACGAAAATTGTTTCCGGGAGTTTGTGACCGTGCATCGGGGCACCGCGCCGGGCTCCGTGACGCGGGTCGGCAGTAGAGGAAATTTTCTCGCCTACGCTCACATCGCGCACGACTGCATCGTCGGCGATCAGGTGATCTTTTCCAACAACGGCACGGCCGCCGGACACGTGGAGGTGGGCGATCACGCGATCATCGGCGGGCTCACGGCGATCCATCAGTTCTGCCGCATCGGCGCGCACGCGCTGACCGGCGGGTGCTCGAAAATCGTGCAGGACGTTCCGCCTTTCATGATCGCCGACGGCAATCCCGCGAAGGTCCGCAGCTACAACAAAGTCGGTCTCGAGCGCCACGGGTTTAACGAGGAGGCGCAGCGGCAAGTGAAGGAGGCATACCGCCTCATTTACCGCTCAGCACTGAATCTCCAGCAGGCCATTGAACAAATTCGCGCCGACCTGCCGGAGTCGCCCGAGATGACGCAGCTTGTCGCCTTCGTCACAAGCAGCCCGCGAGGCATCATCCGATGATCCATGCACGGAAGCCGCTTGCACGTCGGCGGCGCAGTCCCTAGCCCTACGCACCCATGGCAGGACGATTGACAGTATTGAACGACGACCGGCTGGACGTATTGCGTCCCGTGATTGACGCACGGGTGAAGGCGGCGGCGGACCTCGTGGGCGATGGCGCATTTGAGGAATTTTTCGACCGCATGATGCGCGCCCAACTGATCGAAGCCCTGACTGGCGCGCGGGCGCACGAGGGCACGGTTTGGCTGCTTGATCCCACCCGCAGCTTTCTCGTCCCGCGGTTCAATTCAGGGCCGAATGCGGACAGCTTCGTTGGCAGCTTCCGGCAGAGTCTGCGTTCGGGAATGATCAGCATGGTGGTGGCGACCGAACAGCCCATCTGCGAAAACGAAGTCCACAAGAACCAGCAACAGGACAAGTCGCTGGATTTGAAGCTGCAACTCATCACCTGCGCGATGCTCGCGGTGCCGTTCTATTTCGCGGGGGAATTGCGAGGTGTGATCTCAGCCGTACAGTTAAAGTCGGCGGACAGTTTTGCGCCGGAGCCGGAGGGTTTTACCGCGGAGAATCTCGGCACGCTTCAACTCTCAGCGTCGGTTCTTTCGCGGATGATCGAGCATCAGCTTATTTCGCTCGCTCTGGGACGGGAGGAGTTCCGATGAAAACGTGGATCAGCCCGGAGGAAGCCATTGCCGCGATCCGAGATGGACGCGGGCGAGGCGTGAAGATCGCCATTCTCGATTCTGGCGTGGAAGCGTCGCATCCGGCCCTCGGCGGACTCGAACTCGTCGATGACATCGCGGTGGTCGAGGACGGGATGAAACTCAAAGTCGTCCCTGGCGAGGGACGCGACCTTTTCGGACACGGCACGGCGGTCGCGGGCATCATCCGGGCGACCGCTCCGGAGGCCGAGATCGGGAGCATCCGTGTGCTTGGTGAATCGCTCTCGGCCCGGACAGCGATCATTTTGGAAGGTGCGCGGCAGGCGATCGAGCGCGGCTACCACATCCTGAATTGCAGCCTCGGCTGCGGCGTGCCCGAGCATGTGCTGAAATATAAGAGCTGGGTCGATGAAGCGTATTTGAAAGGGGTCCACGTCGTCGCCGCGTGCAACAACCAGGATTCTGCGAAGCCCGAATGGCCCGGATTTTTTACCTCGGTGCTAACGGTGAATATGGCGCGCACCGATCAAGACGGAGAGCTTTTCTACAAGCCCGGCCACCTCGTCGAATTCGCGGCGCGTGGTGTGGACGTTGAGGTGCCGTGGTCCGGCGGAGGGATGAAGAAAGTGACCGGGAGCAGCTTCGCCGCACCGCGTGTGGCGGGCATGCTTGCCCGCATGCTTTCGGGAACGGAGCGGGTGACACCGCTCCAGGCCAAGGCGCTTTTTCACCGACTCGCCCGTCCTTGGACCAAGGAAGTAACGGCACCGAACGAACGTCCGGCTTAGCGATCCACCGGCAGGGTGAGGCTCGTGAGCAGACGGCACTCGTCGTCGGAAATTCTGTCCAACTCGCGATCCATTGAATGATCGGCCGCCAAGCCGCCGCAAATCGCGAACCTGCCGGCGTGTTTGGTACTGACGATCATCAGCCAGTCTTGCTGACGGGAAGCCCATCGGCCTGTTGCGGTATTCTCCCAGGCGATTAGCGACTCCATTTTCAACGTCCCGCCCTCGATTCGCCAGACCCCCGTTTGCTGAATCATATTCCGCGCCCGCGGTGGGACCAGCGTCTGGCGAAAAGTTCCGTCGCTCGCGAATTGAATCGTAAAGACCCAATGACCGCCGATACCGACGTCCCCAACTTCCGGGTAGCGCCACGCGCCGATGACGTCGGTGTCTGCGATGACCCGCCCGGTTGGAGGGTTCGGTTGCCGGCATCCGCCAGACGACGCGATCAGAAAACCGGAAAGGGCGATTCTGCTGAGACGAGAAGCCAACACCCCGGCGTTTTCCCTGAAACGCCCGTTTGTGTCAACGCGCAGGGTCGCGGTCGCCGCGGGCACTTTTCACCCGATCCGCCAGCCAGCGCAGCCAAGCCGGGTGCAGGCGGAGCATCTCGCAGATCTCGGCCCTCTCGTTTTCGTCGCACGCCCCTTCGGCGAAGCGCTGGAGCTTGGCCGCCGCCTCGCTGTGCGGAGCCATCAGCGCCTTGCCCGAAACCTCGGGGCCAAAGCGGTCGAGGAAGTCGATTAAGGTTTTGAAGTCGTTGCTCATTCTGACCCTTAAACGCGCGAGTTTTCCGTTTTCCCAAATTTTCTTTGCTTCCGCGAAAAAATGTTTCGCTCCGAAAAAATCGGCTTTTAGCAGATTTTTTGGGAAAACGGAAAACTCGCGCGTTTAAGGGTCAAAGGAAGTGGTTGTTGGGAGGAACCTTTGAAATCGACAGATGAGCGTTAGGAGATGGGTTTGATGGGGAGGTGGCAGGAGGCTGGCAGCGTGGACAACGTGGTTGAGCGGAGGAGGAGGGGAGGGAATGTGGCTCGTAACGCTCATCTGGCGCGGTTTCGGGAGGGGGCGCGGCCGTGGGGGCGGCCGCGCCCCTTTTCCGCCCCATTTTCTCGTTGTCATTGCCGCTCCCGCTCTCAACGATTCGCGCCGTGCATGATGCCCTCCCACATCCCGATGATTTTCACTTCGCGCAGGAGTGTCTCGAAGGAAAAACGTTGGCTCTCGCGTATCTTCAGGAGAAGTATCGCGAACCGCTGCTGGCGTTTCTCCAAGGCTCCGGAGCACTCCCTCATGAAGCTCGTGAGATCGTAACCGATCTGTGGTCCGACTGCGTCGCACCTCAGACCGGCACGACGCCGAAGCTGGCGCGTTACAATGGAGCGTGCTCATTGAGGACATTTCTTGGTACCGTTTCCCTGAACACTCTCCTCACCCGTCGGCGGCGGGAAAGACGCTGGAGCGATTTGATGTCTGAAGGCGTCGAAGGGGGAGAGACGGACGTGGAGATGACGGCCCCCGAAGGGCAGAATGGTGGCTATTGTTCGGCGGAACCGCCGCTGCTGGAGATCATGCGCGACGCAATCCAAGCGGCATTCATGGCGTGTCCGGCAGAGGATTTCGTGCTCCTGCAACTGGCGCACGCTGATGACCTGCACGTCATGGAGCTGGCAAAGATGTTTAACCGCACAAAGTCCACGCTCTGCCGTGATGTTCAGCGAGCCGGAGAGGAAATCGCCCAGACTACCATCCGATACATCAAGGCAACGGATCCATGGTTGGAGTTAAAATGGGAAGATTTCCTCGATCTTTGCCGCTCTGCGAGCCCCGCGTGTTTAGGAGTTGAGGAGCCCTAGCCTACCCCGGTGGCGGCTTAAAGGTCGGTTAGGCACAAGGTCAAAACAATTTTCCACTAAAGTGTGGAATAATCGCCTTTAGACTCGGCGGCCCGTCAGAAATAGCCCCCCGCAGGAGATACCGATCTATTGAAACTTTGCGCCTTAAGGGGTGACGATACTCGTTGGCAGATTGAGAGACCCTTGGGTGCTGCCGGATGCGTTTCGCGCAAGCATCAGTCTTTCAATTTTATCCTTAAGATGTTTATACACGCGATCCAGATCTTCTTCGGTCACGTCGTTCTGGAACTTTTTGCGCTTCCGTTTCAAGATCTTAATCACCTTTTTCGCGTCACTCGCAGTGAAATCGAAATGCTCGTCAGCATATTTGGAAATAAGCACTCTGACGCGGCCGGCGTCGCCATCGTCGGTATCCAAGCAACTCTCGACCAGAGAGTTCAAATTTTTCGAACTGATTGCCGCATCCGTTACGGGGGTGAATGCTACCATCGTGGAAAAGGCAACCAATGCGAGTGGGAGACGAAAGATGTGAGACATAGTTTGGGGTGGCGAGGCGGGTATTATCCATGCCAAACGCGGAGTTGCCACAGATTTTTTCTAAACGGAATAAAATTACTTCGACGGAACTGGGAGCACGGAGTCTCGAACAGCGCGGTGCTTTTCGTAAAGATTTTGGAGGATTTTGAGTTGCGGATCGGCGGCGATCGCGGCGCGAAAGGAAGCGTCTGCTTCGTCGAAACGCTGGAGTCGATCAAGGACCTGTGCGCGGCGGACAAGCAGGTTTTCGTCCTGTGGAAAGAGGCGGAGTCCTTGCTGAAATGCTTCGTTGGCCTGTTCGCGGTGTGCTTTACGCGTGGCGTAATCCGCCCCGAGTTCGGCTTGGAGACGGTAGGCTTCGCCGAGATGGAAAGCGGTGAAAGGGTTCCACGGATCGAACCGCCATGCACGCGCTGAGTTGGCAATGGCGGCGGCATAGTCTTGATTCCGCACGGCCGTTCTTGCGTTCTCGGAGAAAAACTCACCTGGCCATGCCAGGATCGCGAGCAACAGAGTGACCCCGCCAAGGAAATGCAGCGCATTCTCCGAGCGAACTGATTGTGCGTTCGCGGGGTGCGTGACTTCGGGATTTTCCGCGATCCGTTCTGGCTGAGCGAGAATTCCGAAAATGAAGGCCATTACCAGGGCATTGCCGGGAATATGGAGGTTGAAATCGATGGCCGAGTGCGCTGCCAAGCCGGCGAACGCGGCAAGTGCACCGATGACGAGAGCCAGTTCATCGCTGCCCGATCCTCCCTTTTCCCGGACGGCGCGGGCGAGTCGCCCGACCGCTCGCAGACCGCAGGCAGCATGGAGGGCGAGAAAAACGACCATCCCTCCCGCGCCGATAAGGCCGTATTCGGCGAGAAGTTCCAAATAATCGCTATGGGCATGGACTGGATCGGATTGGACGTCGGGCTGGCGATAGAAGCGACCGAGATATAGGTGTGTGCCCGCTCCGGTTCCGAAAAGCGGCTCGGATTGGAACTGCGTCAAAGCCGCCTTCCAGAGCGATGTCCGGATATCTTCTCCAAATGTCGTCGCCAAGCGCTCGTGCAGGTCGATGTGCTGTAGGACAAGCCATCCACCGATGCAGAGTAATGTGGCCAGCACAGCGACACCAAGGAACAACACACGATGAAAGCCGCGTGGATTTCCCAGATAACCGGCGCGCAAGGTGAGCGTGGCCCAGGCAAGCAATGAGATAACCGCGCAAAGCACCCCGCCGCGACTTTGCGAAAGCAACAGCCCGATGTAGCAGCACAGGGTGCAATACCCGAGGAATACCCGGATCGTCGGTTTCCGAGCGCTCCACCAAGCGATAGAAAGCCCGAGGACGCCGACGATTTCCAAGAAGCCGGCAAGGTGATTCGGGCTTATGAACATACCGCTCGCACGGGATCCGCCGCCGCGACCGAAGCCGAATAGCATGAAATCCTCGCCATGCGCGGCCTGGGCGATGCCCACTGCGGTGTCGACGATCCCCAAGGCTAGGAGAACGCCCACCACGAATATCCGCTCTCGGGCCGTCACCAGTATGCGTGCGGTGAGTAGATAGACCAACAGGCAGCTTAACATCAAAAAGATATCCGCCCGGGCAAGGTAGGGCACTGGTGATAGGGCTGCTCGAACGATGAGGTAGGAAAAGAGAAAGGCAGTGCCGAGCAAACAACGGGACGAATAGGCAGCGGAAGGCACACGCGGTTTCCGCGGCGCAAGCAGGCAGGCGATGGCGATTAGCGCATACGCCGGCAAGCTAAATACCGGCAGTGTCCCACCAACGAGGCAATGGATCAGCACAAACGCCGTGGTCAGTAGCGCGAGCGGGAGAGTGTGGAAGGCGACGTTCATCGGAGGCTGATTCGGCGAGGTTCCTATTAAGGACAGGAGGTCATGCCACTCTTCGTCTTCAAAAGCCAAAAACAATGCTGAAATCCTTTGACACCGTGTCCATTTCCCCGACTTTCAGCGCCAATTCCGGTCCACGTTGACCACCTAATTCCATGATCCGCCCCACCACTTTCACTACCCTCTCCTTTGGAGTTATCGCCCTTGGAAGTTTCTTCGCCGCGTTAGCCACTGTCTCCGCCTCCAGCGACAGTGCTCTCAACCCTTGGCCGATGTCGATCGAGACACGCTCCGGTGCAGGGTTGCCCGGCAATTCACTCCCCGTCGCTGGCAATAAGTCTGACCTCGATAATCAATCCCTCGGTTTCTTCCGCGTCCCAACACTTTCGGCTCACGATCCCGGTGCCATTCTCTACGTGGGCCTTCGTGCTGAACACGCTCCTACCGGTAGCCCATATCGGGCTCCGCTTTATTCTGGGAGCGTCGAGAGCTTCCGCCTCGGCATGGCTGCCGCCGAAGTCCCGCCGCAGACTGTGGGTGATATCGGCGAGATTTATCCCGATGACGCCCCGCCCATTCCGATGGCCTACATCGTGTATCGACTGGATTTCAGCACCCGTAGCGAGGGAATCGCCCTTTTCGCCACTCCTGCCATCAGCACGGAACCCCTGACCATTGGCAGTCCTCAACCGCTCGACGCCAGCTTCGCTTGGGAAAATATTCACTTCATTAATGTGCCGGTCGCTGAAGATCGCGATGTGGACTGGCAGATTGATCGCAGCGCCGGTCGCACGCTTGCTCCGGAACCCACCACCGCTGTCCTCCTTGGTCTTGGCGTCCTTGGTCTTGCTTCCCGTAGGCGCCGCGCCTGAGTTGCTGTCTTCCGTCCCACCTTTTGGAAAAGCCGCCTCTCACGGGGCGGCTTTTTCTTTGCCGGCTAGACGTTGGAGATGGTGCGCGATGGCAGGTTCGAACTGCCGACCCCCTCCGTGTCAGGGAGGTGCTCTACCACTGAGCTAACCGCGCGTTTCTAGAAACGAGGGCGGGAAAGTAGGCAGGACGTTCCGCGATGGCAAGCGGTGTTTTCCCTGCGGCGGGGAAGTCACGAGTCAGTGATCAAAGGGGTAGCAATCGGAGCATCAGCGCGGGCCTTCACTCCCATTCTCGATCCCCTGACTCGCTCCTCCATCCGGCACATTGCGCCGCCCCTGCGCCTAGTCACAAAGGCTGATTGCCATTGCGAACCTCA
>Ga0105048_10011389_pt1 | contig 14031 bp, 11 predicted proteins | sample MAT05_FD_78382 | JGI IMG/M metagenome (GOLD analysis project Ga0105048, IMG submission 78382) | Freshwater microbial communities from Lake Fryxell liftoff mats and glacier meltwater in Antarctica - MAT-05 | ecosystem: Environmental > Aquatic > Freshwater > Ice > Liftoff microbial mat | place...
GTGGCACGCTCTGAGGTACCTGGGTGGCACGCTCTGAGGTACGAAGGGCGTGGTGAATCGCTAGAGTCATTTGCCACACTTCCCACGCCCATCGCTAATCGCTTTGGGCGTGCCACACGGTGGCCTGGCCTGGTAGTATTATGTCTGCCGCTCGCCTAAAATCGCAACCGAAATCTTGCCTTCAGAAGTGGCGATGCATAAAGTTGCATGCGAAGCAGTGCACCGACCACTTAGTTGCCTCACTGTTTCCAAATTAGACTTTCTTGTGCACGACGCATGGCCAACCGCTTTGTGGGAGATCTCGTCTTCCTAATGGAGGTGGCAACCGAGGGAACGCAACATTCGTCCCTACCATCCCCATTTGCGTCATATCGAGATCCGCTTTCGCTGACCTTGCCGATTGCGAAAAAAGTTCCGTGCAGATTCTCTGCCGGGATTTTTGACCAACGCATTTGTGGTTGCATACTCTCCTAGCGTTCGAAGGCGTCTACCACTATGCACTTAGCCCAAATGTTCCGTATGCGAAATTTGTCTCTGCGAATAGCAAAATTGGCAATCGCACTTTGCTTGGCATGGAGTTACAACGCCCCACTGGTACTTGGGCAGTATGCTTCTGTCACCAATGGGATGTCGGATGCCAATCGATCTCCTATCGCTGAAGGCAAACGAATGGAGCAGGAGAATCGTTGGCAAGAAGCCATACTGCATTATGAGAAAGCCATCAAGAAGGACAACCGTCTAAAGGATTGTGCCGAACGCCTTCAAATCTGCCGAGTGCACTACGACGTAACTCGCAGATATTCGGACCGTTCTTTTATGCAAACGGTAGACAGTTCAACGCCCGCAGCTTCGTTACAAGTACTTACCGAAGTACTGTCAAAACTCGAGGTCTATTACGTCGAGCAGGTTGACTACTACAAGTTGGCTTTGCACGGGACGGCGTTCTTAGAGGTTGCATTGACGGAACAGGATTTCCTGAGCAGACATTTAAGGAATGCAGACGCAGCTTCAATTGAGCAGTTCCGCAAAACCATTCACAAAGCCGTTTTTGGTCGGAAAATCCAAAATGCAGAGGATCTCAAAGCAACCGTTGCATACGTTGCAAACATCGCGAGCCAGCAAATCGGTTTGATGCCATCCGCGGTAATCTATGAGTATGTTGCGGGTTCTGTCGGTTTGCTTGACCCGTATTCGGCATTGCTAACTCCAGGTGAATATCGAGAGGTCATGTCTCAAATTGAAGGGAACTTGATCGGTTTAGGAGTAGAGCTTTGGGCAGAAGGGACCGAACTGAGAATCGTTGACGTATTTCGAGGGGGACCTGCGCACCAAGCCGGACTTGCCGCGAATCAATTCATCATGAGTGTGGACGGATCCTCTGTCGATCAGATTGGTGCCAAGAAAGCTGCGGATCTGCTTCGCGGTCCGGAGGGAAGTAGTGTTCGACTCGTTTTACGGAATACCGACGATAGTGTCATGGATGTAAATGTTCCAAGAAGGAAAGTAGACGTACCAAGTGTATCGGTGGCGGAAATGGCCGAACCAGGCGTCGGCTACGTCCGGATTACGAACTTCCAAAAGACAACGGCGGCAGAAGTCACTCGGGCCATGATGGATTTGAGCCGTGACGGAATGCGCAGCCTTATCATCGATTTGCGAAGGAACCCTGGTGGACTGTTGGACTCGGCGGTCGAACTTGCCGACTACTTTATCACTCGAGGATCGATCGTTTCCACAAAAGGTCGGAACGGCCAAGAGAATCACAACTTCACCGCCACCGCACCTGGAACGTGGGATACACCCTTGGTCGTCCTAATCGACGGCGACAGTGCGAGCGCAAGCGAGATTTTTGCTGGAGCGATCCACGATCATGATCGCGGGACGATCGTTGGTCAGACTTCCTATGGCAAAGGCAGCGTACAAGGAGTCTTTCACAACGAATATGGCAACGGCGGACTGAGATTGACGGTATCCAAGTTTTTTTCGCCCAAGGGAACTCCTATTAGTGCTCGTGGAGTTCAGCCGCACATTCTGGTAGAAGAATCCGATTCGAACCAAAAACTCGAGATCGCAGCCCTCAAGCCTTCGTCAATCGATTCAAAAAGGTTTGTCTCGAAAAGCAATATGAAGCCGGATCTTGCGAAAGAACGAGCCATTTTGGAAGCTCGGCAGAAAGTTAATTTCGGCAGGTAGATTCGTCACAACCCGCAGTTCAAGCCATTACGGTATTTGTGCCCTACAAATCCACTTGTAAGAGCGGTTGGTTCGGTTTGGTCTTGAATAAAACCTGTCTCAGATCCGAATACCATCATTGACTGTAGTCTCGCGAATTTGATTCCACTATCGATCGTCATCCACAGATGAGCCAACGCGGTTGTTCAAAACGTATGGATTTGATCCAGTCTGTTAGGTCGTGGTCGTTGTCGCTTGCAATACCCACGATTGCATGTGCACTTGGCGTCGGTGAACCGCAGGCATCTGCTCAAACGACTGGGTTTCCGAAACGAGGAACAGATCAGTTTCCTAGCGCACCAGTGTCGGATACCCCGTCCAATCCGCGTCAGCGTGATGATCAATACGCTCAAATCTCTCAGGAAGTGGATTTGATTGAAAAACAACATTCTCTGCTTCGGCGCGTCGTTCGTCTTGTGGGGCCAACCGTCGTTCATATCGAAGCTGTTAAGGAAGAGCCGTTTGCAGACCGAACCACCAATGGTGCCAGATCGGACTTAAAATCCGCCAAATCCGAGAACCGAAAGATCGAAGAAGCGGGTTCTGGAGTTATCGTCCAAATTGGTAACAAAAACTACGTGATCACCAACCGCCACGTGGTCCATGCAGCTTCGCTGCAAAACATTAAAGTGGAAACGGATGCGGGAGCTTCGTTGAAACCCATGCGTGTTTGGGAGGATGCCTCAACCGATATCGCGGTCATCGATATCAACCGCAACAATTTGCCGATTGCAAAGATCGCAGATAGTCGTCAAATCGAGATGGGGGACTTTGTTTTCGCGGTGGGGAGCCCATTTGGCCTAAATCACTCAGTCAGCTACGGAATCATCAGCGCCAAAGGGCGACGCAATCTCGAGCTGGGTTCCAAGGCAATTGTTTATCAAGACTTTATTCAGACCGACGCAGCAATCAACCCAGGCAACAGCGGTGGCCCACTCATGAATTTGCGAGGTGAGGTGATCGGCATCAACACGGCCATCGCAAGTAATTCTGGCGGGAATGAGGGGATCGGATTCTCAATCCCAATCAACTTAGCCATGACAGTGGCTCGGCAATTGGTGGAAAACGGCGAGTTACAGCGATCGTATTTGGGAGTAAGCGTTGAGCGAGCTTTTAATTCGGAGCATACTGTTGCACCTGGAACCGCGAGGCCACGAGGCGCGTTTGTGAAAGTCATCAAACCGAATAGCCCAGCGGAGCTTGCCGGACTACGTTATGGCGATGTGATCCTAGAATTTGATGGCTCGCAAGTCGAGAATGATGAGCACTTGGTTCAAATGGTAGGACTTACCGACATGGGTAAACCAGTGGACGTCGTTCTCATTCGTGACGGTCGCCAAATAAGGGTTGCTGTCCAGTTGATTCCCCTGCCAGCGGTACATTAACGCCAATACCGTTCAACGAAGCGCAATTTCGCAAAAATTTCGTTTAACGGTTAGCCGTAGGCGTACGCTGGGCTATAAAAAATTTGCTATTGCGATCGAATCTGAGAAGTATTTTCACTTCCGTTTTTGTTCCCGCAAATTTTGGAGGTCCATATCGAGATAGGATTGGCTAATTGGCTACCGTCGGTTTTCAACCGGCGGGGCCATATCTGACAGCTACACAAAATACCCGATATTCATTCCATGTTTGCATCGCTGACCGCTCTCCGTCCGATTTATTCGGGCGGAAGCAACGTTTGAGTATCGCGTAACGCATGCGTATTGCTAGCGTCAGGCTCGCGTTGTCGGAAGAACTGGCAAAACAGTTAAAATGCGCAGTTCGTGCAAGGCTGGTATTACGGGAATCAACAGCACGATCGTCAAAAGCCGAAAGAAGGGATAGATGAGGTCCCGGCTTACTCTTTTGGTTGTGACGGTTCTGAAATGAGCGAAAAAAATCGCAAACGGAATTGGTTGAAGCGCATCTTGCAACTTGCTTGCTTCTCTGTCGTGTCAAGCACGGTTGTTGTACCATTAGGATGCAATCGCGCTCACTACCGCAACCGAGCGGATCAGGAAGTCACGAACGTCATCAATGAAAAGATAGCTGATGCGTGTTCGCCTGCCATCCCGAGTATTCAAATGGACCGGGCATCCCGCATGTTCGACCCATTCAATCCCGACCGACCTCCTATGCCAGAGGACGATAGTACAGCACACCAGTACATGAAAGTACTGAATGGCAAAAAAGGCTATCCACTCTGGGATGTGAACGGCAAAACCAACACGGCTGAAAATCCAATTTGGTGGCAGTACCTGCCATTGGATGAACGCGGTGTTCTAGTTCTTGATGCGGACGCGGCGGTCAGAACTGCAGTCCTACACAATACTGCTTATCAGTCGGAAATTGAAACGCTTTATCTATCCGCACTCGATGTTAGTTCGGAACGGTTCTTTTTAGGCAACCAATTGTTTGCTGGCTACAGTGCCTCTTACACGGGGGACGGTTCGCTAAGACGAGGCAATGGCGGAACGAGTCGCTCGACGGTCAACGCATCGACTCTCTCCAGAGGCCCCCGCGGCCTTGCATTGCAACGCCAATTCACCAACGGTGCCGATTTGATCGTCGGTTTTGCAAATTCGCTGACTTGGCAATTCGCTGGCCCCGACACACAAAGTGCCACGACTTTGCTTGACTTTAGTTTGATTCAACCTTTGCTTCGTGGGGGTGGTCGCGATGTGATCATGGAGCGATTGACTCTAGCCGAACGAACGCTGCTATACAACGTTCGAGCCTTTGAACGCTATCGAACAGGTTTCTATACGACTGTCACCGTCGGACGGGCTGCCGAGCCAGGTCCTACTCGCCGTGGTGGATTGTTCGGCGGAGCAGGATTGCAGGGCTTTACAGGTTTGGGCGGCGGCTTCGGTACCGTTGGAACAGTTCAAAACAATGCTGGGGGTGGCTTTGGTGGCGGCGGTGGGGCTGTGCCAACCGTCGGTGGTTTCCTTGGCTTGGTACAAAACCAACTAGTAATTGCCAACGCCGAGGAAAACGTAGCTAGACAGAGAGAGAATCTTGCTCGATTCGAAGAAACGCTCCGAGAGCAACTGCTGATTATCCCTGCGAGCCAGGACGCTATTCCGAGCCAACAACTCCTAGTAGCCCAAGCTCGTCAATCGCTGATCGGATCCCAGGCGAATTTACTGCAATTGCGATTCAACTATGAGCAATCGATGGACAATTTCAAAGGCACTTTGGGCTTACCCCCTTACGTGTGCATTGAAATCAAGGATCCGATTTTGGACCAGTTCAATCTGATTAGTTCGGAACTTAAGGAACGAAGAGATCAAGTCGCCGACTTGCGGAACGCAATAGGTGACAGCAACGGAAAACTGTTGGAACTGAGCCCAATTCAAATCGAAAAAGAGACAGACACAAAATACCGATCATTAACATGGACTTCGGAAACGGCTGCAGCGGTCAGCGAAATCCGAGGCCGAATAGACAGAATCGAATCGGTCCGCCGAAGACTTTTGGATCGAGACTTCGCCCAGATTCGTCAAGATATCGAAAAGCTTCGAAGCGTCTCCGGCGCTCGCGAAGCTGAGTTAGCGCGGCTGCGAGAGGTGTATCAGCAAGAACGCTCCACGGTTTGCAATTTGTTGCCAACCGAGTCGCTCGACATTGCGCTCCTCGATTCGGGTGAAATCAAAGTACTCCCGGATATCTTGACCAAAGATGTTGATCGACTTGAAAAACGATTTCAAGATCGCGAAACCAAGATCAAGAAATTGGATTCCGACTTGGGGAAATTGCTCTCCAAGCGAGACGAAACGGACGGTCGGAAGCTCTTTGAAACGCTTCGCGATCAGGCATTACTCCCTAGTCAAAGTATCCTCGCAGAATTTGCAGAAGACGTGTTGGCAATGCAAGTCGTTCAGGCTCGGGCCAGAATCGAAAGCGTGGTCCTTCCACCAGTTGACTTGATGCCAGAAGAAGCCATCGAAATCGCGAGAGCCAATCGGCTGGACTGGATGAATACCCGGGCTGGCCTCGTGGATTCATGGCGGGCCATCGAAGTGGTGGCTGACAATTTGGAGAGTTCGCTTGATGTTGTATTCTCAGGCGACATGCAAAACGCCACCGATAATCCCCTGTCCCTGCGAGGAAAAACCGGTCGACTACGAGCCGGATTGCAATGGGACTCGCCTCTGACGCGTATGCAGGAGCGAAATCAGTACCGACAGGTTCTGATCGAATACCAACAAGCCAAACGAACGTACTACCGGTTTGAAGACAACGTTTGGCAAACACTCCGGTCCGAATTACGAAACATACGGTACAACCAATACAATTTTGAGCTGCAACGTTACGCCGTTCGAATCGCCGCCCAACAGATCACCATCATCGAAGACCTACGACAAATCCGTGAGAGCTTGAGTCTCGCTTCCGGCCCGACTGCAGCTCGAGACAGCGTCTCCGCCTTGGCGGACTTGCTAGCGGCGCAGAATACTTTTCTAGGCGTTTGGGTCTTTTACGAAGGACAGCGTAGAAATCTGGACCAAGACCTTGGGACCATTCGCGTCGACGATAGCAACATTTGGGTCGATCCAGGTTCCATTACTTCTCAAGCCTACGGCTTTGGTCGTGGGGAGGACAATAACGCGATCGGTTCGAAAATGCTTTGGAATGACGGGGCGCAACCAGCGGACGTTGCTCCACCTGTTATCATGGATACCACTGCGATCCCAAATCAAGTCAATCCAGGGGTAATTGCGAAAGCGGTTTCACCACCAAAACTATAGGTATCGTAGGTTTATTGTCGCCTTTCGCTCCGCGAAAGTGCGCCGGGCTAACGCACTTTCGCGGAGCGAAAGGCGACATTGCTCCGCCGATCAACCGTATGCGTAGGAAAGAGCATCAGTGGATTTTTTAGAAGAGGACAGCGAGGCATCGTCCTTGTTGCCTTTCGGGGCCGAGCACTTCATGAGGCGAGCTATCGAGCTTGCTCAACAGGCCGCAACCGAAGATGAAGTACCCGTCGGCGCAATCATTGTGCACAAGCACCAAATCATTGCTGCCGCCTACAATCAGCGAGAAAATTTAGCGGACCCGACGGCGCACGCAGAAATGATTGCGATCACGCAAGCTGCGTCGCAATTAAAGTCTTGGCGACTCATCGATTGCGAGTTGTACGTCACACTCGAACCATGCCCAATGTGCGCGGGTGCGATTTTGCAGTCGCGGATTCCTCGCGTTTTTTACGGCGCAATCGACCGAAAAGCAGGCGCCGTCGAATCCATGTACCAACTCTTGTCGGACCCAAGACTGAATCACCAATGCGAAGTCCAGGGTGGCGTGCTGGCCATCGAATGCGGCCGAGTTCTGACGGAGTTTTTCGAAGAGAAGCGGCGACAGGGAAAAAAATAAGGTACGGCGGTACGGCAAATATCGTTCTGCCTCAATTATTCTACCCTGAGAACGTTTTAGGTTGCGAGCTTCACATGTCTGCTTGTTGCCGATGCATGCGTATCTCGTTCACCCATTCTTCGCTACTTTCCATCCATCAATCGGCTTCACTGTAGAAGAGCTTGGACCACCATCTTTGCCAGTTCCAGGCATTGTAGCTTGAAGTATTCGCTTTGGAGCGTCTGCAACTGAACTTATCATTTCCCATGTTATCCCTTGCAACGGGATCTTGATTCGACGTTGCCAACAACTGTCAATCTGTCCAGCGGATTTTCCGATGTCAATGTAAATGAACCGTCCAGTTGGTGGGCCTTGCACGATGGTACCAGCAAAGTTGGGCGGACCATCGGCTCGGTTTCCTTTGATGGCGATGCTACACGCAAATTGAAGGTCAGTAGCTTTTGATCGTTGGACCTGAATGGTTTTGTAGTCGTTGCCCTTGCCTTCTTGAACGCCGAAATCTACTCCGGGCGGAGGAGCAATCAAAATAATTTGAATCGGTATTAGGATTTCCGATTTTGTTTGCTTCTTCATTTCTTTGGTATCCTTGGAAAGAGTACGATTTTTTGACTAGTGCGCACGGCTTCCTTGCTTTGTTCCGACAACCCATCAAAGCTTGAGCGTGGAAACGGAGTTGTTGGAGCCGCTTTTTCGTTACAACCTAATGCCAACAAGAGCACAACAAGCAAAGCAAATCTCATGGATGGCTCCAGTTCCCTAGACAAACGACCAAGATCATCGAGTCCGCTCCAACCAATTTCCCATTTAGCGCGACCTCATGGCGGAACTCGATGGATCGCTTTGTTCGCCAAGTTGCGTATTCAATCCGTGGGAAAGAGGATCTCGCTTTCATCCTTCAGTTGCCTAATGGTATCTGGAGATATTACGTAAGGCGAGGAGTGAACACCAACAACAATCCAGTCCGATTTAAGCGTTATGAACGAGTGACTCATCCAAGGAGCCTCTTTCTTGCTCGTATAAATATACGTTAGCACAAGCTCACTGTCATTCCAATCTTTAGGCCGTCCCAGTTGCTCAACTTCATCATGAGCATGAGCATGAGCTTGGAAATCTGGATTGACGAAGTACGGGACACCCATTCCTATACTGTCGGCAATCCAGTCAGCGTACATATAGGCCTTCTTCTGAGCAATTTCCGGACGGTATCGACTAATTGCAATTCGCTCCAATCGATCAACCGCAACGTCTCCGGACAACGGATCGCCAACAACTGCTGTAATCACAACGAAGATGAGAGCGAGCATAGAGTTCTTCCATTGAGTGACTAACGTCCGTGCTCGAGGATGAAGCGCTCACAAGATTAGTTCTCAACGCTAGAAAAAGAATCAGCCAACGTACTATGGTCATCAAGACACAAAGCACACAAAGCAGTCGTGCCTCCGGCACTTTTGGGGACTTAACGCATTAGTTTACGAACTAACACAATTCGGGACAATCCCTTTGCAAAACACCGTAGTCATACAATCGGAATCTTTGCAATTCTTCAATCAATCGGGTCTGCATCTTCTGCAACACGCTGCCCACGGTAAGCGTCGTTACTGCTTCATTCGGACTTTAGATTCATACTGTACCGCAGAAGTGAATTAATGGCATTATCGGCGGGCTCGATTAAACTTTTGCCGGCGCGCAGTATCCCTCGTAGTTGATGTAATCACGACCATGAAATACATCAGAACAGTTGTCCATATCGACGAAGACCCTGCGATTTTGAACATGGTTCAACAAAAGCTGGATGACTATGGAATCCATGCGGAATCCATGTGGTGTCTATACAAGACCCGCTCAAACCCATTCAAACAATCAGCCAACTAGGTGCGAGAGTGTTATTACTCGATAGTGATTCGCCGGGCAGTTATGGCTTGACCTTGCTCCATTACATCAAACTCTTTGACGCTGGTATTCAAGTCATCATGTGTACCGGAATGGTATCACTCAACACGGTTTTGCGCGCACTATCTCTTGGTGCAGAAGCGTGTATCATCAAACCAATCCACGATCTTAACGAGATCACTGCAGCCGTAGATAGAGCATTCGAGAAGATTGATCGCTGGTGGATCGCGCTGAACGACTGGCTCGATCGTCGGGAAGCCTTTCATGCTATTGAAAACCAGGTTTTGACCCCCTAGTCGCTCCAAACACTCTATTCAAACTTTATTTTTTTCAATATCCAAAAGATTCATAATCCGGAATAGCTATAACAAGTGACTGCAACACCGATAAACCAAATCAACGCATCTTCAAAATGTTTGGATGAAGCGCCGCTGAGACTATCTATCTCGCGCATGAGATGGAGCTCGGTAATGGTCTCAGTGGTCGTTTTGTTTGCTACCGTAGTCGCTTTTTTGTACTCAAGCTACGAGTCGAATCGCAACATAGATATAGCAGGCATTGTGAACCTTGCAGGTCGCCAACGGATGCTGAGTCAACGCATCGGTCGGTTAGCCGAAATCGAACGCAACCAAACCAAATCGGCGGAAACGAGCACCCATGATGAGCTAGAAAGTGTTAAGTTGCGGTTTGAAAGAGAGTCCGTTTTGTTGACTGAGAAAGTCTCCCAAGCGGAGTTTCTCTCCAGTCCGAAGCTACGCGATGGTCTATCCTCGCTTGGATTGGTTCGAGCCGACATCTTGTCCCGCTTGGATGAAATATCGGCGAACGGGGCTGGCGGTTCGTCATCGAAATCGGAGGCGTATCAAAACCTACATGCAAAAATCGATCAGTTTTTGCCTGGCATGGAATCGGTAGTCTCACTCATTGGAAGCACAAACGATGATTTCGTCGCATCCTCCAGAGTACGGCAGAATCTGGGATTCGCGATGGTCTTGCTCGTCACAATTGCATCCCTACTTGTGTTCATCATCCCCACGTTCCGTGCCTTGAATGTGAGCGCGACTGAACAGTTTCGATTGTCGCACGAGCAGGAAAGATTGGCGATGGTTGTCGCGCGTACCAGCAATTCCGTCATCGTTACGGATTGCGATGGACGCATCCAATGGACGAATCCTGGCTTCACTCGTTTCACTGAATTCTCAATGGACGAAGTGATAGGCAAGAAGCCTGGCAAATTCTTGCAATACGAGAAAAGCGATCCTGTCGTCATCGGCCAGATTCGCCTAGCATTGAAAGAATGCTCGCCCATTCGATGCCAGCTTCAGAACCGAAGCAAGTCGGGGCGAGAGTATTGGTTGGATATCGATATCCAACCCATGTTTGACTCCGCAGGCCAGCATGTGGGATTCATGTCCGTTGAACTTGACATCACAGACCTAAAGGTCGCTCAATCCAAGGCCGAATCCGCTAGCCGTGCTAAAAGCGAATTCCTCGCCAACATGAGCCACGAGATCCGTACCCCCATGACCGCGATCCTTGGGTACGCAGATATACTTGCAGATGAAGTTGGGCGACCGGATAGCACTATTTTTAAACTGAAATGCGTCGAAACCATCAAACGCAACGGTGAACATCTGTTGGCGATCATCAACGATATTCTTGACATCTCGAAGATAGAAGCTGAAAAAATGGAGGTCGAATCCATCGACACGGACCCGCAGCAGATCCTCGAACATGTTCTTTCTCTCATGCGAGTCAAGGCGATGGACAAAGGACTTGCGTTCATGACAGATTTTACGAGACCTATCCCGAAGACCATTCAAAGTGATCCGACGCGCTTGCGTCAAATCCTAGTGAACTTAATCGGTAATGCCATCAAATTCACTGAGCATGGTTTTGTCAGTTTGAGCACCTCGTTTGAGCCCGGACCCGATCCAGTAATCCGCTTCGTTGTGCGAGATTCTGGGATTGGCATGTCCAAGGAGCAAACATCGCGCCTCTTTCGTGCTTTCGAGCAAGCGGACTCGTCGACGACTCGGCGTTTTGGTGGTACTGGCCTTGGAATGTTGATCAGCAAGCAACTGGCTCAATTGCTCGACGGAGATTTAGAGGTGGCAAGCGAGTACGGTGGCGGTAGTGAATTTACATTGACGTTAAAAGCCAAAGGCGCAGGGCCGTTGCACCAAGTTGGAATTGAGGAACCAATAACTAAGAAAGCTCCCGTTGAATCGATCGCAGATCCAGAGGCAAGTTTACTACTTGCCAATATGAGGATCTTATTCGCCGAAGATGGACCGGATAACCAACGCTTGATTTCATTTCATTTACGCAAGGCGGGTGCGATTGTCACGATTGTAGAGAATGGAAAAGAAGCTGTTCAGATGTTGACGACCGATGGTTCTGTGGATGGGCCTATATTATCCCCAGTGCCATTCGATTTGATTCTTTTGGACATGCAAATGCCGGAGATGGACGGATACTTCGCGACACGGTTTCTCCGATCCAAAAGCTTTTCATTGCCCATATTAGCATTGACGGCTCATGCGATGGCAGGCGATGCAAAGCAGTGCGTGGACGCTGGTTGCGATGAACACTTAACCAAACCGATCAATCGATCGCTTTTGGTGGAAGCATGCGAGAAATGGGGGCGAGGAGCACAGCATGTTTGGAACGAGACCGCACTCTCGGCGATTGTTTCCGTCGAATCGTTTGCAACCCTGACGTCCGAAAACACTGCTTCAATAGGACCCGTACGCGCCAATCCTGAAGTCGATGACGAACTGTTGGAATTGATGCGCGACTATCGAGCAGGATTGCCATCCCTAACCTTCAGAATCGAAAGGATGTGGAGCTCACGGTCGCTGGACGAATTGAAAACCATAGCCCATCAGGTGAAAGGCTCTGCTGGTGGCTATGGAATGCCATCATTAAGCAACGTTGCAGGTCAATTTGAAACAGCTCTACGCCAGGAATCGTCCATGGAATCCATCCAAGCATCCTTCCAGGAACTGATCGACGAGCTCCAACGCTCCTCAACAACCGGCCTCAAATCTGCTTCAGTCCTGAGCAACCGAAATGACTGAACCCGCATCACGCGAGCGGATACGGCTGGTGCGACAGCCTCGGATCATGCCGGCTACATCACTTGGTGCGCTTTCCGACCTGAGCATAGAGGTGCTGTGACCCCGACTGCCCACGGCAAGGCCTTCCTCAGACCGCTTGGCGACGTAAATTCTTCAAGCGGCGATTGCGCCAGCGAATCATCATCGTGGGTATAACTAGCCAAGCTAGCCCTTTGAGGGTGAAGAAGGCCACGGTTCCCAATGCGATGATCCAAGGATGGGAACATAAGGATTCAAAAAGCACTGAAATCATCGGGGACTCCGTTCACAAAGGGTTGTTAGGACAACTACTCTTCACATTAGGATGCTTTATCCGCAAATATGCGTTGTTGTATCCTGTGATTGTTGATGAGCGGAACAAATTGCAACGATTGCACTCCCGACGATTCGGAATCAGCCAAAGCCATCTACAGACAGGGGGGGTCCAAGGACTATTCGAACAATAAATATGCCCTTCTTGCTGTGGGATTGGCGTTCTTTGGGAATAGATCCGAGGGTGCGTCGCCCTCCGGGCCTGATCTCAACAAAAATGTGGTCCTGTGGCTGACGCCACCGACGCCCAGCAGAAAGCACGGATTCATCATGCTTCGCTAGGTTTTCCATTGAAAGAGAAGAATGAATCTCTTGGACGAGAATGCGAATTACGTCATTATGCGAATCCGCGAATCCTCCCAAAATTGGTCAGGAGATCGCGTTTCTGAAAAAACATTTGTTGAGGCAAGCAAAGAACCAATGACTATGAAGACGGAACAAATAACACGGTCGATATTATTGGGAGAAACATTGGGAGAAACATAGCATAGGACAGGCAATGTAAATTTATTCTCTGACGACAGGCGATGCAAGAAGCACAAAGACTGGCATTCTCCGCGATGTCGCGTCAACCCTCACAGTCGGTAAGGATATTCGCCGCAACAAAGTGCAGTTTCCCCCAAGGGGACACTCGTTGCTCTTTTGTAAGGATACAGTTCTAAGTTACTACCTAACAATAAGGGAATCAGGATGTCCAACAGTCTTCTCGAATTCGAACCTATTTCCGCAAGACACCGGGCAGAAAGAGAGTCGACCGGTCGTTCCATATGCGTCATCGACTCTGATTTCAGAATCGTTTTCGCAAATCAATGTTTCTGGGACCTTATCGACTTGCCACCAGCCGGCTTCCAATTTGTCGACATCGAGATGGTTTTAGCCTCGATACGTGAAGATGATATGCGAAATCAGCTCACATCAATTCTCTACAAGAACTCTGCTACCAAGACCGCTTCCGCAAGCTTCGAGTTGGCGAATAAGAAAAAGCGATATTCGCTTTCGATTGATTCATTGATTGGAGATGGACTCGTTCTGACCGTTGAACAGGCGAGCATCGATTCAGTTCCTCAGGCAGCCCCTGTTTACTTCGGAGTCAAGGATGAGCTAACGGGACTTTTAA